>QFCE01001372.1_pt1 | contig 343184 bp, 315 predicted proteins | sample 5346091 | NCBI WGS metagenome assembly QFCE01 (sample SAMN09062252, study PRJNA434731) | Human gut metagenome, whole genome shotgun sequencing project. | isolation source: stool timepoint A chromium assembly | host: Homo sapiens | collected 2015
TGGTTACAGTGTCAGCCTGTCCCGTCCTTAAGCACCTCCCTGTGCCGCAGGGGCTGCTGTCTCTCGGCAGGGCTGCCAGTGCCCGCACCCCATAAACAGCAATCCCTCTGCTTTGTGGCGGCAGGGAAAAGGAAATACGCATCTGTCCGGCGGCAAACCGTAGCGCAAAGCGCAGTACTGCCTGCTGTGGGCCAGCCCGTCCCCTTCGCCCTTCCTGCCTGTTGTAAATAATTGGATATTAAGCATAGCGTTCCGAAAAGAATACAGATCCGGCGCGCTGCGATGACGGCAGCTGTACGCGGTAAACAGAAATGGCATGGATGCCCAGATTCTTTGTGAAATTTATGCTTATATACAGGGTAGCACAGGGGGCAGGGAAGGGCAAGTAAAAATTCTATAAAAAGTGCCATCAGGGGGCGGGGCATCTATCCCCTCCCTTCCTGATGGCAGTATAAAACAATCTTATCCCACATATTTATATGACGCCCTTTTTCAGGATGATATTCCCATAAGGCGCCTTCTCGCCCGTCGCGACGATGCAGTACGCCTGTTTTGCGCGCTCATAGTAGGCAAAACGCTCCAGAAACTTTATCTCCGTATCCGGCTCCAGCTCCTTTAAGATTTCCGCATACTCTTCCCAGATTGCAGGCTCCGGATCACCCGGCACCACTTCCATAAGGATAAACCGGTCTTCCTCATAAGTGTCCAGCGGGAACAACGGCAGGATCGCCTTTAGTAACTCTGCCGCCCCTATCCCGTCCGCCCGGATTACCGGTCTCCCTGCCGTCACCGACGGGAAGTTTGCATCCGCCAAAATAATCTCATCCCCGTGTCCCATTTCACACAACGCCTTTAACAGCTCCGGGCTGAGCAAAGGCGAAATTCCTTTTAACATCTCTGTTTCCCCCAATCTACATTTTTTCTGTCATTCCCACACAAGGCTGCAGGCTGCCACGTCCACCGGGCTGTCCATGAACACCCCGTGCAAACGCTCCGCCACCTGATTTTGGGTCACGCCCTTTTTCAGGATTACCTGTAAAAACCCTCCGCCGCCTGCTCCGCAAACAAGCCTGCCGTCAATAAACTCTTCCACACTGCCGAAAATCTGCTCGATCAGGGTATTGCTGCTCCCGGCATCCACCTTTTTGCTCAGCTCCCAGTGATAATCCAAAAGCTTCGCAAAGCCGTCCACATTACCCCGTTCCAGCTCAAAACGCATCAGCGCCGCCACCTTGCGTATCTCCTCCAACGCATACAGACTCTCCGGCTCGTTGCCCACATACCGGCCGATCACATCCCGCAGGAGGTTCCTTGCCAGCCTTCTCTGTCCAGTATAGATCAGACAGAACCGTTCTTCCAGCTCTTTTTTTGCCCGGTCAGGGATCTCCACATGGGATACCTTCAGCTTCTGGTCGATGCCGGGCATGGAGGTGATGTATTTTAACCCCGGTGTCAGACCGCCCACCTGGTCCTGCCAGCCGCCGCCTGTGGACATGATCTGCTCCATGGCGAGCACATGGGAATACAGGTCCTCTTCCGTATAAGGGATGCCCATGAACTCAAAGACCGCCTTCACGCAGGCCGCCGAAAGGATGGAGGACGTGCCAAGGCCGGAGCCCTTAGGCACATCTGTGACCTCCGAATGCATGATAAAGCCGCCGCCCAGACGCCCCAGCACCTCTTCCAGACTGTGCCCCTCCTTCGGGATGATCCCACAGGCCAGCAGGCAGGCCTTCTGCAATGCAAAGGGGTCAAAAGGGTCGCCGGTCTGCTGCAGCCCTTCAATCTCTGTAAACTCCCCGTGTACGTCCATGTCCCGGCTGTCAAAGACCACCTTCCGTTCATCCGTCCGTTCCAGCGTTACCTCCACCGGTTTCTCCCCGTTTAAGAGGATTGCCATGTTTAAGACCGTGCCGCCGTTTTCATTGCAGTACGGAGGGGTATCGCTCCATCCGCCGCCCCAGTTGACCCGCAGCGGCAGCTTTACGGTGTGGCGTTCCTTTATGATCCTTGCATCCTCGTTGTAGGCCAGATTCCGGATCGTGGAGTCCAGCACCTCCGACTGGATCGCGGAAAAACATTTCTGGACTTCATTTTCATCCTCGAGTATCACGCCCAGATAGTAGTGGAGCCGCAGCTTTTCACTGAAATCCGCCCGGGCGATCCGCTTTTCCAGCCACTGCTTCTGGATCTTTGTGAGCCCTTTCCTTTTGGGCAGCTGCTGTGCCGGTATCCGGTTCCGGATGGCTTTGGCGATTCCGTCCATCGCCACAAGGTCCGCCATGCGCCGGTCCCACGCGATGATCGCATCCGGGTCAGCCGCATGAAAGCCGGAACAGAGAGACTTCCGTTCTGCCTTTTTCCATGTGTCCAAATCGCCATCCCCGTGTACCAGCCCATAGAGGTTCAGCGCTGCGGCCACCGCTTCTTTTACGCTATCCTTTTCCGGATAGAGCGCCGCCGACCACAGGCTATGATCTTCCCCTTCCCAGAGTTCTGCGCCCAGCCTTCCGGATATCTCCTCCAAATCCCGGCCAAACAGCCGGTTCTCTTTCGGGTTATCCCCTACGCCAAATATCCGCACTACAAACTTCCCGTCCCGCTGCTTTAATCCGTGCAGGACAACTCCATCCGGGATGGTCTCGTCATGGATATCCACAAAGGACAGGACACAGCATTTTCCCACCTTTGCCGCACCGTGTACATAAGAAACCTCCAGATAACAGCCCTCCCCGATAGAAGCACGGCTGCTGAGCACGCTGTTGTATCCGGCAGTCTCTCCGGGGATACTGCTCCCCACACGGGGGCTCCAGCCAAGGTCACGGTAACTTTCCACCCCTCCGCCCATCAGCTCCAGTATTTCCCCGGTCGTGCCGAAATGGATGAATTTAGCAGGAGCAAGGCGCAAAAGCTTCATCCGGTAGGGACGCAGCACCTCCCATACCCGCTCCCTGGCCTCCATCAGCTCCGGACAGCATGTCCCTTCCGGTTTCTCCGCATAAAAAGCTTCCAGCGTGGAAGCCTCCGCCAGCGGATACAGGAAATCCGCATACAAAGACAGGCGTACCGTCCCGTTCACATATCTGTCATAGTCCGCTTCCGTCCGTATCAGGGAATATAAGGACTCCATCATCTTTGTACTGAACACCAGCGCGCCGGTATCGATATCCACACAGTCCGCATCATTGACTGCACCCGCCGCACGCAGCTCTTCCACCGGCTTTTTCTGGAGACAGCATTTCACGTTGCCGTTTTCGCCGTTCACATAGACGCCATGGTTTTTGCCCGTCTCCACATGCTCTTTAAAGGAAAGGGCAGCCGCGCCCACATTGTTGTAGTCGATCTGGAGCGGGTTGAACAGCAGCAGCACGTCCCCGGACAGGAGCACCATTCCCTCCCGGATACGGGAAGGGACGGAGCTCATGCTGATCATGAACTCGTCAAAGAGCGTGGAGCTGCGCCCGTCCGGCAGCTGATGAGGCACCGGTGAAAAGAGCTTTCCCAGCGCTGAATACTGGGGGACGCGCTTGCTGTCGCCGCCGGAATGGATGACCAGCACCCTCAGGCCGTCAAAAGAGCCTTCCTGCTCATATAAGTATTTTAAAACCTCCAGCGTCGCGCCGCCGGAGCCGACCCGTTCCCCATTTCGGTCAGGGATTGCCACAAAAGTTGTCCCGGCAGGGAGGAAATCCTTGCGGGCTTCCAGCTGGCGGCGGAAGCCCTCTGCCTGATGTTCATTGGAGGCGGTCAGGATCACGTAATCCCAGCGGGGGAAATTTTTTAGTTTTAGGGAACGGGTGTAATCATCCCAGCAGTCCTGGTAGGCCTGGGATAGGAATAGGGATTGTAGGGTTTTCATAAGTGTTCTTCCTTTCGCTTCGCTTAAAGTATAAGCCCATTTTTAAGACAATTTAAGTAAAAAATCGATAGAAATGCATAATTCTTTAAATAACTCTGCACCTCATTATAACATCTTATCTCATGGTATCAGAAAATCTGCAATGGTAAAAGCACCCTTTCAGATGCCATTATCAGGCTGTTACTGTCATTCCACTGGACTGACATTCTTTGATGAGAGTTTTCCATTGCTCTCGTTTCATATATTTTCTAACTTTGGTCACTTGATCCATCGAAACCTCCGACTGGCATTACTGTACACAACTATAACTAGCATTACTATATAGTTGGTCGGGTTTATTATCGCATGGATCTTAATAAGATATAAGGCACTCACTTATTGAGCGCTTACCTTGGATGACTACCGCACTGATTGTGCGGCGTGTTTATAAAACTTTTAGGCTTTCTTTATGAAAAATTTCCGGTACCTGACCCCGTCTATTCCCTTGCAACAGTTATGACTAATAATATCAAATTTATTTGTATCTGCATAACGTGCCTCAAACGGGGCTTTATATCCGTTATAGGAATGTGAACAAACATGCTTAAAGATCATATATGCAAATTCTTCTATAAAGTATTCTATCTTCCACCTAATAAGCAAATGCTTAATGGTTTTATCTTTTTTAAAAAAAGCGTTATTCCACAGCAAATGCCCAAAATCAACAGCGCCTCAACAATTACCAATATAAACGGAACATCTACTCCTACTATTGCAAAGACTGGTATTATGACATACTGAAAAACATATCCCTGTACTGCATAAATTCCCATAGAGAGCGTTCCCACCCCCCCTAGATTTTTGGCGGTTTTGAATTTATTCACTGTCACATTCATTAATAAATTAATTCCTGAAAGCACAAATACCGATCCAGCAAAGCCGATAGTCCATCGGTATAAATCGTAATACATTTGTACCCATGGATTTTCTTTTCCTAATATTGCAAATCCAGAAATATAAATATAAGTGCCCGTCTGCATAAAGCGCAACAAGATTAAAAGCACAAAGCCTGATACTATCAATACAACCTTCTGAATTTTATTGCTGACTCTTACACCATGTAAATTCCACATATAACCAGCAACAAAAAATGGATACAAAAATTTCATATACCCTAAATTGAATTTATCCGGAGTAATAAAGAAGGCAATCATCAAAAGCAACATTACAGCCTTATTGTCCCTAAATAGATAATGGATTCCGGCTACTATAGCAGAGCATAGCAATATCGCCCACAAAAACCAAAGCGTTCCAAACAAAGTAATCACATAACGCTTAATCCACCAGATGATTCCTGACCCGTTCAATTGCCCCGTTAATATTCTGACTGCAAAATCGATTGTTCCCCAGCAGATAATAGGAAGTACAATCGTTTTCACACGGTTTATAACCAGCTCTTTCGGAGTACGCTTCTTTATTGTATAGAAGAACAAATATCCACTCAACAATGCGAACAGAGGCATATGAAAACTGTAAATCAGCTTAAAAACCGGATCATTAAAAAACAGCCTACTTCCCACATAAGAAATCTTACTTCCATATTGAATGGAATGTCCGAGAAGTACTAGAAAAATTGAAATGCCTTTCATAATGTCCAAATATAAATTGAACAAAATCGCTGCGCGATGGCCTGCCAAGGCTGTGGCATAGCGATTTTCTGTTTTCTATAATAAAAAACAGTGGAAAGCAAGTCCTAAAAGTAGTATTGTTAAATCACCACAAAATAACAATCAAACAGGATCGACCTTCCCACTGCCTATGAAAAGAATACCACCCTTCCGCTTGGTTGGCAAGCGGTTTTACGACTCAAATGCGCCTCCGTGTAAAGCAGTGTTTTGATTACTACTGATTTTACATGGAGGATTTTATTATGTATGAAAAATATTTAGAACAGCTTGAGGAAGCCGGAAAAATCCGTAATCTCAAAGAGCGTTCCATCAACTGCTATAAAAACTATGTTTCTTACTTTCTGAAATATCAGAATAAGAATCCCAAAGAACTTACCTGTCAGGATGTCAGGGCTTTTTTGCTTGCAAAAAAAGAGGAAGGACTGAAAGCCACAACTCTGAATCTTTACAATTCTGCCATCCGTTTTTTCTATCGAAATGTCCTGCATATCCTTTGGGATGACATCACAGTTCCACGTATGATCCTAGAACATAAGCTTCCGACCGTACTGACTGTTGATGAAATCGACCGTCTATTAGAAGCTGTTGATGATATCAAATATAGAGCCATGTTTGCAACGATGTATTCTTCCGGGATGCGGGTTTCTGAAGTGATCCACCTTCATTATGATGATATTTCCCGTTCAAATATGCAGATCCATGTCCGAGATACGAAGAACAGGATGGACCGCTATACAATTCTCTCTAAACGGTGTCTGGATATCCTTACACAATACTGGTTTGAGAAAGGACGTCCCCGTGGGATCCTGTTTCCTAATAAATTTACTGGTAATTACCTGACAGTCAGTACACTGGAGCAAGTGATGCGACGGGCAGTATCCGATGCTGAACTTCCAAAGAAAGCAACTCCACACTGTCTCCGTCATAGCTTTGCAACTCATCTGATGGAGCAGGGAGTAGAACGGCAGAATATTCAGGCACTGCTTGGACACCGTGACCCAAAATCCACGGAAGTTTATCTTCATGTCAGCAACAAATCCCTCATGGGAATCCAAAGTCCCTTTGACAGGAAAGAAGGTGCTGATTATGAATAAGCCCACCGTCCAGGATATTTTCCGGTGTTTTTATTCGGCATACCTTGAAAAGTATTCTCCTTCTCCGGAACAGGCAAAAGTTGCCCGGAACATCTTGAACTGCAAAACCGGAGCCTATGGTGCAAACATCAGTGTATGTGAAGACTGTGGTGCTGTTCAGATTCACTATAATTCCTGCCGCAACCGTTGTTGTCCCATGTGTCAGGCTGTTCCAAAGGAAATGTGGATGGATGCCCGCAAAGAGGATGTGCTTGATGCACCCTACTTCCACTTGGTATTTACAGTTCCTGACATTCTGAATCCAATCATTTACAATAATCAGAAACTGTTATATGACACCCTGTATCATGCAGCTTCTGCTACAATCAGTGAACTGACTGCTGACCCAAAGCACCTTGGTGCTGCTGTCGGCTATATCTGCATCCTGCATACATGGGGATCTGAAATGAACTTTCATCCCCATATCCATACAATACTGCTCGGCGGTGGTCTGACATCCAAAAACGAATGGAAAGACAACGGTACTGAGTTTTTTCTTCCTATATGGGCTATCTCCAAAGTCTTTCGTGGAAAATATATAGATGAACTGAAACATCTCTGGAATACTGGTCAGCTTGAGTTTCATGGCACTGCCGAAAAATACCGTAATTATTATGTATTCAAAGACCTGCTGGATTCCTGTTATGATACGGAATGGATTCCTTACTGTAAGAAAACGTTTAACGGCGCAGGATCTGTGATTGACTACCTTGGAAAGTATACCCACAGGATTGCCATCAGCAATCACCGCATCATCTGTATGGACGATGAAAACGTTACTTTTTCTGTAAAGGATTACCGGAACAAAGGACAATGGAAAGAACTGACTCTTTCCGGTGTTGAATTTATACGACGGTTTCTGATGCACGTACCGCCAAAACGTTTTGTCAGGATTCGGCATTACGGACTTCTTTGTTCCCGTAGCAAACACAAGAAGCTGACTTTATGCCGGAATCTCCTTGGATGCCAAAAGTATCTCTCGAAGCTTCGAGGTAAGGAGATACCGGAAATATTAAAACAGCTTTATGAGATAAACATTTGTGTGTGTAAATCCTGTGGCGGGCATCTTGGAAAACCACAGCTTCGAATACCACAAAGATGTTAAAAGCTTATTCTTTCATACATTTTCTAAAGCCTCAAAGCTTGAGGTTTTGTTGTCGTACCTATTTATCTGAAAATACTTGATTTCTGTAGCTTCTGCACAGAAAATCCTGTATAATCACAGGTAAGTACAAAAGATTGAAAGTCCATAGGTAATGACTACCCGGACGCTCACTTTGTTCAATGAGGTCAAATCGAAAATGGTGTAAACGAAGGGGCAGTTCACTGGAATGTCAAAACTGCTTTTTCGTTTACCCCATCATCGATTCTAACCTAAAGAATTTCTCTGTTTCTTATCCAAGTTCATCTTTGCTATTCCTCAATTTTATTCTTCAATTTCTTTATAGTGAATATAGGCGCCAAAACTTCGTATGGCAACATAGCTAGCACATTAGCAAGAACAACGGCTATCCAACTTCTAGTAATCTGAACCAAAATATAGGCCAACGGTATAAAAATAATTCCAGCGAACGTCATCCAAATCATTTGTAACTTAAAATATGACATACCGTTGCCTATCGTAGTATTCACATTATGTGCAACAAAAACGACGCTTGAACATGCAAATACTAACCCGTATACTAAGTTTGCACGAATTACCCCTGTACCAAGCCAAATATCAAATACTACACCCAAAAAAGGGACAATCAGAAGTTCCGCGACAAAGCATGCCAAAGTTAAAATTAGAAATACACGGTATATTTTCAATATCCAGACATAATTCTTTTGGGCTTGTGCTTTCGTTACTGCTGACCAAACAGGCGTTAATGCAAGTGAAATTATCATTGCGGCGGTTTTAAATATCTTGAAATACGCCTGATATTCAACAACATATTCTGGTGCAGTAAAATTTGAAATCAAAAATTCATTTGCCGAAGAAACAACCATAAAAACGATCTGAAGCCAAAGAAGTGCTATTCCCACGTTACAAATTTGCTTGATGTAATTTTTATTGAAACATTTGAAACTAGGAACCTTACCTTTTAACATGGTTGAAAATACTACAATGCTACATATTATGTAGGGAACGTTAGCCGCCACTACGTTAACCCAAGACATCATAAGAAGGTTTTCAGAAATACTTTTCGATGGCAAAACCAAAAGGAAAAGCAGAATTAGAATATTCGTGAACAGGGCTAAAACATTAACTATTGCAGAACGTTGATATGCATACAGGATAGATGTAATAATTTTCAAAACAATCTGCAACATTATCCCAATAAAAACAATTCGAACGCATTTGACTAAAATGAAATTTTCAACCAATAATGAAGAGACATTGAAAATATTGTTCCAATCTGCTAAAGGAATACAGGCATAGCCTGCTATGCCAATCACGATAGCAATGATTGACATAAGAATATATGTCGTTGAAATGCTATCCCTTATACCTTTTTGATTATTTTTTTCAATAAAAACAGGAAGCTGATTTCTTAAACCTTGCCCTAAACCTAGATCAAAGAGCACCACCCAATTTAATATAGAAAGAATTGTATACCAAATTCCTAGAACTGTTTGGTCTCCAAAGAATCTAAGATACAATGGAAGAAGGACGACAGAGATAATCAATGATCCTCCTTTAACAACAAAGGCTCCAATAATGTTTTTTAATAACATTTCATTGCTTGCAATTATTTTTTTCAGTTGATTAAACATAATTCTCCTATCCTTCAGACTGCATTTCATTATATTCATTCTTTTCAATCTTCCGTGCAAAGTACATGAAAAACGTAGTAAACAATAATGTCATATAATGAGGTTCAGTATTTATAATGATTAACGTAATTACAAGAATCACTGCGGAAATAAAACGATTATCCGACATCATAAAACACGCTTTTATCTGCAAAAATAAATATAATAATCCTGGAATCACTCCATAATATAACATCATAGTAAATGTAGTATTTATATTCGAACCATCTACCATGTATCTCAATATACCTGCCATCTGAGCTCGCATACTATCAATTTCCGATATATTGATTCCAAACGGATGTCGTACAACAAGGTTCATATCTATTAATGTACTATACAATCTTGTTGCTGTCGATGCATTAGATGTATTACTTATTTTAGGTATAATATCAGGTGAAATTAATTCTAGGATTCTATACAAAATATATTCATTAAAAAAGATTATCATCGTTATCCCTATGATAACTACCGTCATTACAAATTGCACTTTCTTATTACATCCATCAACGCTTTTCAAAGCATAAATCAATAATACAGGTATTAACAAAAGATAACCGGTTGTAGACTTCATAGAAAAAATGCACACAACCATAAGTATCTGATAAATGATAGTTTTCCAAGAAATCTCTTTTCGCACTGCCACCAGTATTGATGCAAAAATAACATAACCCTGATACATTCCCGGTTCCCAGAATATTCCTATGTTACGTTCAAATATTTCATACTCTGCGTTATGAAACTTTGCGTATATTCCATAAAAGTCATAACTCCATCTTGATGTTTTCAATACCGTACCGGGCATAACATTTAAAACTTGTGGAAAATAAAAGAATACTAAAGAACATACCACAAGAACTAACATTGTTTTAATATAAGCATCTATAAAATAATCAAAATCTATCACCTGCACAATCAACCATGGCATCAGTAACGCGCAATAGGTTGCCAAATATCCTGTAAAATTACTTTTTCCCCAAAGCATAACACCAATCAGCCCTAACGCTGCCAAAATCATAAATATGTCATTAATTTCTTTTTTAAGGTATCTCGATCTACTTTTATGCGTTAAAAGATAATATGCAAAAAACACTATAGTAATAATCATATTAATAGTACCTATAGTACCCATGTATTTGTAATGCAAAACAGAGCCTGACATTACCAGAAGATATATAACTATTAAGTATACAAATATCTGTTTTATATTTTTTACTCTTATAATCACTATTCTTACCTCATCTTATAATAGAGATAATTTATTTGTCAGTCGTGCTAACATCTGACAAATTATTTTCCGCCATTACAACCTCAAATAACTTTTTTGTTTTGATAAGCGTCACACTAAAAAATCCCGTGTTTTAATACGGTAATTCGAAGAAACAATTGACTCAATACAGCACGATATTTGAATCAGTTTGATCTTCTGCAACAACTTTTCACAAAGGGAATTTTCCCCGACCTCTGCGTAATACTTATTCCGATCACCTGATTTTTGCCCAGCGTGAATCCGAAAACCGGAAATCACACTGTCCAGTGTGTAGAGGGCTTCATACTTTGCAAACTCTTTCCAGAGATGGTAATCTCCGGCGGTTTTATACTGCACCAGAACATGACCTGCCTTATCCCACAGATTCTTACTCCAAAACATAGATTCCTGCTCTAGAAAAGTTGCCACTCTACCGTCCATATATCCTTTGCGAATAAAATTTCGTGGAAAAACAGGAGTAATTCTCGGAACATTATGAGCCACCCCACGCTCGTTGTAATGGCACGGAATTCCCGTACACCACTGAATTCCCGTTTTCTCCATAACGATTGCCACCAACTCACACGCCCACGGCATATACATATCATCGGAATTCAGCCAGGCATAAATTTCTCCACTTGCCATTCTGAAGCCTTTGGTTATTGCATCATACATACCGTTATCTTTTTCGCTGATCCAGCGCATATTATACTGATTCTCGTATTTTTTTATAATATCCAGTGTTCCATCTGTACTTCCTCCGTCGACAATAATATGCTCTACATTATCATATGTCTGCCGCATAATTGACTTGATACAATCCTCTATGTATTTTTCACTGTTGTAACAAGCTGTTACAATAGATACCTTTGGATGATGATTCACTTGCATTTCCTTCCTTGGTAAAAATAATCACCTGCTGTTTTTTGACATAGCTCTGTATATCATATCTACCGACTTCATATATATTTTCCCGAGCTTAGGACTACTTGAGATCAAAGACCTTAATCTCGGCAAAGTCAAACAATGCAGGATTTTAAACTTTGTTTGTTCAAAGTTTGACAGATAAGTCTCGTTCATTCTTTGAATATCTTTCTTATTTTGCTCCCTATACTTTTCATTTTCGCAAGCTCCATCAGCTTGATAGTTAACGATAAGGAAATCCAAATAGCAAGGAGAAATTCGTTTGCTACAGACAATCCACATTAAGTATTCTCTGTCCGCCAAAATTTTATAGGATGTATCGTAATTTTTCTCCTCAAACAGTTTTCGACAGTATACTGTACTTTGGTGGCAAATCATCGTCCGAAAGCAAGTAAATCTCGTCACTTTCTTTGGATAAGCATTTATGCTGTCAAGTTTTCGGTTATAGCACAAACCGTAATAACACATCTCCTGCTTTTCTTTGATGGCTGTGTCGATTCTTTCAAGTACTGAGCCATCATAAAACCAATCACCACAATTCATAAAAATCAAATAATCACCGGTTGCAGCCTCTATTCCCTGGTTCATAGCATCATAAATGCCCGTATCTTTCTTTTGAATTAGCTTAATCTTGTCATTATACGGCAACTTCTCTATAGAACCATCTTTAGAAAAACCATCTTTTACAATGATTTCAAAATTATCATAACTCTGATTTAATGTGTTCTCTACAGTATCAATCAAATCTTGTCCGGCATTTAAGCATACCGTTATGATGCTAAATTTAATCAATGTCCCAACCTCCTTAACAGGTTTCTTCCTATCGTTTCAATTCCTATCACAGAAATTGCGTATTCCCAGTGCAGGAAGTTCTTGATTTTTCTATTTAAAATCCGAAACTGCTTCAAATTGTTTTTCATAAAATTGGTAGGCATTTCAATCGCTGGTCTTTTTCCCTTTAAAACAAGTTCAAATACCTCGTGCCATTTTACAATCAATTTTTCCGGGGCATACTGTTTAGAATATTCTTTTCCATATTCCCCACATTTTTCATTGAATTCTTTTTCTTTCAGCAAACGCACGATGCAGCCTGCCAAATCCTTCGTATCATGATATAGCAAGCCTGTCTTTTCATTTTCTACAGTATCCAGAAAACCGCCGGATGCAATGGTAACAACCGGAACTCCGCGACTGGAAAAATCTATTGCACTGATACCAAAAGTCTCTGTCCTTCCTGAAGGATTGGCTATGCCGACACTTGTCCTAGCTATCAGCTCCTTCTTTTCCTCTCCCATTACACCATGGAAATGAACAGAAGGCAATAATTTACCAGCTCTGTCTGTGATTCCTTTTATAAAACTGTTTTCATATGACTCTTCAGCGATTCCGTATGCACCAAGTTTTGAGTTCCTATCATAGAGTTTACCGCTGCCGACAACATGAAGTTGTGCATCAGGAACCTCTGCTAAAACAGCCTTCCAGGCATTCGCCAACAGATGAAAACCTTTGGTTGGCACCAAGGACCCAATATATGTCACAGTTTTTCCATCATTTTCTTTGCGAAACGGTTCACTAACTTCTGGGTACATATTGTATATGTAGGTAGACTTCCGAATTACTTCATGATCAATATAACGATCATATTGCTGGTGCCCTACAAAAACATTTGCGCAAATAAAATCGTTCTTTACTAATAGATTACAAAAATCATTAAGGTAAAAATTATGTCCCCATGTAATTGTTTTGATTTTTTCTGCTTCTACCGCAGAAAAGAAATCTATAGGCAAAGGCTTCCCCTCAAATACAGAACTGACTACAAGCACATCTGCTGCAATACTCTTTGCTGTTTGAGGAACAGCAAACAAATTATTTTCTATTACAATATCATCCACTTCGGGTAGTATCCCCTTACTGCCGGCAATCAATGTAATTTGATTGTCTGGATAATACCTTTTATACAACTGTGCCAACAATAATATACAGTATTCAGTACCACCAATTCCAGGATTACCCTTTGTTAAATCAGAACAATCCACATCCGCTATTGACTTGTTATCTATGTAAATTACGATTCGCATATTTTCTCTCCACTATTTAAAGAAGAATCTCGTTAATAGCATTGATATGTTTATCAACAACATTTTCGTAGGTATACTCTTGAATCTTCTTTATATTGTTAACACCTATTTTTTTCCTATCGCAAAAAAGTCCCCATTGCATCGCCTTAATCAATTCTTCTTCATTATCTACTGGAACAATCTCACCATTAATCTTTGATTCAATGAGTTCAGTTGCCCCCAAACACATATCAGTTGAAATGACTGGTAGCCCACAAGCCATTGCTTCATTTACAACAAGTCCCCAAACATCTTCTCTTGTCGGCAAAATAAAAATGTCCGAAGCCCTATAATATTTAAAAATTGTTTCTTTGGGTTTATAATCGATCAAATGAACATTTTTATATTTATTTTGTCTAATAGTATTCTCATATTTTTCTTTTTCATCGCCACCACCAATAATTAGCAGCTGATTCTCATTGTCATATTCTTTCCACGCATTCAATAATACGTCAAATCCCTTTCGCGGAATAAATTGGCCTATTGATATATAAGTAGTTTGATTGCTTAATCCTAATTCCGTTCTTAACGCTATCTTCTCTTGCTCCAAAGCAGGATATTCATATATTTCAGAAGAATGTAAGGATGTAAACGGATGATAGTATATCTTCTTCTCATCCGCCCCAAAGTAAATAAAATATTCCGCCGCATGCTTTCCACTTGCAAAATAACCAGATGCATGCCTGATAAGATAACGTTTTATCATGTTTTTTATCGGATTTTTTCTAATAAATGCACCATCACAATTCATAACATATGGCACATGTTGTCTTATACATGATATTTCGAGTTTAATTGCATTTTTGATATGATAATCGTATGCCAAAATGAGAGCATATTTATTTAATTCAAGTAATTCTCTTTCAAATCTCTTTCTTCCCTCTTCATCAAGTAGAGAAACTGAATCCAGTCCTGTACTTTTACAAAACCAATCCGCATTTCTATTTTGATCCGACATTTTATCAAAAATCACAAACATATCATAGCATTCTGAAAGACCTTTAAAAACTTCAACACGGTACGGTGATGGAAAATCCGCAAATGCTAGTATTTTTTTCTTTTTACTCATAACTTTTTATACTCCACTAAGTTTTTCCTAAGCCTTCAAATCTCCCTGTGGCTTCATTGTTATGCCTTTCTTCTCACATTCATACAGTTTTGCATCGACTAAGAACCGATACCAATATGCTTGCAAGAAGTGGAATATTTTCCCTTCAGGTCCGTCCAGAAAACCCAGCTTTATGTAATACCTATAAATGAAATAAATATGCGCTCTCCAGAACTTCGGTAGCTTATAGTAACCACCGTTTTTAACAGCACGCTTCATAGATGCCTGCCCGCTGGACTGACCACCTGATTCAAGTGTTTCACTCTGCTCATTCGTCAACGTCATCTGATGATCTAAAACCTCACGGTTACTGTACCAGTTATGTTTTGCTGTCCACCATTCCAAGTCCTTTTGGTTATTATCAATCAAATCATACTTAAATGTAGTCGTGGTACCCTCGGAGAGAATCATATGCTCATCCATAAGCTTCTGCTCACACATAGCCTTTCCTGTACGAAATATACGAAGCAGCAGTTCCGGATAACGCCCACCATGCTTAATCCAACGACCCATGAAGTAAACACGTCTGCGAAGGATAATACCATTGATGGGTTCTCTCACGGTCACAAGTTTCTGCTCAATCTCCTGTGCTAGCTCTGGTGTCAGTTCTTCATCAGAATCAAAACGCATGGACCAATTTGTGGTGATGTTTGTTTGAGTCAGTCCCCAGTTAAGCTGTGTAGCGTAATCCATCCACTTATTCTGATAGAAATCAAGTTGCGAGCCATTGGCTCTTAACTCAGAATCAAGCTGCTTGCAGAGCGCCTCTGTTCCGTCCGTGCTGAAACTATCCACAATCACAAATCGCTTCACAATTCCACAAAAAGATTCAATGCACTTTCTTAGATTTTTTTCTTCATTCTTCGTGAGAATGACAACTGTTAAATCAACCATAATTTATTCAAACCCTACTTCCCATCATTTTCTTTTGTCCCAGATACAACACACATGCAAGTACAGCCGTCACAGCAACAAACACACTAACCCATACTAATGAGCCCTTTACCAAATTAAGTGAAAACGCATGAACAAGATAAATCTCGTAAGAAACAGTTCCAGCTCCAAGTAAGAATTTGTTGTTCAGCAAAACTTTTGCTTTTCCTACAAATGCAATAAACGCTATTGCCAGCGGTAACACCGTGAATAAAGCCATTACATTAGATACAAAATACGGCAATGCTTTAACCGCAGATAACTGCGTGATTGCCATGAAGAGTATACCTGTTATCCCCCCCCCATACTAAAATAACAGTTCTTTTTCGAGTGCTATAACGTTCTATCTTTTCTCTGTTCTTTGCAATCATCACGCCAAGTGGAAACGAGAGCATTTGTCTTGCTCGCAGGAAGGGCATTCCAGAATCTGCAAAAAAACAACTGTCAGCTATGAACCATACAGCAAATGCCACAATGAGTATCCACATCTCGTTTACTCGTAGCTTCTCTGACATCATCTTCACACTGAAAAACAAAATATAGCAGATGACAATATACTGCATGAACCAACCATAACCTGTAGCCGGGCTAATAAACACAGCATCTAGCAGATACTTCTTTATCTCAAACTGCTGTGTGATAAGCAATCCAACTAGCTCCACAATCCAAAACGGAATACAGATCTTCAAAAAGCGTTTCTTCCAAAAACCTTTCAGACCATTCCTTTGATATGACATTTCAAGCCCATAGCCAGAACAGATAAGAAATAACGCCACTCCAACACCAGCAATGAACTGAATTCCGCCAACACCAAGTCTTGCACCTGCATGCGCCCACATGACTGTGAGAATTGAAAAGCCTTTGATAGCTGTGGTAAAATCTTTATCCATAAAAGTGAAAGTTCTATTATCTTTCTTTACAAATTCCACTAAATATAAAATCAGGAGGATTGTTGAAAAAAACACAAAATATTTCATTTCCTTATCGTTCTCCTCATTTTGGTAAGAATAACTACTTTTAAATCACCCCATACATTTTGCCTACTTACACCTTATCGTAGCAGCAACTTCCGTATCAATTTATTGCCCTTTGTCACATAGTTCGTTGAAATAAACGAGAATGCCAAAGTGGTCGCATATGTAATAAATATAGCCCACATATTCCCCTTGATACCGAACATAACAAGTACATTTATCACTATCATATGGTAAAGATAGATACTGTACGAATAATCTTTTTTGAATTTGTGATTGCCAAAATAATATCCTGCACTTAATGTCAACATACATATAAAAACTCCAGACACGATATTGCAATAATGTCCAAAACTCAAATGCAACACTGTATCATTAAGAACACACCATATCATGTAACCTCCAAGAAGATACCAAAAATATTTTTTGAGTTTCGGAATCAGTTTATCCTTAAACGTGTATGCATATATTCCAATCCAATAAATATATGCATACGGCAAAAAGGTTACATTTATTAATTTGTACACAATTGTCGGTATAAAAGCCTCTGAAAATGGATAGAGGATATTGAATAGGAGTGAAATTAATCCAATTCCCCACCAGACACTTTTCTTTTGCTTTTTCAACCATGGATATACAAGCATGATAACAACATAAACCTGCAGTTCCATTGAAATGGTCCATAAGGCTCCATTAGGGTTTCCCACTCCATAAATTTCGATTGAAGATGGTGTATAAAACTGAAATACTGTAACCTGAGATATGATCCATACCACTATATCTTTTACGCTATAATGAAGATTTCCATACCCCCCCATTGCCAACACCGCAACAAGAGAAACAGCAAAAGCCACCCATAACTCTGGATATATTCTTGATATTCGTTTCACCAAAAATTCTTTCTTTGATTTTGATCGTTCCAAGGAATCAGGAATTAAATAACCAGTTAATGTAAATAAACATAATAATCCGGGCCAATGGATCCATAGCAAATAAAGCGGTTTCCAAACATTGCAATTTAAGTGTCCTATTATATGGCCCAACACAATAAGTAAGGCTGAGAATATCCGCAAGACATCAAATGAATTATCCCCGAATACAAATGATGAAGTTGATTGTTTTGAAGTCTCACCCATCCTCTTACAGCCTCCTAATCACTTTTGCTGGATTTCCAGCAATCACACAGTTATCTTCAAACTTTCCGCACACAACAGCACCGGCACCGACAACGCAACCATCTCCCAGCACTGTGCCTTTTAGGATTATGCTGTTGCACCCGATAAAGCAGTTTTTCCCTATCACAATCTTCCTGCTCGGCACCAGATCACTGTCACCACCGTTTTCATCTCGCAGCAGTTTATTTCTGGTTTCTGCTTCGATAGGATGGAAATCATTGTCCAGAATTTTGCAGTTACCACCGATACAGGTGTTTTCACCAATCGTGATCTTCTTGCGGGCGTAAATCGTTGCTCCACTTATTCCCACGTTATCTCCGATTTCAATCTCTGCTCCCGGAGCGCGGGTAACAATGATTGTCCGGCTGTAAAGTCCAACCAAATTACTGAGGAAGCTGCTCTTAATCGTGACGTTCTCACCAATCTTCAGCTTGGCACCGCCTTTATTGAAAATGATTGGTACACCCTTCAGCAAGAGGTTCTTTCCATATTCAACTTTTGTCATCTTCATAACCAGCTTGAACCAGTTACTGTTCATGTCCTCTCACCTCCTTTACAGCTTCAGAATTTCTTCTGCATACTTCTGTACGCTTACATTTCTTGTCAGATTCTTCTCAAGGGTTTCCCGGCTTCTGGCTCCCATTGCTTTCAGTTCTTCGCTGCCAGCATTGTCAATGAACCAGCGGATGTTTTCTTCAACCTTGTCATATTCACCCGGTTCGCAGCACAGACCGCCTTTGGTATCCTCGATAATGCAACGGATCTCAGAGCCAGATTCCAAAACCCCGATTACAGGCCTTGCAGCGGAAACCAAACCGTAATATTTTGAAGGGCAACTTACACCTTTAATGCCTTTTGCGTTCACACACCAGTGGACATCACCAGCATTCAAACTATAAATCAGGTCAGCCTTGTCCTGATACGGAATAAACACCTAGCAAGCTGCCGAGGATAGGCGGTTGGGAGATAGAGAACACATAGTCCTGTTTCCCAACCTTGAAAGTTGCCCCCATTGCTCCAAAGAAGTAGGAAACAATATTCTTCACACGGCTCTTCTTGTTGGTCTTGCTGAACTCCGGCACCCGGATTCTCAGCACCTTCACGCCACTGATTTCTTCTTCGTAATACTTCTGCGTCTTGTATTTTTCTTCGATAGTTCCCAAGTAACTCGGCACCACGCAAATGACCGTGATGTTGAATTATTTATCCAGCATACCCTCTACCAGTTCACGGAGGATCTGCCCCGTTGACGCAGTATCTGGAATATAGTAATGAGCATAGATCAGGAGATTCTTCTTATTTGACATTCCTCTATATTCCTCTCACAAGTTTTTATATCTAACCACCGATGCGGTACACCGACGGGCTTTATTTATTTAAAACTGTGTGTTCATCACACTGTAGTTATCATTTTTCTCACAGTGACCATCTATTTTCTCGACCACCACTGAATCTTTTGCGTAGACCTGTCACGGGCTACTCACCCATTTTTCCTCAACTGAAACTTTATGGTAGACACCTTCATACCAACTCACTAACAAAGTGCTGTGTCTTATTGTCATAACTCGCTGTCGCACTTCTCCATTTTTCAAAGTGCTGACCCTTATTGTCATAACCCGTACACCAACTCACTTTGTTAAAACTACACAAATCCATACCCATTATTTGTTGCAACATGAATAATCATCTACCCCTCACCACCTCTAATTCTCCAGAAAAATGCAGTTATCATGTCCGTCTTTTCTCTGCAATAAACTTTTCCAGAAAAATAGATTTTTGGCTTTTCAACACTTTCAACCTCCACCTCTAATTCTTCGGAAAAATGAAGGTATCATGCCCGTCCCTTGCTCTGCAATAAAACAGGCTCGCAGCAGGGGTATTTTGCATGCGTTTTATACGCCACTGTAGACCATCATACCGCCACTGAAAGTTTGAGGTAGACATTCGTAGGGGCTGCAATTGTAACAAAGTCCGCATCACTATTGCAGCCTTTGAATCCAGAGTTGCGGCCAAATTCAGGTCTTTTTCCGCCAAATACTTTTCAATATATTCATCCTAAATAGGTGATTTCCTGTTATTGATAAATTCCACTTTTTAGGGGTCAATATCCACCGCCATCACTTTATGATGCTGCGCCAGCAATGTCGCGATCGACAATCCTACATAACCTGTGCCTGCAACTGCAATCTTATAATCCTTCATCCCACTTCACTCCTTCTCTCAATCTCCTCATCGCCACAAAACCGCTCACTGCTCATCCCGCAGCTTTCTCTTCCCCCACATCCTCCCCACAAATCTCCTGTCCCCCGACCTTCAACGCATCTTCTCTCCCCCGCTGGCACTCCACTTCAACCGCATAACCGTCTCGCTCCCCGTACGCAGCCTTTTTCCGTTTCTTTTCCCTCTCCAGTGCCAAAATCTCTTCCCCATATCTTCTTACTGAAACGTCCTTCGTCAGATGCTCTTCCAGATATTTTCTTCCGTTTTTCCCCATCTGCTCCATCTCCGGACTTCCTGCGTGGCGGATAAACCAGTGGATATGGCGTTCCACATGCTTGTAATCCCCCGGCTCGCAGCAATATCCGCATCCGGTTTCTTCAATCAGAAGTCTTGCTTCCGAGCCTTCTTCCAACACACCGATGATCGGCTTGCCTGCCGCCATGATGCCGTAGCATTTGCTCGGGACAGAAACTCCTTTAATCCCTTTTGCATTGACGCACCAATGTACGTCGCCTGCGTTCAGGCTGTAGATCAGATCCTCCTTATCCTGATACGGGATAAATACAACATTTTCAATGTGATGTTTTTCTTTATATGCAATCAGATCCTGTAAAACGCTTCCGCCGCCCACAAAGGCAAACACTACTTCCCTGCCATCAGGCGTTTTCACACCGTTTTCTCTTTTTCCATCCATCGTCATTCCCTTACGGAAACGCTTGATCACTTTGATCAGGTGCTTTAAATCATAATAAAGTCCGATGTTTCCGGAATACATGATCACAAACTTATTTTCCAGACCGTATTTTTTCTTAAATTCCGCGACCTTTTCATGATCCTGCGCCAGCGGATAAATTTCTTTTTCGTCGATCCAGTTATTGATAAAGGTATGTACGGGCACATTTTTATAATGAAAACGCGCCTTCAGCGTATCTGCCATATCTCTTCCGACCACGATCACCTTATCCGCACACCGGCAGGATAGCTTGTCCAAAAACATCATCAGATTTAAGATCAGCTTTTTGTTCACATATCCGACTGCAATCGTCTGTTCCGGGTTAAAGTCCTGAATGTTGTAGATATATTTTGCCCGCTTCATCCACTTTCCCCATACGCCGAGCAGGCCGCCCAGCACAGGAGGCTGTGAAATGGAATAAACATAATCCATCTTTCCAACCTTGAAAGTTGCCGCCATCGCGCCGAAAAAATACGCCAGAATATTCCTGACACGGCTGAGCTTATTTCCCTTTGAAAATTCAGGAACCCTGACGCGCAGCACCTTAATCCCGTTGATCTCTTCCCTGTAAAACAGTTTTGTCTTATATTCCGGTTCTACCTTTCCGCCATAAGAGGGCACGACGCAGATTACCGTTATTTCAAATAAATCCTTTAATCCTTCTGCAAGCTCCCTTAAAATCTGCCCGGTGGAAGCCACATCCGGCACATAATAGTGCGCGTAAATCAGAAGCCGTCTTTTTTCATCCGCCTTTACTGCTCTCATCCTATCTTCCCCGCTCTTTCGTTAACTGTTCCTGCTTCTTCTGTCTTTTTTCTGTCCGCCTATTTCTTCTGTCTTTCCCCTGTTGTCCTGACTTCCAAAATTCTTGATTTCTGTGCTACATTATTTGCCGAATCCACTGCCGCATATGTTACGATCCTTTTACCGTCCGCCGTCTCCGATACCTTCTCTACCAAAAGGCTGTCCGTCACATCCCCGTCTTCCGGATCATATGCCGTTATCCCTTCCAGCAGTTCTTCCTTTGCCATTCCATCTTCATAAACGATTGCCGTCTCCGGCAAAGTGATTGTCGGCGCTGTTTTATCCTGATTCATATACAAAAATGCGCCGATACCGATCAGTACCGCATCCACAGCGAAAAATCCGATCGTCAATCCCTTGATACTCATTCCTTTTCCTCCGCCGCCTCATCTTTTGACTCACAGCCTTCTGCCGCATTCTTACAATCCACATCCGGACTTTCCTTCGTTCTTTCCGCAGCTTCCTTTTTTCCTGACGAAAGCGGGATTTCGTCTTCGACGTCATCCTGATTCCCGTAGTAGCCGTAGCTTCCATAATAATTGGCATATTTTTTATAATAGGGACTCTTTTTTAAATTTACCTTGTTCAGTACACAGCCCAGCACGCGGCATCCTACACGGTCCAGCTGTTCTTTTACGCTTTTGACAAATTTGTGGCTCACGGCTCCGCTCTCCACCACAATCACTGCCCCGTCACAGTATGCCGACGCCACAGCGCTGTCGACTACGCTTCCAAGCGGCGGCGTATCCACGATCACATAGTCATACTTCCAGCGAAGCAATTCCAGCAGATTCCGGAAAGCATCGCTTCCAAGCAGCTCGCTTGGGTTTGGCGGAACCGGCCCGGCAAAGATCATGTCCAGATTTTCCACATTTGTCCGGCAGCACACGTCGTCAAATTCCGCCTGTCCGCTCAGATAATGGGACAGTCCGTATTTTTCACGGCTTGCCTTATATCTGCCGCGCAGTACGGATTTTCTCAGATCCGCATCCACCAGAATTGTCTTTTTCCCACTTTCTGCCAGCGATAAGCAAAGCTGAAAGGATACGCTGCTTTTTCCTTCGCTGGGCGTGCAGCTTGTCAGCGAAATAACTTTGATGTCTTTTCCTGCAAAACTCAAATTGGTGCGCAGCGTCTTATATGCTTCCTTTGTCCTGAAATCCAGTTGTTCCGTTGTTCGGATGATCACATTCTGCATTTTTACCGTTTCCTTCCGTTCTTCTTCCTGCGCTTTTTGCTGCTTCCCTCATTCATCGGGATCACTGCCAGCGTTGACAGTCCCAGATAGCGTTCCACATCTTCTGCCGTTTTGACCGTATCGTTTGTCAGATAGAGGATGATCGTTACCGCCGCCACAATCAGGACGCCAACCATACCGCCCATTACCGTGTTTTTCCCAACGGACGGGCTTGCTTTATAGGTAGGCAGGTTTGCCGTTTCTACTACGTTGACCGCCTCTGTTTCCATCACATTTCCGATATGTACCGCCGCCGCTTCCCGGATCTGGTTCGCAATATCCATCGCCCGTACCGGATCGCTGTCTGTTACCGTGATTGCGATAACGCGCGTGTCTGTCGGGGCGGCAACACTTACCATCCCGTTCAGGCTTTCATATGTAAACGGCAGATCCAGCTCGTTGATCACGCTTTCCAGCACGAAACGGCTTTTGATCAGCTCCGGATAATCCTTTGTCAGCTGCAGTCCCATCTGAAGATCACTGCTTGTCAGGTTGACGTTATCCTGTTTATTCAGGACATATATTTTTGTCGTTGACTGATAGGTCGGCGTCACGATAAATTTGCTGTATAAAAAAGCGAGCATTGCCGTGCACAGTCCCACTGCGATCATCAGCGGTATTTTCCGTGCCAAAACAAGCGCGACCTCTACCAAGTTGATCTCCATTTCATCATTTTGTATCTGACTGCGATTTTCCATCGTCTGTAGTCTCCTCTGTTTTTCTTTTATCTGATAATTTCCTCATCCCTTAAAATGCGCTCTGCATTCCGGTATAAAAGCTTTTCCGCATATTCCCGGCTGCATTTTCGTTTCAGCCATTCCGCGCATTCCCCCATTGCGTATTTCCGGCTTCCGCCTGCGCGATGGGCATCTGTCGCCACGAAATCTGCCAATTCCTCCCGGATCAGTCTTCTTGCCGTCCGCTTTATCTGGCTTCCACCAAATCCCGTCAGGCTGCCGCCGTTGATCTGAATCAGGCATCCTGATTCCCGCAGCTGTTCCACCCGGTCCAAATCACAGGCTACATTGGCATAGCGTTCTGTATGGGCGATCACAGGTCTGCAGCCTGCTCCGAGCAGCTCATAAATTCCATTGTAAATGTAGCTCCAGTCTTCATCCGGAAGGAATTCCGTCAGGATATATCTGGAATCGGCAAGGGCGCATGCTTTTTTTTCTTCCAGAAGCCAAACCATATCATAGCTGTAAAGCACTTCTCCCCCCGGATACAGTTTTAACGGGATCTGAAGCCCGTCCAGCACTTTTTGGAGCTGTTCCGTTCTCTTCCGGATACTTTCTCTGTCTGGACACCTTCTGTCCGGCTTCTGATGCGGCGTTACGATTACCGCCCGTACTCCGTCTGCCACAGCTTTTTTTGCCATGGCGACGCTTTCTTCCAGGCTGTGCGCCCCATCGTCGATCCCCGGAAGGATATGGCAGTGAATATCAATATAACGATTCATTCTGCCCGCTCCATTCCCGTTTCATTTTTCGTCCCGGATACCTTTTCTGCCGCTTTCATGCCTTCCATAAAAAGCCCGAGCATTTTCAGGCAGTATGACTGCGCCTGCTCTGATAAGCCTTCCATTCCTCTTCGGAAAGTTTCTTCCCTTAAAACATCACTGCCTTCCGTCTGTCCATAAATCAGATCGTCCATATTCATGCCGTATAGTTTAGACAGCCCGATCAGCGTTTCGATGCTCATCCCGCAGGTTCCCCGCTCAATGTCGGCATAATATTTGTCCACAATCCCAATCTGCTCTGCCACTTTAGCCCGTGACCACCCGAGCGTTTCCCTGCGCGTCCTCAGACGTTCCCCGACGGCAATCCTGTCATATACCGCTTTATCCTGTTTCTTTTTCATTCGTTTCTCCTGAACTTTCTGCAATTTCCTTTTTCACACGGCTCAGTGTCTCCGGCGTCATATTTAAAAACGAGGCGACATAGCGATTGCTTATTTTCTCGTTAAATTCCGGATATTTCCTGATAAACCATTCATATCTCTGTCTCACATCACAATAGAGCAGAACCCTTTTTAACTCTGTCTGAAGCGCCAATGCGCCCAACATCATATTTGCCGTAACCTTCATCAACTCTGGGCTTTCTTCTGCAAGTTCCATAAACGCCTCCTTTGAAACGGCGATTACTTCCCCTTTTGTCAGCGCCTCCACTGTCACCTGAGAAACATCCTGCGCCTTATAGGTAGCTGCAAGCGGCATCTTAGAGTGGCCGGCAAGCAATTCCACATGATATTTCCCTTTTTCATCCACATAATAGCCGCTGATAATTCCTCTGAGCAAAAACAACAGATATTGGGAAACTTCTCCCTGTTTCACAAGAATATCATGGCGTTTTATCTTTTTTATGAACGCGATATCCGACAATCTTTCCAGTGTCTTTTTATCTTGTATTTTGTGCTCTTTGCAAAAATAAGCTCTTATATTTCGTTTATTCATGATATTCTTTATAAACTCCGTTTTCTCATCTATTATACATCTTTTCTTTCAAATTTCATTGATATAAATCAATTTTTTGTGATTTTTTTAGACTTTTTTTATTTTTTTACATATTTTTTACCCAAAAAACAAATGTGTTTAAAACTGTATTTCTATCTTCCTGCATAAATTTCCTCTGCCCGTTATGTCCAAATATTCTTTTTCAAATATAAAAAGGATCTTCCATGGAATCCGCGCTCCCTACGCACGATATTACATGAAAGATCCTTCTCATAAATGATATGATGGAACAATATAATCCTACTCTAGTTTTTTCAGTTCTGCTTCAAATGCAGTTTCCGACAGTTTTGCGCGTCTTGCGGCCTCTTTTACATTCAGCAAACCATCCCTGACAAGCTCTGCTAACGTATGAAGAGTTCCCAAGGCTTCTCCTTTCTGCATTCCTTTCTGCATTCCTTCCTGCCTGCTGTCTTCCATCATCTCTTCGATTGCCTTGCACATGTCAACTTCCTCCTCTTCTTCCCGAATCTCCACCGGCGTATTCGTTACCGTCCGGATCACGCGCGCCGCATCTGCATCCAGCCTCATCCTCGGGTTGTTCTCTGTAAATGAATGCAGCTGCTTTTTATCCCCGGAGTATTTGATATACCCCAGTACCTCCCGGAGGCTTGTAGAAAACTTTTCCAGTTCTCCCTCGGTCAGCTTCGACGGATCGATCAGGTGGATCCGGTAATCCTGTACATATTTCAGAATTTCCGGATCCTTTGCCTCCATCATCTCATGCAGAGATAACGGCCCGTCCCACTCTTTTGCCCCGAAATGGATCACGAGCGTAATCACCGGCGTAAGTCTGTCTTCCCTGTAAAAGCCGGAAAGGTATTCGCCGCCCGACACCTTCTTTTCCGTTTCCGACTGTTTCTTCCGGTCTGCCCGGTGTTTTGCTGCGGTGTCCGAAACCTGCCTGCCATATTGCAGGGCGTCATAAATCGCATTTTTTACCGGCATCGCATAGTGGATGTCTGTCTGGTTCTCGATTCCAAGCAGCACATATGCCGTCTTCCCGTCTTCCATGAACACGGCATTTTTTAGCTGATCCCGGTACTTCTGTACCGCTTCTTCTTTCCCCTTTCTGCTTTCTTTCCCGTCCCGCGCCCCAAACGGCAGCGCGATCCCGGCCGGATCCATCTCCTTTAAATTTTCTGGTTCAATAACTGTCCTCCCATCATAGAGCAGGTAATTGAACGCATCTGCAAACACGGCGTTCCCGCGCATGTATGCTTTGGTTACAGTGTCAGCCTGTCCCGTCCTTTAACACCTCTTCTTCTGTGGCGGCAAAAAATCCAAAGAATCTGCGTCTGTCCAACAACAGCTCGTATCGCAAAACACAGTGCTGCCTGCATCGGACCAGCCCCGTTTTCTTCATCTTTCCTGCCTGTTGTAAATAATTGGATGAAGCATAGAGTTCCGACAAGAATACAGATCCAGCGCGCTGCGGCGACGGCAGCTGCCCGCTGTAAAAAGAAACGGCATGAATGCCCGGTACACTAGATTCTTTGTGAAATTTATGCTTATAAACAGATTAGCATAAAAAGAGCCTTGAAACAAGTAAAAATTCTATGAAAAATCCTATCAAACTCCTGCCGTCCAGCGGCTGCACCGGGACAAATTCTGCCAGAAAGATAAACGCCTACGGCTCCCGATACCCGCACTCATACAAAAACCGCGACGCAAATCCCGGCGCTTCCTTCGTCCCCCTCTCCCACGTCAGAAACAGCCTCTTTTTTGCCCGCGTCATTCCAACGTAAAACATCCGCCGCTCCTCTTCCAGCTCCCGCCCGGACGCGCTCTTTTTGTGGGGGACCGTCCCCTCGCAGCAGCCGGGCAGAAATACGACATCATATTCCAGACCTTTCGATCCGTGCATTGTGATCAGCTCCACCGGAATCGTACCGCTGCCCTGACCCGCGCCCGCCGACTGCTGTTCTGATCCTGCTGCCTCCTGACCCGTGTCTGCCGCCTTTCGACCTGCCTCTTCCCCCTGCGTCTCCTTTCCGCCCTTCTCCAGCGCCCGCGCATATGCCTCCAGATGCTCCTCCAGCTGTTCCATGCTCCGAAGCTCCCGCACGCTCTCCTGCAAAAAATCTGCCGCCGCCTTTGCCTCCTCCAGCGCCTTCCCGCTTTTTTCCCGGCAAAGCCAGTTATCGTAGCCAATCCCCTTGCGCACATAATTGACCGCGGCGTACAGATCCATCCGCCCGATCCTCATAATGTCCGTCTGCATCCGCGCAAGGATTTCCTGCATATACGGCTTGTCCCGGTAGGCTTCCTTTAGCGCCGTAAAATCCACCTGTCCTGCGGGCACATGCTGCCGCGCCAGATAGCGGCAGGGGCGGTTCATGATCTGCAGAAACTGCCCCCGGCTGCGGTCGCTTTTTGAAAACCGCAGATATGCCAGCAGATCCCTGCACACCGGATGATCGTACGGGTTTTTTGCCTTTTCCCGCATGACAAACGGGATTTTTGCCTGCTCAAGCGCCGCCGCCAGCCATACCGCGTCGCTGTTTGTCCGAAAAATTGCCGCTGTCGTCTCCGTTTTGCCGCCCTGCGCCTGCATTTCTTTGATCATGCGTACCAGCGCTTTCGCCTCCTGCTTTTTATCCGGGAAGCTTCCCGCCCAGACGCTTTGATCCGGCGCAAGGCTTTTCCAGACGCCGCCTTCAAAAGCTTCCTCTTTTTTCCCAAACAGGGCTTTTGCCGCCTTCCGCACGACATCTGCATCGCTGTTCACGCCAGCCTCTTTTCCGTCCTGCGCTGCCCTGATCTTTTTGGGGAACCGTTCCTTATTTACTCCCACAAGCCTTCCCGCGCACTCCACGATCCCCCTTTTGCTGCGGTAATTGACGGAAAGCTCGATCCGCGCAGCCTCCGGAAAATCCTGTACGAACCGCTGCATGATTGCCGGGTCGGAGCCGCGGAAGCCATAAATCGCCTGATCGTCGTCTCCTACCGCGAACAGATTCCGGGACGTACCCGCAAGCAGGCGCACAGCCTCGTACTGGGCGGCGTTCACATCCTGAAATTCATCCACCAGAATATAGGAAAACTGCTCCTGCCAGCGCTTTAATTCCGCCGGGTCAGTACAAAGCAAATGGCAGACCGCAGCCGCAAAATCATCCAGATCCAGCTTTCCGGCATCGTGCAGAAGCCTCTGAAATTCCACGAAGATCCGGGCAAACTGTCCCTTTGGCATCCCGCAGTCCAAATCGTTTTCCGGCAGCCGTCCCAGATTTTTGACGTAGCCGATCTGGGCAAGGAGCGAATCCTCCCATTCCCGCTCCATCGGGAAGTCCCCTTTCAGACCGGAAAGAGCCGTGCGCAGGTATTCTCTTTTTTCTTTTTCCCGTAAAATACTCCCCGCAGAATATCCTCTGGAAATTTTTAAAATGTGTAAAAATACGGCGTGAAATGTGCCGAAACTGACCGGACAGGGCTGGCCGCCCATCCGTTTTAAGAAGCGCTCCCGCATCTGCCGGGCAGCCGCTTTCGTAAATGTGATCACAAGAATGTGAGACGGGTCCGCATGATGGACCTCGATCAGATATTTTACCCGTTCAACCGTCGTGAACGTTTTTCCGGAGCCGGGGCCGGCGAGTATGAGCGCCGGTCCCATATTCCATTCAATCGCTTTTTGCTGCTGCTTATTTGCCTGCAACTTATGCCTCCAGCAGTTCAATTCCCTTGCGGATACGCGCCAGGGACTCCTCTTTGCCGATGATCTCCATGATCTCTGTCGCGCCGGCAGGCGTCATCTGCTTACCGGACACCGCCGTGCGTACCGGCCAGAGCACATAGCCGTTTTTGCAGCCCTTTTTCTCCACATAGGACAGCAGGAGCTGATAGAGCGCGTCGTTGCTGTAATCCTCCTGCTCTTCCAGCAAAGGAACGAGCTCCTTTAATACCTCCAGCGCGCTTTCCTTTGTTGTTTTCATTTTTTTATGGACGTACATCGCCGGATCGTACTCGGGCAGCGTCTCGAAGAAATCCACCATTTCCTCAATCTCAGGGAACACCTCGATACGGGTCTTTACCATCTCCGCAACCTTTTTCAGATCCTGTCCCTTTGTAAGCGCCTTTTCAAGATAGGGCTTTGCCATCTCAAAGAAACGGTCAAAATCCATTGCCTTGATATATTCGCCATTCATCCATTTTAACTTCGTATAGTCGAATACGGCGGGGGATTTGGACATTCTTCTGTAATCGAACTCCTTGATCAGGCCGTCCAGAGAAAAAATCTCGTTTTCCCCTTCCGGGCTCCAGCCCAGAAGCGCAACGAAGTTTACGACCGCCTCCGTCAAAAAGCCCTGCTCGATCAGATCCTCGTAGGAGGAATGTCCGCAGCGCTTGGACAGCTTATGATGCTCTTCGTCCGTGATCAGCGGGCAGTGGATGTATACCGGAACCTCCCAGCCGAACGCGTCATAAAGACGGTTGTACTTCGGGGAAGAGGACAGATATTCGTTGCCGCGCACCACATGGGTAATGCCCATCAGATGATCATCCACGACGTTTGCAAAGTTATAGGTCGGATAGCCGTCGGATTTGATCAGGATCATATCGTCCAGCTCTGCGTTGTCTACGGTGATGTCGCCGTAAATCTCGTCATGGAACGTCGTTGTGCCCTCCGTCGGATTGTTCTGACGGATCACATAGGGTACGCCTGCCGCAAGCTTTGCTTCCACCTCTTCCTTGGAAAGATGCAGGCAGTGCTTGTCGTATACGTTGATCTCCTTGCCCGCAACGACACGGTTTAAGGTCGCAAGGCGCTCCTTGTCGCAGAAGCAGTAATATGCCTCTCCTTTTTCAACGAGCTTTTTGGCATATTCCAGATAAATGCCCTTTGCCTGACGCTCGCTCTGCACATAAGGACCTACGCCGCCGTCCTTATCGGGGCCTTCGTCATGGACAAGCCCTGTCTTTTCCAGCGTGCGGTAAATGATGTCCACCGCGCCCTCCACATAGCGCTCCTGATCCGTATCCTCGATACGCAGGATAAAATCTCCGTTTTCATGTTTTGCCACCAGAAAAGCATACAGCGCCGTGCGCAGGTTGCCTACATGCATGCGTCCGGTCGGGCTGGGCGCAAAACGAGTTCTGATCTTTGTCACTTCTTCTTCCTCCATACGGAAAAGCCGCCCCAAAAAGGCCGCTTTCCTCTCCTTTGTAAATATTCTATCGTAAATCTATCGCCGCCCGCTTAAACAGACGGCGGATTTGCCGTTGCCGCCGGACAGGTTTAAGCCTGCCGGCTCATGAAAGCCATGTCAGCTATCCTGTCTGTCCGGCAGCTTCTTTTCTGCCGCCGCCACAAAGCTGTTTAACGCCTTCTGCGCCTGAGGGATCGGGATATTCGTCCCCGCGCCCGCAATACAGCCGCCCGGGCACGCCATTCCTTCGATCAGGCAGCCGTTTTTCTTGCCCATCTTGGCAAGCATCAGGATCTTTCTGCAGTCCGCAAGGCTTTCCACATGCTCGATGTGCACCTCCGTATCGGGATAATACTCCTGAATGCAGCTTTCGATCGCCTTTGCGACGCCGCCGGACGCCGCATATCCGCGCCCCGCAGAGGTCGCGTCCTCCACCGGTGTCTCCGATTCCACCGCCGCAGGATCGATGCCCTTTGCCTCAAACATCCCCGCCAGCTCTTCAAAGGTAATGACAAAATCCACGTCCGAACGGACGGAACGGCGGGACGCCTCCAGCTTCTTGGAGACGCACGGCCCGATGAACACAACCGAAGCCTCCGGATGCTCTTTTTTGATCTGGCGCGCCGTCGCCACCATCGGCGTCAGCGCATTGGAAATGTTGTCGATCGTTTCCGGGAAAAATTTCTTTGCAAGCACCGACCAGGAGGGACAGCAGGACGTCAGAAGAAACGGCAGCTTTCCCGTCGCCACTTCCTTTACATAGTGCTCCGCCTCTGCCATCGCGCCCATATCCGCGCCGATCGCCGTCTCATATACATCGGAAAATCCCAGCATTTTCAGCGCCGTCTTGATCTTGCCGGGCGTTGCCGCAGCGCCAAACTGTCCCACAAACGCCGGAGCCACCTGCGCGATGATCTCCCTTCCGGACTGGATCGCCCGGATCAGCTGGAAAATCTGGGACTTATCCGCGATCGCGCCAAAGGGGCAGCTGACCATGCACTGGCCGCAGGTCACGCATTTTTCCGGATCGATCGTCGCCCTGCCGGAAGCGTCGCTCCCGATCGCGCCCACGCCGCACGCCGCCGCGCAGGGGCGCAGCTGATGGCTGATCGCGTCATAAGGGCAGACCGACTTGCACTTGCCGCAGCGGATACATTTTGCCGGGTCGATCACGGACTTTCCGTTTACCGTGCTGATCGCATCCTTGGGGCATACGACCTGACAGGGATGCGCCACGCAGCCCTTGCAAAGATCCGTTACCGTATAATCGTTTTCCGGACACGCGTTGCAGGCGGACGGAATTACCTGGATCATCGGCGGCTCGTAATATTTCTCGTCAATATTGCTTTCTTCCAGCCCCTGCGTCACATGCACCGGCTGATCCTCCGGGCGCAGGGAAAGCCCCATCGCCAGACGGATCTGCTCGCGCACGATCTCCCGCTCCCGGTAAACGCTTTCCCGGTAAATCGGCATCTGCGGGTTCACGATCTTATACGGCAGAGCCTCCACGTCGTCGTTTAAATGCTCGGAGCTGTACGCCAGCTGCGCGATCTCCTTAAAAATCTCCCGTCTCATCTGTCTGACGGGCGTATCAATTCCTCTCATCCGCTACAATCCCTCCGTCCATGCCTGTTTTACACGATTCTTTCCATGCTCTCTATTCTTGCACAAACCCCCGGCAAAATCAAGCACTTTTCAACGAACACGCCACTTCCTGCGTAATCTTTTCCCCTCCCTTTTCCATCCATTCTTCCACAAACCGGTCAAAATAATCCAGCTCCCGCTCCCCGGAAATGATTTCCAGATACGCCTTTTTTTCCAGCGCCAAAAGCTCCGCCCACTTCTCCTTCATCGTTTCCGTTTCCCCTGAAAAAACAGGGCTGATCACCTCCAGCCATCCGCCGCTCATAAGGGAACACGCCTTAATGCGCGACTCATACGCCGCCCATTCCTCTGCATCCGCCGTCTCCGGATGCTCCAGATAGGCTTTGCACTTCGTATAATAGGAATGCTCCAGAATCTGAAGCTTCTGCGGCGAAAACTCCCCGTTTAAGGCGGCGCTTATCTGCTCATAGCAGCGGTAGAGCGCGTCGCTGTAGTCGATGTTGATGGAAAGCGGCCTTGCGGTGGAATCCACGTTCAGCTGGAAGTAGTTTTCCAGCTCATCATTTTCCGAATCCTCATAGCGCATTTTGTCAAACATCACGCTTGCCATTTTAAACACCAGCTCCGGATGCTCAAACTCTGCGCTCACGACCACATATTTATAGCTCGCCTCCTGATCGTAATAGCGCACCTTCCCGTCTTTTCCGCCGATCAGATACGGTTCCCACACCGCCTCCGGATTTTTTTCCCTCGCCTCCATCAGCGGATTGTTGGGCGCCCACCACGGTCCGAAAAAGGAACCGCACTTTCCCTCGACGATCAGCTCTACAATATTGCCCATGCTGCGCAGCATAAAGCTCTGATCCAGGATCCCTTCTGCGTACAGCTCCCGCAAAAATGCAAGCGCCTCCTTTGCCTCTGCCTGGACAGAGCCGTATGCCGCGCTGCCGTCCTCCTTTTGGATCCACTGCTTTGGAAACGCGCCGAAGGCGGAAAACAGCGGATCCAGCTGAAATTCATAATTATAGCCGTTTTCCCCGGTCAGATCCGAGTGGCACACGAGCCCGACCGTATTTCCTTCCCCGTTTCCGCCCGGATCCTCCCGTATAAAGGCGCGCACGATCTCCACCACGTCCTCTGCGCTTTCCGGTTCGGAAAGCCCAAGCTTTTCCATCCAGTCCCGGCGCAGCCACAAAAGCAGCGGTCCGTCCACAAAGCTTGGCTCCGGCAGCGCCATGAGCTTTTCCTCCACCACCGCAGTCTCAAGCGCCGAAGCCTCATAGCTTTCATACATCTGCTTAAGGCCCTCGCTGGCGCAGCTTTCATAGGCGTCTCCCAGATCCGCGATCATCCCGCTTTCTGCCAGCTGCTGCAGCGTTTCCCGATCTTCCACCACCATCACGTCGGGAAGCTGTCTGGCGGCGATCGCCATCTGCACGTTCGTGGTGTACTGCTCTTCCTTTTCCTCAAAGACATTCTCGTTCTGGATGTTCAGTGTCTCCCTTAAATAGCGGGTATACACATTATTTTCATAGGTGTCCCCTTCGGGCATGTTGGAATTGTTGTCCCCGGTCATTTTGCCGAGCGTATAGGTCACAAGCTCCGGATATTTCCCGTAGGGCGTTGCAGCCGCCTCCTCCCAGCCTGCGCCGGATAACGCTGCCGCTTCCTCTGCCGTTTCTTCTCCCGCTTTTTCTGCTATTTCACTCTCCGAAGGCTCTGCCGCCGTCTGCTCTGTTCCCGTACAGCCTGCAAAAAATGCCCCCGCCAGCCCTGCCGCGCACAAAAGCGCTGCTGTCCTGATCCGTCCTTTTTTCATGTTGTCCCCCTTTTTCCGGCTGGCGGTTTTTGTCATAAGCTTCCCCCTTTTCTTTTTTCGATTCCGGGCAGGGCATCTGCGCCGTCATGACAGGCACAGCTTCAGCCCTTTACCGCCCCGGACAGACCGTCCGCATAATACTTTTGCAGATAAACGAACAGGATCGCGATCGGGATCGAAACGCACACCGCGCCCGCCGCAAAGGGAGCATACCAGTTCATGATATTTTCCTTTGTCAGCATCGTATACAGGCCGATCGCCACCGTATAATAACGGGGATCCGCGCCCGCGATCACCTTTGCGAAAATGAAATCCAGCCACGGCGCCATGAACGCCTGCAGGATCGTGTATACGACGATCGGCTTGGACAGGGGCATGATGATCTTTGAAAAAATATCCCATTTCGTCGCGCCGTCCACAATCGCCGCCTCGTCAAGCGCCTTCGGGATCGTGTCAAAAAATCCTTTGGAAATATAGAAATTCAATCCCGCGCCGCCGGAATATACCATGATCAGCGCCAGATAGATCATCGGCCCTTCCGTCAGCCCAAAGCCCTTCAAAATGTAATATACCGCGATCATCGCCATAAAGCCGGGGAACATCCCGAGGATCATCGCCACATTCATATAGGGCTTGCGGATCTTAAACCGAAGCCTCGACAGGCAATAAGAGATCGCCAGCACAAAAAAGGTCGTCAGGATACAGGAGCAGACCGCCACAAACAGCGTGTTTGCAAACCATCTCGGGAAGTTAAACAGAGCCGTGTCCGTAAACAGCTTCACATAGTTTGCCGTCGTGAATTTCTCCGGCCAAAAGGACGTGATATACTGCCCTTTCTGTTCCCGGAAGGACAAAAGCACCACCCAGAAGATCGGAAATACCCAGATCACGGAAAGGATCGTCAAAAACGCATGCACAAGCACGTTCGTTGCTTTTTTCTTCGCGCCGGCGGAATGTTTTTTCGTTGTACTCATGAAAATCCCTCCTCGTTCTTATAAGATCCGGTTCTTCTGTAGGTCAGAAGCGACAGGCTCGCCATCAGGATAAAGGTCAGGATGCCGATGACCGCGCCCAGATTGTAATCCTTGTTGTCGATCGTCAGCTTATACAGCCATGTTACCAAAAGATCCGTCTTCCCCGCCGTTCCCCGGTAATACGTATCGCACGCGGGAGCGCCGTTTGTGAGCAGGAAAATCACGTTGAAGTTGTTGATATTCTGCGTAAAGGTCACGATCAGCTGGGGCGTCATGACAAACATCATATAGGGCATCGTGATCTTAAAAAAGGTCACGAACGCATTCGCCCCGTCCACCTTTGCCGCCTCGTAAAGCTCCGACGGGATATTTTTCAAAATGCCTGTTACGGAAATGAGCGTGTACGGGATGCCGACCCACAGGTTGATCACAATGACCGTTACCCGCGCCCATGTGGCGTTTGTCAGAAACGGCAGCGGTCCGACGCCGAAAAGCTCTTTTAACAGAAGGTTGATGACGCCGTGCTCCTGGATCATCGTATTGACCACAAGCAGCGATACAAACTGGGGCACTGCGATCGTCAAAACGAAAATAAAGCGCCAGAAGCCTTTGAACCTCGTCCCCTTCCGGTTGATCAAAAGCGCCAGGATAATGCCGAGGATATAGTTTAAAAACGTCGCGAATATCGCCCAGATAATCGTCCATCCGAGCACGCTCCAGAAGGTTTCCCCCAAAGATCCGCCCGCGTTTAATACTCTTCCGAAATTTTCAAAGCCCACCCAGTCAAACAGGCTTCCGGGCGGCAGATGGTCCCTGTCATAGTTGGTAAACGCCATCAGGATCATAAATACCAGAGGCATTACCGTAAAAAGCACGATCCCCATAAACGGGAAAAATAAAAAGACCTGATACATCCGTTTGTTTTTCAGGCTTTTTAAAACGGCAAAAAAGCTTTCCGGCTCCCTGCCCGCCTCTGCCGCCTTCTGCGCAATATAGGAAGAACGGACAGCCGCCCTCCACAAAAGGATAAAGCCGATCGTCACAAAGATCGTTACCACGCCGTAAAGCAGGCACAGCTGTGAATTGTCGCCCGCCGTATATTCGTATACCTGCGTCGCCTCGTTAAACACCTTCGTCTGCGTCGCGGTTCCCAGCGTGATAAAGTCATAGAGCGCGTTTATCCCGTAAAAAAACATAAAGCAGATATAGGAAACCTCCCCTGCAAGAAACAAAAGCCCCTGCAGGATCTGCTTTCTTGCCAGATTGCCTGCCCCCATGAACAGGCAGGTCATTTTTGTATAAATATCGCCTTTTCTGATCGCTTCGGAAACCGGGATCACCTCCGGAAACTCCCGCGTCTTTTTCTTTTTTCCAAAAACAGCCATGGCGTTATTCCTTTCCCTCACGTTTCACAAAAGCTCCACCTGTAAAAACCGGTGGAGCTTTTGCCGAATGCCTGATAACTGTTACTCCAGTGTGCCGCCTGCGTTTACGTTGCCGACAAACGTATCCAGCTTCTCCTGCGCGTTGTCGTGGGTTACTTCGCCTGCCACGATCGCCTTGCCGAATGCCTCTGCGGGCGTCCACCAGCCGTTCATCTCGGATACGAGAGGCTGTGCAACGGACGTATTGTTTACGGTGTCCGTGATCGCGTTCAGCATCACGTCGTCGATGCCTGTGGAATCCAGCGGAACAACGCCGCGGACCTCATAACGGATCTTCTGGCACTCTGCGCTGCCCAGATATACTGCCAATGCAACCGCAACGTCCATGTTCTCACAGGTCGGATTTACGCCGACTGCCTTGGAGCCTGCATAAGACTTCATCGTACCTTCGTAATCGCCTGCCTTAAAGGAAGGAAGCTGTGCGCACGCAAAGTTTTCGCCCAGCGCCTCTTCGATCGCCTCGCGATCCCAGGAGCCGGAGAAGAACGCGCCCAGTTTGCCTTCGCCAAACAGAGAGATCGCCTTGCCTGCCTCTTCGTTTGCCTGATTGGTAAACTTCGGGTTTGCAGCCAGATCTACCAGATACTCTGTCACCGCCAGGCCCTTTTCATCGTTGAAATCACAGGGAGAGGAGCCGTCCGTGCCGTCAGCGCCGAACATCGTCCCTCCCACGCCGTAATAAAATGCGGGGATATACCAGCTGTTGCCCAGAGGGAAGCAGACGTTGATCACGCCCTCGCCCAGATCCTTCGCCATCATGGCGTCCAGATCCTTTACCTCGTCAGCGGTAAATTTGCTGCTGTCATAGTACATAAACCAGCCGTTATATGCGTAGGGGACGCCGTACACGCCGCCCTCATAAGTAACGGTGTTCATCATGGATTCGGAGTTTGCCGCCTTTACCGCGTCCAGATTCTTGCCGCCCAGCTCTGCGATCGCGCCGGAATCCACAAGGATCGGGAGCTGGTCGTTTGCATACATGTAAACGTCCGCCGCCGCGTCCACGTCCTTTGTTACCTCATCCTTTGCCACGTCCTCGCCGCATACGCCGTATTCAAAGGTAATGTTCCATTCGGGATGCGCTTCGTCGAAGGATTCGCACATTGCCACCAGAATGCCCTTGTCGTAGCCGTCCACCGGGTTCTGATCCTCCTGCGGCCCCCATACCTTTAAGGTCACGTCCTTTGTCTCTGCAGGCGTCTCTGCTGCCGCCGTATCTGCGGGCGCTTCACTTGCCGCCGGGGCTGCAGTGTCTGCAGGCGCCTTGCTCTCTGCCGGAGCCTCTTCGCCGCCGCAGCCTGCAAGCGCCGTCATGCACATCGCTGCAGAAAGCATCATCGCTGTCACTTTTTTCATTTTCATACCGTTCCCTCCTATTCACTATGCACTCTTTTTGAATGCTTCCGTGCTTTTCTTTATGCATTTATTATAGTTTTTATGAGGATTCCGGTAAATATCAACTATTTAAGATTGATATTGTTTTTTTGAGAAGATGCCGGAAAATGGATGCACATCCTTGTCCCCGCACCGATTTTTGATTCCACTGTGACCGCATAGGCTTCCCCGTAAAAAAGCCTGATCCGCTCGTTTACATTGCGCACGCCGTAGCCTTTGGACTCCATCGTCAGCATCTTTTCCGCCGTCTCCCTGTCCATGCCCACGCCGTTGTCCTGCACCGTAAAATACACGCAGCCGCCCTCCAGCCAGCCTTTGATCTCAATGCGCCCGCGCCCGTCGGTCTTTGTCTCAATGCCGTGCATGATCGCGTTTTCCACAAGGGGCTGCAGGATCAGGTTCAAGGACTGGCACGAAAGAATTTCCGCCTCTGCGTCGATCGTATAATCGAAATCGCCGTCGTGCATCATGCTCTGGATTTCCAGATACGCCCTCGTATTTTTCAGCTCATCCTCCACGGACAGCGTATTTTTCCCGCGGTTTAAGGCAGTCCTGTAAAAAGTGGACATCGCCAGCGTCATTTTGCTGATGTCCGTTTCCCCCGCCGCCAACGCCTTCCAGTTGATCAAGGACAGCGTATTGTACAAAAAATGGGGATTGATCTGCGCCTGCAGCGCCTTCATTTCCGACTCCTTCTGCCTTAGCTTCCCCACATAGACCTCCTGGATCAGGGTGCGCAGCCGTTCCAGCATTTTGGCAAAGCTTCTGTATAAAACGCCGATTTCATCCCCATACTCGCTTTCTGCCGCAAGCTCCAGGCTCTCCTGCTTTTCTTCCAGATTGCCCTCTTCCACTTCCAGCATATGCCCGGTCAGCCGCTCGATCCGCCTGCTGACCAGCCGGGAAACCACAAAGCTTGCCGCAACTGCGCCAAACAGGCACAAAATGACCGTCAGCGCCACCATCACGCTCACCGGCCGCATCGCGTCCCCCGCAATGTCCGCAGGCTGATACAGCCAGATCTTCCAGCCGGTCACCTCCGAATCCTGACAGATCATGCTGTAAGCCGACTCCTTCCCCTTTCCCTGCTGCGCCACAAACTCCGGGTAGGACAGCCGGTAGCCGCCGTTTTCCTCCGAAAAGCGGCTTCCCTCATACAAAACCTCTCCCACCTTATCCGTAATAAAAATACCGTATTCGGAATTCAGCGTCTGCTCATACGGGGCAAAAAGCGCCTCATAATCTGCCCGGATGCAAAGGACGTCCGCCCGCCGCCCTTCCAGCCCCGTCGGCATCCTTCGTGCACAGCACACCTCCTTTGTCCTGCGCTCCACATGCCACGAAAGCCCCGTCGCCAGCTGCGCCTCCTGATACCAGTCCTCGTCTGCCGCCTCCGCCGCCGGGGCGATGGTCGTATCGTGCTTTACCATGCCGTTATCCGTATAGACCGTGATCCTTTCGACGTCGTCATGAAAATATTTCAGCGACTGCAGCACCGGATCGACTACCTGAGTCACCTGCTCGTACTGCTCATAGGGCGTTTCATATTCCCGTGAAAAGACTTTCGCAAGGCTCTGGTCAAAAGCGATATAATCCGCCAGATTCCCGTATACCTTCAGCTTTGCGTCCATCGCCGCCACCGACTGATACAGATAGGACTTTAAGTTAATGTCCTCCTTATCCTCGATCACGCTCCGCATCTGGCTGAAGCTGAACAAAAACAGGATCATTACCGGCACAAAGCAGAAGCACACATAAAACAGCGCCAGCTTGTATCTGAGCTTTATCCCGTTAAGCCAATGTCCGATCTTCTTCATTTTCCCCTGTTCCATCCCCCATATCCCGGTACTTCTGCGGGCTTACCCCGAAATATTCCCGAAAGCTCTGGCAAAAATAGGAAACGTTCGGATAACCCACCTTTTCGCTGATGCCCACGATCTTTTCATGGGTATCTTCCAGCATCTCCCGCGCCTTTTCCATCCGGCACGCCTTGATAAATTTGCTCAGGTTCTGCCCCGTCTCTTTTTTAAAGACCGTGCTCAAATAGCTGGGCGCCATGTAAACCTGCTCTGCCAAAAGCTCAATGCTCAGTTCCTCCCCATAGTGCCCGTAAATATAGCGCTTTACCTCCTCCACCTCCCGGTGGCTGCCGGGGACGCTGCCCTGAACGCTGCGCTCCAAAAGCCCGATGTTTTTTTCCAGGATCTTTTGTATCTCCTTTAAATCTGCCGCATGATACAAAAGCTCCATTTCATCATCCAGCTCCTTCCCGCTTTTTTCGGGAATCGCCTCATACAAAAGCTTTAACAGGCTGGAAAACATAAATTTTACATAGATCTGGGAAAATCCCGTATTTTTCCCGTAATTCTGGAAAAGCCGGCTGCAGTGCTCCCGCAGGCTTAAAATATCCTTTGTGCGGATGTCCTGCCGGATCTGTTTCATGAGCGTATCGTCGTCCAGCTGCACGTCCTGCGCCCGCTCTGCCTCGTTTTCCGCCATATAGACGCGGCTTTCCAGCCCGTAAAACCGGTTTTCCATCAAAAGCTCCAGCTCCTGACAGCGCTCCCCCAGCTGCTCCTTTCCCTTTAAGCCGGAGGATACCGCCACATAGCTTTTTTGCCCCGCCTTCAGATCCTTTTCCAAAAGCCCGTTGATCTGCCTGCCGATCTCCTTCCAGTCGCCGCCCTCCTGCGTAAAAAAGAGCATGCTCTGCTGGGGATTTAAGTTCAGATAGTCAAATTTTTTGCCGACCCGCCTGCCGATCTCATCAGACAGCTCCTTTTGCCGTCCCCCGAAAAAGTCGCTGTCCGTCTCCAAAAGCATCAGCCTTTTGTAGCTGTCCAGAAAATCCAGCGCATAACAGCCCTTTGCTCGCCGTTCGATCTCCTCGATCCCGACGCCGTTGACGACCGAGTTAAGGATGTATTCCTTAAAAAAGCTGCCCTCCGCCGCCTTCCGGCTCTCCTCCCTTTTCTCGCTGTCCAAATCCGCCGCGGCCTTTTCCATCACACGCTTAAATTCCTCCGGGTCTACGGGCTTTAATATGTATTCCTCCACCCCGAAGCGCATCGCCTGCCGCGCGTATTCAAATTCCCCGTAGCCGGAAAAGATCACTTTTTTCATGTCCGGACAGCGCTTTGTTACCTGCTCCAAAAGCTCAATGCCGTTCATAAAAGGCATTTTTACATCCGTTATCAGAATATCCGCCTGATTTTGTTCCAGCCATTCCAGCGCTTCTTTTCCGTTGACGGCTTCAAAAATCTCAAATTCCTGCCCCATCTGATCCAGCAGGAATCGGATGCCTGCCCGCTCTATTTTTTCGTCGTCTGCAATTAAGATCCGGTACATGATTTTTCCCCCATGGTTTTTCTAAGCTCCTTACCGCTTCGCCTTCCGATACCCTGCCTTCTGCGCCTCCGCTTCTGACTCAAATAAAATCAGATTCGGCGAATCCGCCATCGTATCATAATCCGCCTGTCCCGGGCAGTGATATATTTTTGACTTTTTATTTCCGCGGATTTCCAATTCTCCTTCATTTTCTCCTGCATTTCCTGCGCCGTCTTCTGCTGCCAGCGCGCTTTCTCCAGTGGCATAATCGATCTCGATCCCGGGCTGCACATTATAGGCAAATACGTCAAAGCAGACGCCTTCGCCCTGATCCTCCACCGACCAGCCCTCCATCCGCACACCCCGCGCCACAAGCTCGCTGCCTTCAAATACGGGCGTTACCCGGTAAAGCACATGGTTATCCGTTTCTTTTACATAGTCTGCCACCATATTTTCAAACGGCAGCATTCCGTCCACATTCAGATAACGGGTTCCGGTGATCAGATTTTCCTCGTTGGCATTTTCGCCCGTAAGCTGATAACCGATCAGATGACAGCGGTTATACAAATATTTGCCGTCCACAATATCATATTTCGCCGTTTTCCAGCCGGAGGGCTTAACCTGCCCGATACTCCCGCGCTCCTCTGTCGGCATCATATCCGTTCCTACGTTAGCGTAAGCCGTGCCGCATCTGCCAAGGCTGTCCAAGCCGCTGTAATGCTCGAAGGACTGCTGTGTCATTTCTTCTTCCGAAAAGTCCGGCACATTGTCGCCGATTGCCGTATAAGGGGAACCGCCGTAGCCTTCGATTTCCGTACCGTCGTCCAATACGATGCGCTCATGCGTCTTTTCCGGCTGTTTGGACGCTGCCGGATCAAGCTCCTGTCCGTCATTCTGATCCTGTACGGCACTTTGCCCGATATTTTGTCCAAACTCCTGTCCTTCCGCGCCCTGCGTCCCTGCGCATCCGCCGATCAGAAGTGCCGCCGATACCGCGCCCAGAAACAATTTCCATTTTTCGCTTTTTACTGCCCGTTTTCCAAACATTTTTGTCATCTCCCTGATGTCATTTTTTCTAAAATCCTATCGTGCCCCTTACTTTTTCACATAAGTCTCCTGCGTGATCTTTTCATGGGAATTTCCGGGAAATTCCTCTGCTTCAATCAGCTTCCAATCCCTCAGATCTGCGTCCAGCCAAAAATCTGCCGGATATTTCCGGTTCCACCGAAAAACGATCAGCTTTTCCAGCCGGTCCAGAACCGCTTTTACCCCCTTATTTTCAACTACGCACAGCTCCCCTTTCCCTGCGGCAGAAAGGAAATCCTCCCGCACCTGCTTTGGCACGTCCATTCCTTCAAACAGTCCCGCCGTATATTCATTCATCCACAGCTTTTTCCCTGCTGCCAGCGCTGCAATGCGCTCCGTCACAACCCGGTCGCGGCTCTGCCGCCTTCCGTTAAAAAGCATTCCGTTTCCGTCGTCCAGACATACGATTGCGATCATAAAACTCCCCTTTCAAAAACACTCCCGTTTCCATGTGATCCGCAAATCCCGAATCTGCCTCTATCATAACAAAAATGCCGCTCTGAATCAACGCAGAGCGGCATTTTTGACGGTAAGCAAAACGATAAGCCGGGTTATGTCGTGAATGGTCATCTATCTAGTCCTGCCGTTGCCGGCAGGCTCAAGCGACCCACCTGAAAGCAGGTCGGGCAAACCTGTCGCTTTCTATTCGGTCTTGCTTCGGATGGGGTTTACATATGCCCCGCCCGTTACCGGGCGGGCGGTAGTCTCTTACACTGCCCTTCCAACCTTACCGGCACAAAAGCCGGCGGTACATTTCTGTTGCACTATCCTTGGAGTCGCCTCCACCGGACGTTATCCGGCATCCTGCCCTGTGAAGCCCGGACTTTCCTCACCTGTCCCCTTTCGGGCGTCCAGACGGACTGACAGCCGCGACCATTTATCTTACTTACCATGTGACATTCTACCAGCAAACTGCACGCTTGGCAAGGCTTTTTCCTATATTGGAAATCCAAATTTATTTTTCTTTTCCTCCGGCAAATACTTAGCAAGCTCCTCTGCCAACGCATACACCGTTGTTCCCGGCGCAATATCTGCAGGCGTCCTGCCTTCCCCACTTTTCATGATGCGCTTTGCATATCGGATTGCCAACTTCGGACTGCCCTTTTCCAGAAGGATCTCAAAAATATTTTTCATATTCTTCTGATATTTTCCGATGCCCAATTCTCTAAACTTATCATTCAAAAATGAGATATATTCTGTCCGGTGATTATTCGCCGTATAATAAGCAAAATGCAGAAGAAACCAAAATTCAATGCACTCATTGCTCCATGCGGCATGATATTGCACATATGGATTTTGCTGATTTAAGCATTCTGCCCTTTGTACCACACCATTAAAATCTTTTGCAGGGAAACTGTCTTTATCGTACACGCACCAGACCTGTCCCCTTTCAATTTCATTTTTCTTTATATACTTTTCAGCCATCCCAATTACGCGCATGGTTTCCGCCTGACACGGTTCTATTTCAATCAGTACCATATCACGATAAACCGGATTATCTTCAATGTAGCGCTTAAAGCCTTCAAAATAGGAAGGCTCCGTCTGCTGCCCTTCGCAGAAAATATAATATCGAAATTCTTTCTTTTCCAGATATTCCTGCCGGCGTTTTTTCTTCCACGCCTCCATTCCGGCTTTTTTAGGCATTGACCTTCCCCCAATCTATAATTTTTCTAAGATATGGGTCGGCGCCATACTTGCCTTCCAGATACTGCTTATCAAACTTGGCATCCTTACGGACAGACTCACCCTTTTCGTTTTTAAATTCAACCAGCGAATACAGTTTGGAATTCTGCCGGTTTCCTTTTGCAACAAACCATATTTCGTCTCTTCGGAATACTTCGCTGTTCATTGTAGATAAATCATGGGATGTGAAAATCAATTGCGCTCCATGCCGATTGATTTTCATATCATTGAACAGCATGATAACATGCCGCAGCAGCACCGGATGAATTTTGGCGTCTAATTCATCAATAACCAATGTCGTTCCAGAAACAAGGCTATCCGCAATAAATGGCAGCAGCCCAAATAATTTCTTGGTTCCGCTGGATTCTTCCGATAAATTTAGTTCAAACTCATACCCGTCAACAACATGTCTGGTATAAACCTCGATCCGTTCGTCCTCTTTTTCTTCAACCCTGAAATTTGTAATATCCAAATCCATCTCCTGAATCATTTCCAGAAAAAGAGTCTTTACATCTTCAGAAGCCGCAATTGCCATCCCGAGTTCCTGCATCGGATTTCCATAATTCAAAAAAACAATCCCATATTCAAACCAGTTCAATACATCTTTTACCACTTCATTCTTTTTATGGGTAATTCCCAAATAGGAAAGCAACGTCAGTGTGTCGGACAATTCATTACTGATTTTCAGCCTTGCCAACGCGCCTTTTAATTCAACCCCTTCGTCAGAGCGTTCCAAAAGAGCGGATCTTCTGCCCGTATCAAATTTGACACGATCCAATCTCTCATACAGAACAACATCCTTCTTTACTGTCAGAACATACCGGTATTCCGCCGCTTTTGTGCGAAAGAAAAGTTCAAATTCTGTGGGTTCTTCTTTTTCTTTCTCTCCGAAAGCAAACGGCTCTATCAAAATTTTTTTCATTTGAAAAAAACGGTCATTATTATCATCCGTTGCATACAAGGGACGTAATACTTTTGCGACCAATATATGCAGCGCTTCCAGCACATTTGACTTTCCGCCGCCATTAGGTCCATAAACAGCAGATACCGGCAAATATAATTCTCCATCCATATCTTTGATTATCCTGTCCTCGTGCTCGGATATGGCGGCAGCCTGCATATCAAAAGTCATTTCTTCTTTAATACTTTTAAAATTTTTAACTGTAAATTGACATAACATAATATCCGCCACCTCCAATATCTATATTTCGATTATACCACCTTCTCTTATTTTGTAAATATATATGAGATTTTTTCTCATATATATGCTTATAATTTTGTTTTTTCACAGCCTGTCCAATTTCAGACCCGGAAGCAGCTGCCTCCGACGAATTCCCGCACGATCGAATTTTTCGGCAGGTCCTCGCTGCTGACGCCCAGAAAATAATCCAGGAACTTCAAAAGCCGCTTCGCCTCAAAATATTCCGGCTCATCTTTCCCGATGCTGTAAAGAAGCGGTTCCGCATAGGTTTTCAGTACGCTCAGCTCATAGATCAGGACGGAATTAAACATCGCGTCCGCGCATTCCTGAAACGGGAAAATATTCTCCTCTTCTCCCCGGCGCACCGATGGCCACTGGCTGATCGTCTGCTTTGCAGACGTCCCTCTCGTGCGCGCATCCCGCACAAGCCGCCGCAAAAGCCTGCCGTCCGTCGTCCGGATCCGGTTATGCTCATCCACGTTTAAGCTTGTGAGCGCGCTGATATAGATCTTATATTTGCTGTCGTTCGGCAGCGCATAGGACATTGCGTCGTTGAGCCCGTGGATCCCCTCGATCACGAGAATATCCTCTTTCCCAAGCTGCAGGGAATTGCCGTTATATTCCCGTTTCCCGGTTTTGAAATTATAGGTCGGCATCTCCACCCGCTTCCCGGAAAGCAGATCGCACATATCCTCGTTGAACCGTTTTACGTCGATGGCGTCAAGGCTTTCAAAATTATACTTTCCGTCCGCGTCCTTTGGCGTCAGCTCCCGGTCGATAAAATAATTGTCCACCGCAATGGGATGGGGCTTTAAGCCGAAGGTTTTTAGCTGGATCGAAAGCCGGTGGGAAAAGGTCGTCTTGCCGGAAGAGGAAGGCCCCGCGATCATCACGAATTTTACATGGGGACGCTGCGCAATTTCCTCTGCGATCTTTCCGATCCTGCTCTCCTGCAGCGCCTCCTGCACAAGAATCAGCTCCGCCAGATCCCCCTCGCAGATCTTGTCGTTTAAATCCCCGACCGTATCGATCCCAATCTGATCGCCCCAGCGGGTAGACTGATACAGCGTTTCAAAAAGCTTAGAACGCTCCTCAAGCCCCGGCGCTTCCGCCGGATTTTCCGCATCCGGCAGCATCAGCATCAGCCCCTCCCGGTAGCGCACCACATCAAAGCATTCCAAATACCCGGTGTCCGGAACCATATAGCCATAGTAATAATCATAATAGCCGTCCAGATTGTACACATTGATGTAAGAGCCCCTCCGGTATTTAAAAAGCTGAACCTTATCGCTCATCCCCTGTTTTTCAAACAGCTGTATCGCCTCGTCTGTCGGGAAAGCTTTTTTTACAAAAGGAAGCTGTGCCCTGACAAGGCTGTGCATCCGCTCCTTTACCTGCTCCACAAACGCCTCGTCTATTTTCAGCCCGCCCTTTGGCGAACAGTACAGCCCTTTTCCAATGGAAAATTCCACCTTCAGCTTGCCCTTTTGGGGCGCGCCCGCCACATCTGCAGCCGCCTTCATCAAAAGCATTACCGCGCTTCTGGAATAGGTATCATGCCCGATCCGATCCTGCGCCGTCAAAAATGTAACCTTTGCCCCGTCCTTTACCGTCCAGAACAGCTCCCGGATCTTATGATCCGCTACCGCAAGCACGATCCGGTGGGCATATGCCCCCTGTACCTGCTGTGCCAGCTCCCTGTAGGTGCACCCTTCGCTGCATTCCATGTTCTCCCTGTTTATCGTTACCTTCATCTGTTTTTCCTCCTGTTCTGCCGCTTAAGCCTCCCCCAAAAATTCCAAAACCTTTCCTGCAAACGTCATACGCGCCAAAAGCTCCCTGCGCCGCAGCGCGATCCGTTCCTGCTTCGCATCCAAAACCGCGCCCTGACCGCCTTGTGCGCCTTGCCCTAAATCAGCCCCTTCCTCCGGCGCTGCCGGCATCCCGGAAAGCAAAGCCCCGTCTGTTGCCATTGTATGCTTCAGAAAAGAAATTAGTACGCCGTTTTGATCCGCTATGAGCCGAAGCCCCAGCCAGTCTGCCGCCCCTTCCCGTTCTTCTTTTGAAAAGCCGGACGCTTCCAGCCGTTTTTCAAGCGCCTCGTTTTCCCGTTTTACATTCAGGGCGTCCCTGACCCACTCTTCGTCCGCTTCCCGCACCGCCAGCATCATCGGATAAAATTTGCCGTCCTCCAGCACCATATTTTCCCGCAGGATCAAAAAGCCCAGCTCTGCCAGCTTCCGGCGCACCAGCCAGATTTCCGACTGGGGCGACAGCACGCACCATTTAAGCGCCGCCGTCTTTTCCGGCACATCCGTCAGGATCTGCACGATCAGCTTGCCGCCCATTCCCGCAGCGATAAAGCCGTCCGCGCCCTCTGGATCCGCCGCCTGTCTGCCGTCTGCACCTTCTTCATCTGCTGCCTTTTTGCCGTCCGCACCTGCAACCGGGATCTGCTTTAATCCGTCGGACAATACCGCCCCGATCCGGTCTGTCAGCCTGCTTTCCCGGATGTGCTCCTTTGCCCGTTCCAGCGGCCCTTTCCGCACATCCCCCGCAAAAATATAAGGGCAGATGCCATGCTGCGCCAGATAAATGGATACAAATCCATGGTCACAGCCGACATCCGCCGCCGTATGGCCGCAGGGGACAAGCTCCGCTACGGCTTTCATTCTGTTTGATAATTCCATCTTTTTCTATCAGCCGGACCGCCCCGAAAGACGGCCCGGCATCCTTTCGGCATTGTTTTTTGCAAACCTGTCGGTTTAGTCCAGATAGTCCTTTAACTTGCGGCTGCGGCTCGGATGACGCAGCTTGCGCAGCGCCTTCGCCTCGATCTGGCGGATACGCTCTCTCGTTACGTTAAACTCCTTGCCTACCTCTTCCAGCGTCCGTGCACGTCCGTCGTCCAGACCGAAACGCAGGCGCAGCACCTTCTGCTCCCTGTCGGTCAGGGTGCTCAAAACCTCTACCAGCTGTTCCTTTAACAGGGTAAACGCCGCCGCGTCCGCAGGCACGGGCACGTTGTCATCCTGAATAAAGTCGCCCAGATGGCTGTCCTCCTCCTCGCCGATGGGCGTTTCCAGAGAAACCGGCTCCTGAGAGATCTTTAAAATCTCACGCACCCTGTCTACGGGCATATTCATCTCTTCGGAAATCTCCTCGGGAGTAGGTTCGCGGCCTAACTCCTGCAAAAGCTGACGGCTCACGCGGATCAGCTTGTTGATCGTCTCGACCATATGCACCGGGATGCGGATCGTCCTCGCCTGATCCGCGATCGCCCTCGTGATCGCCTGTCTGATCCACCACGTCGCATAGGTGGAAAACTTGTAGCCCTTGCGGTAATCGAATTTTTCGACCGCCTTGATCAGACCCAGATTGCCCTCCTGGATCAGGTCAAGAAAGAGCATCCCGCGTCCCACATAGCGCTTTGCAATGCTCACAACCAGACGCAGGTTCGCCTCCGCCAGACGCTTTTTGGCGTCCTCGTCGCCGTTTTCCATCCGCTTTGCCAGCTCGATCTCTTCCTCGGCAGACAACAGCGGAACCTTGCCGATCTCCTTTAAATACATGCGGACAGGGTCTTCGATGCTGATTCCGTCGGGGATGCTCAGATCCAGATTCTCCATATCCACATCTTCTTCATCTGCCAAAAGCAGTTCTTCGTCGGGGATGTCGTCCTCTTCCGTAATGCGCAGGACGTCCACGCCGCTTTTTTCCAGCGCCTCCAAAACGTCGTCAAGCTGCTCGTCTTCCAGATGCAGATCCGCAAGATAATCGCTGATCTCCTGATATTCCAGCACATTTTTCTTTTTCTTTGCCATGGCGAGAAGGCCTCTTACCTTCTCCTCCATTTTTGCCCTTACGTTTTCATCTACCATGTCTGTCATCCTTCCTGTGTCTGTGTTGTATTGTTCGCTCTATTGCAGAGATATATGCGTTTTTCCAAGCTCCTCCAAAAGTCTCTTGCCGTCGATCACACGCTTTAAGGCTTCCACGTCCGTCCCCAGCCGGGCGCTGTCCCTTTCATAGCTGTTGCGCTTTACCGCATAAACAATGTCGTGGATCGCCTTTTCCTGCTCCTGGATATTTTCCAGCCGGGCAAGCTTTGTGTGAAACAGGGACGCCGCCTCCCGCTGCTCTTCTTCCTCCTCGAACATACTGATGATGCCCGCCGGATCGATCCTCCCGTTTTCCAGCTCCGCAAAAAGCCGCGCAGCCACCTTTTCATACAGCCCTTCCGTAAAATCGCCGGGAGAAATGTATTTTTTGATCTGCGAAAAAAGCTTCGGCTGCTCCACCAGCCATGTCAGCAAAAGCTTCTGGCTGTTTTTAATGCCCTCCTCGGCAGTATTCTTTTTCTGGACGCCGGTTCTGGGACGCTCCAGAGGCTTTGCAAGCCCCGTCTGCGCCGCATAAGTGCCCACAAGCCTGCGCAGGTTTTCAAAGCCGATGTTATATTTCTGCGCCGCCGCTTCGATATAATTCTCCCGCTCCACCTCTTCCGAAAACGTACAGAGCTTTTTGGCGATCTCCCGGTGGAAATTCGTCTTCTGCTCCGGGTCGGATAAGTCAAATCCCTTCTGGATCTGGCGCAGCTCAAAGAAAAAGCTGTTTTCCGCATGGTCGAGCCGCTTCTGGAACTCCTCCGCCCCAAGCGCCTTGATAAATTCATCCGGATCCTTATAGGGCTCCAAGCTGATCACGCGCCCGGTCAGCCCTGCTTCCTTTAAAATACCGATCGCCCGAAGCGCCGCGTTCGTGCCCGCCCCGTCGCTGTCATAGGACAAAAGCACCTCCTGCGCATAGCGCTTCAGCAGCATCGCCTGCCCCGCCGTAAACGCCGTTCCAAGGGACGCCACCGCCTGCGTAAAGCCCGCCTGATGCATGGCGATCACATCCATATAGCCCTCGCACAAAATGATGTTTCCCTTACGGCTTGTCCGCGCAAAATTCAAGCCGTACAGGTTGCGGCTCTTGTCAAAGATCTCCGTCTCCGGAGAATTCAGATATTTCGGCTTGCCGTCTCCCATCACCCTGCCGCCGAAACCGATCACCCGGTGGTTGATGTCCTGAATCGGAAACATCACGCGGTTCCAGAACTTGTCGTACATCCCGTGCTTTTCATCCACGTTGCACAGCCCCGCATCCCGGATCAGCGCCTCCTCGTAGCCCTTTGACTTCAGATAGCCGATCAGGTCGTCGCTGTATTTGTTGGCGTAGCCCAGCCCGAAATGGTTCATCGTTTCATCTGAAAGCTGCCGCTGTCTCAGATACTGCATCCCGACCGCGCCCTGACGGTTTCTCAGCTGATAATAAAAATATTTTGCCGCTTCCTTATTCACTTCCAGAAGCCGCGCCCTGCGGCTGTCGGCTTTCCTTGCCTCCTGTGAATATTCCAGCTCCGGCAGATCCACGCCCGCGCGCTGCGCCAGCATCTTGACCGCCTCCGGAAACGTCGCGTTTTCATATTCCATCAAAAAGGTGATCACATTGCCACCCGCGCCGCAGCCAAAGCAGTAGTACATCTGCTTTGCCGGCGAAACGGAAAAGGACGGCGATTTTTCGTTGTGGAAGGGGCACAGTCCGAAATAATTGCTTCCCTTCTTCTGCAGCCGTACATAGCCGGAAATCACCTCTACAATATCGTTTTTGGTTCTGATCTCCTCGATCAGTTCTTCCGGATAATACATGTTTTCTCTCATTCCTCCGCATCCGCGGCTTTCTTTCCACGCTTCCCGCCGCATCCAAACGCTACGCGTCCCTTTTGCCACGATAATCGCAGGAAGAAAGCCTGCGGTTTTTCCGATCCACAAAAATCGAAAAAACCGCTTCTTAGCTAATTATTCTGCAAAACCCTTCCGTTTCCTTTTTTTTAACGGCAAATATCGTAAATAAATTCCGCGTTTTTATCCATCGCGTCATAGGATACTTTAATCGGAGACATCTGGAATACATGCCACATCCCTTTATAGACGTCCAGATGCGCCGAGACGTTTTCCTTGATCAGCTTTTTATGAAGAAGCGTCGCATCCGACAAAAGGATCTCGTTATCCCCCACCTGAATATAGGTCGGCGGAAAACTCTTGAAATTTCCAAACAGCGGCGAAATAAACGGATTGGAAAGTTCCTGTCCCGCCGCATAATTTTCAATCATCCGGTCCAGATAGTCCTGATCCAAAACCGGATCGACCTCTTTTCTGGACTCGTAGCTTTTGCCGGATTTGGTCAGATCCGTCCACGGCGACAAAAGCACAAGCCCTCTCGGCAGGATCCGCCCCTGCTCTTTTAATTTAAGCGTCAAAGAAAGCGCCAGATTGCCGCCCGCGCTGTCTCCCGCCACGATCACGTCCCGCGCGCCGTATCCTAAATACATCAGATGGTTCCACGCTTTCAGCGCATCCTCCGTCGCCGCCGGATACGGATGCTCCGGCGCCAGCCTGTAGTTAAAGGCAAACACGTCCATCGAGGTGGATTCCGCCAGCTTTTTTGTCAGCGTGCGCGCATACACCGTGCTCCCCGTAGAATAGCCGCCGCCGTGGCAGTACAGGATCACATATTTTTTCATATGGGCGCGCGTTACCCTCACCCATTCGCAGTTCATATCCTCCACCGTTACCGGCGTATATTCCACCCCTTTTTCCGTCCCCAAAAGCGCCCCGATCCGATCCTGCGACTGCCGGTGCCGGTTCAGGTCCGGATGCTCCACCAGCCCGTGCACCTTCCGGATCAGGTTCATCATGCTCTGATTCTGTTTCTCGCTGACTGCCATCTGCCAACCTCCTTCGCAAAACTCCATCCTTCCGTCTGCGTCCGGCGCTGCACACTGACGAAAGATATATCAACTCTAAAATCTAACATAAGTCCCGACAAACTGCAACATTCTTGTGCCAGTTTACGGCAATGTATTTTGGGTATAAAAAATGTGCGCCAAGGCGCACTGCCGTGTGAGCAATAACGATTTAATTGTTATCCGTTCTGTAAGCTGGAATTGTTAATTTGGAGCCAGTCCTATAATGCCAACTGCTATTGCATCAATAAAAAGGATAAATGCTGTCACACAAATCAGCACAATCGTCGTAACAACTTTTGCAATAAGCTGTTTCTTTTTGTCAAAATTGCTCTTTTTAATAAATCTCAGGGCAAAACTTAAAATAACAATCGTAATCAAGGAAATAATATTATAAAGAATTACTGTATCCATCTATATATTCGCCTTCGTATAATATCAATTTATTTTTTCTTTTTTATCGCCTTTGACAGCCGTATCTATTTTATCAGCAAACAAAGCGTACACAATAGCTGCTGTCATTAGCAATACAGAAAATTTCTCCATACTTTTCCCTCCACAACTTCTGTTCGATTGTCTTAATTGCTACTATTTCATATTCAACCTTTTTCGGATTGTCTGGTCTTTGACAGGGTAACTTCTTTCTATTGGCAAATACTTATATCTAAAAACTCTCTCAATGCATTACCTTTCAATCCAATCTGGATTGCCGCACGATGAATAGCATTTCCGTTTGTATCTCTGTCCGGATCCCATTGACAGTATACAGTTGTTTCATCGAAAGCCTTTTCCCACTGCATACCTGTATAACTTGCAGAATCCGGCGAAGTCAATACCGCTTTCTCTAACAGCTTATTGAAATACGACTGATAAATATCTATGGTTAAAATACATTCCTGATTTTTCTTCGTTCCCCAGTTAGAACGATACATCATCCACAAAAAGGACGGTTTTATCCATGTCATGCGGTTTACATTAAAATTTTTACCAAATGTTTGCAATAAAACCGCTTCCTTTGCAATTATCGGATTGTATGCCTGATAAACCCGAATACATTTCCTATCGTATTGTGCAAATATTTCTTTTACATACTCCACATAATCACCCCCAATAATTTATATCTTCCGATTTTTTGTTTTGCTCAACTCCTATAAACTTGGATTTGTGATTGTATTCCCATTTTCTATCGTATTCCCAAAAATTCAAAAAACTCTTCCAAAGATTCACTATCCTTTTCAAACTCCCACTCGCCTTCGCCATGAACCGCATAATATACAGGGGAATTATCCATACTAATATCTATGCAATATGGATCAGCGTTACAATTTGCAATCACAACATAATTAGGGTTCCAATTCTCTATTATTGCCTTCAGTACAGGATTATAAGAATAACCATATTGACCAACAAATAAACCTTTAGCACCATATATTTCAATTTCATAGGATAAATCTTCATCGTCATCATCATCGACATTTACATATAGGTTGTTTTCATGATTAAGAAGAAACTCTATATAATCTTTAGGCAAACTCCATCTCGAACATATTTCGTCCATCATCTCTTTTAACTGCATATTTCTGATTTTCCTTTCCTATCATCAAACTTTTGATTACTTATTTAATATATCAATCAGAATTTAATCCCACCAACAATAATAAACAAAACAATCATCGCCAAATAGCTTTGCACTTGGAATTAGTTTACCATTATTATCAATAAAAAAAGTGGGTCGCGAAAAATCTGTTTCTTCTCCAATATCGCTTGGAAATATATCTTTCGGTTCATTAAAAATTTGTTTTATCTCATAAAGAGATAATTTGCTGAAAACAATCAAGGTGTCAGCAGTAATAAACTGCTCATTTTTATCTTCTTCCAATTCATAGACCTGTACAAAAATCTTTGCGGTTTCATCTATGCTAAGTAATTTTTCAATCAACGTAATGTATTCTTGTTTCCCTTCAAGACGTTCACATGAGAAATCTGTAAAATCATCCGTTGGGTCTAAAAAATCCTTGTATGAAAACCAATAATCATTTGTATAATTTCCATTCGATTCATCAATTTTCAGCAATGTTAAAATTATGCCCTTTTGTTGGTCATTCATGTTATTCCCCTCTTGCCCCCCAATTTATCACTCCAAAATAAACGGAAGTATAATCATAATAATTCCAAACAGGGCAAATAAAACACCACATATTTACCCTCTCCTTTATCAGCTCCCGATTTTCTAACCTTATTCTACCATACCCCACCTATATTTTCTATCCCTATCCAGCAAGGGAAATCCGCCTTTTATCCGGTTATCATTACTGTTCCCCCGCCCGCACAAATCCCTCCGCCCGCACTTGTATCCTCCCCTGTCCGGGTGTATACTACAACAAGAGAGGAAATGCTTATGTCAAAACAATCAAAAACGCAGTCAAAGACCTGGTACCGGCTGGATCTCTCCGCCATCGTCTATCCGACGCTGCAGCGCAGGGATTTTTCATCGGTCTACCGGCTTTCCGTCCTTTTAAAAGAGGACGTAAATCCCGATGTCCTCCAGCAGGCGGTGGACATCGCCATAAAACGGTTTCCCACCTACAAATCCGCCATGCGCAAGGGGCTTTTCTGGCGCTATCTGGAGCCGAACAATAACCCCGGCCCGATCGTCCAAAAAGACGTCCGGAATTTCTGTATGCCGATGCCTTTTAAAAGCAACAACCGCTATCTGGTGCGCTTTTACTGGTACGGGCGGCGCATCGCGCTGGAAGCCCATCACAGCCTCGGCGACGGCACGGGAGGAATGTTCCTTTTACAGACCGTCACAGCCGTTTATCTGCGGCTTCTCGGACACCCTATTGCAAACGACGGCTTCGTCTTAGACGTGGATTCCGAGCCTGACCCGGAGGAATTTGAGGACGCCTATATGCGTTATGCAAACGCGCAGGTGCGCCCTGCCCGCCCCGCCGAAAAAACCTATCGGGTGCGCGGCACAAAGGAACCCTTTTATACGCTCAACGTCATCGACGGCATCATGTCCGTCAAAGAAGTCATGCAGGTTGCAAAGCGCTATAACGCCACCGTGACGGAATATTTAAACGCCGTGCTTTTATATTCCCTTTTGCAAAAGCAGGAGCACGACTTCCACTTAAAGCTCCGTCCCGTCCGGATCGCCATGCCTGTGAACTTAAGGCGCTTTTTCCCGTCCAAAACGCTGCGCAACTTCATTACGATGGTATATCCGTCCATCGACCCGCGGCTGGGGGAATTTACCTTTGAGGAAATCGTGGCGCATGTCCACAATTATATGCGCTACTATATCAATGAAAAATTTTTAAAAGGGGACATTACCACCAACGCCGCCACCAAGCGCAATCCCTTCATCCGGATCGTCCCTCTTTTTATCAAGGATTTCGTAGTGCGCCTGTTTTATACCCGGGTTCAGGATAAAAATTCTTCCGCCGGGCTCACAAACCTCGGCGCGGTCTACGTTCCCGACGATATGAAGCCTTATCTGGAACGCTTTGACATTTATATGGGAATCCCGTATTCCCAGCGCACCAACTGCGCGATCGCAAGCTTCGGCGATACCCTGACGGTCAATTTTGCAAGCTGCATCATCGAAGCCGACGTGGAACGCCGCTTTTTCCAGAAACTTGTGGATGACGGTATTGCCGTTACCATTGAAAGCAACCGCGATTAAAAATAGTTCCGTTTTAAATCAGGAGGTATCCTATGTCTTATTGTGTCAACTGTGGGGTCAAACTTGACCCTTCTTTAAAACGCTGCCCGCTTTGCAACACGCCCGTCGTCAACCCGAACGATCTGGCAGCCATCCAACAGCCCGTCCCGCCTTTTCCGCAGGAAAAAGGACAGGTGGAGGTCGTCCGCCGCAAGGATCTGGCGATCCTTTTGTCCACGTCCCTCATCGCCGCAAGCGTGGTCTGCGGGCTTTTAAATCTTTTTGTATTCCGGGAATCCCTCTGGTCGCTCTATGTCATCGGCGCCTGCGTGGTCGTCTGGGTACTGGCGGTTCCCGCCGTGATCTATACGCGTATGCCGATCTACGGCTCGATTTTGTGCGACGGGCTTGCCATTGCCCTGTATGAATTTATGATCGGCTTTAACACAGCAGATCACAGCTGGTTTTTCGGGCTGGCGCTGCCGATCACCATCCTGTGCACCCTTGCCGCCCTTCTCTTTGCCTTTCTGATGCGGCGCGTTTCCTCCGCCTTTCTCATGACGGGGCTGTACTTTTTTGTGGAGGCAGCGCTTTTGTGCGTCGGCATCGAGCTTCTGATCCGCAGCTACCTGACGCTGCCCCTGCAGCTTACCTGGTCGGCGGTCGTCCTCGCCATCTGCGCCGTCATCGTCATTACCCTCGTCACGATCCTTTCCCGCGCGCGGTTAAGGAATGCGGTGCGCAGACGGCTCCATTTTTAAAAAACACGCATCCCTTCCGTGTATAAAGGGATGCCCCACAGAAAAACCCCTTCCCGGAAACAGCCTTTGCCGTCCCGGAAAGGGGTTTTCTTATACTCTTGTGAAATGATCCACCGCCGCTGCCGGATCATAATAGATCTTATCCGCCTCTTTCAAAAGGACTTTCCCATCTGTGACCTCAACGATATTTACCGCGCAGTTTGCCGGAACCCGCCCATGCCAGTAATCCGTCTGATCCTCGTACACGTTCCGCAAAATCGCCCGCACCGCGCAGCCATGGGTCGCGATCAGAATCGTCTTGTCCCGATATGCTTCGTTTCCAATCAGCTCCTGCCAGAACTGCTCCGTCCGCTTACACAGCGCTGCGATCGTCTCCCCGTCCTTTGCCGGTACAAAATGCAGCGGATCGGTATAAAATTTCCGGAACTGCTCGATCGGAACCGGAACCTCATAATTTTCCCTGCGGCATCCAAGCCCTTCCCAGCTTCCAAAGCAAAGCTCCGAAATCCGCGCATCCTCCGTTACGGGAACGTCCTTTCCTTCCAGAATGATCTCAGCCGTCTGCCTTGCCCGCTTTAAGGGACTCGTAATACACAGGTCAAAGGGAATATCCGCCATACCCTGCGCCGTTACCCTCGCCAGATCAATGCCGTTTTGGTTCAGCGCAATATCCGTCTGCCCCTGCATCCTTCCCTGAACGTTCCAGTCCGTCTCGCCGTGCCTGATCAGATAAAGCTTCATCGTGCCTGCCCCTCCTGTTTGCGGTGCGCCTCTTCCGCCCGCTCCAAAGATTCATAGCCGTAAAAGCGCACTTCATTCCCGATCATCTGCTCCTGCAGGTTGACGCCTGCCGCTGCCGCTTCTTTTGTCTCTTCCAAAATAAGCTCTGCCGTCTCTTCCGAAAAGCACTGCAGCTCTCCGCGCAGATAGCTTTCCATCGAAATGCCGTCGGCGCTGTCCTCTCTTGTCGTCGCCAGACGGCCGTTCTTTCTCAGATACGGATAAGCTGCCGCCGTGCTGCGGTCCCACTCCAAATGCTGCGCCACGATCTCTTCCACAACTGCCCTCTGCCGTTCGGAAATCTCCGGAAAATACTGTTTTACCCGCTCATATTCTTCAGGGTGGGTCGTTTCCATCATCCTGCCGTATTTCTCAAAGATCAGATTTCTCCCGTCCTCTGCCGCCTTCTGAAAATCCCTCATGCAGCTTTCCAGCGTTTTGTCGGAATATACCATCCACTGGCTCATCCGCATTTTAAAAAAGGTATCCGGATCATCCTGACAGGACGCCCTGCCTCCCGTATTGTGCACCAGCTGGAACAGCTCCCATTCCATAGATGCCAGATCAAAGATCATCTGCTCTCTTGCGCTTATTTCCGCCATTTTCCATTCCTCGCCTTTCCCGGTATTTTGCTGTAAAGCCGGACGCCGGTGCCTTTTGTCCCGGCATCCGCAAAAAAGGCGCCCCGAATCATCGGAACGCCTTTCATATCGTGCAGGAAAAGAGACTTGAACTCTCATGGTATTGCTACCATACGGACCTGAACCGTACGCGTCTGCCAATTCCGCCATTCCTGCATTTATCTTTGGCTCTTCAAGCTTTGTAAGCTCTCTCGTGCCGCCGACAAATGATATACTACCACAGGTACGGACGGATTGCAAGCACTTTTTTTAATTTTTTTACATTTTTTTCAAAAACGCCTTAAATACCGCGTACCATATCCTCCACGAGGCGCGCGGAATGCTTCGCCGCTTCCCGCTCAAACGCCGGATAATCCATTTCTGCGGAGTTGTCCGCCTTATCGGAAATGGCGCGGATCACCACAAAGGGGATATTGTTGAGCTTCGCCGCCTGCGCGATCGCCGCGCCTTCCATTTCAACGCAGTCAGCCTCAAATTTTTCGATCAGGTTTTTCTTTACTTCATCGGAAGAAATGAACTGGTCGCCGCTGACTACGCGCCCCAAATGCACGCCCAGCTCAGGATTGACCTTACGGCAGGATTGCTCTGCCAGCTCTGCAAGCTTCTGATCCGCCTCAAAATTCCATACGCCAAGCTGCGGAACCTCGCCGGGACGATACCCGAACACCGTAGCGTCCACATCATGATGAACCGCGTCCGTTGAAATCAAAATATCTCCGATGTCCAGCGCAGCGTTTAAAGAGCCTGCCACGCCCGTATTGATCACATGGGTCACATGGAAATGATCCGCCAGAATCTGCGTGCACATCGCCGCGCTCACCTTGCCGACACCGGAACGCACCACGACCACGTCCGCGCCATTTAAAGCGCCCTCATGAAATTCCATTCCTGCGACCGTCACCACATGATCTGCATACATCGCCGCCTTTAACTGCTCCACTTCAAGCTCCATCGCCCCGATAATACCGATTTTTGTCATTTGTCTGTTCTCCATATTTATATCGTAGATTTCTTTTATGCTTCCGGGTAAACCAGCCGATCCTCTTTGATCCCGTAAAGCGTCTGCTCCAGATATTTCTTTGCCAAAAATTTTGCCATCGGCAGATTCATATCCAGATAATTCCCGCAGTCTTTCGCCGCCGCGCCGGGCACTTCTCCCTCGAAGTCTTTTACAAACTCAAACAGCTCCGTCACAAGCGGCACGATCTGTCCGGAAGAGCAGTCGCCGGAAAGCAGCAGATAAAAGCCCGTGCGGCAGCCCATCGGACCGAAATAGATCACCCTTTCCTTATATTCCGGATGATTCCTTAAAAAGGTCGCCCCCAGATGTTCGATCGTATGCACCTCCGCCGTGTTCATCACAGGCTCCTCGTTCGGGCTTGTCATCCTTAAATCAAACGTCGTGATCGTCTCTGCGCCCACATGATCCTTGCGGGAAACATAAATGCCGGGCTGCAGCTTGATATGATCCACTGTAAAACTCGCTATTTTTTCCATTTTTTCCTCTTTCCGCCGCACAAGCGGCAAAATCATTGCCGTCAGGCAATATTTCCCGGAGAAACGCAGTTTCTCCTGCGCGCGAGTGCACATAATCGTGTTTTGTCCTTCAACAGGAAAGTTCCTTTCCCGTTGAAGAACGAAAGAGCCCCGGAACACTGATCGCTCAATGCTCCGGGGCTCTTCACTCTCCTGCGGAAGATGGGACTTGAACCCACACGGCATTGCTGCCACAAGATCCTTAGTCTTGCTCGTCTGCCAGTTCCGACACTTCCGCATGCGGCTCGCCGCTGCAAGAAATATACTATCATCTCACACCCAAAAAGTCAACAACTATTTTAAAATTTTTTCAAGTTTTTTCACTTCCCCCTTTTTTACAAAAAAATCAAAAATTTTCAAAAAAGTACTTGCAATCTTTTTCCACCTGTGATAGTATATCACTTGTCGGCGGCACGAGAGCTTACAAAGCTTGAAAATCCAAGACAAAATGCAGGAATGGCGGAATTGGCAGACGCGTACGGTTCAGGTCCGTATGGTAGCAATACCATGAGAGTTCAAGTCTCTTTTCCTGCATTATTTTTTTATCAGAACACCGGAGTTTTCACTCCGGTGTTTTTTGATTCCTTCTCTTCTCTTTATTCAGCCCGCCGCTGGTCGGCTCCACGCTGCTTTTCAAAAAGCTCGCGCGCATCACCGCATTTTCCCCGAATCTGGCGCGGATGCTGTCGATCGCCTGATTCGCTTTTTCCAGCTTTTCATAATCCACCCGGTCAAACAGGCTGTACTGGCGGTACTCTGCATCCGTCAGGCGCGTCGCCGTTACCTGCAAAAGCCTCAGCGGCTTTTTCCCGTCCCACATCTTATTCAGAAGCCGGCAGGCAGTTTCAAAAATCTCTTCCGTCACATCCGTAGACGAGTCCAGCAAAAGCTGCCTGCTGCTGTTTTCAAAGCTGCTCGTGCGCATTCCCACCGACACGCCGCCCGCCTTTTTATGGTCTGCCCGCAGGCGGATGCCTACCGTTTCGCACAAAGAAAGCAAAATCTGCCTCGCATACGCCAGATCCGTCACATCTTCCGGCGTCGTCACGCTGTTGCCGCAGCCTTTATTTTCCGCCTCCATGTCGAACATCCCGTCGCTTTCCCGTCCCCAGGCATATTCATACAGCGCCAGCCCGTGCTTTTTCATATGGGCGGCAAGCATCCCCCGGTCCGCATGCGCCAGATCCCCTACCGTATAGATTCCAAGCCCCTTTAACCGCTGTGTCGCAGCCTTCCCCGCAAATAAAAGGCTCGATACCGGCAGCGGCCAGAGCTTTGCAGGGATTTCCTCCGGAAAAAGCGTGTGCACCAGATCCGGCTTTTTAAAGTCGCCCGCCATTTTTGCCAGCAGGCGGTTGCAGGACACCCCGATATTTACCGTAAAGCCCAGCGTATTTTTAATTTCCTCCCGCAGATGCTGGGCAAATTCCTCCGGCGTTTTGTACCGCATTCCATATAACTGCCCAAAGCCGTCAAATTCCGCCCACGCCTCGTCGATACTGTACGGGATTACCCGGTCCGTATATTTTCCCAAAAGCGCCCGCAGACGGTTGGACTGTTCCACATAGGCGTGAAAATCCGGCGGGATCACCACCAGCCCCGGGCATTTCCGCTTCGCTGACAGGATCGGCTCTCCCGTCGTGATCCCGTATTTTTTTGCCGGGGTGCTCTTTGCCAGAACAACGCCGTGCCGCGTTTCCTCATCGCCGCCCACCACGGACGGGACGGTACGCAGATCCACGCTGTCTCTTTGATCCTTCAGCCTCTCGATCGCGCTCCAGCTCAAAAACGCGCTGTTTACATCAATATGAAATACGATTTTTCCCTCTCTCACGTCTGTTTTTTCTCCTGTTTTCCCATCACGCTTCCATAAATCTCAAACAGCGCCTTCAAAATCTGCCGGATCCTTTTTCTCGTGTCCGGTTCGATCCTGCCAAGCTCCCGCAGACAGATGCGCAGATTATTTTTCCAGTCCTGCGCAAACTCATATACCGTCGTCGCACCGGTCTTTCCGATCAGCCCAAAAAAGGTGTTCACAAAAAGCTCCCTCTCCGGTTCGGAAAGCGTAAAAATCCATTCGTTCAGCACCTTGTCCATCTTCTTTTGCTTTGCTTCAAGATCCGCCTCCCGGACGAGCCTTCCGTTTTCGATCTGCCATGTATAGGCGTCGTGCTGCATCATTCCGCACGCAGAGCTTTTTACCACCTCATAGCGCTCTTCATTCTGCAAAAGCATCCCGACAACGGAGGACGCCGGCAGGATCCGGCGCAGCCGCCCCCTGATCTCGCGGTAGCCCTCCTCCGAAAGAAGCTCCGGCAAAAATCCCGGCCCGTCCAGGCTGTATACCTCCCGGATCCGCCGTCTTACGCCTTCCTCCGCCCACATGGACGCAAATACCGCCAGATTCCCGCCCTTGGAATGCCCGCATACCCGAAACTGCCCGTCGATCCTGCAGCTGACCTGATTCAGATAAACCGCGCTCATCCGCTGGGACGGCAGCGGTCTGGTAAAGGCCATATTAAAGTCCTCTTTCCAGCCGACCACCGAATCGTCCGTGCCCCGAAAAGCGATCACCGGTTCGCAGCCCTCCGGGAAAAAAGTGACCGCCCCAAACTGCGTTTCCTCCTCTTCCTGCGTCCGCGCCCGGTAATTGCCGCACCGCATCCTTTCATATCTGCGGCATCCAAGCAGCGTTTCCCACAGCCTGCGGTTTTCTTTTTCATACCACTTATCTGCAAAAACAAGCGCCGGATCCATCCGCCGGTCAATTTTCTCCAGCGTTATCCCCTCGCTGTGCTGTGCGATGGTCGGCACGATCCCGTCAAACTTCAAATAGGAAAGCTGCGCCAGCAACAGCACGTCCGCTTCCCCAAAAGGAACCTCCTCAAAGCTTTTTGCCCCATATTCTTTCAGATAATCGATGATATTTCCCATAAAGCGCCTTTCCCATCCTTAAAAAATGTGCGCGTCAACGCGCTTTTTATCCAACCGCTCACGCCGCCCCGCAGCTTCCGTTTCCGCTGCACGCCGCTTCAAATTCCTTTAATTTCTGTTTTGCCTGCGGCGTCAGGTTTTTCGGAACCCGAATCTGCACCGTCACATACAGATCCCCGTATACGCCCGGCTGCTTCATCGACACGATCCCCTTTCCCTTTAACCGGATCCTGCTTCCCGACTGCGTCCCCGGGGCGATACGGCACATGACCCTGCCGTTTAAGGTCGGCACCTCAGCCTCGCCGCCCAGAGCCGCCGTCACAAATGGGATCGTTACCGATGTGTACAGATCCATCCCGTTTCGCTCAAATCCGGCTTTTTTGCCGACCGTTACCTTCAAAAGCAGATCTCCTGCCCTGCCGCCGTTTCTGCCCGCCATTCCTTTGCCCTTTAAGCGGATGCTTCTGCCGTCCTCGATCCCCGCCGGAATGTGCACCTGCAGGGAGGAGGTCCTGCCGTCCCTGTCCCGGAAATCCAGCCGTTTCTCACAGCCAAACGCCGCTTCTTCAAAGCTGACCGTCACATCGGCGCTCAGATCTGCCCCCTTTTCCGAAAACGCCCTATTGCCAAAGCCGGAGCCGTCTGTCCGGTAACGCTGTTTTGCAGAACCGCCCCGAAACATCGTTCCGAACAGATCCCCAAACAGGTCGTCCATGTCAGAGCCTTCAAAATGAAATTCCCTGAAATCGCCGCTGCCGCGCCCGTTCTGCGCCCATCTGCCGCTTCCCTCCTGCGCGCCCGCGCTACCCTGCTCAAACGCCGCATGTCCAAAACGGTCGTAGAGCTTCTTTTTTTCAGGATCGCCCAAAACGCCGTATGCCTCCGTCACTTCCTTGAATCTCTGCTCCGCTTCTGCATTGTCCCTGTTGGAATCCGGATGATACTTTTTGGCAAGCTTTCTGTATGCCTTTTTGATCGTTCCCTCATCCGCGTCCTTTGATACGCCTAAAATTTCATAATAATCTCTTTTCCCAGCCATATCTCTCACCTTCCGCCCGCTGCTTACGGGAAGCCCGGCACATCCGAAAACATCCCCGGAATATTCCGGGGATGTCAGTTACCGGCGCTTCCTCCGGTTTTTTGTTTCTTGTTCTATAACTAATATAACACCAGTATATCCTGCTGTCAACCGCAAGCCGCCGGCTTTAGATATTTTTCAGATTTACCGGGCGTCTTTTTCCTCCAATGCCTTTTGAATCGCATCCAGCAGCTCTGCATATGTCTCAAACGCCGGAATCTGAGGATGCTCCTTCTTTATCTTTTCCGTACTTCTGAATAAAAATCCGTCTTTTCCTGCCAGGATCATTTCCAGATCGTTATAACTGTCTCCCGCCGCGACCGTCTCATATCCCATCGACTGAAGCGCCGTCACAGTCGTCAGCTTGGAATGCGCTGCCCGCATCTGAAAGCCCACGATCTCCCCGTCCTGCGCCACTTTCAGGCTGTTGCACAAAATCGTCGGGAATCCCAGCTTTTTCATCAAAGGGCGGGCAAACTCTTCAAAGGTGTCGCTGATAATGACAACCTGCGTAAGCTCCCGCAAACGATCCAGAAATTCCCGCGCTCCCGGCAGAGGATCGATCTTTTCGATCGTCTCCTGAATCTGCCGGATGCCAAGCCCGTGCTCCTTCAAAACAGAAAGCCGCCAGCGCATGAGCTTTTCATAATCCGGTTCGTCCCGCGTCGTCCTTTTTAGTTCCCCGATCCCGCTTTCCTTTGCAAATTCGATCCAGATTTCAGGCACAAGAACCCCTTCCAGATCCAGACATACCATTTTCAACCCGTCCACCTCCCAAAAGCCTGCGCTGCGTCAAACGCGCCCTCTTAATTTTACCCGGTAAATCCTTCTCAAAGAATCATCTACCCGCTCCTGACTGATCGTGCCGTCCTGCACCGCAGCCAGCACGCCTTCATATGCCTGCACAAAATCCTCCGGCATCAAAACCATATCCGCCCCCGCCTTCAGCGCCATGATCGCCGCCACGTCCGGCTCATAATATTCCGTGACCGCGCCCATGTTCATGGCGTCCGTGATCACGATCCCGTCATAGCCCAGCTCGCTGCGCAGCACGCCCGTAATCACGCTCTCCGACAGGCTGGACGGCAGGCTGTCCCCTCCGGTCAGCTCCGGCGCGCTGATATGTCCGACCATTACCATATCCGTCCCGGCTTCGATCCCCGCACGGAAAGGGACAAATTCTTCCGCCTCCATCTCTGCCTTCGTCCGGTCAGTCTGTGCCGCCCCCGTATGGGAATCCGCCGCCGTGTCCCCGTGTCCCGGAAAGTGCTTGACGCAGGCGCTCACGCCCGTCTGCTGCAATCCTGTCACAGACGCCGCCACCATCCTGCCCGCCGTCTCTGCATCCGAAGAAAACGCCCTGTCTCCGACCGCCGTGTTGTCTGGATTGGTCAATACATCCGCCACCGGCGCAAAATCCACATTAAACCCATAGGAAGAAAGGTATCCTCCGATTGTTCCATAAGCTTCCATCGCCGCCTGTTCGTCCCCCGCTGCGCCGATCTCTCCCATCGGCCCTACGTTGTCAAACTTCAGCGCATCCGCAAGCCGCGCTACCCTGCCGCCTTCCTCATCCACGCCAAAAAACAGCGGGAACATGCTGTAGGACGCCGTATTAGAAAGCATCTCCTTTACCTGCTCTTCCGACTGGATATTCTGTGAAAAATAAATCAAGCCGCCAACCGGATATTTCGCCAGCGCTTCCTTCGTCCCTTCGCCCGCCTGCACAGCCTGGCCCACGCCGGTCAGCTGCTCCGGCGTCACAAAAAAGAGCCCTGCCACCTTCTGTTCCAGCGTCATCCCTGCGATCGTATCCTCCACCATATCGTTCAGCGCATCCTCGCTCGTATATTCCGTCACAGTCTCTTCCGTGCTTTCTTCTTCAAAAAGAGCCGCTACCGCAGACTCAGCCTCCGCCGATTCCGCCGCCTTCGACGCCTCAATCGCCGCTTCCTTCTCCGCCTGCTTTGCCTGCTTGGCATCCGCCATCGCGCCTGCCGCCATGCGTATGCCCGCGGCGCAGCCGATGACTGCCGCGATCATCACGACTGCCGTTACCGTATAGGAAATCATCTGATTTCTCTTTCTTCTCTTCCTTCTGTTTTCTCTTTTTGATTCTGACATTCTGTAGAAACCCCTTCGTGCTGCTGTTATCTTTTTTCCCTTATAGACTAACACAAACGGAAGCGGGTATCAATCATCTTTTTGATCAATACCCGCTTCTAAGCTTCAATGTCCAATGGTCTAACCTCCGTTTTTCTGTATCTTTCCAACCTTTGGGACTTGTACCCGAGTACCGTAACACTTCCCTTTTGACATCCTCCGACGACTTGTCCGTTCCATCGTGTTTCCCTGTCGTCAAACAACATCTTGTCTTTTCGTATTACGAAGCCTTTTCTGTGTACTCAATACATTTACCATCTGCATCTTACTCTTTAAAGTAACAGAACTGCCGTTCTCTTTAAAGACTCCCTATGAACTTTTCCTTGTACCTTTCTCCTGTCTCTGATGCGTTCGATACTCGATCTGACTCTTTTTTAATACAATGGGATCTCCTCCTGTCATTTCCTGCATCTTCCATTTTGAAAGGGATATAAAATTATGTTTTCGGTGGAATTACCTCCTTTTCTCTTTTATTGTTTTTTCTCTTTTGTTTTCCTTGTTTGTAACTTCATTATATAAGCCGTCCCCCGTTTTGTCAATCTATTTTCTGATATTTTTTAATATTTATCTATTTTATCTGTTTTGTTATATATTTTTATTATTTTATAAGATAATTGTGATTTTATTTTCTAAATTATCAGACTATTTATTTTCGTTTGATTCCAAAACAGGCTGAATATCAGGCGCTTTCCTGCGCCTGACATCCAGCCTGATCTTTCCGGCGGATACCTCATCATGAAGGATCCATTTATACCGCCTTCCTTATAAAGCCCTTCGGTCATTCATTCCGGATCGCCGCCAGCGGGCTTAGCTTCATCGCCCTTCTGGACGGGAAGAAGCCCGCCACCATGCCGATCACGACCGCAAATATGATCGCCGCCCCCGCAAGCCACGGCGGGATATAGGACAGCTCCGACATATTACCGCCGGCTGCCACCACCCGGTTGATCACCCCGGAAATCCCATAACTTAAAAGCAGTCCGATCACGCCTCCGATAAATCCGATATACGCCGCTTCCACCAGAAACATCCCCTGGATATTTCTCATGTCGCAACCCAATACCTTCATAACGCCGATTTCCTTCGTCCGCTCATAGATCGACATCATCATCGTATTCGTAATGCCGATTGCCGCAACCAGAAGGGAAACCGCGCCGATCCCGCCCAGCATCGCCTGAATATTGGCATACTGCTTCTGGGTGGATTCAATCCATTCGATATTGCTGTATACCTCATAGCCCATCGCCTTGATCTGCTCCTGAACCTCCACCACGTTGTCAATATCGTCCACATTTACGTTCAGGACGCTGTAAAAAATCTCTTTGTATGGCTTTCCGCCCGCCGTGGTCGGCTGTCCCGGGATCGGCTTGTTGCGGAACATCCGCTTTAACGATGTGATCAAGGCGTCCAGATTGCAGTATACGCTGTAATTGGTATCCTTCCACACGTCGTCCCCGGTCATTTTTTCCACGCCGGCAGTCTTGATCCGGTATTTTTTCGGAGGCTTCGTCTTTGTTCCGCCGTTTTCTCCCTGTCCGCCCATGCCGCCGGACTGGTTCTGCGTCTCAAAATACGCGCTCTGGTCGAAAATAAAAAATACGGAATCCTTCATAAAATCCACCGGCAGCTCCCCTTTTTCATAATAAGGGTATTCATACGTTTTGGGGTTATGAAAGTCTGCCGCCGCCTTATTTCCGTAAAAAAATTCCAGTTCCTTACTGTCCAGCGGAAGATGCCCTTCCCCGACATCGATGTTGAGCGCTTCGATCCCTTCCGGCGTAAGCCCGCGGATCGTCATGTAGTCGTTCACATACGAGCCGTATTTTGCCACAATATTGATCTGCAGCTCCGGCATCACGTTCTCCACATGCTCTACGCCGGAAATCATCTCCACCGCCGCGTCATCCAGACGCATTACCTTTTCTTTGGAATCGGACGAAGTGTATGCGGTCGAAAAGACCGCCATCCCTCCTCCGACCATCATGCTGCCGCCATCGCCGCCTCTGCCTTCCCGCACCTGTATCGTCGTCAGGCCGCCGTTTTGCTCGATCTCTTCCATCGTGGCGCGGTTTAAGCCAAGGCCCAGCGAAACCATCACGACGATGGACGCCGTTCCGATCACAACGCCCAGCACCGTCAGGATCGTGCGGACTTTTCTTTTCCACAGGCTGCCGGAGCTCATCCGCAGCAAATCAAAAATTCTCATATTATCTGTCCTTTTGATCCAGATCCATCAGATCTTCCGCCAGAAGCTTCGCCGCTTTTTTCTTTTTCCTCAGTTTCAGGATCAGCGCTGCTGCGATGCCTGCCGCTGCGATCACGCCGACCGCAATGGCTGCGATCATCCCTGCTCCCATTCCCTCGTCTTCCGGTTCCTCCGGGAGCATCGGCTCCATTTCCATTCCGGCATCCATCGGCATATCCGATACCATGATGTTGACGTTTAGTTCTTCTCTCGTCTGGTTGCCCGCATCATCCTCATAGGTAATGACCGCTTTTACCGTCCCGTCGTCCATCGTAGCCACCTTACCGGTTACCATCGCGTCCACGTTGCCGGTCGCGCCCGGCTCCAGATTTCCGATGAATGTATCTCCGCCTTCCACGCTGTCCGCCTCAAATTTGACCTGGACGTTATAAAGCGTCGTCTTACCGGTATTATAGATCTGGAACATCACGTTGGACTGCTCGCCTGTCATGATCGAAGCCGGGTTTACCTCCGGCGTGCTCGTATCGTATTTGGACTCCTGCTTGACCGGGATGGAAACCTTTGCCTCGTCGGTCAGATCCGCCTTCAGATCCGTGTCATATTTCATCTTGACCGTTACCACATAGGGTTTCTGGGACAGGTCTGCCTTCGCCTGCATCTCGATCTTTAAATCCTGGCTGCTGCCCGCCGCCATCCGCTCCACATAAATCGAGCTGGAACCGGACGTAGGCAGGAAAGAGGCGTAGCTGTTGGTGATCTGCCCGGTGCTCGTCTCGGTTCCGCCCTCCACTGCCTGCAGGTCAAACAGCACATTGTTTACCGCCGTATCCGGAGATGTGTTTTTCACATGCACGGTCAGCGTAAAAATATCGCCCGCGTAAACTTCCTTCGGCTCCGTTTCAAACCCTGTTACGATGATCCTCGGCTGGGATACGTTCGTCTCCTCGCTCATGCCGATCCTGCCGCTGCCCGGCTTTCCCTGACAGTATACGTATACGGTGATCTCCACAGGCTCCTTGCAGCGGATCCCCTCTTTGCTGTACCACACCTTAAATTTCAGCGGATAATAGCCGGTCAGGACGTCCTCCCTTGCGGTAAAGGTCCACGTCAGCTCCCTGCGGTTAAATACCGCTTCCTCATACAGCTTTGTCGCGCAGCCCGGGATCTCGTTGAAGTTCTGCGTATATCCGGTGCTGTCCGGCTTAAAGGGCCATTCCTTGACGTCGTTGGAAATAACCGGCTCTACCAGAAGGTCTGTCAGCCATTCCTCGCCCATATTGATCAGCGGAAGCACGATGTCTACGGTCTGTCCGTAGGAAACGGTCGGCGTCGCCCAGTTGTTTGCCACCGTCAGAAATTCGGAGGTGGTCGTTACCTCGCCGCTTTTGCCGATAGCAGAATCCATCTCCGCCTTTACCTTGCCTACATAATCCCACATCTCGCTTTCCGTCATCTTCTCGGAATTTGCGATATAATACAGTCCGCTGTACATGATGTCGTCCAGCTCGTCGATAATGTACTGCTCCGGATTCTCCCGCTTGATCAGGCTCTCCTTATAATTTTTCAGCTCTGCGGACGCCTCCCAGCGCATATCGTCGTCAATGTATTCCACATCGTTGCCGCTTACGTCCGCGTACACGGTCATGGGCGTATAAAATGACGCGCCTGCCATCAGCGCCGCCATGCCGCATACCAACAGTTTCTTTCCCAGTTTATTCATTGCTTCCTACCTCATCCCTTTGTCCACCGGTCCCGTTCCGGTGCGTATTTTCTTCGATCTGAACGATCTTTCCGTCTATGATATGAAAAATCCGGTCTGCAAACCCTGCCAGATGGTCGTCGTGCGTTACCATCACAAGCGTCTGGTTCTTCTCCCGCACAACCTGCTGCATCAGCTCCATCACTTCCCGCGACGTGTTGGAATCCAGATTGCCGGTGGGTTCGTCCGCAAAAATGATCTCCGGATCCACGACCAGCGCCCTCGCGACGCCCACGCGCTGCTGCTGTCCGCCGGACATCTGCGTCGGCCTGTGCTTTTTGTATTTGGAAAGCTTTACCAGATCCAAAAGCTCCGAAGCCTTCTTCGTCCGCTCTTCCTTCCCCACGCCCTGAAACATCAGCGGCAGCGCCACATTCTCCACCGCGTTCATCGTCGGCATCAGGTTAAACGACTGGAAAATAAATCCGATGTGATCCCGCCTGAACTTGACCAGCTGGTTCTCGGTCTTGTTCTCCATATGCTCGCCTGCGATAACCACCTCGCCCTTTGTCGGCTTCTCCAAGCCCGCCAGCATATTAAGCAGCGTGGATTTCCCGGAGCCGGACGTTCCCACGATGGCACAGAACTCGCCCTTATATATGGTAAAGTCCACGCCGTTCAAGGCGCGCACCCGCGTATCCCCGACCCGGTAGACTTTGTACAGATCCTTTACCTGTATGACCGGTTTTCTTGTATCCGCCATCCCTGCTTCCTTTCTTTTCATGATCCTTTCTGCGATAAAAAACTGTGCTGTCCTGCTTTTTACCGTGAAAATCTGACTTTTACCAGTATAGCATACTTTTTCCGGTCAGAATAGTTAAGATTTTTTTAATGTCGGGATTTTTAAGCCCGCTTTCCCCCGTCTCCTATACAGACGCAGCGTTTCCCTAAAAAGTTGCGCCCGGCAAGCAAAAAGCAGGAAAATTTTCTGTTTCAAAAAATTCTCCTGCCGCTTCCTGCCGAGCCCTATCGAGCGCCGTTTCCTGCAAAGCCTTTCCTGTCTTCTTTATCCTGCGGCAAAGCAAGCTCCCGTTTAAAGCTGGACAAGCACGAACATATTGTAGATCGCCCGGATCGCCGCATTGAAATCCTCGTCCCGCACGCCGATGATGATGTTTAACTCGCTGGAGCCCTGATCGATCATGCGGACGTTGATGTTGGCATGTGCCAGCGCCGCAAAAATACGCCCCGCCGTTCCTCTCGTGGACTTCATGCCCCGTCCCACGACCGCGATCAGCGCAAGGTCTCCTTCGATGTCCACCATATCCGGATCCGCGATCCGGTGCAGGGCGGAAACCACGTTCTGCTCCTTATCCATAAACTCGTCCTGATGGACGAATACGGTCATCGTATCGATGCCGGAGGGCACATGCTCAAAGGAAATGCCGTTGTCCTCAAACGCCTGCAGCACCTTTCTTCCAAACCCGATCTCCGAGTTCATCATATCCTTTTCGATATTGACCGAGCAAAAGCCCCGTTTTCCCGCAATGCCGGTAATGACAAACTTCGGCTTCTGGCAGGTGCTCTCCACGATCCATGTGCCGCTGTTGTCCGGCTCGTTCGTATTGCGGATATTGATCGGGATGCCTTCACTTCTGACCGGGAAGATCGACTCCTCATGCAGCACCGATGCGCCCATGTAGGAAAGCTCCCTCAGCTCCCGGTAGGTGATCGTCTCGATCTTCTCCGGATTCGGGATGATATTGGGATCCGCGATCAGAAAGCCCGAAACATCCGTCCAGTTCTCATATACGTCCGCATGCACCGCCTTTGCCACGATCGAACCCGTGATGTCGGAGCCGCCTCTGGAAAACGTACGGATCGAGCCGTCGGGATTTGCCCCGTAAAATCCGGGGATCACCACATTTTCCATATTTTTGAGCCGTTCGCCCAAAACCTCGTTTGTCCGCTGCGCGTCAAACTCCCCGTCCTCTTTAAAAAACACGACCTCTGCCGCGTCCACAAAGGCAAAGCCCAGATACGCCGCCATCACGATGCCGTTTAAATATTCGCCCCGCGACGCCGCATAATCCCTGCCGGCGTGCGCCTTGAAATTTTTCTCGATCACCGCAAATTCCTGATCCAGCGACAGCTTCAAGGACAGACCGTCAATGATCTCTTCATAGCGCTCCCGGATCAGCCCCAGCTCGCGGGAAAAATCCTTATCCTCCGCAGCCAGCGCATAGCAGTTATACAGCATATCCGTTACCTTCGTATCCTTGCTGTGCCGTTTTCCCGGCGCGCTGGGAACTACATATCTTCTGGAGCTTTCTGCGCGGACGATCGCGCCCACCTTTTCAAACTGACGGGCGCTGGCAAGGGAACTGCCGCCGAATTTCACTACTTTTCTCATTGTCTGTTTTCTCCTGTCCTGTCTTATTTGCTGTCTTATTCCTTCGCCAGAATCTTCACGCAGTGGACGCCTGAGCGCTTTTCCATCGCGTCGATCATCTGGGAAATATCCTTCGTATTCTGAAGCACCTGAACGCTTACGCTCAGCGCCGCCACCCCGTTGATCGGGATACTCTGGTGGATCGTCAGGATATTTGCGCCGAACTGGCCGATCACGCGGAGCACGTCGGAGAGAAGCCCCGGCTCATCCTCGATCTGCAAAGAAAGGGTCAGCGTCTTTCCCTGCGTGCTGTCATGAAACGGAAAAATGTCGTCTTTATACTTATAAAAAGAACTTCTGCTGATCCCCACAGCGTCCACCGCGTCCTGGATCGTGGGCATTTTGCCGGACTCCAGCAGCCGCTTTGCCTCCACCACTTTCAAAAGCACTTCCGGGACAGCCTTCTTTGTCACCACAAAATACTTATTCGCTTCTGCCATTCTGTCTTACCTCTTTGTATTTATGTCACATACACATGTGCGTCGATGGGAGATATTCTAGCATAGCCCTGCGAAATACGCAAGCGGTTTTTATTCTGCCGTCCGGCTTTAAGCCCGCCTGCGCGCGCGCTTTGCCAGCTGATAACGGTATACCGACACCACGTTGCAGCTGTATACCGCCGCATACATGACCGCCGCCATGATAAACGCCGTCAGCACGTCAAACATGGAATGCTGCTTGATCAGCACGGTGGAAAGGATGATCGAAACGCACAAAATAAGCGAACCGAAGCGGATCCATTTTTTCGACGAAAGCTTCTCGTTTGCCATTACCGCAAAATGCGCCCCGAGGGAATTGTATACATGGATGCTCGGAAAAAGGTTCGTCGGCGTATCCGTCTGCCACAGCGCTGCGATCATCTGCGTAAAAATATTGTCCCTTGGCATCGTATGCAGCCTTAAGTGCTGGATATTCGGGATAAAGGTAGACAGGATCAGAAAAACGGTCATCCCTGTGCACAAAAATACCCCGCAGTTATAATATCCGTCCTTATCCTTAAAAAACAAATACAGCACCACAGCCGGCACATATAAAAACCAGAGCAGGTACGGAACCACAAACGCCTCGCAGAACGGGATATAATCGTCAATATTCATATGGACGACCATATAATCCACCGGTCCTCTGTGCTCCAGCAGATAAAACCATAAAAGATATACCGCCCCAAAGATCACAAGCGGCACGCCGTGCTTATATTTTTCGTAAAATTCCTTCATCCGCCCACTCCTTTCCATCCTTTTGCCTCAGCATACAAGGCGCAGCTTTTGTTTTTCCGCCGTCACGGTAATGCGCGACAGTTTTCCCGGGATCTCCCCGTCTGTCTGCACCCACGCAGGGGAACTCATATGGATCTCGATGCGCTCCGCCCGGTACGGCGTTACGCCCTTAAAACGGTAGTGCTTTCCTTTCAGCGCAAACGGGATGATAAACGGGAATTTCCATCTGGGCACACCGTCTGCCAGACACAGATCCAAAAGCCCGTCCTGATCGTCCGCCTGCGGGCAGAAACAGAATCCGCCGCCTTCAAACCTGCGGATCATCGACGCCGCGAACAAAAGCCTTGATGCGTGCACCACCTCAATGCCGTCCAACCGGACCGACGCCTTCTGGAACCGCAGCGTCAGCATCTGCTTTAAGCCGATCCCGAGATAGGAAAGCTTTCCGAGCCCAATGCGGTTTAACCTGTCCTTGATCGGGGAATCCAGCGCCTCCTGACACACCGCGGCGTCGTATCCGATCCCGCAGCTTACCGCGAAATAGCGCTTTTGGGGTGTCTCCCCTTCCATCCAGTGCAGGCATCCAAGATCCACGCGCCGCTCCTTTCCATGATCCAGAAGCCAGACAAGCTGCTGCTTTGCCGTACCCGAAAGCTGAAGATCCCGCGCCAGATCATTGCTGGAACCCGCCGGGAGATAGCCCAGCCGGATCTGTTCAAAATTCTGTATTCCCTGCAGCGCTTCATTCAGGGTCCCGTCCCCTCCCGCCACGATCAAAAACCGCTCCTCCTGCTCTGAAAGGGCAGTCAGATGGTGCGCCAGAGCCTTTACCTCCCCTTTCTTTTCGGAAAAATGCGCTTCATAGGGGATTCCTCTTTCCTTTAAAACCTTCTCTGCCTCTTTCCACACCCGGATTCCCGTTCCGGAATGGGCGGCAGGATTTATGATAAACAGCAGCGGGATCTGTCCGTCCGCATACTCACACTCACAGTACATCGATCTATCCTTCGTATGATGCGCGCCGCACAGTGCGGCGCTCTTGTTTTTGATTACTAAATCTGTATTTTAAGTGGAAAAATCCACAAAGTCAAGACGGTATGCAAAACATTTGGCGAAAAAACGGAGCCTGCGCCCTCCAAAATGTGCACGATGCAAAAAGCACACGATGCAAAAAGCACACGATATAAAAAGCGCGCCCCCTTTCGGAAGGCGCGCCGGCTTTTGTATTTTTATGACAGCCGTCCCGGACTGTTTTATTTTACCGTTACGGATGTGATGTGGGGATTTACGCCCTCGTACCAGTACAGGAAGCCCTCTGCGTCGATGGTGTCGCCGACCTTTAAGTTCTTCACCGCCTGATATACCTCGCTGGAGCCGTCGCACAGATAGGACTCTACCAGGAAGGTGTATGTCTCGCCGTTTGCGGAGACGTTAAAGTATAAGTCGTCGCCGTCCGTGCCGGAGCCGTCCCAGTTGTACAGATAAACCGCCTCGTTGCCGTCCGCATCCTGAGACGCCTCTACGGTCAGGTCCGTAAACGTAACGAGCTGGTTCTGATGTCCGATCAGCTCCTCTGTTCCCAGAAGCTCTGTCACATCTACAGGCTCTGCGATATACTCGTCGCCGCCCTCTACGAACTCAAATGTCCCGTCCATGATCTCCACTTCGCCGGACCACTCTGCCTTGTAGCCTGTCACGCGGATCTTCGTGCCGGGAACAAGCTTCTCATAATCCTCTTCGGAGCATGCCATGTCGTATACAAAGTATGCGCCGTCCTGATCCTGTGTATAAACGGTAGCCTTATCCTCCCACCAGGACTGCTTTGCCTGCACATAGGTTTCTACAACAACCTGGGTATCCAGCTCTGCTGCCATGTACTCTTCATAGCTCATCACTTCGCCTGCAGCAGCCTCCGTGCCTGCAGTCTCTGTCTCTGCCGCAGTGCTTTCCGTCTCTGCTGCGGTGCTCTCTGCTGCCGCTGTGCTTTCAGCCGCAGCCGTGCTCTCTGCTGCCGCGCTGCTCTCAACTGCCGTTGTCTCTGTGGGCTCTGCCGCGCCGCAGCCAGCCATCGCTGCCGTCATGGAAAGGGTCAGAACCAGTGCTAACATCTTTTTCATAATTTCTCTCCTTTGTAATGGATACAATGTTTTACAGCAATTCCCATTATAACGTAAAAATCCAGATAATCAATGGTTTCTTTTTCTTTTTTTCACACATTTTACGATCAGCGCTGCAAAAATGCCCGCCCAGGCTGCCCCGATCCCCGAAAGAAGGAGCTTCGCCCCAAGCGGAAGCGGCCCAAGCTCCGCCTTTTTGGAGGCGTCCGCGCCGTACTCGTCCAGATGGTTCAAGGAGGAAACGTCTGCAAACAGCTTTTCCATATACGCCTCGTCCACCGTTTCCCTGCGCCGCGTCGATTTTGCCGTACTCTCGATCAGCTGTCCCGCCGCGTCTCGCAGGGAAGCCGAGCCGTTAAATACCGGCGTGATAAAGGTATCGTCCGCGTGCTCCAAAAGAAGCTTGGACGCCTTGATCTTTACGTCGTAATAGTTTTCGTTATCCTCTCCCTCGCGGCTGAGATAATCCTGATACTCTGCGGATTCCTGCGCCTTTTTCGTCACGGGCACATACCCTTCTGTCTCCGCATAGGCAACCTGCACCTGATCGGACAAAAGATACTGCACAAACAGCCACGAAGCCAGAACCTCCTGCGGGTCTTCCTTGTTAAAAATGCAGACCGACGGCCCCTGTGAGATCATCTGCGGATGCTCCGGGTCAAACTGTGGGATCGGGCGCACCGCCGTTTCAAACTCCACCAAAGCGTCCTCACTGATGTCGGAAAGCGGAGCGTCCGTTCCCATCCAGGTCGCCCCCGCCGTGGAATCCACCGCGAACACGCACTGCCCCGCGTTCATGAAATTGGCGGGATAGCTGGAAATCTTAAAGGTAGAAAAGGCCCCGGATTTTACATGCTCCGACACCGTATAAAGGATCTCCTTTGTCGTGTCGTTAAAAATCTCCACCTTCCCGTTGGGGGAAGAATAGCCCGCGCCTTTTTGCCGAAGCATCTGGATCATCATGTTGTCCGTGGATTTATAAATAAACGGGATCATGACCTCCTGCCCGTTCAGCGCATACGTCCCGTCCGCATTTTTTTTGGCGGCAGCCTCGGATACCTCCCAGATAAAGTCCCATGTCAGGACGTCCGGCACTTCGTATCCCAGCTTCTCCACATAGGTTTTGTTGATATAGCAGGCTTCCGTGGAGCGCATGTAGGGAACGGCATAATAATGTCCGCCGATCGAGCATTCCTCCAGAAACTGTGGGATGATCTCCTCTTTTGTGGGCGCGTCAAAAGCGACCTCGCTGCCGCCAAGGCCGTACTTTTCATGCTCAAACAGCCTATCCAGCGGCACGACCACGTTGCTTCCGGTCAGATATGTCGCGATATGGTCCGGATAGGTAATGCAGATATTCGGCGTCGTCTGGGTGGAAATATTTGTGATAACGTCGTTGTATATCTTGCCGTAATCGGTATACAGCCGCAGGTTCACGGTAATGTTCGGATACAGCTTTTCAAAATCCGCGATCGCCTGCTTATAAATATCGGTCTGGCGCTTGTTCGTGTCATTTTTTGCCCAAAACGTCAGCTCGTACTGCTTTTGTCCGTCAAACTGTTCCGGCACCGAAAACCCGGTTGTCTCCTTAGAGCCATGGCAGCCTGCCAGAAGCAGGCACGAAGCCAGCAGCCCTGCCGCCGTTTTTGCCCAGCAATGTCTCATCCTTTGATTCCTCCCCGGGACACGCCCGCCATGATCTTTTTGCGGAACACCAGAAACAGTACGATGAGCGGCACGCTGATCACTACCACCGCCGCCATCATCGCCGGGATATTTTCACGCCCGAAACCGTTTTCCCGGATTTCCTGAATGCCGTTGGATACAAGATAGTACAGCGGGTCGTCCGTGACCAGCCTCGGCCACACATAGGAATTCCAGCACTCGATCATTTTTAAGATCGTGATCGTCACAAGCGTCGGCCTGCAGATCGGGATCATTACCTTGAACAGATATTTTAAGTCGGACGTGCCGTCCACCTTTGCCGCCCGGTACAGTTCGTCCGGGACCTGCTCAAAGTTCTCCTTTAACAGGTAAATATAAAAAACCGACGTGACCGAGGGCAGGATCAGCCCCGTAAAGCTGTTTCTTAGATCCCAGCTCGTAACCGTCGCAAAATTGGTGATCACAACCAGCTCCGCCGGAATCATCATCATCGACAAAAACAGCGTGAACACCAGATTTTTTCCTTTCCATTCCAGCCGCGCAAAGGCATACGCCGCCAGCGTGCTTACGGCTACCATCAGCGCCGTGGTAACGACCGTAAAGATCAGCGTATTGAGCAGATACCTTCCGAGCGGAACTGCCGTAAACGCCGACACATAGTTTTCCAGCGTGGGCGACAGGGTAAAAAAGCGCGGCACATGCTCCGCATTATAGCTTCCGTAGCTTTTGACGGACGTTAAGACCATCCAGTAAAAAGGAAAGAGCACGATCAGCGCCCAGACCGTCAGCCCCGTATAAGTGAGCGCCTTCCCGATCCTGCGCCGGATCCTCTCATTTTTTTCAATTTTGGCAAAATCCATTTGCTTTTCCATAGCGGACCTCTCAGTAATGAACGTGTTTTTTGCTCACCAGCAGATTGATGCAGGTGATCGTCAGGACGATGACAAACAAAATCACCGCAGCCGCCGACGCATAGGACGGGAAGCCGCCGCTGTCCCCGTAAAGCATGTCGTAAACATAACCCACGATCGTATTCATGCCCGCCGCGTTTAAGTCCGTGCCAAACAGCGCCACCGCGTCGCTGTATGCCTTAAACGCCCCGATAAATCCCGTGATGACCAGATAAAACAGCATCGGTGAGATCATGGGCAGTGTAATCTTATAAAAAATCCGCCAGCCGGGCGTCCCGTCCACCTTTGCCGCCTTGTAATAATCCCGGTTCACGGACGCCAGCGCGCTCGTCAGGATCAGGATCTTAAAAGGCAGCACCACCCACACCGTATAAAAGCAGAGCACGAACATCTTCGCCCAGTAAGGGCCGTCGATAAAATCCACCGGGCCTGCGCCGAACCATTGCAGCATCAGGTTTACCAGCCCGTCCGTATATTCCGTTTTCTGGAACAGGATCATGAACACAAGCCCCACCGCCAGCGTATTGGTCACATAGGGCAGAAAATAGATCGTCTGGAACAGCTCCTGCAGCTTCCTGATGGAGGAAAGCCCCAAAGAGATCAAAAGCGCCAGCCCCGTGGAAACCGGGACCGTGATGATCACCAGCAAAAAGGTGTTTTTTACCGCCTGCAGAAAATACGGATCGTGCAGCACATAGGAATAGTTGTACGTCCCGGTGCCAAAATACGTCTGGGACGCGAAATTATATCCTTCCTCCATCGAATAGATAAACACGTCGATCAGGGGGTATACGAGAAACGCCCCCAGAAAAAGAAGCGCCGGAAGCAGGTAAAGAAGCGCCTTCCAATTTTCTTTTTTCATACCGCGCTCCCTCTCCCGGCTGCCGCGCCTTCCGCCTTTTTGTCCCCGTTTGCCATAAGGATACGTTTTCCGGTAACGGGATCGAATAAAAATACCTTTTCCGGCTTTAAGTCAAAGCGCACCGTGCGGCTGCGCGTGTCCACCAGATTGTCCGAATCGATGATCGCCCGGATCGCCGATTCGCTGCAAGCCGGATGGGAGCACACAACGCTGATGTCCCTTCCCAGCACCTCGACCCCGTTTAAGCTGCACCCGAGCGCGCCGTTTTCCTTTAATAAAAAGCCTTCCGGACGGATCCCGACGGTCACCTCCTGCCCGTCTGCCTCCTGCACATCAAGCACCGCCTCGTCCCCGATCCAAAGCTTCCCGCCGGATACCCTTCCGGCAAACAGGTTGATGGGGGGTGTTCCCAGAAACTTCGCCACAAACAGGTTTGCCGGGCTGTCATATACCTCCTGCGGTTTTCCCGTCTGCTGCAAAACGCCGTCCTTCATGACCACGATCAGATCCGAAATGCTCAGCGCCTCCTCCTGGTCGTGCGTCACAAAAACGGTCGTCAGCTTCGTTTCCCGCTGTATCCTGCGGATCTCCTCCCGCGTCTGAAGCCGCAGCCGCGCGTCCAGATTCGACAGCGGCTCGTCTAACAAAAGCACGTTCGGCGTCTTGACAAGCGCCCGCGCGATCGCCACACGCTGCTGCTGCCCGCCGGAAAGCTCGCCGGGCTTTCTGTCCATCAGCTCTGTGATCTGCACAAGTTTTGCCGCCTCGTCTGCGCGCCGGTTCATCTCCTCTTTGGAAAGCTTTTCCTTTCCTTTCAGGTTCTCCATCGGAAACAGGATGTTTTTGCGCACCGTCAGATGGGGATAGAGGGCGTAGTTCTGGAACACCATCCCTACGCCCCTTTTTTCGGGCGCAAGCTTCGTCACGTCCTGATCCCCGAAAAAAACTTTGCCTCCGTCCGGTTTTTCCAGACCGCAGATCAGGTTTAACGTCGTGCTCTTGCCGCAGCCGGATGGCCCCAGCAGGCTTACCAGCTTCCCGTCCGGGATCTCATAGGAAAAATCGCCCACCGCCGTGATCTCTCCCTGCGCTTTTTTATTCCGGTCCGGGAATTTCTTCGTAAGATTCTGCAATACAATCTTCATTTGTTTCTCCCTGTGTCCCCCGCTGCGCCTTTCCTGAACGCCGGCAGGACGTTTTTTTCATTGTTATTATTATAACAGGGTATTGCAAAAAATCTATCCCCTCTTTTTTAAATTGTGCGTTCTTTTCACGATTGCAGCATCTGCGTCCTAATTCACAAGAAAAAAGGGTCTCCGAAGAAACCCTTTGAAAGCTCACACCTTCTTTTCCATCCATTTTTTTGAGCGGAAACGCTTCCAGAAGCTTAAGCCCCGGAACAGCTCGTCCAGCATGAATGCGATCCAGCAGCCCGCAAGCCCCAATCCCAGCCTGATACCCAGAATATAGGAAAACAAAATGCTCATCAGCCAGCAGGATACGACCGACACAACCATCGGGAACATTACGTCGCCTGCGCCGCGCAGGGAATTATCCTCCACATGGTTGAACGCCCTGCCGATCTCCACAAAAATATCAATGAACAAAACCGTCCGCGCGATCCCGATGATCTCTGCATTCCGGGTAAACAGCCCCAGCACCGGTTTATAAAAGAGGAACAACAGAACCGAGAGCACGATGTTTAAGGACACCGCCAGCTTCAATACCTGCTGATTCAGACGATACGCCTTGTCGTATTCCTTCGCCCCTGTCATCCAGCCCATCAGGATCGACGTAGACAGCCCAAGCGCCATTCCGACCACATATACGTAAAAGACAATGGAAGAAATGTACACCTTTGCAGACAGCGCCACCGTTCCGAGCACCCCCAGAATAGAGGTGGAAACGACCTGCGAAAGCGAATAAGAAAGGCTGCTGACGCCGCCGGGCACGCCGACCTTTAAAATCGACGGCAGGCAGCGCAGCGTTTTTTTGTTTTTCTCACGAAAACGCAGATCCAGCTTTGCCGTCCAAAGGCAGATCAGGATCATTGCCATCGCCGCCGCATGGGCGATCACGTTTGCGATCCCGATGCCTTCCGCGCCGGAAACAGGCAGCCTGACCGGCTGGAATACCACCAGATAATTCAACAGCGCGTTGACTGCGTTCATCAGGACCGAAGCGCCCACCGCAAGCTTCGGCTTCCCATAGCTTCTAAGGATCGCTGACGCCGCCGAAATAACGCCCTGCATTACCGAAAAGCCGATGACGATCTGAAAATATTTTACCGCCATCGAAAGCACTTCCCCCTGCAGATTCAGCAGCTTCATCAGCGGCTGTGCAAACGCTGCCAGCACAAGGCTGCACACAAGGCTCAGCGCCGCCGAAAAGCACAGGGAGGTAAACGCTGCGTCGGATGCTTCCTTTTTCTTTCCCGCTCCCAGCCGGTGGCTGATCACGATCGACGTCCCGCCGCTGATCACCGCATAAAAGGTAAACACCAGCGAAACCACCTGATTTGCCGCCCCGACCGCAGCCACCGCCTCATCCGAATAATGCCCGAGCACGAGCGTGTTTACGGTTCCCATCAGGTTCATCAAAAGCTGCTCGATAAACAGCGGCACAAACAATGCCCACAGCGTCAGACGCCCCTCCCGGGTATCCACCGAGGTCACTTCCCGGTCAATCAATCGTAATTTCATCCTCATAAACGCCTCCCGCCAGCTTTGCCCTGATAAAAGCCCGGATCTGTCCTTTTCCCCTGCGGCGCACATAAACGGTCAGACGCCCCTGCCACGTATCCCGGCACGGGCTGTTATAGGGGGACACATCCGACAGGTCGCCGTTTTCCAGCCCCGCAAGCTCTCCTGCCCCCGATACCTGCACCCAAACGCAGCGGTCGTCCGCCGCTGCCCGGCGTCCGTCCCGGTCCTCCAGCTCGATCAGCAGCTGATGCAGGTAGCCTGCCTTGCCTGTATCTGCGCCTTCCTCCTCTTTCCACAGGCGGCATACCAGCTTTTCTGCCCTGCCCGACGTTGCAAGCTCCGTCGTCCGCACCAGCTTCCCGTTTTCATCGTACGCCTCTGCCCGGAGCGTCCCTGCCGCAAACACCGTATCAAAATCAAAGGTCCCTTCCTCACTGCAGCCCTTCTGCCGTCCGATCTCTTTTTCATCCTGATACAAAACGACCTCCTGCGCGTTGGATGCGCACCGCACGATGACCGGCTCGCCCTCCTTATAATTCCAGCTTTCCGAAAACGGGATCCACCGCCTGCGGCTTTTGTATTCTTCCAGCGTTCCCGGTCTTGTGGAAAGATGCAGCACCGGCTCTTTTTTCCAGAAGGAACAGCGCTTGTAAAACTCCGCCTTTTTGTCGCCCGCGCACGTTAAAAGCCCTGCCTTGGAACCGCGGACAGGCCAGCCCTGCGCCTCGCCCAGATAGTCGATCCCCGTCCACAAAAACTGTCCGCTGATATAATCGTTGTCCCGCACCGCCTTCCACGCTGCATAATCATGTCCGTTCTCACTTCCTAAAAAGGGCAGCTTCGGGAACCGTCTGTGATCCTCTTCATAAAGATGCTCTTTATAATTATAGCCCGCCACGTCCAGCGCATCCAGAAAACCGATCCGGGAGGACAGCTCCGGAAATGCCGCCGCCAGCGTGACCGGACGGCTCCGGTCCTCCTGCCGCACCATTCCCGCCAGCCGCCGCGCCAGCACGGACAGACGCTCTGCGTTTGGCTTTGCCGGATCAAACGTCCGCTCTGCCGCCGGTTTGTCTGCGTCATTGTTTCCGGTCATCGTCTCAAACATCGGATGGCAGTAGGGATCGTTCGGATAGTCGATCTCATTTCCAATGCTCCAAAGGATCACGGACGGATGATTTCTGTCCCGGCGCACCATCGCCTTTAAATCCGCTTCGTGCCACTGGGGGAAATCCTCAAAATATCCCTGATGGCGGGGCGGATAGACGTTGTGCCCTGTCGACCACTTGTTTTTCGGGTTTTCCCATTCGTCAAACGCCTCGTCCATCATCAGAAAGCCCATTTCATCGCAAAGCTCATACAGCTCCGGCATATGGGGATTATGGCTGCACCGGATTGCATTGCAGCCGCATTCCCGCAGCGTCAAAAGCCTGCGCCTCCATACCTCCTTCGTCATCGCCGCCCCCAGACAGCCGCCGTCGTGATGGACGCAGACGCCCTTTATTTTCATCGGTTCCCCGTTTAAGAAAAATCCCCGGTCTGCGTCAAAGCAAATGCTCCGGATCCCTGTGGGAATTTCGCTGACCCGGTAAAAATCCCCGCCGCCTGCACGGTATTTTGTGCGCAGGGTATACAGATAAGGCTCCTCTGCCGACCACAGATGCGGCGCTTCCAGCTCCTTTTCCAGCACAAGCCTTGCGCCCGGATACTCCGACGGGGCGATCCCCCTTGTTATCTCCTGCTCCTCCACGCTGCGCGCGCTCTGCACGGATACCGTTTCGCCTGCCTCCCAGACTACGTTCCCGTCCGCATCCAGAAGCTCGCAGCGCACCTCTGTTTCTATATCCTGTTCCAGGCCGTTGACGATCTCCTGCGTTACCCTGAGCCTTGCCCTGTCTGCGTCTGCCTGCACCGCTTCAAAAAAGATCCCGTCCTGCGCCGGGTGCACCGGCTCTGCGATTTCCACATGCACGCTTCTTGTAATGCCGCTGCCCGTAAACCAGCGGGAATCCGCCAGATCCGTATGGGTTACTTTTACGCTGACCTCATTGTTCTGCTCCCCAAAGCAGGCAAAGGGCGTAATGTCATAGGAAAAACCCACATAGCCGTTCGGACGCTTTCCCAGATAATAGCTGTTGCACCACACCTGACTGTTTTTATATACGCCGTCAAAAATCAGGCGCACGTTCTTTCCCCTGTACTCCTCCGGCAGGAAAAACCGCATCCGGTACCAGCCAATACCGCCGGACACATACCCTGTCCCGCTGGAATTTTCTTTTGCAAAGGGAAGGCTTACCGACCAGTCGTGGGGGAGCGTTACCTCCTGCCAGCTTTTATCGTCATAGCCCTTGTACCATGCCGCCTCGCAGTCCCCCAGATGGAGTTTCCAGTTTTCATTCAGCGTTTTTTTGATCGTATCCATAAAAAATTACCCCGCTTTCTTCATCCCCTTATTTTCTGACCGCAAAAATCCGCGCCACCGTAAAGCTGTCCGGCTCCAGCATAAGTCCCCCTTCAAGTTCTCGCTGTTCTTCTACGACGCAGACCCGCCCGGGCGCTTCGATGCAGTTATAGTCCTCTTCCTTCCCCGAAAGGATCTGGCAGCGCGCCTGCCCTGCCGTCTCCCAGCCCGGCGCAGAAAGCGCCAGCACCTTTTTCTCCCGGTTATGGTTGACTGCCTTTATGATCAGCTCTTTTGCCGCCTCGTCATAAGAAACGCTCACATAAACGTTTTCCCGGCGCAGCTTTTTTTCCTGACCGTCCATGCAGACCGTCTCCGTCCCCAGATTTTCCCCGTAAAGCTTCTGCACATAATAGCTGGGCGTGCCGTAGGCTTTCGTCTCGTCAAACCAGATCATGTCCGGCGACCACTGCGCATAGCCGACCCGTGCGAATAACGGCGCATAGGACGCCAAAACGACCACGTCCGCATTCCGCTCCACCCCGGTCAAAAACGCCGCCTCCGCCAGCGCGCCGCCAAGGGTGTTGGCGTCCGGGCGATTCATGCCGTTGACCGGATGCGCCGCATATTCGCCGGAAAATACTTTTACATCCCTTGGATATTCGTCATAAAAATCCGTATGTTCATAAAACCATTCCGGCTTCACATAATAGTGCTCATCCACCGCATAACAGAAATTCTGCTTTGCGGGAACCTCTTTTTTATAAAAATCCCATGCCGCCTCATAGCGCTCAGACGTGATGTCCGGCCCTGCCGAGCCGATCAGCCTCATCTCGGGATATTTTGCATGGATCGCCTCCTCAAACGCCCGGTAGCGCGCAAAAAAATCGATCTTTTCCGTCTGCCACTGCTCGTTCCCGATGCCGATCATCGTCATCCCAAAGGGCTCTGGATGACCCATCTGCGCCCGCAGGCTTCCCCAGCGGCTGTCTGCCTCCCCGTTTGCAAATTCGATCAGATCCAGGGCATCCTGTATAAATTCCTGAAATTCCGGCTCCTCCATCTCCACCAGCTCATAGGACTGATACTGGCAGGCAAGTCCTACATTGAGCACCGGCAGCGGCTTTGCCCCGATCAGCTCGCACAGCAGGAAATATTCATAATAGCCGATGCCAAGCGTCTGATTGTAGTGGGAATAGCGGGTATGCCAGCCGTTTTCCTCCTTCGTCTCATGCACCGCCCAGCGGTTAAAATTGCTGCGCCGCCCTTCTGCCGGTCCGACGCTTTCCTTCCAGCGATAACGGTTTTCCAGCGTGTTCCCCTCGATGATGCAGCCGCCGGGGAACCGCAAAAAGCCCGGATGAAGCCCTTTTAACAGCTCAAACAGATCCTTGCGGAACACGCCTGCCACCGCGTCCGCCGGCATCATCGAAAGAAAGTCAAACTCTGCCGTGCCGCATTCCGTCAGCCGGAGCACAAATTTTGCGCCCCGCACGGTTTCCTCCGCCCGCAGCTGCGTTTCATATTTTACCCATTTCTGCCAGCTTCCCGGTAACGCATGGATGCACGAAACCGCCGCTTTGGCAAATACCCTGCCGTCCTTTTCTATCGAAACGGCAAAATCCCCCGCCGGATACTGCGCCGCCCGGGCATAAAAGCTTACGCGGTAGGACTTTCCCTGTTCCAGATAAATGCCGTCGTATGCCTGATTGGAAAATCCCTGCCCCGCTTTTTTCGCCGTAAAGCGCAGATAGTGAGGGTTGGCGCGGTTTACCGGGCTGCCGCTCACATATTCCATCTGCCCGGCAGCCACGCTTTTTTCCCGTCCGGCATCCTGCAAGGCTGCCTCCGTCTCCCAACCATATCCCGGATCCGGCTTTGTATAGTAATCGCCCACCGTGCCGTAGCAGTCCACAAACTCAAACGCCCGGTTTTCCAGCATCTCCGCATACAGCCCGCCGTCCGCCGCATAGTTGATGTCCTCAAAAAACAGTCCGATCATATCCGGCTGTACCGTAACCCCTTTTTTAGAAGAAATCTGCAATTCCATCCTGCTTACCCTCCTGAAAGACCCTGCGCCCGGAATATATCCCGTTCCGTGGCGCAGATATATTTTAGTTTTATATAAAATATTATAGAACATTATTTATAATAATGTAAAGCGAAAAATGCTGAACTGCTGCTTTTTTTGCTGTGCCGATGTTTTTTTAAGAAGCTCGCGAACTTCTCCGCTAAAAAAAGCGCAGCTGAATCTGTCAGCCACGCTTTTTTATCATCCTTCCCCCATATATTTTACAACCGCTTCCACCGCGGCGCAAAGCCCCCGCGCAATGTCTGCCAGCGCCATTCCCGGCGTCCCGGCAGGCTTTGTCACGGTCTGTTCCGTCGCGTAAGGCACATGGATAAAGCCCGCACGAAATCCCAGCTGCGAAGTCTCTGCCAGACGGAGCGTCCGGTACATGACGCTGTTACACACATACGTTCCCGCAGAATTGGAAATCCGGCATGGGCTCCCGCTGTCCTGCACATTTTTTACGATCTCCTTCAGCGGAAGCGTGCTGAAATAGGCTGCAGGCCCGTCTGCGGCAAGCGGTTCTTCCTGCGGCTTGCTTCCCGCGTTGTCGCAAATCCGCGCATCCGCCAGATTGATGCCGATGCGCTCCGGTGTGATCTCTGCCCGTCCGCCCGCCTGTCCGACGCTGATTACCGCGTCGGGAAGCTCCTGCCGGACTGCCCGTTCCAAAATCTCCATGCTTTTTTCAAATTCCGTCGGGATTTCCAGCTTTACGATTTCAGCGCCGGCGATGCGCTCCGGCAGAAGCTTTACCGCCTCATATGCCGGATTGACCGTTTCGCCGCCGAAGGGATCAAAACCTGTTATCAGTATTTTCATCGGCTTTCCCTCATCTGTCCTTTTTCAAAACAAAAGAGCATACCGCCTCCACAGCGCCCGACCAGGGGAACATATCCACCGGCCACACCTCTTTTGCACGGTATCCGTTTTTCTCCAGAATCGCTGCATCCCGCTCCAGCGTCGCCGGATTGCAGGATACATAAACGATTTTTTTCGGACGGATCATCGCTGCCGCGTTCAAAAATTCTTCGCTGCTCCCGGCTCTGGGCGGATCCATCAAAAGCACGTCCACGCCGATGCCGTCCGCGGCGCAGCCCTGCAGAAACCTGCCCGCGTCATCCCTGTAAAAACGGATATTTTTCACGTTGTTTGCCTTTGCGTTGCCAACCGCATCCCGCACCGCGTCCCCATTGGACTCCACGCCGATCACCTTCCCGGCTTTGGAGGCGGCGATAATGCCGATCGTTCCCGTGCCGCAGTAAGCGTCCACGACCGTCTCCTTCCCGCTCAGCTCTGCCAGCTCAATCGCCTTTTCATACAGCTTCTGCGCCTGCTCGGGATTGACCTGATAAAAAGAGCCCGGCGAGATCTTAAAGCTGCAGCTACACAGCCTGTCTACGATATAGCCCTTTCCGTAAAGCACCTGAAAACGGCTTCCCAGCACCATGCTGTCCGTCCGGTCATTGATATTCTGCACCACGGTCGTGATCTCCGGATGCACCTTTCTGAGGGCATCCACAAAATTCCTCTTGGACGGAAATACCGGGGACGCCGTTACCAAAACGACCATGATCTCCTCCGTATAGCGCGCCTTCCTCACGAGCACATAACGCAAAAGCCCGTAGCCCGTATCTTCGTCATATACCTTGATCTTGAAGGATTTTAAAAGGCCCCGCACCGTGTTGATGATCGCGTCCGCCTTCTGATCCTCGATCAGGCAGCTTTCCACCGGCAGAATGCGGTGCGTTTTTTCCTCATAAACACCGGAAATCTGCTGCTTCTTACGATCGAGCCCGAACACCGCCTGCACCTTATGGCGATAGTGCCACGGATCGTCCATTCCGATGATCGGCTTTACCTTGCAATGCTTTTCCATCAGCTCCCTGACAACCTTTTTCTTTGCCGCAAGCTGTTCCTCATAGGACAGATTCAAATATTTGCAGCCTCCGCATTTCCCGAAATGACCGCAAAGCGCGGCGGGCTTTTTTGCCGTCTGTCCCGGCTGTTTTTTCTTTTTTTCCTGCATCTTTTCCCCTTATTTAAAAAACCCTCCTGAAAATCATTTCAGAAGGGTTGTCATTTCCAGCGATATTGCCGTAAGCTTAAGCAATTTTGGACTTAGCCAGCTCTGCCAGTGTTGCAAAGCCTGCTGCGTCGTTTACTGCCATCTCAGCCAGCATTTTTCTGTTCATATCTACGCCAGCCTGCTTTAAGCCGAACATGAACTTGGAATAGGATAAGCCGTTCAGTCTTGCAGCTGCGTTGATACGGGCGATCCACAGCTGTCTCATCTGACGCTTTCTCTCCTTACGGCCAGCGTAAGAAGATGTCAGCGCTCTCATAACAGACTGCTTTGCTACTCTGTACTGTTTGCTTCTGGCGCCTCTGTATCCTTTCGCAAGCTTCAATACTTTATTATGTTTTCTTCTGGCACTCATGCCGCCTTTTACTCTTGCCATCTTGCCGATTCCTCCTTACGTCTTATAAATACGGTAAAATCTTCTTCATATTCTTAACATTGGTAGCGTCTGTCATCGTACCCTTACGAAGATTTCTCTTTCTCTTGGTAGACTTCTTTGTTAAGATATGGCTCTTGTAAGCTTTTGCTCTCTTCAGCTTACCAGTTCCCGTTAATTTAAAACGTTTTGCAGCAGCTCTGCTTGTTTTCATTTTAGGCATATCTGATTTCCTCCTGTTGCTTCATTTTCTGAAACGTATATTTTAACTGTAGGTCAGCGTTTTACAGTTAAAAACATGATCATGCTTCTGCCTTCAACCTTAGGCATCTTCTCTACGACCGCGATGTCGGAAAGCGCCTGGGCAAAGTCGTCCAAAATGTGCTTGCTCGTGGACATATGCGCCATCTCACGGCCTCTGAAACGAAGGGTGATCTTCACGCGGTTGCCCTTCTCCAAAAATTTGCGCGCAGCCGAAACCTTGGTGTTCAAATCATTGGTATCAATGTTGGGAGACATCCGAATCTCCTTGACCTCGATGACTTTCTGCTTCTTCTTGGCGTCCTTCTCCCTGCGTGCAAGCTCATATCTGTACTTGCCGTAATCTACGATCTTGCAGACGGGCGGCTTCGCCGTAGGAGCGATCTTCACCAGATCCAGTCCTGCCTCTTCTGCCAGCTTCATCGCCTCTCTCGAAGACATGATGCCGAGCTGTTCACCGTTTTCCCCGATCAGGCGGATCTCCCTGTCCCTGATCTGTTCATTGATAAATAATTCGCTAATGGCTCTTTCCCTCCATAAGAATGATAAAAAATGTGCGCCCTGACGCACCCCATATCGGACGTGTCTGCCGTCAGGCAATACCTTCTGCGCGAATACGCACAAAAAAAGTGGATCCTCTTCATCCACTCCCAAAATCTCTTCTCCCGCAATCCTGCATCAAAAAAGAAAAAATGTGAACGCCTATGAGCCTGATCGCTATAGGGTGAGAGTGAACTCTGCTTGCTTGTACTGTACGCCTCGCGTACTTGAACATATTAACACAGCAGGTATCGGTTGTCAATACCTGCTGTGAAATATTTTTAGTCGGTAAAATTATCAAAATATCCCTGCACCAAAACGACCGGGGTTCCCTTGTCGCCGGAGCCGCTCGTTAAGTCGCACAAAGAACCAATCAGGTCGGTCAGCCTTCTGGGCGTCGTGCCCTGGGAAGCCATATCGCCTACCAGATTCTCCTTCTTGCTTCTGATGCGGTCGGAAATCGCATTTTTCAGCGCCTCGCCGGACAGCTCCTTAAAGTCGTTGTCCGCCAGATATTTCAGCTTCACTTCGTTCGGAGTGCCTTCCAGCCCTTCGGTGTTTGCCGCTGCCACGCAGGGATCCGCCAGCTCCCAGATCTTGCCTACGGGATCCTTGAACGCACCGTCGCCGTATACCATGACCTCTACATGCTTCCCGGTTCTGTCAAGCACCTGCTTCTGAATATCCAGCACAAGATCCTGACAGTCTCTGGGGAACAGCTTTACCGTGTCCTCCGTAGATTTGTTGGAACCAAGCAGACCGTATTTCTCATTGCAGCCGCTGCCGTTTACCGGAGCGTTCAGGATCTCGTCCAGCCCGCATACAACCGCCGCGCCGGCCGCTTTTAAGATCCGCTTTGTGCGCGCCCTGGAATGGATGTCGCAGGTCAGCACCTTATCGGTATGCTTTAAGATCTCCCTCGGATTGTTGGCAAAGATCACCTCCACGTCCGCGCCGGACTCCCGGATCAGCTGGCTGTAATATTCCACATAATCCACGCCGGTAAAGGGATGGCGGTTCTCGCCAAACAGCTCTCTGTAGCGCTCCAGCGTGAGCACGTCGCTGTAGGGATTGACCTGCGCCTCATCCAGCTTATCCAGCGAAACCAGCTCGTTTCCAACCTCGTCGCTGGGATAGCTCAGCATCAGGACTACCTTCTTTGCCCCCTTCGCAATGCCCCGCAGGCAGATCGCGAATCTGTTCCGGGAAAGGATCGGGAAGATCACGCCGATCGTCTCACCGCCCAGCTTTGCCCTCACATCCTCCGCGATCGCATCCACCGACGCATAGTTGCCCTGGGATCTTGCCACGATCGACTCCGTCACCGAAATAACGTCCCTGTCGCGCAGCTCAAAGCCCTCGCTCTTTGCCGCTTCCAGAACGCTCTCCACCACGATGTCTGAAAGCCTGTCCCCCTCGCGGATGATCGGGCAGCGGATTCCTCTTGAAATGGTTCCTACTCTTCTTTCCATTGCTGTACCTCTTCTATTCCTGTCTAACTCAACTCAATGACTGATTCCGTATGTAAAAAATCAGATTCCTTTTTATTATAATACAAATCCTTCAAATACGGAAGCAGAAAATTTCGCTTTTCCCAAAAGCGTATCCGTCCGGCGCGCACCCGTCCCACCAAAAAAGGTGTGCGCCTTCGTGCACACCTTTCGGTGGGGGAAATCCGTCCAAAACCTGTATTCGCCCCGTCGGGCAGCCTTACCGCTCCGTGAACGTAGCGCACAGCGTCTCCCTGCTGCCGTCCGCCCCAATGCCTTTGATGTCAACATGCTCCGCGCTGCATTTGTAATTGGTATTGTACATACATTTTACCGCCTCGCAGTCGATGCTGATCATCCGGCTCGGATGGTCCAGCGCGTTTCTTGCGCTGCCCTCCTTCTGCTCCCGGAAGCTTTCGCAGCAGGTATCGTCACAGCTGCATGCCTTCATGCCGCCTACCATGATGTCTCCCTTGCAGCAGCACTGGCTGTCGTTATAGGTGCAGTTTTTTACCAGACATTTCAGTTCCGTCATCTTCATACCTCCTTATGCGCCGCAGTCTGCACGGCTCCTTTTTCAGTATGCCCGGCGGCGGAACTGATATGCAGAAGAACGCCCTGTTTATTCTGCGCTCTTTAAACGGTTTTCTTTTGTCCGGATCTCTTTTAACAGATCCTCCACAAAAGCGTCCACGCTTCTTGCGCCTTCGTCTCCGGCAGCCCTGCTTCTGACAGAAACTGTGCCCTCTTCCTCTTCCTTCTGCCCTACAACGAGCATGTAAGGGATTTTGGAAGTCTGCGCCTCACGGATCTTGTAGCCGATCTTTTCAGAACGCATGTCAACCTCGGAACGGATGCCCGCCGCAAACAGCTTCTCCTGTACGCTGTTTGCATAATCCATATATTTGTCGGAAATCGGAAGCACCTTTACCTGGACCGGAGCCAGCCATGCCGGGAACGCGCCCGCAAAGTGCTCGATCAGGATACCGATGAAACGCTCGATGGAGCCGAATACTACGCGGTGGATCATGATCGGGCGGTGCTTCTCGCCGTCTGCGCCGATGTATTCCAGCTCAAACCGCTGCGGCAGCTGGAAATCCAGCTGGATTGTGCCGCACTGCCATGTCCTGCCGATGCAGTCTACCAGATGGAAGTCGATCTTGGGGCCATAGAACGCGCCGTCGCCCTCGTTTACCACATAAGGCAGCTTTAATTCATCCAGCGCATTGCGCAGCGCGTCTGTCGCCATTTCCCAGTCCTCGTCGCTTCCCATGGAGTCCTCGGGCCTTGTGGACAGCTCCACATGATACTCGAAGCCAAACAGGGAATATACCTCGTCGATCAGCGCTGCAACGCCCTTGATCTCTTCTTTGATCTGTTCCGGTGTCATGAAAATATGGGCGTCATCCTGTGTGAAGCTGCGCACGCGCATCAGGCCGTGGAGCTGGCCGGATTTTTCATGACGGTGAACCAGACCCAACTCGCCCACGCGCAGGGGAAGATCCCTGTAGGAACGGGGCTCGGAAGCGTAAACGAGCACGCCGCCGGGACAGTTCATGGGCTTGATCGCATAGTCCTCTTCGTCAATCACGGTTGTATACATATTGTTTTTGTAATGATCCCAATGTCCGGAAGTCTCCCAGAGCTTCCGATTTAAGATGATCGGTGTGGAAACCTCCTGATACCCCGCCTTTCTGTGGATCTCTCTCCAGTAGTCCAGCAGTGTATTTTTCAGCACCATGCCCTTAGGCAAAAAGAACGGGAAGCCCGGCCCTGCCTCATTCATCATAAACAGCCCCAGCTCCTTGCCCAGCTTTCTGTGGTCGCGCTTTTTTGCCTCCTCCATCATGGTAATGTAGGCTTCCAGCTCGTCCTTCTTTGCAAAAGCTGTCGCATACAGTCTTGTCAGCATCTTGTTGTGCTCGTCGCCTCTCCAGTAAGCGCCCGCAAGGCTCATGATCTTAAATGCCTTTCCCACATCCTTTGTGCTCATCAGATGGGGGCCTGCGCACAGATCCACAAACTCGCCCTGGCTGTAAAAGCTGATCTCTTCGCCCTCCGGCAGATCCTCGATCAGTTCCACCTTGTAAGGCTCGTTTCTTTCTTTCATGAACGCGATCGCGTCCTCTCTGGACTTTGTAAAGCGCTCGATCTTTAAATCCTCTTTGATGATCTTTTTCATCTCCGCTTCGATCTTTTCAAAATCGTCGCTTGTCAGGGGTGTTTCAAATTCCATGTCATAATAAAAGCCGTCTGCGATGGAAGGGCCGATCGCCAGCTTTGCTGTCGGGTACAGGCGCTTTACCGCCTGCGCCATCACATGGCTGGCAGTATGGCGCAGCGCCGCAAGGCCTTCTGCGTCCTTTGCTGTCAGGATATTCACTGCCGCATCCTCTTCCACAACGGTACGCAAGTCAACCGCCTCTCCGTTTACCTCTCCGGCACATGCCACTCTCGCAAGTCCCTCGCTTAAATCCTTCGCAATGTCGATCACGGACATCGCCTGTGCATATTCCTTTACGGAACCGTCCTTTAATGTAACCTTCATCTTGTCCTCCATTCTTTATCCGTTCAGCGGATTTTCACATATCCTTTGCCGTCTTCTGCATCCTCATCTGCCGACGAAAACGCAGGATCCTCCGGGATTTCACACGCTCCGTCTGCCAAAGCCTCTTCTGCGCCGTCCCCATCCTTTTGACCGTAATCATAGTGGTTGCCGTTACAGCTCCCCCAGTAGACGGTCTTTCTGCGGGTCGGGCACGTCAAAAGCCCTATGATCATCCCGACCGCCAGCGCAGTCAGCAGGCTCAGCGCAAATACAAGCCCTGTTATGGAATGCTCCTTTTCCAGCAACGCCGTCAGCTCGTCCCATTTTTTCTTCATTCTTACAGACCTCCTTTCCGCCGCCGCATGAATGTATTTTTATTTGGGAGGAAAAAAGCTTTCCTGCCGAATAAAAAAAGCCCCATGCGCGGACAACTAAAAATTATCCGTGCATGGGGCGCTTATCACGCGGTTCCACCCAGCTTGCCTGACACAGCCCTCCTGCGCGCCGTCAGACGGTCTGCAACCTGCCATGTCAAAGCCACTCATTGTGATGATAACGGAATCACCGTGCCGTATTAGGGCCGCTCAGAGCCGGTTTTCAGACTGGCCTTTGTCCCGGCGCTTCCAGCACAGCATCTTCCCGATGCAGGCGCCGCTCTCTGTCACATCCTCCAGCTTACTCTTCTCTTCAACGCATTGTCATGATTATGCCCCTATCTTAATCCAACTTTCCGGATTTGTAAAGACCTTTCTTTTTTTCACAGCCGGTTTCTGTATTCGTTCGCAGAAATCCCCTCCTGCTTTTTGAATACCCGCGAAAAATGGGCGACGTCCAGAAAGCCCACCTGCTCCGCCACATCCCCGATGCGCAGGGACGGATCCTCCAGCAGCCGTTTTGCCTTTTCGATCCGCACATGGTTGAGCAGATCCGAAAAGCTTTTCCCTGTATACCGGTTCAGAAGCTTGCTCAGATGCCACTGGCTCACATAGGTCTTTTCCGCCACATCGGCAAGCTTTAGCTTTTCCGTGCAGTTTTCCTCGATATAGGAAAGGGCGTTTTTGACGATAAAATTGCCCGCGCTATCCTCCTCTGGATCGGGCGCACTCTCCTCTAAAGCTTCCTCTGTTCCCCCTGCCTGCCCGTCTTTTTTGCCGTATCCTTCCGGGCGCAGGGCGCGCTCTTCGTCCAGCCGCTTTGTCATCTCCCGGATCGCCTCTTCGATCTCTTCCATCTTCGAGGGTTTTAACAAAAACCGGGTAACGCCCAGCCGGATCGCCTGCTGCGCATAGTCAAAATCCCGAAAGCCTGTCAGGATCGTGACCTGCATCCCGGCGTATTCCGACTTCATGGCGGCGATCATGCTCAGGCCGTCCAGCCCCGGCATGCTGATGTCGGAAAAAAGAATGTCCGGATGCTTCTCTGCGATCAGCCGCATTCCCTCCTGCCCGCTCTCCGCAGTCCCTACGACCTCGCAGTTCCATTTTTCCCAATCAACCGTTCTGGAAAGTCCCCGGACGATTACCGGTTCGTCGTCCACAATGATCACCCTGTACATAAATCCTTTACCCTTTGACAGCCCCCGCCGTCATTCCTTTGATAATATATTTCTGCAGGCAGATATAAACGATCAGCAGCGGCACGACGATCAGCGAAACCGCCGCAGCCATCAGCCCGTAATCCGTTCCCTGCTTGCCTGAGATCTCGTTCAGCAAAAATGTGATGCTGCGCTGCTTTGGCAGACGCAGGAAAAACGACTGCGTAAACAGGTCGTTATAGCTCCACAGAAAGCTGAAAATTCCCACCGTCGCAAAGGACGGCTTTGTAAGGGGCATGATGATCTTAAAAAAGATCTGGTAGGCATTGCACCCTTCCAGATACGCCGCCTCCTCAAGCTCCACCGGAAGTCCCTTGATGTAGCCTGACAGCACCACGATTGCAAACGCCAGATTCCCGGCGATCTGCGGCAGGATACAGGCAATCAGCGCCGTCGGGACGCTGTTCGTCCCCGCAAGCCCCCACGCATGCTCCATCCGGAATACCGGGATGATCGTGGAAAATACCGGGAACATCATCGCCGCAACCACAAGGCTGTTTAGCAGCGCGCTCCCCTTAAATTTATACCGCACCAGCGCGTAAGACGCAAGCCCTGCGATCAGGATCACGAACACACATACCGTGCAGGAAATGATCAGGCTGTTTCTGTACGCCGTAAAAATATTGAATTTGCCGATCGCCTTCGCATAATTGTCCAGCGTAAAAAGCTCTCCGACGGGAAGCCCGAAGGAATTGGAAAGGATCTGCTTTTTATCCTTGAAGGAATTTTGCAGCACCCACAAAAGCGGATAGATCGTCGTCATCGCCCAGACGATGAGAACCAGATAAACGGCTCCCATGCCTGCCGTACATTTTTCTTTGCGCTTCATTTTTTCTCTCCTTTCCTACAGTTCCTTTTCCTTAAAGATCGTATTGACCACCTTGGACAGCACCACGCCGAGCACGACGATCAGCACAGAGATCGCGGAGCTGTAATCCACGTCCGCCGCGTCAAAGCAGTAATAGTACATATAGGTTCCGGTCAGCCACGTCTGCCCCATCGGCATCCCCTTTGTCAGCATGACCCACGGCAGGTCGAATACCTTGAGCGCGCCGGTCACTGCCAGCACCGCGCAGGTACAGATCACGTTATGTAAGAGCGGGACGGAAATATAGCGCACCCGCTGCCAGCGGGAAGCCCCGTCGATCGCCGCCGACTCATAAAGCCCGTCAGAAATGTTGTTCAGCCCCGTCACCAGAATGATGAAATAAAAGCCCACATACTGCCACGTTACCGGGATGAGCATCGTCGCCATGGCGTGCGCGCTGTCCTTCCAGTCCGTCAGCCCCGTCTTTCCAAACATTTCCAGAAACTGATTGATCATTCCCTTATCATATAAAAAGATCAGATTAAACATCAGTCCCAGCGCCGTAGCGGATACCACGATTGGGAAAAAATAAACGATCCTGAAAAATTTTGCCCCGCGTCTGATATTGTCCACCATGAGCGCCAGCACAAGGGCGATCCCCACCTGCCCCAGAAGCGTCACGACGATCATGATGACCGTGTTTTTCAGGGCAGTCCTCATATAAGGATCCTTCGCCATCCTCACATAGTTTTCATAAAAAGGCTCGTTCAGTCCTTTGGACGCCGTTCCCAGCGACTTGATTGACTGGAAGCTGTTGAAAATATTCTGAAAAAAAGGATAGAACAGGTAAACTCCCAGAAACAGGAGCGCCGGAAGCAAAAATACCAATACCGGCTTTTTATTTTTGTAAATATTCGGCTGCTGGTTCATATCGTACCCCCTTATCGTAGAGGAACCGGAGGTTTTGTCCCCCGGTTCCGTTTTCCACCTACCGTCTCCCCCCTTAAGCGGTCATGATGGTCATTCAGCCATATTGTCGATCACCTGCTGGATCGCATCCTCTACCGCGATGCTGCCGGTCACGATCTCGGGCATATGGTCAAAGATCGGTGCGCGCTGATCCTGCGTCGCCAGATCCTGTGCCGCGCCTGCTACCGCCGTCGCGTTCCCCGTCATTTCCAGAGAGTCGATCTGCACCTTGTTCAGCGTGCTCTCGTCCACGGTCGCGCCATTTTTCAGGGCGGTCGCCGCTACGCCTGCAAACAGGCTTACGCTCTCGTCCGTCGTCATGTCCGTGATAAAGGAAACTGCCGCCGCGCGCTTATCCGGGTCGTCCCATGCCTTTTTGGAAATATACCAGCCGGAGGACAGGCCGCCGATAATGTCGGTCGCTTTTCTCTCGCCCGCGCCGGGAACATAGGTTACGGTAAAGTTGTCGATATTGTCCGTTGCCTCCGCAATGCCGCCGCACTTCCATGAGCCGTCCAGATAAAAGGCGCTCTTGCCGTCGATAAAGTTCTGGAATACCTCGGACGCTTCCGCCGTATTGGTGTTTTCGGACAGATAGCCCTTTTCAAACAGCGTCTTAATATCTGTCAGACCTGCCGCCCATGCCTTGCCCACCTCATCGTCCACCGCCTTGGGCACTGCCGTATGAGTCGTCGGCGAAGTGTGGTTATAGATTGCAAACTCAAACCAGTAATGCGGCTCTTTTGCAAGGGATACTGCGATCGGCGTATAGCCCGCGTCCTTGATCGTCTGGCACGTCTCCAAAAACTCGTCCCATGTGGTGTCCGGTCCGGGAATGTCCACACCCGCCGCTTCGCATACCTCCTTATTGACAAACAGCCCTTCCCAGTAGCCGTAAAACGGTACGGAATAGCATACGCCGTCCGCCGGGGAAGCCGTCGCCTCCAGCATGGAATCTTTCATATTGGAAGCATAATCGGGATAGACCTTGCGGATCTCGTCGATGGAAACGACCTTGCCCGCCTCCACGAACGGATTGGAATCGTTGCCGTTAAAGTAAAACAGTACGTCCGGCTCCGCCCCCGTCTCGAAGTCCGAAACAACCCTTGCCTTAAACGCCTCGTCCGCTGTGGCAGAGGAATCATTTACCACGCAGCCCGTCTTATCCATCCATGCCTGCACCGCATTCTGATAATTCAGGACGTTTGATTCCTCGCCCGCAAAGGTCGTCGTGATATTCAGCTCCGTCCCCGGAACCGTCCTGCCCGTCACGTTTTCCCCGTCGATCCAGACAAAGGCGTCCTCATGCCACGCGATCCCCTCCAGCCCCTGAAAAATCTCTTCGCAGTCCAGCTCCAGAACGATCACCGCCACCGGGACAAAATCATGGTTCACGATGTTGCGCACAAGATACAGATGTCCCATGCAGTGATAAAACCCGATCCTCGTATCAATGGTTTCTGCCAGCGCGCGCACATTTTCCCACGCATTCTGCTTAACAAAGCGGATGCTTTCATAATCCGCGCCGATCTTTCCGCTGTAGCTGATATAAAGCCGCTCCGGTTTTTCGCAGAAATATACCATGGAGCTGCACAAATTTTCATCGTAATTGTAAAATGTGGAAATGAACCGATAGACGTTTTCATAGAGTTCCTGGGAATCCCCCTTCTTTTGATAGGCTTCCCACGATTCCTTGATCGTCGGCACATAAGAAGCGTTCCTCGACGCCCGGATCGTGTCCTTTAGCTTGCCCTCGCAGATTTCTGCCGCTGTGTCCATGGCGCGCTGCATCTCCTCTGCGCTCTGTCTCTCGATCTGGTGCGACAGCACATAAAAAACGACCGCACCGATCAGCACAAGCGGCAAAAGCCAGCTCATCACAAGCAGCCGCAAAATCCCCGCGTAAAGCCGTTCCGGCTTTTTGTCCCGACTGTTCCGATATGACATTGTATCCCCCCTATTAAAAAAGTGTGCGCCTTGGCGCACACCCGCACCGAGCGCATTTGCCGTCAGGCAATATACTCCCCCTCGCGCGAGTGCGCATAATCGTATTTTTTCGTTCGGCAGGAAACGAACTTTCCCATCGAACGAAAAAACCGGCTGCCGCGCCCCATGCGCCCGCAGCCGGTCAAAAGCCTGTCTTGTCTTATTTGTTCTTACCGCAGCACTTCTTGTACTTCTTGCCGCTGCCGCACGGACAGGGATCGTTCGGATAAACCTTCGCTTCCTTTACGACTGTGGTAGAGCTCTTCTGCTCCTTGTAGAGCTTCTTTCTCGTCTCTTCGTCAAAAATATCGTTCCACTCAGGCAGATTGTACAGCCAGTCCGCCTCTGCGGCAACCATGTTCTTGTAAAGCAGCGCCTTGTCAAAGCCCAGATTTACCACAGTGTCCTCTTCCATCTCTTCGATCGGGTTTGCAGCCTTTAAGCTGTCGTTGATACCGTCCAAAAAACCCGTCATCGTCATCACGTCAACGCCGAACTTCTCAGCCAGCTCCTTTACAGTGCCCCGCACCAGCTCGTCCGGATTCTTTAAAAGCTCCGCGTAGATATTCTTTTCCTTGTCAAAATAAACAGCCCAGAAACGCTGCAGCTTGCCCTTGTCTGCGCTCTGGTCATATGCAATATCTCTCCACTGCTGTAATAATGCCATTTCTTTCACCTCAATCATATTTTTCCAAAGGCAGGACGCAGTCCCGCCCGTCACGGTATGAAGCCATTATAGCCCACCGCCCCGATTCTTGCAAGCAAAAATTGTGTGTCCAAACAGCCGCCCCTTACGCCCGATGCCCGTAATCGAAGCTGCAGCACTCCAGAAACGCCCGCGCGATCACCGTCGCGCCGATCAGGTTCGGATGCACCCTGTCCCACGCGATATAGGAGGAATGACGGTGTTTGAAATAATCGTCAAATACCGCCTGCAGATCCACAAGCCTGCATCCGTATTTTTCGGAAAGCCTCCTGCACACTGCGCCGTATTCGTCCATCCGCTTTCTCATCCAATCGTCCCGGTTTGGCTCCATGTAATAGGGCGTCAGGATAAAAATGCCCTTCACGGCATCCTTTACCGAGCAGATCATCCGTTCCAGATTCGCCTCGTATTCCTCCGGCGTCACCTGCTCGTCCGGGATCGCCGGGCTGTCAAACTGCCGCCACACGTCGTTGATGCCGATGCAGATGGAAACCCAGTCGGGCTTTAGGGAAACCACGTCCCGGTCAAAGCGCGCCAGAAGATCCCGGCTCGTATTTCCCGAAACGCCGGAATTGGTCACGCGCACATAAACCTCCGGATACCATGCCGCCAGCATGTTTTCCACGATCCGCACATAGCTTTTTCCCACATTGTCAAACAGCCCTTCCCCTACCGGCTGGGCGCTCTCCATATCCGTCACGGAATCGCCCGCAAAAACGATCCGGTCCATATGCTCAAAGATCATTTCCGTCGCCTCCCTTTGTCTTTCCGTAAATCCAGATAAATACCCATAAAAGGATCGGGATCGCAACCGTCGAAACCACGCAGCCGGAAAACATCTTTTCCCAGCCCTCAAAGCCCGACAGCGCCAGCACCAGCGTAACCACATACATCCCGACAAGGACCGCAACGCCTATAAGGGCTGCGATCTGCTTCGGCGTTTTTTTCTGCTTCATGTCATTCCTCCCATTCCGCCGCCCAAACCGGCGGCTTATGTATCCGCTACAGCATCTTTCTCTTTTTCAGAATGCGGATCACCGCCAGACAGCCGATTAAAATCAGCAGGCAGATGATCCCGAAGCCGTAAGGCGTCTCCGCCAGCGGCATCCATTCTTCCGCCACGTTCATCCCGTAAATGCCGGAAATGATCGTCGGGATCGCCATAACGATCGTAATGGACGCCAGATATTTCATGGCGTTATTCAAGCGGTTGTCCATGACCGACGACAAAAGCTCCCTCGTACCCTGAATGATGTCCCGGTAAATGCGCGTCATCTCGATCGCCTGCTGGTTCTCCACGACAACGTCCTCCAAAAGATCCTGATCCTCCGGATACTTCTTGATGCGGCTGTAGCGCATCAGCCGTTCCAGCACCACCTTGTTCGCCCTCAGCGACGTGTCAAAGTAAACCAGATTGGATTCCAGCTCGTGAAGATCAATCAGCTCCATTTCCTCCGTGTCCTCACTGATGTGCGCCTCGATCTCCTTGCGCTTTCTGTCCACGACCCGCAGGTAGGACTGGTAAAGCATGCAGGAGCGCAGAAAGATCTGGTAAATAAAACGCATCTGCTTCTTTGTGGAAAATTCCTTCACCGTATTTTCCAGAAAATTTTTCAGAACCGGCGTCTGCTCCGCGCACACCGTCAAAAGCACGTCGTCCACAAGGATCAGCCCCAGCGGGATCGTCGTATAAGCCTCCCTTTCGTGACGGTATTCCACCGAAGGAACGTCAAACAAAATCAGCGTATATTCGTTGCTTACGTCCACACGGGAGCTTTCCTCATCGTCCAGCGCGGCGCGCACGTCCGACAGATCGACGTCGTACTGCTGCGAGATCTCCACGCATTCCTCCAGCGTGGGCGCAACCAGATTGATCCAGCAGCCCGGCCCCGCCTTTGCCACTTCCGTCAGGACGCTTCCCTGCGTCATATATTTTCTTACCATAAAAAAGCCCTCATCTCATTTTACTCCCAGTTTTTCCAGCTCCTCTTTCGCCTGCGCAATGTTTTCAAAGACGAAGGCATGGATCCCGGCGGCTTTCGCCCCTTCCACATTCGCCCGCGTATCATCCATGAAAACGCACTCGTCAGGCTCTAATCGGTAGCGGTCCAGGATCAGCCGGTAAATCTCCGGCATGGGCTTGATGAGCTTGTCCTGAAACGACAAAATCCCGCCGTCCGTATAGGGCAGAAAATCCAGCGCGTGCCAGCACTCCTTTAACGCCTTGTCCGAAAAATTCGACAAAACAAGCACCTGATACCCCTTTGCCTTCAGCTCCTTTACCCAGTCCACCGCATACTCATACGGCGTCACAAGGCCGTGGAAATCATCCAGCGCCTGCCGGATCTCTCCCGCAATCTCCGGATCATTTTCACAGAAAAGCTCCAGCATCCGCCCGTCGCTGACGCAGCCCCTGTCGTATTCCTTCCAATCGTCGCTCTGTACGGTCGCCCGCCCGAGCCGCGCGCACATCTCTTCTGAAAATCCCTGTTTTCTGAAAAAAGAATACCAGTCAAAGCCCGCCAGCACATTCCCGATGTCAAAAATAACAGTTCTGATCATTTCCTTTCTCCTTTCCCGGTATTCCGTCAACCTTTTTCTTCGCTGTCCGTCAAAAGCTTCAAAAGCTCCGCCGCCGCCAGACTCTGACCTCCCTTTACCCCTGACGCCACTAAAAACTGCCTCTTTGGCAGCCGCTCCTTTAATTGTAACTCTACAAGCTCCCCGCTGTCCAGCTCCTTTTTCGCAAAATCTTTTACCACGCTGCCGACTCCCAGATTGCGCAGTGCAAACTGCACGATCATATCGCTGGTGGACAGCTCAAATTCCGGGCGGATGTGGACATTTCTCTCTTCCAGAAAGCGCTGCACATACCTGCGCGTGGATGTGTCCTTGTCCAGCGTGATAAGCGGCAGCTGTTCCAGCACCGAAAGCGGCTGTTCTTTTTGCGCATACGCGGCAAATTTCGGTCCCGCCACAAAAATATCCTGAATGCCGCGCACCGGAACCATGCGGATATTCTCCTGCGCAGGAAGCGGCCCCGACACGACCGCAAAATCGATTTTTCCCTCTTTCAGCAGGGTCATCGCCGCCGGGGTCGGCCCGTTTGTGATCTGGAACCGCACGCCCGGATATTTTTCATGGAAGCGTTCCAGATAAGGCAGCAAAAAAAAGCGCAGCGTCATATCCGACGCCCCGATCGTGATCTCTCCGTATTCCAGATTTTTCATCTGAAGCAGGTTCTTTTCCCCCGCCTCAAACTGGCTGCATCCCGCCTCTGCGTAAGCATACAGCGCCTTTCCTTCCGCCGTCAGCGTAAGCCCCCGGGCGCTTCTTACAAACAGGCGCATCCCCAGCACATTTTCAAGCTGCCGGATGCTCTGGCTTACCGCCGGCTGTGACAAAGACAGCTCTGCCGCCGCCTTTGTCACCGAACCGCATTTTGCCGCATGATAAAATACCCTGTAATATTCCAGATTTACCGCCATTTTGTTCCTTCCTAAAAACGATTATCTTCCGGTCTGCCTTACGGCTGCCCTGCCCTTTCGGACTCATGCTTTAACGCTCTCCACTCCTCTTCCAGAATCGCCATCACAATGTCGTCCGCATACTGCCCGCCATCCAGCACCGCATCCCTTAAAACGCCCTCCCGCTTAAATCCGGCTTTTGCGTAAGCCCGCTCCGCCCTTGGATTAAAGGAATACACGTCCAGCTCCAACCGGTGCAATCTAAGCTGTTCAAAGGCAAAATCACGGGTTACCTCCGTCGCCCATGTGCCGATCCCCTTTCCCCGCTGTGTCCCATGGAAAAGCCCGATACGGAAGTTCGCGCACCGCAGTTTTCGATCGATCTCGTTGATTACGGTTTCCGCGATTTTTTCCATTTTCATGTTTCGCCCCCCGCCCGTTTATCTGTTTTCCCGCACTACCCGGCACGGGCTGCCGTAAGCAACCGAATTGTCCGGAATATCCTTTGTCACAACGCTTCCTGCCCCGATCACAACATTATCCCCGATCGTCACGCCGGGCATGATGATCGCACCGCCGCCGATCCACACATTATTCCCGATCACAACCGGCGCCGTCTGTGTTTTGCAAAATTCAAAAGAACCGTCCTCCTTCGGCTCCCCGAATCTGTCCCGGGCATTCGTCGGATGGAACGCCGTATAGATCTGCACATTCGGCGCGATCAGGGCATTGTCCCCGATCCGGATCACATTATCGTCCAAAAAGGTGCAGTTCATATTCACTTCACAGTTATTTCCAAAATAAATATTGTTTCCGTAATCCGCAAAAAACGGAGCGGTGATCCAAAGATTTTTTCCCTTTCCGCCCAGCAGCTCATCCAATATTTTTTCTTTTGCTTCACTGTCCTGCGAATCCAGCGCATTGTAACTGCGCAGCAGATCCTTCGCCTTGTGCCACTGTGTCAAAAGCTCCGGATCCCCGCAGTCGTAAAGCTGTCCCGCAAGCATTTTTTCTCGTTCCGTCATGATGTTTTCCTCCATTTTCCCCTTCCCTTTTATCCCGGAACGTGCGCGCAAAAAAATCCCGCACAACGAAGCCTCAGCCCCATTATACGGGATTTTCCCTGTCTGTACAACTACCTTATTTCAGTCTGCTCTCCCTGAAAATCACATCGTCCCTGCCCGGCCCGTTGGAAACCATCGTCACCGGATAGCCCAGCTGCTCCTCAATAAATTCCACATATCTGCGGCAGTTTTCAGGCAGCTCCTCATAGGTGCGGATGCCGCGGATGTCGCAGTTCCAGCCGGGCAGCACCTCGTATACGGGCTTTGCCTGTTCCAGCTTCCATGTCACCGGGAACTCCTTTGTCACTTCGCCGTCGATCTCATAGCCGACGCACACCGGGATTTCGTCCAGATAGCCCAGCACATCCAGAACGGTCAGCGCCACGTCTGTCGTCCCCTGCAGTCTGCATCCGTAACGGGACGCCACGCAGTCATACCAGCCCATTCTTCTGGGACGTCCTGTGGTCGCGCCGTACTCGCCGCCGTCCCCGCCGCGTCTGCGCAGCTCGTCCGCTTCTTCCCCGAAAATTTCAGAAACAAACGCGCCCGCGCCAACCGCGGAGGAATATGCCTTCGTTACTGCGACGATCTTTTTGATCTCATAAGGAGGAAGCCCCGCGCCGATCGCGCCGTAAGCCGCCAGCGTGGAAGAGGACGTTACCATCGGGTAAATGCCGTGGTCGGGATCCTTCATCGTGCCAAGCTGCCCCTCCAGCAAAATATTTTTTCCTTCTTTTACCGCCTGATCCAGAAACGCCGAAACATTTCCCACATACGGAGCCACCATATCCCGGTACTCGTGCAGGGTATCCAAAAGCTCAGCAGGATCGATCGGCGGCTGATGGTACAGATGCTCAAACAGCACGTTTTTGATCTCGCACACCCGGTTTACCTTTTCCTTCAGAAGCTCCTCGCAGAAAAGCTCGCTTACCTGAAAACCGATCTTTGCAAATTTATCCGAATAAAAAGGCGCAATGCCGGATTTGGTGGAACCAAAGGATTTGCCCGCCAGACGCGCTTCCTCATAGGTATCCTGCAAAATGTGATAGGGCATTACGATCTGCGCCCGGTCGGAGATCATCAGCTTCGGCGCAGGCACACTGCGCTCCGTCAGCTCCTTTACCTCCGCAAATAAACGGGGCACATTCAGCGCCACGCCGTTTCCGATCACATTCGTAACATGGCTGTAAAATACGCCGGACGGCAGGGTGTGCAGCGCAAATTTGCCGTAATCATTCACGATCGTGTGGCCTGCGTTTGCGCCTCCCTGATAACGGATCACGATGTCGGCTTCTTTTGCCAGCATATCCGTGATCTTGCCTTTTCCCTCGTCTCCCCAGTTTGCTCCAACTACTGCTTTAACCATATTTCCTCTCATTCCGCCGCTCTGCGGCATTTCCATCGCTGTTCCTGTTAAAAAAAGTTCCTTTTCATTATTCTTCATCCGGAACAGAATTAGTATAGCAGATTTTTCGCATAAGTAAAATCAATATATTTTATATTTATTATAATTTTTACTTATATGTCAAAAACAGATCCCGGCGCACATTCCTGCACGCCGGGACACTTTTTTCACCATTATTTTCAGACGTTGATCTCCGCTTTCATGCCGAGCACAGCCTCGTTCTCCTTTAATACCGGACGGATCACCTCGTCTAAGAAGCGCTCCACCTGATGCGCGCTGCAGCCCACATAACGGGAAGGCTCCAGAGAAGCCTCCAGCGCCTCTTCGTCCAAATGGAACATCTCGTCCTGCGCGATCAGGCTCATGAGCTGGTTGTCCGCTCCCTCTTCCTTCACGCGGCGTCCCGCCTCCATGGACAGCTCACGGATGCGCTCATGCAGCTCCTGACGGTCGCCGCCCGCCTTTACCGCATCCATCATGATGTTCTCCGTCGCCATGAAAGGAAGCTCGCTGCGCAGGCGCTTCTCGATAACCTTCGGGTAAACCACAAGGCCGTCCACCACGTTTAAGCACAGATCCAGAATGCCGTCCACTGCCAAAAAGCCTTCCGCAATGGAAATACGCTTATTCGCAGAATCGTCCAGCGTTCTCTCAAACCACTGGGTCGCGGAGGTGATCGCCGGATTCAACGCATCCACCATCACGTAGCGCGCCAGCGATGCGATCCGTTCGCTTCTCATCGGATTTCTCTTATATGCCATCGCAGAGGAGCCGATCTGATTTTTCCCAAAGGGCTCTTCCACCTCTTTTAAATGCTGCAGCAGACGGATGTCGTTGGACATCTTGTGCGCGCTCGCCGCGATCCCTGCCAGCACGTTCATCACGCGGGTGTCCACCTTTCTGGAATAGGTCTGGCCGGACACCGGATAGCAGCCGGAAAAGCCGAGCTTTTCTGCGATCATCGGGTCAACCTTATCAACCTTCTCCTGATCGCCTTCAAACAGCTCCAAAAAGGACGCCTGCGTACCGGTCGTTCCCTTGGAGCCAAGCAGGCGCAGGGAATCCTTCACATAATCCAGATCGTTTAAATCCATATAAAATTCCTGCAGCCACAAAGACGCGCGCTTTCCGACCGTGGTAGGCTGCGCGGGCTGGAAATGGGTAAATGCCAGCGTAGGCTGCGCCTTCTGTTTCTCCGCAAAATCCGCCAGCTCACGGATCACGTTCAGAAGCTTTTTGCGGACAAGCTCCAACGCCTCCGCCATAATAATGATGTCCGTATTATCGCCCACATAACAGGAGGTTGCTCCCAGATGAATGATTCCCTTTGCCTTCGGGCACTGAACGCCGTAAGCATATACATGGCTCATCACATCATGACGCACTTCCTTCTCCCTTGCCCTCGCCACATCATAGTTGATGTCTTCCGCATGGCTTTTGAGTTCGTCGATCTGTTCCTGCGTGATGGGAAGCCCCAGCTCCTTCTCCGTTTCCGCCAGCGCGATCCACAGCCTTCTCCACGTCCTGAACTTCATATCCTGTGAAAAAATAAACTGCATCTCCCGGCTGGCATACCGTTCCGACAAAGGACTCGTATATCTGTCTGTGCTCATCCGAAAACCTTCCTCTCTTCCTGTTTGTACCGCCCAAAAACCGTCCCGGCGGCGCTTTTTCGTTTTCTCTACGGCACAAAGTATACCTTAAAATGCCTTTCTGCGCAACCATATTTTGTCTGTTCTTTCTCTCCCTTTTTCCACATATACATACATCAGACTTTCCGGGTTTTGGAGGTATCCATGAAAAAAAACGCGCTGATCAGGGGGACGCTTCTGCTTACCGCCGCCGGGCTGTGCAGCCGGCTGATCGGATTTTTTTACCGTATCTTCCTTTCCCGCATGTTCGGGGAAGAGGGCATGGGCATCTATGAGCTGATAAACCCGGTGCTCGCCCTCTCCTTTGCGCTTTGCACCTCCGGCATCCAGAGCGCCGTTTCCAAATTTGTGGCGTCCGAACCGGAAAATGCCGTCCGCATCCGTTTCCGCATCCTGCTGTGCGGGCTGTGCATCTCCGGCTTTCTCTCTGTCCTCTGCACCCTGTTCGTCTATCAAAAAGCGGACCTCATCGCCCTTTCCTTCCTGAAAGAGCCTCGCTGCGCCCCGCTGCTTCGGATCGCGGCGCTCTCCTTTCCCGCCGCCTGCATCCACTCCTGCATCAACGGCTACTATTACGGCGTCAAAAAAGCCGCCCTTCCGGCGTTTTGCCAGCTCTTTGAACAGTGTTTCCGCGTCGGCAGCGTGTTCTGGTTCTGGGACTGCGCCCAAAAAACCGGCGTTTCCTTTTCTATAAACGTCGCCTCCGTAGGACTTGTGATCGGGGAGTTTGCTTCCCTTCTTGCCGCCCTTTTTGCCTCATGGCTCCATTTTTGCAGGCAAAAATATGTTCCCGGCGCCTTCCCCTTAAGCATGCCCGTCATCGCCTCGCGGCTTCTGCGCTTTGCCCTCCCGCTGTCCTCCACCCGCGTCTGCCTGCATCTTTTAGGCGCGGTAGAATCCGCCCGGATCCCCGTCAGCCTCCAGCTTGCCGGATATTCCTCCGAAAAAGCGCTGTCCATCTACGGCGTCTTTACCGGAATGGCAATGACCTGCATCCTCTTTCCCGGCGCGCTTACCAATTCCGTCTCCGTCCTGCTCATGCCGCTCATCGCTCAGGCGGACGCAAACTCCGACCGCTGCGCGATCCGGAAAGCCGTCGTAAAATGCGTCCGCTTCTGCCTTTTGATGGGCTGCTTTTTCCTGCTTTTGTTTTTCCTCTCCGGCAATGCCTTAGGAAGGCTCCTCTTCCACAGCAGCCTTGCCGGGCAGCTTCTGCGCATGCTCAGCTTTTTATGCCCGTTCCTTTACTTAAACACTACGCTTCTCTCTATTTTAAACGGGCTTGGCAAAACCGGGCAGACCTTCCTTTTCAATATGCTTTCCCTGCTGATCCGGATGGCGTTCGTCTTTTTCGTCATTCCGGTGCAGGGCATCCCCGGATACTTTTTCGGGATGCTTGCCGGACAGCTCTTTTTGACCGCCTCCTGCCTGCTCTCCCTGACGCCCTATCTCAAACGCCGGTCACGGGGCTGAACCTTTCGCTCCCGCCCTTTTCCAAGAGCCTTTCTGCCGCGCCACCGCTGTGCTGAGATAAATTTTCCCTTGCGCCATTTATCTTTGTATACTATAATGGTAACGTTTCTTTTTGAAATAACAGACAATACACGAAAAGCACCCGCAAAGGAGAAAAATAAAATGAGCTTTACCTTTATCCAGAAACTTCCCACCCCCGAAGAAATCCGGGAGCAGTATCCCGTGCCCGCGCACCTCGCCGCAAAAAAAGCAGAGCGTGACGCCGAAATCCGCGACGTCCTTACCGGCAAAAGCGACAAGCTGCTCGTCATCATCGGTCCCTGCTCGGCAGACAACGAGGACGCGGTCTGCGATTATATCAGCCGCCTCGCAAAGCTGAATGACAAGGTATCCGACCGGCTGATCCTGATCCCCCGGATCTACACCAACAAGCCCCGTACCACCGGCGACGGCTACAAGGGCATTGTCCATCAGCCCGACCCCGAAAAAAAGGAGGATTTCCTGCAGGGTCTTGCCGCCATGCGCCATATGCACCTGCGCGCCCTCTCCGAATCCGGCTTAAGCGCCGCAGACGAAATGCTTTATCCCGAAAACTGGGGCTATGTATCCGACATCCTCTCCTATGTGGCGATCGGCGCGCGCAGCGTGGAGGATCAGCAGCACCGCCTTACCGTCAGCGGCTTTGATCTTCCTTCCGGCATGAAAAACCCCACCAGCGGCGATTTCTCCGTCATGTTAAATTCCGTCTATGCCGCCCAGCATCCCCATTCCTTTATTTACAGAGGCTACGAGGTGCACACAAACGGCAATGAGCTGGCGCACACCGTCCTGCGCGGCGCGACCAGCAAGCACGGACGCAATATCCCCAACTATCATTATGAGGATCTGATGATCCTTCTGGGGCTTTATAACGAACGGGATTTAAAAAATCCCGCCTGCATCATCGACTCCAACCATTCCAACTCCAACAAGCAGTTCGACCAGCAGATCCGCATTGTAAAGGAAGTGATGCACAGCCGCCATTTAAGCCCCGACATCCGCAATTTCGTCAAGGGCGTCATGATCGAAAGCTATATCGAAGAAGGCAGCCAAAAGGTCGGCGGCGGCGTATACGGCAAATCCATCACAGACGCCTGCCTTGGCTGGAAGGATTCCGAGCGGCTCATTTACGATCTGGCAGAGTTAAACCGGTAACCGAATACCGGAAAATCTGAGGCGTGATCTCTTTCGTGATCTGCGCCGCGCGGGCATAATTTTTCAAAAGCTTCCAGAACCCCTGGCGGCTCATCCCCGTGCCGGAGCAGTTCACGAAGAGCGCCTGCTCTTTTTCCTCCTTCAAAAGCCTTTCTCTGGCATTTTTCATATATTCTTCCAGCGCCCTGCGCGCCCTTTCCCCAAAATATTCCACCCGGTCTGCCTTTTTGTCATGACAGATGAGATAGCCCATTTCCAGATTCACGTCCTGCACCTTCAAGCCCGTCAGCTCCGATACCCGCAGCCTTGTCGCGCACAAAAGCTCCAGCATCGCTTTATCGCGCACATGGATCGGCTTGTCTTTGCCCGGCTGCGCAAGAAGCCGTTCCAGTTCCTTCTGATCCAGCACATCCTGACGCTTTTTTTCTACCTTCGGAGCCTTTAAATGATCCGCCACCGCAGCGTTCACGATCCCCTGCCCTGCCAGATAATGGCAAAATGCCCGCACCGATGCGATATTTCTCGAGATCGTCGCCGCCTTAAATCCGCTTTTTTCCAGAAAAAGCACATATTCGTGCAAAGAAACCGCCGTAATGTCCTTTCCCTCCGTAACCGACCGTTCCCTTAAAAACGCCGCCAGCTTGTATAAATCCCTCCGATACGAAAGCTCCGTATTGCCCGAGGTTTTCTTTGTCTCATGCAGATATGCGATAAACGCCTTGATCTGTTCCTCCATGCCGCTCCCCCTTCCCGCTGTCTGTCTTTCAAACTGCCTGTCCCCAACTGATATGCAGACCATTATAAGCAATCGTTTCCCGAAAAGCAATGTGGAAACTTCCGCATTTTAAGCGGTTTTTTCGGCATATTTCCAAAGGCTACCACATATCGGTGTCTCCCTTTTTTCTCCCCCAATATCTGCCCCTCCCCGTCAAAAAATTTTCAGTGCAAAACGCACCGCCAGCGGACTGATATAGCCTTCCAGCAGGCAGCCGCACACGATTGCGGCAAGCGGGGCAAAGATCCGCTTTTTTTCCAGACGATGCACGCACCAGCCGATCAGCATCAAAAATCCCGGCACGAGCAGAAGCTGGTGTGGGAAAAGGCAGCTCACAAAAAAGACCAGCCCTTTTAAGCCGTACCGCCACGAAAGGGCAGTCAGCATCAGCCCGCTGCAAAACCCGCAGCCGCCGCACCACACCCACGCGCCCAGGCCTCCCAGCCCCGCCGCCGACAAAAGCACCAGAAACGCCGCCATCCCAAACCGCTGGCGCAGGCAATACAAAAACAGCGCGTTCCGGTCGGGCTCCGTTTCATACAGCCCGGTCAGGCTGTCCGGATCCAGAAATCCGCTTCCTGTCACCAGCGCGTCGGGAAACAGGCAGACCAGCGCGATCCCCAGCGCAAATCCGCTTAAAAATACCGCCGTCCATACCTTCTTTTCCTTTGTCCCGATCTTCCATGCCTTTTTCACAAAAAACACCCCCTGACTCGCTTCCTTTCAATATATGCGCGCCAGAGGGCAGTTTTTCTTTATTTGCAATATTTGTTTTTATAGCTCATGACAGCGGCGATCGTCTTTCCGTCCTCGATCTCTCCGCGGTAGATCATTTCGCACAGCTCGTCTGCGTCATACGCCTTTACGTCGATAAATTCATCCTCGTCCAGATGCTGACGGCTTGGTTTTAAATTTTTTGCCACGAAAATCTCGATCTTTTCATTGCAGAACGCTACCGTTGTGCGCAGGCTGATCAGATGCTCCAGCTCGTCCGAACGGTATCCCGTCTCTTCCTCAAGCTCCCTCGCGGCCGCCTGTATTGCCGGCTCCTCTGCCCCGTTTAAGCCGCCCGCCGGAATTTCCAGCGTATAACGGTCAAGCGCGTTTCTCCACTGGCGCACCATCAGGATCTTTCCGTCCTCACGGACCGGAACGACAGCAGCCGCCCCCTTATGCCCGATAAAATCCCATTCTACCACGTTGCCGTTTGGCACTTCTACCGTATCGCGGTAATAGTCGATGATGCTGCCGTGATATACGAGCCTTCTCCCCGTCCTTTTAAATTCATCTGCCATAAAAGCCTCCCTTCCGGAGCGCAAGCAAAAATAAGCCGCCGGGCTTATTTCCCACACTCCCCTCCATTCGCAAAAATGCGGGAATCCACAGTTTCCTGTGAGTTTCCCGCATTTTCTCATTCTTTATTCTGTTTTTTATTATTTCGCATAGTCGGTTACGCGGCTTTCCCGGATCACGTTGACCTTGATCTGACCCGGATATTCAAGCTCTGCTTCGATCTGCTTGGAAATATCCCTTGCCAGGAGCACCATATCCGCATCGGAAATCTGCTCAGGAACTACCATAACACGAATCTCTCTGCCCGCCTGGATAGCAAAAGATTTATCTACGCCTTTGAAATTGTTGGAAATGTCTTCTAACTGTTTCAGTCTGCTGGTATAGGTTTCCAGCGTTTCTCTTCTCGCACCGGGGCGCGCCGCAGAAATCGTGTCCGCAGCCTGCACGATGCAGGAGATCAGGGATGTGGGTTCCACATCGCCATGATGGGATTCTACCGCATTGATCACGGTAGCAGACTCTTTGTACTTCTTACACAGCTCCACACCCAGCTGGATATGGGAGCCTTCCATTTCATGATCTACAGCCTTGCCGATGTCATGCAGCAGGCCTGCGCGCTTCGCAAGTCTTACATCCAGCCCCATCTCTGCTGCCAGCAGCCCGGAAAGCTGCGCCACTTCGATGGAATGCTTCAGCGCATTCTGACCGTAGCTGGTTCTGAACTTCATCTTGCCCAGAAGCTTTACAAGCTCCGGATGGATTCCGTGAACACCGACTTCCAGCACGGCAGACTCGCCTTCTTCTTTGATCATATTCTCTACTTCGCGCTGCGCTTTTTCTACCATCTCTTCGATTCTCGCCGGGTGGATCCGTCCGTCCACGATCAGCTTCTCCAAAGCGATGCGCGCCACTTCTCTCCGGATCGGATCGAAGCCCGATAAAACGACTGCTTCCGGTGTATCGTCAATGATCAGATCCACGCCGGTAAGTGTCTCAAGCGTGCGGATATTGCGTCCCTCACGTCCGATAATACGTCCCTTCATCTCGTCGCTGGGAAGCTGCACAACGGAGATCGTTGCCTCGGATACATGATCAGCCGCGCATTTCTGGATCGCGTTGACCACATATTCCTTCGCTTTCTTGTCCGCTTCCTCTTTTGCCCGATGCTCCATTTCCTTGATCATCTTGGCAGATTCATGCTTTACGTCATCTTCAACAATTTTCAGCAAATAATCCTTTGCCTGGTCGGAGGTCAAACCAGAGATTCTTTCCAGTTCCTGGACGCGCTGCTCATTCAGCTTGGAAATCTCTTCCCGCTGCTTCCTGATCTCCTCTTCCCGCTTCGCCAGCTGAGCCTCTTTCTTCTCGATCGCATCGGATTTCTTGTCGATGTTCTCTTCCTTCTGCTGCACGCGGCGCTCAAACCGGGATACCTCGGCTCTGCGTTCCTTAATCTCACGATCCAGTTCGTTCTTTGTACGAATGGATTCTTCCTTTACCTCCAGCAGCCCTTCCCGTTTTTTTGCTTCCGCAGTCTTCAACGCTTCATCAATGATCTCTCTTGCCTTATCTTCCGCATTCCCCATGGTAAGCTCGATCTTCTTGCGGCACTGGGAGCTGGAAACATAAGCGGTGATCGGAACAGCAATTATCAATGTGACAACTACTGCTATTATGATTTGCACCATCACTGGAGCACCTCCTTATTAAATTTTCATTGTACAATATCAGTTATAGAATGCTTCACCACATTCTTATAAACAATTTTACAACATCTCAATTTTATACAATTCCAACTCATATGTCAAGTAGTTCCGATGCCATTCTGCACAAAATCGTAACTGTTCCGCCCGCGGATATTACTGTTCACTCCGAAAGCCTGCCGTCTACCGCCCTTCTGACCGTCTCTCCGCCGATCCCCTTCCGGTATAAAAATGCCGCCATCCTGCGCTTCTCGGAAATATCTGCCGTTTCCGGATCAAAATGCCTGCGGGAAAGCCACATCAGCGCCAGCTTCGCTTCATCCGGGCCGTCCCCGCTTTCTTCGATCCCCGCAAACGCCTCTTCGATCAGCTCTCTTGCTACGCCCTTTGCGGTAAGATCCATCTCGATCACCCTGCGGCTCTTCCTGCTGCTCTGATTGGCAATATAATCCCGCGCAAACTGCAGATCGTCCACATAACGATAGGATTTTACATAAGCGATCGCTGCATCAATGCTCTCCTTGGGGTAAAATCCCTCTTCCAGCTTGCGCCGAAGCTGGTTTTCCGTATATGCCCTGCTCTTTAAAAGATTCATGCACCGCAAAGCAGCACGCTTTGGCAGAACCTCGTCCATGATCTGACGGTACTCCTGCTCTGCCAGCTCTTCTTCCTCCCTGATCCCGTAAAGACGAAGTTCGCCTTTGTATAAAACAAAGGCGAAACTGTCATCCAGATATACTTTATACCGGGAACGGGACAGCCCCTCAAGCCTCGTTACCCTCATCTGCCCCTTCATCCTTTCCGGCAGTCTCAGGCGCAGCGCTTCCTTCTGTCTCCGCGCCCTTCTTCTTCAAGCCGTAATGCTCCCTGACCTTATCCTCGATCTGGGCGCACATCTCGGGATGCTCTTTCAGATAAGTCTTTGCGTTCTCGCGTCCCTGGCCGATCTTATTGCCTTCATAGGCATACCATGCGCCGCTCTTGTTGATCACATTGATGTTGGCTGCAAGATCCAGAATATCTCCCACAACGGAAATTCCCTGTCCGAACATAATGTCAAACTCCGCTTCCTTAAACGGAGGCGCGATCTTGTTCTTCACGACCTTGACGCGGGTACGGTTGCCGACTACCTCGCCGCCCTGCTTTAACGATTCGATCCTGCGTACATCCATCCGGACAGAGGCATAGAATTTGAGGGCGCGTCCGCCGGTCGTCGTCTCCGGATTGCCGAACATCACGCCCACCTTCTCACGGAGCTGGTTGATAAATACGACGGTACAGTTGGATTTGCTGATGATGCCTGTCAGCTTGCGCAGCGCCTGGGACATCAGACGCGCCTGCAGACCCACATGGCTGTCCCCCATATCGCCCTCGATCTCCGCCTTCGGCACCAGCGCTGCCACGGAGTCCACTACCACAATGTCGATCGCGCCGGAACGGACCATCGTCTCCGCGATCTCCAGCGCCTGCTCCCCGTTGTCCGGCTGGGAAATGTATAAGTTGTCAATATCCACGCCGATATTCTTCGCATAGATCGGATCCAGCGCATGCTCCGCATCAATAAAGCCCGCAATGCCGCCGCTTCTCTGCACCTCCGCGATCATATGCAGGGTTACCGTCGTCTTACCGCTGGACTCAGGGCCATAAATCTCCACAACGCGTCCCTTCGGGATCCCGCCCAGCCCCAGCGCAATATCAAGGCTCAAGGAACCGGTCGGAATCGTCTCCACATTCATCTGCGTCGCGGGATCCCCAAGCTTCATCACTGCTCCCTTGCCGTATTCTTTCTCTAATTTCGCAATCGCTGCATCAAGCGCCTTTAACTTCTCTTCTCTTTCCATACTGCTCTCCTTTTCTCGAACGGATGTTCTTCTTGTTCTAATCATAAATCATTCGCTGCTCTTTGTCAATACCGGAAAAAATTTTGGCGGAACGCCGGGAGGAAGCTGTAACAAAGCTGCGGTCTTATCAGCAAGACCTCGCTTTCTTCGTGAAGCTTTCTGGATTTGGATGGCTACAGCATACCACATTTTTCCGCCGCTGACCAGCTTTTGAGCGCAGTTTAGAAAAATTTCAGTCCCGGACATCCTCCCCGCCAGTCTGCCCCCTGCGGCCGCTTCCGACACTGCCTTTGCATCAGGCTGCTTGCGAGCGAAGGAGAATTTGCAAACGGCACGGGATTGTCCGGCATTTTGTCCGGGACTTGTCTGAGCGCAGCGTCAGCTGTGCGAGTTTGACCGGACAAAATGCGCCCCGGACATCCCGTGGCGTTTGATTCAAATTCTCTGTAAGCGAGAACGGAGTCTGATGCAAAGGCAGTGCCGGAAGCGACCCCAGAGGGCAGACTGGCGGGGAGGGCGGCGGTGTCAGACCTTCTTTAAAAACTGCTCATAATCCTTGACTGTGACAGTCACCCAGCCGCTCATCCCGTTGACGCCGCTGTAATTAAAGCCTACCTCCAGCCCCACAGGGGTATAAAAAGCAACGCCCGCCTCAGAGGACAGCAGCTGTCCGATCAGCTCGTCGGGCCATTCCGCCAGATCCGGCTCGTCGCCGTTCTGGACGCTGTTCTGGCTGCGGAATTTTTTTGTCAGCGCCTTTGTATAATTGATCATTTCCTGATTTTTCAGGACTGTTCCGGTTTTTACGTCAATATTCATCGCGTACAGCCCCGGCATTTTCGTCTCATTTAAATAAATACGCTCATCGAACACGATGCTGACCACATCCTCGCTCATAAACGTCACATAGCCAAAGCTCTGGACATGGCAGGTGGAAAAGCCCGCTGCCTCGATGGCAAACTGGCAGTAATCCTGATACGCCAGTGCCGCCTCCTCAATGGCGCTGTTTAGCTCCTCCCGGTTTACGATGTCCCCCGTCAGCTGCGGATAAAGCGCATAAAAAGAAGCGTCCTCCTGCTTTCTGGACAGATCGCTCTCTGCCCATTCGATCCCGTATGCCAGATCGCCCCTGAGGGAATCGGTAATTTCCCGGTAATATTCATCCGAAGGCAGCGGCTCGTAATCCTCTTTTTGATGCCCTTCCGGATCTGCATCCTTCTGCGAAGCGCTACCTTCCCCTTCTTTGCCGCCATCCTCCGCAGCTTCCGGCAGGCACTCCAAAAACGCCGCCTGCCATGTGCGTTCATCCCTCAGGATCAAAAAAATGGAAAGTCCCAAAAGCACCATAAAAGCCGCGATCCCGACGCATACCGCGATCAGATAGCCGTCCTGATTTCTGCGGGGCTCTTCCCCGCCCTGTCTCTGATAATCCAAACTGTTATCCTTTCTCACCGAGGTGTTCCAGCAGGCAGCTTCTGGCAAAAGTCAGCGCTGCCGCCACCGTTGATTCCCGTATCTTTTCGCGGTTCCCCAAAAAGCGGTATTCCCGCACGAAGGTGCGCCCCTGCACGCAGCAGCCGATATAGACAAGCCCCACCGGCTTTTCTTTCGTACCGCCGTCCGGGCCTGCAATGCCTGTGACGGAAACCGCCATATCTGCCCCGGACGCTGCAAGCGCCCCCTCTGCCATTTCCTTTGCCGTCTGGCTGCTTACCGCCCCGTACTGCTTCAGCGTGCTCTTTTTAACGCCCAGAAGCTTTCTCTTTGCCTGATTGGAATAGGTCACATAGCCTGTCCCGAACGCGCCGGACACGCCGGGCACGTTCACAAACCGCCCTGCGATCATGCCGCCCGTGCACGATTCCGCAAAGGAAACCGTCAGCTGATTTTTCAAAAGCAGCTTCGCTACCGCTTTTTCCAGCGTGCCGTCCTCTTTTGTCGCAAAAACCGCGCTGCCAAACCGCCGTTTCAGCTCCTTTACGACCGGCTTTACCAGCCGTTTGCCTTCTTTTTCATCCTTCGCCTGCGCCGTCACCCGAAAATGCACTTCCCCGGTTTTGGCATAAGGGGCGATCGTCGGATTTTTCTGCCCGTCGATCAGATCCTGCACCATCGCAGCAGCCTTGCTCTCCCCGATGCCGCACAGCTTTACCGTCCTGGAATAAAAAACGAAGGGGCTGCGCGCTTTCAGATACGGCTTTACCTGCGTTTCAAACAGCGGGCGCATCTCATTTGGCGGGCCGGGCAGAAGGATCACGCAGCTTTCTGCGCCCTCCAAAATCAGCCCCGGAGCAGTCCCGTTGTCGTTGTCCAGCACCTTTGCCCCTTCCGGGACAAGCGCCTGCTTTTTGTTGTTCTCGGTCATCTCGATACCGCGGGCTTTAAAGTACGCTTCCACCCGTTCCAGGCTGTGGGGATCCATAACCAGCTTTTTCCCCATGAGAAGCGCTGCCGTCTCCTTTGTCAGATCGTCGGTGGTAGGCCCCAGCCCTCCGGTCAGGATCACCACGTCGGAACGCTCTGCTGCCGCCCTGATCTGCTCCCTTAAACGCTCTGTGTTATCCCCGACCACGCTCTGATAAAAGCACGACAGCCCGAGCGCTGCGCACTCCTTTGCCAGCCACGCCGCATTTGTATTTACGATATTTCCCATTAAAATCTCTGTCCCGACAGAAATCAATTCTGCTGTCATCAAAAATCCCCCTTTCTCTCAAACGGGTTTCCGTTAAAAAAATGAGCAGCCCTGTTCCAAGCAGAGCCGCCCTTTCTCAGTGCTGATCTGCCAGCACGTCTTTATTTTTTACAAGATAGTCCACCAGAGAAATGATCGTCAGCACGAGCGCGATCCACATCACGATCGTCGTCACGACAGACAGCGCCTCGATATTTGCGATCATCAGGCAGATCATGACCATCTGGAAGGTGGTCTTAAACTTGCCCCAGTAGCTTGCCGCAATGACCCTGCCGTTGTCCGACGCGATCAGACGGAAGCCGCTGATGATGAATTCGCGGCTGATGATCACAATGACGATCCATGCCGGAAGCTGTCCCATCTCCACCAGACAGATCATGGCAGAGCAGACCAACAGCTTATCTGCCAGCGGATCCATAAATTTGCCGAAATTGGTCACAAGGTTATGTTTTCTGGCAAGATGGCCGTCCAGCAGATCTGTCAGGCTTGCCACTACAAAAATCGCAAGGCTGATCCAGCGGGAAGCCTCCCCGCCCCATCCTGTCAGCATAAACACGACAAAAAACGGAATCATGATCACACGCAAAATCGTGAGCTTATTTGGTAAATTCATCTTCCAACTCTCCTATCAGATCGTATTCGTATGCGCCGGTCACTCTCGCCTGCACAAAATCGCCTGTCATCAGCTCTTTTGAGGTGTTGATGAACAGATAGCCGTCCACGTTGGGGGCGTCCCGGTAGGTGCGCGCCACATAGGCGTTTTCATCCGCGACCTTGCCCTCGATCATCGCCAGCACCGTCCTGCCGACCATCGACTCGTCCTTGTCAAAGGCGATGTCCTGCTGCAGCTCCATGATCTCTGCCTGACGGTCTTTTTTTACCTCTTCGTCCACCTGATCGGGCATCTCTGCCGCAGGGGTGTTCTCCTCCTGAGAATAGGTAAATACGCCCAGCCGGTCAAACTCCATCAGATTGACAAAATCCAGCAGCTCCTCATGGTCTTTTTCCGTCTCGCCCGGGAAGCCCGAAATGAGCGTCGTCCGCAGGCAGATGTCCGGAATCTCTTCCCGAAGCCGTCCGATGATGCCTTCCAGCTCTTCCCTTCTCGTGCGGCGTCCCATTTTTGCAAGGATCTTATCCGACGCGTGCTGGATCGGCATATCCAGATAATGACAGATCTTCGGCTCCTGCTTCATGACCTGAATCAGTTCCTCTGTGATCTCCTCCGGATAGCAGTACAAAAGCCGGATCCATACAAGCCCGTCGATCGCACAGAGCTTCCGAAGAAGCTCCGGCAGCATCTTTTCGCCGTATAAATCCACGCCGTAAACGGTCGTCTCCTGCGCCACAAGGATCAGCTCCTTTGCACCGCCCTCCACGAGCTTTTTTGCTTCCCGCACCAGAGAATCCATCGGCACGGAACGGTAATTGCCGCGCACCGACGGGATGATGCAGTAGGTACAGCGCTTGTTGCAGCCCTCCGCGATCTTTAGATAAGCAAAATGCCCGCCCGTCGTAACGCTTCTGGGCGTGCCGTAAACGCACGGCCGGTCGATGTCCTCCAGATGGTTCTTCCCCCTTCCGGCAAGCACCTCCTCCACCGTCTCCACGATGCGGTCGATGGCGGTCGTACCCATGATGGCGTCCACCTCCGGGATCTCCGTCCGGATCTCGTCCTGATAACGCTGTGCAAGACAGCCGCAGACGATCAGCGCCTTTAACTGCCCTTCTTTTTTCAGTTCCGCAAGCTGCAGGATGGTGTTGATGCTCTCTTCCTTGGCGTCGTTGATAAAGCAGCAGCTGTTGACCACAGCCACATCCGCTTCGCTTTCGTCATCGGTAAAGGTATAGCCCTTTTCCGCCAGAAGCCCCAGCATCATCTCCGTATCCACAAGATTTTTGTCGCAGCCCAGGGATACAAATAAAATCCGCATAAATTCTCCCTTGTTTTTATTCTTCCTCGTCTTCCCCGAGAATCTTTAATTCGCCCTGACGCAGCTCTTCTACCGCGATGGAAAGCGGCTTTTCGCCCTGCTTTACCCTTACCATGGGCTCATGTCCGCCGATGATCTGCCTTGCGCGCTTCGCAGTCGCCATCACGATGGAATAACGGCTGTTGACGATCTTCTCCTCGCCCGGCTCAACCTCGCTGTTTACTACTTTCATCAGATCGGAATAAGAAGGATGTAACATGTTTAAATTTCTCCTTTCGCAAGAGCGTCCAGCTCTTCTTTGAGTGTGTTGATAGTTTCTGTATTCAGAGACGGCCAGCCGTGCGCCGCGGCAACGATCCCGTTGATCCTGCCCATGCAGGCGTCCAGATCGTCGTTGACCTCGATAAAATCATAGCTTCCGATAAATTCTGCCTCTTCCCGCGCCCGCTTTAAACGCTGCGCGATCACCTCGGCAGTTTCCGTACCCCGCTTTTCCAGACGGCGCTTTAATTCCGCTGCGGAAGGCGGCAGAAGGAACAAAAGCAGCGCGTCCGGGAACTTCTCTTTTACCTTCAGCGCGCCCTGTACTTCAATTTCCAAAACGACGTCCCTGCCGCTTTCCAGCTGCTCTTCCACCCACGCCTTCGGGGTCCCGTAATAATTTCCTACATAGCTTGCATATTCCACGAGCCCGTCGCGCGCGATCGTCTCCTCAAACGTCTCCTTATCCACAAAAAAATAGGAAACGCCGTCTTTTTCCCCGTCCCGGGGCGCTCTCGTCGTCATCGAAACGGACAGCGCGTAATTGTCATAGCTCTCCACAAGCCTTTTCACAAGGGTACCCTTGCCCACGCCGGAAAATCCGGATATGACGATCAATAACCCTTTATGCTTCATCCTGTTGTTTTTCCTCCTCCAAAGATGGCTGCGCCCCTTCCGGGAGCTGCGCCCGCGCCGCGATTGTCTCCGGCAGCAGCGCCGATAAGATCAGCTGGCTGTTTTCCATGACAAGGACCGCCTTCGTCCGGCGTCCCTGCGAGGCGTCCACCGCCGTCCCTGCTTCCTTCGCCTTCTGGATCAGACGGCGCACCGGGGCGGACTCCGGACTTACCACCGCAATGATCTTATCTGTGTTTACAATATTGCCGAAACCGATATGAATGAACTGACTCAATGCCCGACCGCCTTTACTCGATATTCTGGATCTGTTCGCGCACCTTCTCGATCAGGGTCTTTAGCTCGATCCCCCGGTCAGACAGCTCCAGATCCGTCGTCTTTGACAAAATCGTGTTCGCCTCACGGTTCATCTCCTGCGCCAGAAAATCCAGCTTGCGCCCGACGCAGCCGCCGTCTGTCAGCGTCTTTTTCGTCGCCTCGATATGGCTCTTTAAGCGGACGATCTCTTCGTCCACGCACACCTTATCCGCAAACACCGTCACTTCGGTCAAAAGACGCCCTTCGTCAGCCTTGACGTCGCCCAAAAGATCCTGAACCCGTTCCAGCAGCTTGCGGCGGTATTCCGCGACGATCTGCGGGGAACGCGCCTCGATAAAGTCCACATGCCCGTGCATCTCATCCAGCTTCCCGCAAAGATCCTGCAAAAGATTGGCTCCCTCGCGCACCCTTGTATCCACAAAGCCTTCCGCCGCGCCGCGCACCGCCTTTTCCAGCGCCTTCCAGATGCCTTCCTCGTCCGTCTCTTCCTCTTCCATGGAAAAAACCTCCGGCATCCGTGCAAGGGCGGACAGCCTGACGTCGTTTTCCAGACCGAACTCCTCTGCCATCTGCCTGAAATATTCCAGATACTTCGCCGCTACGTCCCTGTTGTAGCGGACAGCCGCCTGCCCCTGTCCCATGTCCTCATAGGTAATGTACACATCCACCTTGCCGCGCTGGATATATTCCTTTAAAAGAGAGCGGATCGCCGCCTCAAAGAAATTCAGCTTCTTGGGCATCTTTAAGTTCACGTCCAGATAGCGGTGGTTGACCGATTTCATCTCTACCGTAAATTTGCGGTTATCTTCGCAGACCTCACATCTGCCAAAGCCCGTCATGCTTTTTATCATCTGTTCTCCCATCCGTGCCTCTGAAAATAAGGCGCCAATGCTTCCCATAGTTCTCTCTATTATAATCGTCCCGGCTGCTCCCGTCAAGTATTGTGTTTTTTACGCCGCTTCTGCTATACTGGGAACAGACCAAATGATTTTTCAGGAAAGAAGGAACACTTCATGGCTTTTGACGGAATCACGATCGCAAATATCGTAAAAGACCTGCAGGACGTCCTCACGGACGGGCGGCTTTCCAAGATCGCCCAGCCGGAACCGGACGAACTGCTTTTGACTATAAAAGGAAAAAACGGACAGCAGCGCCTCTGCCTCTCCGCAAGCGCTTCCCTGCCCCTTATCTATCTGACGGCGGACAACAAGCAAAGCCCTATGACCGCGCCCAATTTCTGCATGCTTTTAAGAAAGCATATCCAGAACGGCAGGATCGTTTCCATTACCCAGCCGGGGCTGGAGCGCATCGTGGTCTTTACGGTGGAGCATCTGGATGAGCTGGGCGACCTGCGCCGAAAAAAGCTCATCGTCGAAATCATGGGCAAGCACAGCAACATCATTTTCTGCGACGAAAACGACATGATCCTGGATAGCATCAAGCACATTTCCGGGCTTGTCAGCTCCGTGCGCGAAGTACTTCCCGGCAAGCCCTGGTTCATCCCGCACACGCAGGAAAAATTTGATCCGCTGACCGCCAGCCGTCAGCTTTTCATGGATCAGGTCTTTTCCAAACCGTCGGATTGCTATAAAGCGCTTTACACGACCTTTACCGGCCTGTCCCCCGCCGTCTCCCACGAAATCTGCTACCGGGCGGGCGGCAACGCGCAGCAGGCGACCGCCGCGTGCACCGACGCCGACAAGGAAGCGCTCTGGAACGCCTTTTCCGCCGTGATGGAAACGGTAAAAAGCGGGGATTTCTCCCCCTGCGTCGTCTATGAAAACGGCGCGCCTGCAGAATACGCCTCCATCCCGCTGACCTCCTATCCGGAAGCGCTCTGCAAACAATATCCGGACATTTCCTCCCTGCTGGAAGCTTATTACGCGGAGAAAAACCGGATCACGCGCATCCGCCAGCGCTCCGCCGACTTACGGCGCATCGTTTCCACGGCGCTTGAGCGAAACGTCAAAAAATATGATCTTCAGCGAAAACAGCTAAAGGACACGGAAAAGCGCGACAAATACCGCGTCTGGGGCGAGCTGTTAAATACCTACGGCTACAGCGCCGCCCCCGGCGCAAAATCCCTCGAGGCAGAAAACTACTACACCGGGGAAATGACCGTCATCCCTTTGGATCCGCAGCTTTCCGCCACGGAAAACGCCAAAAAATATTTTGAAAAGTACAACAAATTAAAACGCACGAACGAGGCGCTGACCGAGCTTACCCGGGAAGTCCATGCAGAGATCGAGCATCTGGAATCCATCGGGAACGCCCTCGACATCGCCTTAAAGGAAGAGGATCTTGTCCAGATCAAGGAAGAGCTGATCGAAAGCGGCTACATCCGCCGCAAGGGCGGCTCCAAAAAGGTTAAGATCACCAGCCGCCCCTTCCATTATATCAGCAGCGACGGATTTTCCATTTATGTAGGCAAAAACAACCTGCAGAACGAAGAGCTGACCTTTAAATTCGCCGTCGGGAACGACTGGTGGTTCCACGCCAAGGGACGTCCCGGCTCCCACGTCATCGTCCGCACGGAGGGCAGGGAGCTTCCCGACGCTTCCTTTGAAGACGCCGCGCGCCTTGCCGCCTACTATTCCACCGGACGCGGTCAGGAAAAGGTCGAGATCGACTATATTGAAAAAAAGCACGTCAAAAAAGTTGCCGGCGCAAAACCGGGCTTTGTCATCTACCACACCAATTATTCCATGGTGATCGACACGGATATTTCGGGAATACGGCTCGCGCAGGACTGATATGCGGCAAAAAAGGCGGGGAACGACCTTTCGTTTTCCGCCTTTTTTACCGCTTCCAAACGCTTCTAAACACCGCTACAGCGCTGTGCTTCTAAAGCCGTTGCAGTGCTGCACTTCTAAAGCCGTTGCGCCAACCTCTTGCAGTGCTGTGCTCTGCCCCTTACAGCGCCGCCGAGGTAAACAGACTCTTCACATGGTCTACCTCTTCCTGCGTTGCCTTTGCCGCCGGAACATAGTAGGATTTTTCACGCGCCAGCTGATACAGCTCCTCCTGCGACTGTTCGCACGCCGCACGAAACTGCTTTAAGGTCGTTTTCAGCTCCTTGTTTTCCGTCTGCGGAATCATCTCTCCAAAGCGCACCAGCTCGCCGTTGATGCCCGCCAGCGTATCCGCTACCATCGTCTTGTCTTCAAACATTGTGCATCCCCCTTTTTAATTGAGAAACTCCATCAGCGTCCGCTTGTTGTCCATCGCGTTTTTCGCCCCTTTTTCAAAAAACTGCTTCACCTTTTCATCCTGCGCACAGCCCGCATACTCCTGCAGCTTGCAGTGGGTCGTGTCGTAGCCGCCGATCAAATGGCGCAGATTCTGAAGTTCCAGTTCGGATAAATTTGCCATCCTGCTCTCCTCCTTTTTGAGCGCCGCCTGATATGCTGCGGCGCTTCCGGTTTTAAGCATCCCCAAAACGGCTCATTTTATACGCGCTTCCCGAAAAGGCACTGTCACCTCCACATATCCCCTGTCATAGGGCGCGACCGTATAGGGCGGCAGATAAAACACGATTCCCTCGTCCGAAAAATACCAGCCCGCTTTCGCAAAGTCAAATTTTTCCAAAATTTCCCCTGCGTCCGCGTAATAGCCATCCTCTTCCGATATTTTTGCAAGGAATTTTTCCCGGAGGAGCTTCTCCCACTCCCCTTTTGTGTGTCCGCTCATTTTTGCAAGCCCTGCCCGGCTTCCGTCCGATAAGTCAAACGCATAATCCTCCCGGTACGGCATCCCGTGGACGCTTCCCTCATATAAGCAGGAATCCAATAAAACGCTGACGTATCCGGCGCAGACGCCCACCGAAGCGACCCGGTATTTCTCTCCCCACGGCCCGCCCCAGCCTACGTCCCGGCTCTCCCGGTACACCTCCAGCGCCGACTGGCGGGTGGAATTTTCATTTGCGTCGTATTCCCGGAGCCTGTCCTCTGCCCATTTTTCAAAAAAGGCATTTATCTTCCCGACTCCTTCCCCGTCCCCCAAAAGCGCCGGCCAGGAAAGCTTCAAATGAAAAATGCCCGTCCCATCGTCTGCTGCATACTCCTTTTCCAGCGACCGGACCTCATAGGTAATCTTTCCGCTGCTGCCTCCGCTAATCCGGCTGTCCTGCCTTCCGGACGCACCCGAAACCGCTTTTCCTTCCACGTCGTCGATCCCTGTCCCGCTTTCTCTGCTTTCCTCCATCCTGCTTTCCGCCTGTCCGCCCCCCGTCTTATCCTGCTGCCTTTTCTGGCTGCATCCCGCCGCAGCCGCCCCGCACAGGATCAAAAGCGCCCCCGCCGTCAAAAATGCCGTCCATACCGCCAGATTTTTACCGTTTCTTTTTTTCCACTCTGCAATCTGCTGCCAAAAATCCCTGTCCATACCGTTACCCGCCTCTGCTGCTTTTCCCCAGTATGCCCGGCGCAGGAAAAAATATGCAAAACGCCGCAGAACAGTTTCCCATTCTGCAGCGTCTTGCATCTTTTTATTAACCGGCAGTCTCTCAACCGATCAGCCAGTCGTACATCTCCTGATATTTCTGGGCGGAAACATGCCATGAAAAATCTGCCGCCATCGCGCGGTCCACGATCTTGTTCCATTCCCGCTTCTTGTCATAATAAATGCGCTCCGCATACCGGATCGTCCCCAGCATCTCATGCGCGTTGTAATTGTGGAAGGAGAATCCGGTTCCCGTCCCTTCGTATTCATTGTAAGGCGCAACCGTATCCTTTAAGCCGCCCGTCTCACGCACGATCGGCACTGTGCCGTAGCGCAGGCTCATCAGCTGGCTCAAGCCGCAGGGCTCAAACAGCGACGGCATCAAAAAGGCATCGCAGGACGCATAGATCCTGTGGGACAGCTCTTCCGAATAATAAATCTGCGCGGAAACCTTGCCGCCGTACTTCCATGCAAAGTGACGGAACATATTCTCATACCGCTCCTCGCCCGTTCCCAGCACTACGATCTGGACGTTGTCCTGACAAAGCTCGTCCATCACATATGCGATCAGGTCAAAGCCCTTCTGATCCGTCAGGCGGGACACGATGCCGATCATCATCGCCTTGTCGTTCTGCTCCAGACCCAGATCCGCCTGCAGCGCCCGTTTGTTTTTGATCTTCTCCTTGCGGAAATTGGTTGCGTTATAGCGGTTTACGATATAGGGATCCGTCTCCGGATTGAAATCGCCGTAATCAATACCGTTTAAAATACCGCGCAGATCATGCTGGCGCGCCTGCAAAAGCCCGTTTAAACCTTCCCCGTAAAAATCGGTCTTGATCTCCTCTGCATAGGTCGGGCTGACCGTCGTGATCGCGTCCGCATACACAAGCCCGCCCTTTAACAGGTTCGCATCCTTATAAGCCTCCAGCTTATCCGGCGCAAAATAATAATCGGACAGTCCCGTGATCTCCTGCACGTCCTTGATGCTCCACTTTCCCTGGAATTTCAGGTTGTGGATCGTCATTACCGTCTTGATCCCCCTGTAAAAATCGCCCGCCGCAAAGCGCTCGTGCAGATAAACGGGGATCAGCCCCGTCTGCCAGTCATGGCAGTGGATCAGATCCGGCTTAAAATCGATCACCGGCAGGATAGAAAGCGCCGCCTTTGAGAAAAACGCAAACTTCTCGATCTCGAACAGGGCGTTGTCGCAATACGGCTTAAATCCGTTAAAATAATACTCGTTATCTACAAAATAATATTTGATTCCGTCATACTCGGCTTCCAGAATGCCCACATACTCATTCTTCCAATGGAATTCCATATAAAAATGATCCCTGTAATGGAGCATGTCCTTCTTATTCTGGCTCATGCAGTTGTACTTCGGCAGGATCACGCGCACATCATAGTGCTCCTTATCCAGACACTTCGGCAGCGACCCCACAACGTCTGCCAGCCCTCCTGTCTTGATAAACGGCACGCCTTCCGACGCAACAAACAAAATCTTTTTCATGATCTGTCCTCCCAATTCGTATATTCCCAAATCCCTCTCCTATGCCCTGCATAGATATTATAACTATTATACATCATTCTTCCCCATTATGAAAGAGGTTCTTTCATTCCATTTCCCCTTTCCCGTAAACCGCCGTTTTTTCCGTATATTTTCTCTCCATCTCATGTTTTGCCTTCCGGTTTTCCACGGTATCGAACACAATGGAAAAATCATAGCCCTCCGGGTACAGTTTTTCCGCCCGTACCTGTAGCTTTACCCGCTTATGATTGATCCATATTTTTTGCCCGGAAGCTGCACCCGCAGGACGCCCTTTTCATTGACCGGCTCGCAGACGATTCCCGTTTTCTGATCCGGCAGCACCATCACGCTGTCCCCGATCCGGAATTTTTCTGTCAGATTGCCGCCGGACGCCTGCTCCTTCCGTTTGCTGATCCGCCTGCCCTTTCCGGAAACCGCCCCGTTTTCTGCGTCCTGATCCGCAAACATCCGCAGATCCTCTTCAAAAAGCCGCTGCTTTCCTACCGCGCCGCCTGCCTTTCTGCACGTCCCATTTTCTCCTGCCGTCCTTCCATACGCCGCCTTTGCCGCATTTTCCAGCATCCGCCGGGGCATTCCCAGCTTTCCTGCGATATAAAAGGCGCAGCTTTCCCCCGCTTCCCCCTGGATCATCCGATAGGTGGGACGCAGCGTTTCCCGGTCAAATTCCATCCGCGCGTTCATCACGCCATCCGTCCTTTCCGCATACTCCTTTACCTCCGGATAATGGGTCGTTACCAAAAACAGGCAGCCGCTCTTTCTCAGCTCTTCCAAAATCGCCACGGCGATCCCCATTCCCTCCGTCGGATCCGTGCCGGAGCCCAGCTCGTCCATGATCACGAGGCTTTCCCGGTTCGCTTCCCGGATGATGTGCAGCGCATTTTTGATATGCGCCGAAAAAGTGGACAGATTTTCCGTCATATCCTGCCCGTCCCCGATGTCGCACAAATATCCGCTGTTCATGCAGATGTCCGCCTCGCCGCACGTCACATGCAGACCGGTCTGCGCCATCAGGCAGTTTAATGCCACTGTTTTGATGGAAACGGTCTTTCCGCCCGTGTTCGGTCCCGTAATGATGACGCCGCTGATGCCATTTCCGATCTCAAACTGCAATGGCACGCAGATTTTTTGCTCCATCAGCGGATGCCGTGCATCCTTTAAAACGATCCGCCGCTGCGTATTGATCTGCGGCTCGCGCGCGTCCATATCCACGCTCAGCTTTCCCTTTGAAAAAATAAAATCCAGCTTTTCGATCACCCTTATATTTTCATTCATGATCCCCGCGCAGTCCGCCACCATCGCCGTCAGCGTGTACAAAATACGGTGCACCTCATTTTCCTCGTCGATCTTTAAAAGCTGCAGCTCCTCATACAGATTAGAAACGCTTACCGGCTCCACAAATATCGTATTTCCCGTGGAAGATTTGTCAATGGCACTTCCCGGAATCTTCCATTTATATTCTTTTTTTACAGGCACGCACAGCCTTCCGTTCCGAAAGGTGGAAAACTGATCCGCCATCGCGTCCTTATTCGACCGGATGATCTGCTCCGCCTTCTGACGCATCTTTTCTTCCAGACTGCCGATGTCCCTGCGGATCTCCGACAGGCGCTTAGACGCGTGATCGTCCACCTCCCCGTTTCGGATCTGCGTGTAAATCTCCTGCCTCAGCTCCTCCTCCGGCTCCAGATCCATTTCATAATATGCCAGCGGGTTTTCCAGCGCCTTTCCGCGCTCCAAATAGTTTTTCAGCCGGTCTACCGCCGTCAGCGCCTTTTCCACGCGCTCCAGCTCCCACGGCGTCAGGCAGCCTTCCTTCTGCGCCCGCGCCACGATCTCTTTTGCCTCGTCGATCGAAGAAAGCGGCGGCATCCCGATTTTTTCCAGCAGCTGTTTCGCATCCGTCGTATCCTTTAACTGCTTCCTTAACTCCCTTTCCTCCATAAAAAATCCTGCCCGCGCGATCTGTTCCTTTGCCGCCTGCGTTACGGCAAGCGCTGTCCATTGCTCTCTCACTTTGTGAAATTCCAAAATCTGTTCCTGATCCATGATTCAATCCCTTTCTTTTTCCATTTCTGTTTTCACATCGTGTCCTGCATCATTTTTCTTGTTCCCTGTCTGCCGGAGAAACGCAGTTTTTCCTTCGTGCGTGTACGCAAAAAAAGTGTGCGTCTTGGCGCACACCCGCGCCGAGTGCGTTTGCCGTCAGGCAATAGACTCCCTTCGCGAAAGTGCGCATAATCGTGTTTTTTATTCGATAGAAAGGAAATTTTCCCATCAAAAAAACACAGCCTCCCCGCTGTGTCTGTTCCGCAGTCTTATCTGTCCGGAAAACTTTCTTATCAGCAAAATGTAAGGCAAACAAGCCACCGGCAAACGCCGCTGACCGTCAGATCAATGATGCTAGGTCACACCATTCATCCCTGCAATATTAGATTGCAAGATGCTCCATTACATTTAACACCGACATAAAGTCCTCCTTCTGGTTTTAATCTTTTTTATCCTAAACAATTTTTCCGCCGGTGTCAAGCGTTTTTCACGTTCGGAATTTTGTTGACTTTCCTACGCACTGATCCTATACTGAAACCAAACCTGACTTTTCAGCCTGTTAGGTATCTGTTTTCCGGAAAGATAATCAAAATTTGACGTTGTGCAGGGAGAAATTTATGGATCAGTTAAAAAAGAACATTCTTTTTTACATTCTTTTGCTTATAGATTTTTATGTCATTCCTTTGTTTATCAAAGATACGGGAAGCTCAATGATTGTTATGTTAATGATCATCCCCCTGATAGGTTTCATAACATCTATTTTTTATGGGATTCGGAATGGGTTTGATTTTTGGTATATTTTGATTGCAGCGCTCCTATTTATCCCGTCTATATTTCTATTTTATAACGCAAGCGCATGGGTTTATACAGCCGGATATGCCGCTGTTGCAATATTGGGAAATTTAGTCGCATTACCGTTAAGGAAAAGATAAATCGGAATTGACCGAGCAAAGCGAGGGATGCTTCTTGTCCGTAAGGGCAAGAAGATGGGCGTGGAAAAGAACAAGAAAATAGAATTTAATGGCAAGGTGAAAGAGAATGAATTACAAAGAATATGGAGAACAGAATAGCGATGTGGTTGTTCTCTTGCATGGTGGCGGTTTGTCGTGGTGGAATTATCGTGAAGAGGCAGAAATGCTTCAAGGTGAATTCCGCGTCATCCTTCCGATATTGGATGGGCACGCAGAAAGTGATAAAGACTTTTCGACAATCGAAAGTAATGCTGCGGAAATTATCTCCTTTATCGATGAGAAATTTGGTGGTTCTGTCTTGCTAATGGGAGGTCTGTCTCTTGGAGGGCAGATATTGCTTGAAATATTATCTCAGCGAAAAGATATTTGCCAATATGCAATGATTGAGAGTGCTTTGGTTGTTCCTTCCAGATTTGTCTACTCTTTGATTAAGCCTGCTTTCGGAAGCTGCTATGGATTGATTCGTCATAAATGGTTTTCTAAATTACAATTCAAATCACTACGAATAAAACCTAATCTGTTTGATGAATATTATCGAGATACTTGTGGCATTGCTAAGCAAAATATGATAGCTTTCTTACAGGCTAATTCTCTATATTCGCTAAAAAAATCCATTGAAAATTGCACGGCGAAAATTAGCATATATGTAGGAGACAGAGAAAACCATGCAATACAAATCTCTGCGAGAAAAATACATGAAACGCTGACCGGAAGTTCATTGAAGATTCTTGCGAAAAGGTATTATGGCGAATTTTCGATTAACAATGCCAGTAACTATGTGCATGAAGTATATGCCATTGTAAAGAGATAAACGGTGAGATTGTGAATACAGATTTGGCAGAAAAAATTACAGAGGATTATGCTATAAGTGAATGTCAATCTGCCCCAATCAGCGGTACTCTTTATAAAGAAAGTCTTGTTACAATTAATAAGGCAGGCGTATTTTGGCACAACCATATTTGGGATAACATTAGGATTTCCAGTCTTTTTGAGTTAATTGAATTTTTTGATGATAACAGTCATAGAGAGAGCTATGTATTGGAAGATCAAGAAGGAAAAATATATTCCCTAAGTGAATTGACAGATGAAATCGCTAAATATGAATAAAGCTTCCAGTTGAGGGATTGGAAAATCGGAAGTTTCTTTAATATAGTAAAAGGAGGCGTGTTCAATGTACTATATCAATTATTATTTTGAAAATATTTCATACGATGAAAATTATTATTCAGGAACCTTTTTATGTCCAGATGCTAATGTTAGATGTGATTTTGTCTATAATAGAATAACAAAGGAAATAGATATTACAAATAACAATGTGCCTATTGAGAAAATATTGCCAATTCCTATTTACTGGCTTGATAAAAAACTTAAAGAAAACGGAATGTTAAAATCCAAGGAATGTAAAATTAGTTATTAGCGCAAGACTGGTTATTCTTAAAACTTTCAAATTGTAGAGGTATTAAAATGAATGAATTAGACATAAAAACATCGTATGGCACTATCCACGTTTATAGAAAAGGGAATGGTCGTAAAAACCTTGTTTTAATACATGGTAGTGGTTGCGATAACGCAATGCTTTCATGGTTTGAAGTTATACAGAATTTTAATAACGAATATACAATCTATGCTCCTGATTTGTTGGGATATGGAATGAGCGATAAACCCACTAACTTATGCGGTAAAAAATTTTATAATATTCATATTCAGTCAATTAAACAAGTTACAGAGCAGTTGGGATTGACAACATTTATTTTGGCGGGCTTGTCAATGGGCGGAGCGATTGCGATTGGTTATGCTTTAAATTATCCCTTACAAGTGCAAGCACTTTTTCCTGTTGATACATGGGGTATTTCTCCTTCGTTGCCTTTTCATCATCTTTCATATTGGTATATTCATAAAACTAATTTTACAATATCTCAGTATAAATGGATTGCTAAAAATAGATGGCTGGCGAAATGGTTTATAGGATATTCTTTAATTAGAAATAAAAAGAAAATTACTGCTAAAATCGTAGATGAGGTTTGGAAGGCTTGTAAGAATGACAATGCAGGAAAATCTATGCAAGATTATCAAAGAAGTTCTTCAACAAAAAATAAAGCGATTCCTTTTTATAAAAATGAGTTACACAAACTGAAAATGCCCGTTATTTTTATAAATGGAGAATGTGATAATTTAGTTCCTATTAAGCACTTAGACGGAATAAAAGAAATTTTACCCAATGCAAAAGTTTATATTCTTCAAAGCTGTAAACATTGGTCTGTAAAAGAAAAGCCAGAAGAATTTTTTAATATTTGAGTATTCCAATGCAATAGTGCATGCTTTCCAGAAATTCAGAGCACCCTTTTCCGGAAAAATAGTGCATATCTTTCCGGAGCAGAGTGCAGTCATTTAATTAGTATTCATCTGGAATAGTTATCCCATGCTCTATAAGAAGTGCCTGTAAACGGTCAATGTATTCTCTTAGATGCTGGATTTCTATCCAATTACCATGACACAGTTCATCGGCTTCTTCTAATTCGTGGCGGGTTATTTCATAATCCGTAAACTTAACGCATTTATGGTCTTTGCTGAAAGCACAATAATCAGTCATTGGCAGCTCCTTTCCGGGAAGCATGAATGCCATGACGTTCCCTCATGGATATGCGGCCATCAAGCATCACCTCATAGGAATTATGAATGATCCGGTCGATGATTGCTTCGCAAATAGTGGCATCACAGTCATTTCCAATGCGGCTGTACCAGCCTTTCGGTTCAAACTGTGTGCAGAAGATTACAGAGCCTTTCACACTACGGGCTTCAATGATTTCAAGAAGTTCCCGTGTTTGTTCCGTGGATACGGGGCTTAACAGGAATTCATCCAGAATCAAAAGATCAATCTTCTGATATGCTTTGATTACTTTTTTCAGCGTGCCGTCCCCATGTGCAACAGCCAGCTCATTCAATAGATCAGGCAGGCGCACATAACGTACTTTGATAAAGTTCCTGCAGGCTGCGATTCCAAGCGCACATGCGATATATGTTTTTCCATTCCCAGATGCTCCTTTTAGAATGATATGGTGGTCATCAGATATATACCGGCAGGTGGAGAATTCCAGCATCTGTCCTTTATCCAGATTTCGGTCAGGATGATACTCAATATCTTCCATACACGCATTGGGATAACGGAATTCAGCACTGCGGATAAGTTTTTGCAGCTTTGTGCTTTTTCGCTTATCCCATTCTTTATCAACCAGCATACCGAATCGGTCTTCGAAAGATAATCCCTGATAGGTGTCAGGATCCTTGCACTGGCATTCAAAGGCATCTGACATTGCAGATAATCGCATATCATGCAGCTTGTCTATGGTTGACTGACGAATCATAAACGGTCACCTCCTTCGTAGTAGGAGGCACCTCTGGTGATGCCATACTTGGAACTCTCTTTATTGGCAGCATTGGAAACAACCTTTGCTACTGCCACTTTATCCTGACCATTTTTCAAAATGGTACTGATATTTTTTAAACTTGGACTTGGTGTGTAACTAAGTGCCTTGATACAGGCGTTTTCCAAACGTTGCGTACCATAGCGGTCAGCAAGCTTCATCAGCGATGCACAGGATTTATATCCCTGTTGCTCTACCTTATGCATGTATAAAAAATGTTTTACTACAATAAGGGTGGAATGGCCAACACTCTTTCCCCAGTCCAGAAAACTGTCTGTGTTGTATTCCAGAAATTTTCTGTGGTTTTCAGGCATATGCTCCGGTACATAAATCGGTTCCGGAGAGTAAGACCTGCGCACATGCGATGCTATACGGTTGCTATGGTAAAAAACTTCAATACTGTTTTCCGTAGCGCGGATATCGACCTTCTTACCAATAAATTCATACGGAACAGAATACTTGCAATCTCCGATTTTTATGAGATAATCAGGTTGTATGGTGGCAGTTGACCAGACAGCCGTTTCATACGGGGAAGCAGGTAATGGCATGAGGAAGTCTTTTTCTTCTTCAATAAATGCAGATAACCGGCTTCCTTTCTTTTTCTGGAAAGGCTTTGCATTGAATTCCTCAAGCTTTTCATGGATGGCTTTATTGAGTTCTTCAAAAGTGAAGAACTTCCGGTTCCTTAGTGCTGCAAGAATCCATGTTTCAAGAACTTTTACAGTGCCTTCCGCATTCGGTTTATCCTTCGGTTTTACCGGTCTGGCAGGAATAATTGCAGTTCCATAGTGCTCTGCCATTTCGTGGTAGGAACGGTTAAGTACAAGCTCTGCCCGTGTGTTTTTAATCACACCTGTTTTAAGATTATCTGGTACAAGAATACGTGTTACACCACCAAAGAATGAATACGCATGGATATGAGCTTCTATCCAGTGGTTGGATTTCATATCTGGGAATGCTTCTGCATATCCATACAAACTGCATGGAAGAACAGCAACAAATATATATGCAGGTATGTCGATGCAACTGGCAGCATCGTAAACTTTAAGTGTATCGCCTACCCAGTCTACTTCCATTGTTTCTCCTGGTTTGCGCTTAATTCTGAGAGTTGCTTTCTTTGATGCAGCATAGGCATGATACTTGTCATTAAACTGTGAATGCTGATACGGAATCGTATGCTCTGCCTCACATTTGGCACAGTATTCTGCCCATAAGAGCGAGAGCGTTACACCCGGCTTGGCCAGCTCATTGTAAACATACTCATAATCAGGGAGTCTTCTTCCCTCATTATTGCCTCTGTTTGGATAAAACAGATACTCGATATCTTTGTTGGAAAGAGTTTCTGGAATAGGCCATTCCAGAGAATGTGTTTCAGCAAGCTTCAGCACTTCTGAAACTGTGTTGCGTGAGCAGCATAAGCTGTTGGCAATAGATACATTGCTGAACTTCAGACTATGTAGTCTGATGATTTCTCGATAATCAGTCATGGTTATCGACCTCCTGTAATGAATTTACACATTTTTATGTGCATGGATTCATTATAGGTGATTGCACTATAGGGCGGAAATACCTGCTCTGAAATATCGGATTTAGGTGCTCTGAATTCCCGGAAAAAGTGCACTACTTAAATGGAATATACATCGGTCAGCTTCGACGGATCGATCAGATGGGTCCGGTAATCCTGTACATATTTCAGAATTTCCGGATTCTTTGCCTCCATCATCTCATGCAGCGATAACGGTCCGTCCCACTCTTTTGCCCCGAAATGGATCACAAGCGTGATCACCGGTGTCAGCCGGTCTTCTTTGTAAAAACCGGAAAGATATTCGCCACCCGACACCTTCTTTTCCGTTTCCGAATGCTTCTTCCGGTCTGCCCGGTGTTTCGCTGCGATGTCTGAAACCTGTCTGCCATATTGCAGGGCGTCGTAAATCGCATTCTTTACTGGCATCGCATAGTGGATGTCGGTCTGGTTCTCGATCCCCAGCAGCACATACGCCGTCTTTCCATCCTCCATGATTACGGCATTTTTTAACAGGTCACGGTATTTCTGTACCGCTTCCTCTTTCCCCTTTCTGCTTTCTTTCCCGTCCCGCGCCCCAAACGGCAGCGCGATCCCGGTCGGATCCATCTCCTTTAAATTTTCTGGTTCAATAACTGCCCTCCCATCATAGAGCAGGTAATTGAACGCATCTGCAAACACGGCGTTTCTGCGCATGTATGCTTTGGTTACAGTGTCAGCCTGTCCCGTTCTTTAGCCCTCCTTGTGCCGCAGAGGTTGTTGTTTGTCGGCAAGCCTGTCAACAGCCGCATTACATAAACAACAATTCCCCTGTCTTTGTGGCGGCAGGAAACTCCTTCCATAGACAAAGGTATCGTAAAGCACAGTGCCGCCTATGGCGCACCCGTCCCTTTCTCTTCGTTCTTCCTGCCTGTTGTTTGTGATTGAGTATTAAGCATAGAGTTCCGAAAAGAATGTAGATTCAGCGCGCTGCAAGGATTGCCGCCGTCCGCTGTAAAAAAGAAATGGCTTGAATGCCCGGATTCTTTGTGAAATTTATGCTCATATACAGCTTAGCACACGGAGGGCAGGAGGACAAGTAAAAATTTTATTAAAACTCAGTAGTAAGTGTTTTAGCCTGTCTGTAAACAATCGTTGCCTCATATAAAAAGCAATGGAAAAAAATTCAAAGCTGCCCGCTCTTTCTAAACGAACATGATTCGTTCAGGTCCGAATTATCATTATAAATGAAAGTCCGCAGGTCAAAACAGGCAATGCTCCTTAAATTAATCACTCTTTATTTTCTATAATACTCTACTACCTTTTTTACTGCTTCTATCACTGTTTCCACATCTTCATCTGTCAATCCATAATAAAGAGGAATACTCATAATGTTTTCATACAATTTTTCTGCAACAGGACACAGTCCCTGCTTATATCCGAGTTTCTGATAATATGAATGCATATAAACAGGAAGATAATGTACCTGAGGGCAGACATTCTCCGCGTACAGTGCATCAAAAAATTCCCGCCTGCTGCAATTCAGAAGTTCAGGATTCAATTGAATCACATACAAATGTCTTGCTGTATCAGAATCCTCAATTTCTTTTTGAACAATTAATTCCGGCATTTGAGAAAATATTTCATCATAACGCTTCACAATTTCTTTTCTTCTTGCTATAAACAAATCCAGACGGCTCAGCTGGCTTATCAGAAGCGCCGCCTGAAAATCTGTCATCCTGTAATTGTAGCCCAGCTCCACCTGCTCGTTATACCAGAGCGCATCCGAGGGATTTACCATCTCGTCCTGTTCACGGGTGATACCGTGGGAGCGAAGTCTCAAAAGTCTGCGGTACGTCTGCTCGTCATTTGTTGTGACCGCGCCGCCTTCTCCGGCAGTCACCGTTTTTACCGGATGGAAGCTGAATGTCGTCAGATCCGCAATGCTGCCGACCTTTCTCCCTTTGTATCTTGTCCCGATGGAATGGGCTGCATCCTCTATCAGCACAAGTCCGTGCTCCCTGCAGATTTCCCGTATCTCATCCAGCTCCACAGCCTGTCCGGTATAATCGACTGCGACCACTGCCTTTGTTTTTTCCGTGATATGCGCCCGGATGCTTTCCGGGTCGATATTATAAGTATCCGGCTTGATGTCCGCAAAAACCGGAGTCCCGCCGCAGTACAAAATACAGTTTGCTGAGGCGGCGAAGGTCATGGGCGTTACGATCACTTCATCGCCTTTTTTTATCCCTGCAGCCATAGCCGCCAGATGGAGCGCGCCCGTTCCGCTGCTTACGACAACCGCATACTTTGCCCCGGTCACTTCACATATCTTTTTTTCTGCCTCTGCAACCTTCGGCCCGCAGGTCACAAGATCGCTGCGCAACACCTTTTCCACAGCATCGATATCCATCTGTTCGATGCACTGTCTTCCGTAATAGATTGGGGTGTTCCTTACCGGGCTCCCTCCAAAAATCGCCAACTGTTCCATGCTATTTTCCTCCTGTTTCCCTATGGTGTCCAACTTACTGCTATCTTCCCCCGACTATATGCCAAACGCCGAATAAATCAACGTTTCCATTAATTTTTTCTCCAGACCATCTTATTCACAACGCCTGTGTAGCTCTGGATGAGCTTTACAACCTTATCCGAAACATTTTCATCCACATAATCCGGCACCGGGATACCCATGTCCCCGCTGCGGTTCATCTCCACCGCCACATCCACCGCCTGTAAAAGACTGTCCCCGTCTATCCCCGCAAGGATGAAGCACGCCTTATCCAGCGCCTCCGGACGCTCCGTACTGGTACGGATGCAGACTGCCGGGAAAGGATGTCCCACGCTCGTAAAAAAGCTGCTTTCCTCAGGGAGCGTACCCGAATCAGAAACGACCGCAAACGCATTCATCTGCAGGCAGTTATAATCATGGAAGCCCAAAGGCTCATGCCGTATCACGCGGCTGTCCAGCTCAAACCCGGATGTCTCCAGACGGTTGCGGCTGCGGGGATGACAGGAATATAATATCGGCATATCATATTTTTCCGCCATCCTGTTGACCGCCGTAAACAGCGACATAAAATTCTTTTCCGTATCGATATTTTCCTCCCGATGGGCTGACAGCAAAATATACCTGCCTTTTTCCAGCCCCAGACGGGAATGGATATCCGACGCCTCGATCTTTTCAAGGTTCTGATGAAGCACCTCCGCCATCGGGGAACCGGTCACGTAGGTACGCTCCTTCGGCAGTCCGGTATCCGCCAGATAGCGGCGGGCATGCTCGGAATACGCCATGTTTACATCGGAAATGATGTCTACGATGCGGCGGTTCGTCTCCTCCGGCAGGCACTCGTCCTTGCAGCGGTTTCCCGCTTCCATGTGAAATATCGGGATGTGCAGACGCTTCGCCCCTATCACGGACAGGCAGCTGTTCGTATCGCCCAGCACCAGTACCGCATCCGGTTTTACCGCTGCCATCAGCTTATAGGACTCCGCGATGATATTCCCCATCGTTTCCCCAAGGTCTGCTCCGACCGCATTCAGATATACGTCCGGGTCTTCCAGCTCCAGGTCGTGGAAAAATACGCCGTTTAAGTTATAGTCATAATTCTGCCCCGTGTGAGCCAGGAGCACATCAAAATATTTCCGGGTCTTGTTTATCACCGCCGCCAGACGGATGATCTCCGGCCGGGTCCCCACGATGATGAGAAGCTTTAATCTCCCGTTATTTTTAAATGATATATTACTGTAGTCAGACATCGTTCTTCTCCTTGTTCACACTGCTTCAAAAAATGTATCCGGATGTCCCGGGTCAAAAATCTCATTGCACGTCATGACCGTTACAAGGTCTTCCGTATCCGACAGGTTGATGATATTGTGCGTCCAGCCGGGTATCATGTAGACCGCCTCTATCTTTTCGCCAGACACCTCAAATTCCACCATTTCTCCCGTATTGATGTTGCGCTCCTGTATCAGCCCGTGTCCCGCAACGACAATGAATATCTCCCACTTGCTGTTATGCCAGTGCTGCCCCTTTGTAATGCCCGGACGGCTGATATTGACAGAAACCTGCCCGCAGTCCTTCGTATGGACAAGCTCTGTAAAAGAGCCGCGCTCATCCACGTTCATCTTCATCCCGTATCTGAACTTTTCTTTTGGAAGATATGTCAGATATAAGGAAAACAGTTTTTTTGCAAAGGAGCCTTCTTCCATCTTCGGCATCATCAGACTGACCGGCTGTTCCTTAAATTCCTCCAGCAGGTCTACGATCTCTCCCAGCGTTGCCCGGTGTGTGACCGGAACGCAGCAATAACGCCCGGTTTCACAAAGAACAGTCTCCACGCCGTCGAATTCGCAGCGCTGCTCCTTTCCCTCCAGCAGGTCGAACAGCCCCTCCACGAGATCGTCGATATACAAAAGCTCCAGCTCCGTGCTCCGGTCATTGACAGTGAACGGCTCGTCGTTCGCCACCGCCCAGCAGAACGTGCTCACTGCGCTGTTGTATTTCGGACGGCTGTGCCCCATCAGGTTCGGGAAACGGTAAACCGCCACCTTCGCGTCCGTTTCCTTTTCATATTCAAAAAACAGCTCTTCTCCCGCCTTTTTGCTCCTTCCGTATTCGCTGTTGCCAAAGCGCCCCGCCAGCGTCGCCTGAATCGAGGAGGACAGCATGATAGGAGCCCGATTTTCGTATTTTTTCAGACACCCCAAAAGGTCGGACGCAAATCCGAAATTCCCCTTCATAAAATCGTCGTCGTTTTCGGGCCGGTTTACCCCGGCAAGATTAAATACAAAATCTGCTTTCCGGCAATATTCCTCCAGCTCCTGCGCCGTGGAATCCACATCGTATTCATATATCTCTTCCACGCATAAATTTGGACGGGTCTTGTTCTTCCCGTCCCTGATATTTTTCAGATTATTGACAAGGGCAGTCCCGACCATGCCCTTTGCTCCCGTTATCAGAATATTCACTCTCTCACCTCATCCTTCCCTCAGTACGGCGCCGTCCGCTATGTCCGAATCATCCGCCGCCTTTGCCCGGTTCCCGACCGTCACGTTGCTGCCGATACGCACCCGGTTTCCGACAGAGGCACCCGTGCGAACGACAGAATTGGCGTAAATCAGCGCGTAATCCCCGACTGCCGCATCCGCATGAATCTCCACTCCCGGATTCAGCAGCGCGCCGTTTCCCACAGACGCGCCGTTTTGCACGACCGCATTGTTTAATACGACACAGCCTGTGCCAAGTCTGGCAACCGGACTGATATAGGCGCTCTTACAAATGATATTCGGGAAGGAATAACCGATATGTGCCGCCTGCGCATAAATCTTTTCCCGGAAGGCATTGTTTCCCACCGTTACCACGAGCTTTTGATACTCGCCAAAAAGGAGCGTCAGGTCAGATACATGTCCGACGACCGGCGCTCCGCAAACGGTCTTTCCCGTTTCCCATCCATCATCCACAAAGGCACAGTCAAACTTCTGCATCGCATGTTCCAATACGATCCTTCCAAAGCCTCCTGCACCGACCAAAAGGAGTTTTTCTTTCATGGCTGCCCCTCCTGTCAGTTATGACGGATTCCCTGCAGTTCTTCCTGTACATAATCTGTGGTCAGGATTTTTTTCACAGTCCCTTCCACATCCAGACGTCTGGTGTTGTGGCTCGTATAAGATTCATCCGCCATCGTCTGCACCTCGCCCTTTACCACAAATTTGTCATAGTTTAAGTCGCGGTTATCCGCAGCCACACGGAAGTAATCCCCCATATCCTCGCTGCGCAGACGCTCTTCCCTTGTCATGAGCGTTTCAAACAGCTTTTCTCCGTGACGGGTCCCGATGATATTCGTTCCGGTATCCCCGAAGAGCTGCTGCACTGCCTTCGCCAGGTCGCCAATGGTGGAAGCATCCGCTTTCTGGACAAACAGGTCGCCCGGGTTCGCATGCTCGAAGGCAAACATGACAAGATCCACCGCCTCGTCCAGATTCATCAAAAAGCGCGTCATGTTCGGGTCTGTGATCGTGATAGGATTACCGGAACGTATCTGCTCGATAAACAGCGGTATCACGCTGCCGCGGCTGCACATAACATTGCCGTAGCGGGTGCAGCAGATGGTTGTCCCGCCGCGCTCTGCAGCAACGCGGGCGTTAGCATATATGACATGCTCCATCATCGCTTTGGAAATCCCCATCGCATTGATCGGATAAGCCGCCTTGTCCGTAGACAGGCAGACAACCTTTTCCACCCCGGCGTCAATGGCGGCATGGAGCACGTTGTCGGTTCCGATGATATTGGTCTGAACCGCCTGCATGGGGAAAAACTCGCAGGACGGAACCTGCTTCAATGCCGCAGCGTGGAAAATATAATCAACCCCCGGCATCGCATCGCGAACAGACTGGGGGTTGCGGACATCGCCGATATAAAATTTTACTTTGTTGGCGTTTTCCGGATGCTTCGCCTGAAGCTCATGACGCATATCGTCCTGCTTCTTCTCATCCCGGGAGAAGATACGGATTTCTTTTAAATCCGAATCTAAAAAGTGTTTTAAAACGGTGGAACCGAAAGAACCGGTTCCACCTGTGATCATAAGGGTTTTGTTGTTGAAATAATTTGTGGTGTTCATTTGTTTTTCTCCTCGTATAATAACCAATCAATCAGGTAACTTTTTTATAACTTCCAATATATGTTCATCTAATTTATTACTAACTTTACAATATCTTAAACCATAGGATAATTGTCTTATTTTCATCATCAATACTTCTCTCTGCACATCTCGTTCTTGTTTTAAATTCAATCCTCTCAAAGTACTTTCATAAATCTCATAATACTCTGATTTATTCATTTCATTTAAAATAATTCTTTGATTTTCCTCTGACATATCTATTTCATTCAAATAATCTCTAAGCTCTTCCTTTTTTACTAACATTTTTGACATTCCTAAATTTAAATAACCGCTTATTTTATCCAGCTGTTCTTCTTCGATTTTCTTTTTACTTATTAACATCCTTTCTATTGTAGGATATGGTTCTCCCGCTGACGGCATACATACTACAGCCATCCCTCCAAGATGTTTTGTATTATTCAATTTCGTTGCATGCCGAAATGAAATCATAAGGCACTCTCCTAGCTGTCCATTAGCCAATAAACAAAAACAAACATTTAAATTTCTCGAGATTATCATTTCCCCCTGATACCGCTTTATATATTTACTTTCATCCCCCTCTTTCTTCTGATTAGTGTCAATTTTCATAACTACATGACACCTATTTTCTACAGATTGTTTTGAAAATATAATAGTTCCTCTTAAAAATGTCGTTTCCTTTGCAACCGTAGGATTGCAATAACAATAATATGTATTATCTAAATATCTGTTAAATTCCTTACTATTTACATCTGTAATAAAATTTTCCTCAGTTATTTCTGCTCCAAGGTTTCGCTGCATTATTTCTACAATATTCCCACCATCCCTCATATCTTCCCATATAAGCTTTTTAACTTCTATTCCCAAATACTCCGCTAATATCTGAATCATAAACGGATTTTGAATAAATGCTGAATATCCTCCACGTATAAATTTCGAAAAATTCCCCTGTTCAATAGTCAGGTTATGCTTCTCCTTACAAAAAAGTACAAATTTATTTTGAGAATATTCTGGTTTTTCAAAATAATATTGTAGATTTTTTCGAATTCTGTCTTCTACTTTCTCTCTCATCTCTTTCATATCATACATACTATTATTATCCATATCTAACTCCCTATTATTAGCTAATATTCAATATGATAACCATGTATAAATAATACCCATATATTACTTTTTATCCCCCTTATCTCTTGTTAAAATATGACCATGATGTTGATGATAGCAGAGGCTTTTACCTCAAATTGTAACCATTGCTTTTATATTGTTCAATCGGAATATACAGAATCAATAACAAATATGCGATTTGTACATATTTTATTGACATCATATTCCATACAATCTATAAGCAATTCGCACAATTTTAAAATGCTAAAGCTTTTAATCCAACATCTAATCAGTAGCTTATCAAATTTATTTACCAAGGAGGATTTGCCATGAAACTAGTTCATACTTTCATCAATCTTGTTGCTATTCCTTTGGGAACTCTGATTTTCTTTGCTACAGGGGGAATTGCCGCTCTAATCTCCGCATCCATTGAATTTTTCATAGTCCAAGGCTTTTTTTCATCCAGGAGTTATAACTTTATTAACTCTGAAATCTTAGCTGGATTTATAGTATTTTGCTTCGAGTTCAGCAAACTATATCTTCACTTTGCCGTAAAAAAAGCTGCGTCTAACAAAAATTTATGCTTCCCTTTAAGATTAAGTAAAATTTTATTAACGTTTACCATTATTTTTTCTCTATTTTGTAGCATTGTCTATTCTACTGTTATTTTTTATAAATCTTCCTATGATCAAAAAGCTGTCAATGAACAATTATTAAAAATTGATCAAACATTAGAAGATGACCTTGCATCTGCTAAACAACAAGCAGATGATAACTATCATAGCTGGATTGCCCCTTACGAAAAAGCAGTAACCGATGCGACTACTGCACTTAATACTCCAGTTCCGGCTGAATATGGTCCGAATAAAACACAAGTTTATCTCAAAGAGCTGCAAGCTCAATACAATAATGCGCTCGATGAATATTACTCTGTTATAGCACAATTCTCCACTCAAAGAGATATATGGCTAAAAGATAAAGAAAACTCACTTTATTCAGAAACAGTTAAACAAAAGGAGCTAATTGAAAGCAAGGCACTGGAACATAACATGGCCTATGATAATATAATATTATCCCGTTTTCTTCTTACTATTGCATCTACCTTCTTTCATGCAAATAGTTATCCTGCAGTTGTATATTATCTCTTTGCTTTGTTTATTGGAATTGGAATTGCTGCTATGTTAGAAATGATTATTTCTAGCAGCTTTCATTTTTTATCTTTTCCTATTGAATTTTTAGTAGAAGATACTACAAATATTCGATCTTCTATCAGAGACAAAGCAGATAAATTAGTCATCACCTTATTTAAAGCCTTCTGTGCAATTATAGTATATTTAATTATTTGTGCAGCATTATCCGTATCCACTGACACAAATACTTTCTGTATGATACTATTATCATATATATTCACTATTGGTTCTGTAGCAAAATTCTTTTCCTGCAAACCAGAAGGCAAAAGTACACTTTTTTCTGACATTGTATATCAAACACGTGACAGCCTATTACAGGGAGTAATTTCAGCTGTCAGTTACCTTTTACTTGGTATCGTATTTGGAGAAAAAGCCTTGCAATTAGATTTGAAGACTATAGCCATTGGCATAGGCTCTGCCGTTTCCAGCGGCTTAATACGTGTTCCCCAATTTCTCCTGACATACAAAACAGATGAAGATAAATGATAACCTCTATTCTAATCTAAAAAAATATAGACTTTCCTATTCGTTTATCAACGCAGGCTTCGCACTTATTCAAGCGCGAAGTCTGCGTTAACAATATTACTTTTAATCTATTTTCTGAAATTTTTCTTTCTATTTTTCCAAAATATCTGCAATTCGTTTACATGCAAATCCATCTCCATATGGATTACTTGCCTTACTCATCCGCTCATACTCTTCTTTATTTTCTAAAAGTAATTTAAAATTTTTATAAATATTCTCTTCTTCTGTTCCAACCAGCTTTAAGGTTCCTGCTTTAATCCCTTCTGGTCTTTCTGTCGTATCACGCATTACAAGAACCGGTTTTCCAAGAGAAGGAGCCTCTTCTTGAATTCCTCCACTGTCTGTCAATATTAAATAACTTCTTGACAGAAAATTATGAAAATCCACCACCTCCAACGGCTCGATAATATGAATTCTCTGATCTCCTCCAAGAATTTCCTCCGCAACAGCTCGAACTGCCGGGTTCATATGAATTGGATAAATCGCTTTCACATCAGGATGCTCGTCCATCACTCGCCGAATAGCTCTAAACATATGCTTCATAGGTTCGCCCAAGTTTTCCCTCCGATGTGCTGTAATCATAATTAATCTACTATCTTTTGCCCATTCCAGCTCTGGATGCGTATAGTTCTTTATTACTGTTGTCTTTAATGCATCAATTGCCGTATTCCCTGTCACATAAATACTATCTGGACTTTTTCCTTCTTTCAATAAATTTTCTTTTGATAGCTCTGTTGGTGCAAAATTATACTTACTGATAATCGATACTGCTTGTCGATTAAATTCTTCCGGATATGGTGAATATATATTATATGTGCGTAGCCCTGCTTCAACATGGCCTACAGGAATTTGAAGATAAAAACATGCCAGGGCTGTAACAAATGTAGTTGAAGTATCTCCGTGCACGAGTACGATATTCGGCAATTCTTTCTCCAACACTACTTTTATATTTTCCAAAATGTGTATTGTAACATCAAATAAAGTCTGTCTTTCTCTCATAATTGACAAATCATAATCTGGTATTACATCAAAAGCTTCCAACACTTGATCCAGCATTTGGCGATGCTGGCCTGTTACACAAACAATTATTTTTATCCCTTTTCTCTCTTTTAATTCATTTACTAATGGACACATTTTAATTGCTTCCGGTCGTGTACCAAAAACCAGCATTACCTTTTTCATATATTTTACCTCACAACTTATCAAATAATTTTTTAAATATGATATACATTCGGTAAGTCAATAATATTATGACAATCCAGAATAATTTTCCCTAAAAGTTTATTCATATTTTCTTTAATTTCTGTATGTTTTACCATTATCACAACTAAATCTATTCCCTCAAGAAACTGATCTAAGTCATGATACTGGTTATCAACTACATCTTTTACAATAAAGGGATCATATACTTTCAATCCTTGAGCCAAATGACGTTCCTGACTTTCGAGAAGCTGCAACGTGGGAGACTCCCTCATATCATCCACATCTTCCTTATATGTCAAACCATAAAGTCCCACTCTTTTTATATCTGTTACTCCGTTTTCTTTCATAATTTCATAAATTCTATTTAACACAAAATCAGGCATTCCATCATTTGTTCTCATAGATTCATCAATTACTTTAGCAAGGCTCGGATAATCTCCCACTAAAAACCATGGATCCACAGAAATACAATGTCCTCCTACCCCCGGTCCCGGTTGCAGTATATTTACACGGGGATGCATATTACAAATCTTGATAATTTCATAAACGTCCATATCATCATGGCGGCATATTTTTGCAAGTTCATTCGCAAATGCAATATTAACTGCACGGAAGGTATTCTCTACCACTTTTGTCATTTCAGCTGTCCGAATACTCGTCACTACAATTTCTCCCTGACAAAAAGAAGAATATAATTCTTTTATTCTTTTTCCAACACTTTCGTCATCTGCACCAACAGTACGGTTATTATGTAATAATTCATATACCATATTTCCTGGAATAATTCGCTCAGGTGCATGAACCAAATTAATATCTTCTCCTATTCTAAATCCATTTTCTTCAATTACTGGGCGGACAAATTTATCAATTGTTCCCGGAGAAACTGTAGATTCAACAACAACTGTTGCGCCTTTAGGACAAACTTTCATAATTTCCTTAACTGCAGCCACAACATAACATGCGTCTACCTTTTTACTAAATTTATCATACGGAGTTGGTACAGATACAATATAAGTGTCTGTTACTTGATAATCTGTTGTAAACTTAATTCCTGCTTCTAATGCATCTTGAAATAAGTCATCCAATCCATCTTCCTTAAAAGTTGTCTTTCCTGCATTTAATGTGTCCACAAGTTCTTTATTGTAATCAGTCCCAATTACCTCTACACCATGTGAAGCCATCATTAATGCCGTCGGCAAACCAATATAGCCTAATCCTATTACATTTACCATTTTTATTTTCCTCCATTTGTTATTTATATGCACTTATATTGCGCAATGCATTCATAATTTTTTTGATATTTAACAACGACACAACTCCTACAAATATTCCATATACAATAACCAAAATTATAGTTGTAGAATTAATATAATCTTTAATTAAAATTTTTATAATATAACAGATTATCCCTATTACTAAAAATTGCATCGTAACGTTTAATAATTCTTTGCAATCAAAAAAATTAACAACTCTGCATCCCAGTTCTTTGGCTCCGCACTTCAACAATATTACTGTTAACCCAAATGTTATACATAATGTTGTTAATGCCGGCCCAATAATTCCAATCATTTTATATGTTATAATATTAAAAATAAGGTTAAAGACAAGCGAACCTATCGAGCAATACATAAGAATTTTGGTTTTTCCAGTTGCTGTTAAAATTAAAGATGTATTTGCAAACTTAATCATATCAACAAAAAGATAAATAACAAAAACTGCTAAACCCGGTAAAAATTTTTCATCATATAAAAAAATCATTAATTCCTTTGCCACAATAACAGCTCCAAATGCTAGCATCCATGTAATCAAATAACCAAATCTTAGATACGCACGAAATGTAGCTATAGCTTTTTGATTTTCTTTATTTCCAATCTGTCTTGTGATTATTGGAATTAAAACAGTAATAAACGATGCCGTAACCAAATCAAATGGAAGTAGCTTCGCAGCATTTGTATATATTCCCAATGTCTCTGTATCAGCAAAAAAACCTACCACATATCTGTCAATATCCCGTGTCAATTCATTTGTTAGCACATAAACTGCCATCGGTATACTAAACTCCATAATTACCGGTACTAAATTTCTTTTAAATTTTATTATTTGTATTCTAAATTTTCTTTTTGCAAAAGATATCATAAAATAAATAACTTGTACTAAATCCGATATCAAAAGCACTAAAAAAATAGTATATATGCTCTGTGTTACAAAGCATGCAAAAATAACTATTAGCAATCTGACAACAGAAATAATAAAATTACGAACTGCGATAATTTTAGCTTTTCCAATAGATACAAATAACACTTGAAGCATAGGTAACAAATTTTCCAGTAAAGGAAAACATGCAACCAAAAAAATAATTTCCTTCAAATCGCTATTATTAAAATAATTTATTATCGGAACTTGTAGTAGTAATATAATAATTGCGCATAAAATTCCAACCACATATTGAATCCCAAAAATTGTAGAAATATATTCTTCTTTTTTTTCTTTATCATTTATCTTGTTATAGAAAAAATTAACAGCATTGGTCAATCCCAAAACAGAAAATGAAGTTGCAGTTGTTACTATTAGCATAGCCTGAGAATATGTTCCATATTCTTTTAAAGAAAAATGGACCGAAAGTAACTTGGTAACTGCTAACCCTAACACTGCTGTTATAACTCTTACAAATGTTAATAAAATAGAATCCGATGCAGCCCCTTTAATTCCCAGTTTTATTTTCATTTTTTACCTTTCTTAATATTGTTTTTTTTACCTTACTACCCACTCCCATAATTCTTTGTTTTGTTTTTTCTAAAGTATCTACTAAAACAACCTCTGGTCTATGAGTTGCTCTATATAATCCAAATTTTTGAAATACTTTGGAAAAACCATTCCTATAACTTCTCTTGGGAATAGCCATTTTTATTGCTTGATTTAACAACGCACTATGCTGGCTTATTTCACACATTTCAAACTCATTATCCAACATATCTAAAAGCCTTTTCCCTTTTAAAGAATGGGGCAACAGAACAGAAACACCCTGTGGATTAAAACAAGGCATTCCTAAACTTGCTGCATGATAATCCCCTAACATAATATCTCCATATAAATAAGGTGTTTTTATTGAGCACACATTACAAGAAGGTCTCTTCAAATATCTAAACGCTATTCCATAATCACTCTCGTGAAACTTTTCTATATGTTCTGTCCCATTTTTCATTTTTGCTCTAACATAATACGGTTTCCATTTCCCATCTTTTTTATATCGGACAGAAAATTCACCAATCTCAGATGAATATCTCTTTTTTAACCCCTCGCAATATTCTTTATGTACCTTTAAAGATGTCGGTCCATGACAGACGAGTTCAATTGTATACAAATTTTGCGAAATTCCTCTTGTCGCCTTTTTTAATGCAGATACTTCACATGGAAGTCCAATAAAAAGAACTTCTTTATTATTTTTTAAATCTAATTTTATTTGATTATATACTTCATTTTTTCTTGCTTGAGCATATTTTGATCCCTTAAATTTTTCAATCGTTGCACCATCTACTGCTCTTTCATATTTGATATTATTAAACTTTTCTTCATAAGCAACACCGTATACAATCCCCCCTTTTTCAACAAATTTTTTACTTATCGCTGTAGCAGCACCTCCAGATGCACAGGTTTTTGTTTCATTCGTTTTTAAACTTCCTGCATAATATCCGTCAAATTCTGAATATTCATCCTGAATTTTTTTAAACGGACAAGACATCAAACATTTTTTACAATTTATACATTTTGCACTATTAAAAATATGTGGATAAAAAAAACCTTCTTCATCAGATTTCATTTCTATAATTTTCTGAGGACACTCATTAACACATATTTCACACCCACAACACTCTTCTTTTTTTCTATACAAGTCATGCGTTTCCATCTTTACCATCCTTTAATGAATCAATCAAAAATTTTAAAGACTCTTCTCTTCTTTTATTTAAAATCTGATTTACATCTTCATAATTAATATCTTCTATTAAGTCACATTCTAATATCTCATCTTTAATCAATCGTCTCTCTAACTTCCATTGACGCAAAATATTATCAATACGACTATTCCTAGATTTTTCCCCTTCTCTTACTCTATAAAATGCATAAAATTGCTTTCTATTAATAATTGAAAATGCAATTCCATGAAATGAATCAGTAAATACTTGCGATGCGTATCTAATTAAATTTACAAACTCTTCCGGAGATGCTCCACTTATAACTTTATCTGCAAAGCTATCATCCGAATCCGATTCATCACTCATAATCGTTACCAACTTTAAATGATGTTTATTTGCGTATTCTCTTGCCTTCTGCTTTGCCTTAGAATTATTTCCTAAGAAGTAGCACAATACATATTCTTCTTTTTCTATACGATTCGGTACAATCATATCTTTCCATTGCTCTTCTGTTAAAAGATACGTTGGATCAAGTACAACCTCGACTTTTGAATCACATAGCTTACTTATAATATTTCTTCCCTCTTCTTCACGCACACTAATATGATTCATTCTATTTAAAAACTGTCTTGCGCTGCTCTTGCAGTAAAATGGATATTTTGAAACACCAAGACTAGTCGCATATGATATTTTATTTATATTATTCGGCACAAACCGCAATGTTCTATAATTAGAAAATGCCACATCCGGAAGCCATTGTTGATCACTGCCAACCAATACTGATGAAAATTTTATACTTCCTTTTTCTAAATTATCTATTCCTTTATACTTGACAATATTATGTAATCGTTCATTTCTAAATTTTTCTGCTGCACAAGTTCTTAAATCCATATTTTTTCTATGTGCATCATCTATAATTACTATTTTATTAAACTTTCTTTTTAACTTATTCTGTATTTGTTTTCCCACAAAAAATACTAAATACGGCGTAAATCTAATATGTTTATTATTCGTTCTTTCATAATCAATTATTTCTGTTTTATACCCCAGATTTTCAATTATCGTTTGTGTTGCATAAGCTTGCAACAACATTCCATAATTTCTTCCTTTAAACGCCAAACATAATCCTACATACTCATTATTCATAGGTATCTCCTTTCAAATTGCTCCATAATTTTATTTGCTTTCCTGTTTTATCTTGATAAATTATCAACATAAAAGAAATCACCAATGCATTCCAAAAAAAACGCTTATTTATAGCATCTATGAAAATTGAAGGTGCTAATCCACAAATAAGTAAAAGCACTGCCAATGCATTCTTTTTTTTCATTGCTTTATATATTGCGGCAATAACCGGTGCAAATAATAGCGTTGTCCCTATAATTCCAACATCACATAAACTAGTTAATATGGTATTATGAACTGCTCCATATCCTGTTAAATACCCTCCCCATCCCCATCCAAATATGGGTCGTTGAATAAAAAGTTTTATTGCGGCCTCCCACCTATCTGAGCGACCAGATCCCGCCTTATATTCTTCAAATTTTAAAAGTCTATCAAGACTTGATTCTGGAAGATATCTACTAACTATATATCCCAATACAATAACCACACTCAAAATAATTAATATTTTTTTTATTAAATCAATAGCCTTATCATCTTTATTCGAAAGAATTATCATCATAAATAATATAATTCCTAACGATACAAATCCTGCTCTCGATGAGGTCAATAAAGTTGCATATGTATTTACTAAAATTACTATTATGTTACATATATTTTTTTCCCTTTCACATATTAGTGAATACGCTGCTAATGTAATTCCTATTATTAAAAATGCCGCACAATTATTAGGATCATTCTGCAACCCAAAAAGTGTTAAAACTTTCCTTGCCTCATACTCCTCACTTATATATGACCCCTGAAATACAATAGACAAAATTCCAAACAAAAAACTACACCAATAATTAATTCTAAGAATATAGTTTAAAAATTTTTCTTCATATACAGCTCCTGTCATTGCTAACATAAATAATGTCATTCCTATTTGTGACATCATATGAATTGATATATCTGAGTTATCCCATTTTGACCACATTATTGATATTAATTTGAAAGAAAACCAAATCAATATTCCCAAATTATATATATTTAATTTCACTCTAAAATTACATATATATATAAAGATTGCAATTAATCCAAATAGATAAAACTTAGTATTACTTCCAATAAATCTTGTTAAATATGTTTCGAAATAAGAAAGGAAAAAATATCCTCCAAATAATAACATAATCCATTTTGGCACATGTTTTATTTCGATTTCAGAGTTTCTAATACATTCACCCATTGTTTCAACACCTCGTCCTCTGTAAACAAGGAACAACGTTGTTTGCTATTCCTGCTCATTTCTTTTCTTACTTCAATATTTTGAATAATATGCTCTATTTTTTTCGCCATTTCTCTTTCATCAAAGCACTCTATCAAATAACCATTTGTATTGTTTTCAATTATTTCATTTGGTCCCGTTGGGACATCAAAGCTAATCAATGGTAACCCATTTCCCATTCCTTCTAATAATGTCATAGGAAACCCTTCATATCTTGAAGTCATAACCATCATTGAATACTCTTTATACCTCTCATATAAATTATTCACTTGACCACAAAAACACATTTTTTCTTCAATTCCACTTTTTTTTGTCATTTTTTTTAATTCATCCATTTGTGGTCCTTTTCCATAAATATCCCATGACCAATCCGGATATTTTTTCAATACTATCTGTGCAACTTCTACTGCCTTTTCAAAATATTTTTGATATTCCAGCCTTCCTACACTAACAATTTTTTTAGAGAATACATCATATTCTCCAGCTTTATTCAATACATTTTTATCTATTGGATTATAAATTTGAATAACATTTTTTACTTTATATTTTTCTCTGTATACTCTCTCAGCACTTTTCGTCAAAACAACATTCAAGTCAGCCTTTTTTATTCCATATTTTCTTGCTACTCTTTGCCCCTTATGATCCATATTTCCTTCTGGATTAGAATGTTCCCAACAAATACACTTTGTTGCTATTCCTTTACAAGCCCTGACACATATTGGAAAAAATAATGCACCACATGCTATTAATATATCAATTTCCTTTTTTTCTAAAAATTTTCGAAGATTTTTTTCTTTTCCACTCAATAAAGCTTTTGTCATATTTATATATTCAAGTAAAAAATATTCTTCATGAACTTTTTCCGATATTTCATATAAATTAGGAAGATTTTGCTTTGTATAACTCAATGTAGTAACATCAATTTTAAAATCTTCCGCAAGCCGATTTGCCAGCATTGATGTTACTCTTCCAATTCCTCCATTTTGATAAAATCCCCCCAACATAAAACATATTTTCATCATTTTCCTCGCTCTAATTTTTCTCTTTTTACTGCCTTATCTAAATATCTTGTATATTCTGCTGCAATATCAGCATAATCATACCCATTCTCCACAAATCTTCTTGCCTCTTCCCTCATCTTTTTATATTCACTTCTATCCATTTTAGCCAATTCCTCAATTTTCTCCCTGAAATCATCTATATCCCCAGCTTTAAAGTTTTTCCCATTTCCATGACTGCATCGATCCACATTTACGTTATTATCCTCTGAAAGCACAGGTAAACCGCATGCCTGTGCATCATAAAAACTCATACTGCACTGTTTCGGAAACACAGATAAATCTGCTACTTGATAAAACCGGGCTAATTCTAAATAACTTTGAGTCGGAAACATAACTATTTGATTTTCTGAATTTTCTAATGTTTCTTTCACCCTTTTCCCATAGTCATTATCTGGTGGCGTTCCCACACATATTAATGCTATTTTTGAATTAAACTTTTTTTCAAATGTTTCCGCAAGTAATTGTCCTGCTTTAGCTTCCGTCAATTTTCCTGTGTAAACCACTACAAAAGTATCTTCAGCAATTTTATATTTCTTTCTAAATTCCTCCCTTTTTTCATTTGATGGGGAAAACAAAATAGTATCTGTTCCAAACGATATAAACGGCGTCTGAGTCTCCGGTATTCCTAAATGCTTATTTACATAATCATCATCTTGTGTTCTTATTACATCATATTTTTTCTTGATAATTTTTTTTGTAATAATTTTTCTATATACAAATTCATATATTTTAGCAAATCTATTTCCACTTGCCATTGACAACATATGTGAATCAAATAACATTGGGTATTTATTTTCATGAAGTAAAAATCGCATAGCCGTAAGGGTTTCTACACAATGTACAAAAACAACATCTGGATTTATTTCATCCACAATTTTAAAAATATCTTTGCCATATACCAACCGCCGTAGAAAATATCCTTTTGCGGGTATTCTGATTACTTTTACTCCTGTTTCGTTTTCATATTTTTTATCTTCTGCTTCCAGATTTGATCCATCATCCCCAAATTCACGATATACGGGATATAAATATTCTTTTGTAGGAGTAACAATATACACCTCATTTCCCTGTTTCTGCTGAAATTTAGCTAACGGATTTACTTGATAACCGTATGACGGATGAAATGTCTCATCTACATGAAGTATTTTCATTTATTTTCCTCCACATTTAATAAAAAAGTATCTATATCTATAAATTTATCTGCCATATTTTCTAATTTTTTTTCATCCCATTCCCACCACTTGATTTTTTCTAATTTTTTTATTTCTTCATCACTAAATCTATATCTGATAATTTTAGCAGGTACTCCAGCCACGATTGCATACGGCGGTACATCATGCGTTATAACAGCATGCGCTCCTATAATTGCACCATCTCCAATTCTTATTCCGTCATTAATAAATACACTTTCTCCAATCCAAACATCATTTCCTATTGTTACACTTTTATTAAGCTCTACTTCTATATTTGCAAAATTCTTATTGAAAATATTTTCCCCTTTTATAAAAACAGGAGATGTTGATACAAAATCCTTAGCATGAGCGCCCCCTCCAATCGCACAATAACTGGCTATTGAACAAAATGCACCAATCTTTGCATTTGCAACTGAATTATTTTTCCCCATATAACTATATCGTCCTATTTTTACTGAAATACAATTAGAACCCGTTCCAACTTTTGCTGTCCTATCTATATCACAATTTCGTAATGCCGGACGATTAATAAATCTCAAAAGTTTTGAAACAAAAAATCCCGCATTTACTTTCAATTATTTTCCCTCTTTTCTCTTTAATTCTTCTTCTAAAATTTTTGCATCGATCAGATACCGATACCAATATGCCTGCAAAAAGGCATGAACTCTCCCTGCTTCTCCATCTAAAAATCCCAATCTTATATAATATCTATACCAATAATAAAATCTGGCTCTCCAAAATTTCGGCAACTTATAATATAAACCGTCTCTCAATTTCTTTGTTTTTTCAGCTTCATGATATAAAGACGTATCCACCTGTTTATTTTCTAAAGTAGCCATATAATCTGCCACCTCTCTTGTCGCATACCAGTTATGCTTATTTATCCATGCAGATAAGTCTTTAAAATCATAATGTAAACAGTCATTTTTTAAATCTTCAGTTTTACCTTCACTTAATACAACATGCTCTCCCATTGCTCTATCTTCATATCGTCCCATTCCAAACTTAAAAACAGTTAAATTATAAAATGGATAAATTCCGCCATGCGTCAAGAATCTTCCCATAAAAAACACTTTAAATTTCATCACAAGACCATTTACATCATCATTACTATGTATCTTACAAGCTTCAATAATTTCTGCTTTCAACTCCGGCGTAACTACTTCATCTGCATCAATACGATATACCCACTTTGTTCTAATATTTATATTATCTAATGCCCAGTTAAATTGCTTAGCATAATGTTCAAAAGGTCTATGTTCATAAATCTCCGCCCCAAGACTCCTGGCAATCTCTATTGTTTTATCTGTGCTACCGCTATCCACCACAACAATTCGATCTGCAAGTCCTGTAATCGACTCTATACATCTTTTAATATTTACCTCTTCATTTTTAGTTAAAATAATTGCAGTAATATCATTCATCTAAATCTTCTCCTCAAAGAACTTGTTATTTTCTTATATATTTGCGTAAAAGTAAAATCAGTTATTATTCCAAATATGCTAAACCCAATTACACATATCCCCCAATGAATCAACATTAAATTGCTTCTATAAAACTGACTACAATGTAAAATATTTTCATACATATTGTTCCTTAGTAATACATGATCATTTAATAAATAAATCGCCAAAACATATGGTGCTATTCTGCTAGCCCATTTACATATACAATTCAGATTGAGAAAAAATACAAAAAAAGAAAGCGAAGCAATAATTATTAATGGCGAATTATAATATATAGCACTTGCATCAGCTTCCATTAACACTTTCTTTTCTATAATTGCAAAAACTCCGGCAGCCGTACAACTTATAACATATATTCCCAATGCCATAATCTTTCCCACACGATATACTTCTATTCGATGAACTGCATATCCTACTACCAGCATAAAACATGCATGCATTATTCCAGCTCCACGTTCTCCAAATCCATTCACTCCAACGGTTGTTTGTACAGAATCAAAAAAGAATATGCAGGACATCAAAATTATCAATTCTTTATTTGTCATTTTCACAAGCAATTTTGCGATATATGGCTTTAAGCAAAGTAGGAAGATAAAAATTGTCATAAACCACCATTGATTTGACATTATATGCATTAATGCTCCTAATAACCCCTTCCAGGAAAAAGAATTTAAGCTTAATACATATCCCAGTAAAAATAGAAATATCGAGTAAAACCATATCTTTTTATACTGCTTCACAATGCTTTTAATAATTTGAGAAAAACTTACTTCCTCAGAGTTTTCTTTTATAAAATATCCACTGATCATATAAAAACAATTCACTGCTACTCTACAAAAAACTCCAATTCCACTAGCTAATATAAAATTTAACTGACTAGTCTCTGGTGAATCATTTACCCCCCCCAACCAAAATAATGCATAGAAACTACCATCATCATACACACAATCCGTAAGAAATCTATATTTGTATTTCGCTTTATATCTGCCATTTTTCTCTTCCTTTTATCCAATTATTCTCCCAAACATCTCCCCATATTTCTTCATTGCAATCTCGTAATCATATTCTCTTTTATAAAGCTCTTTTGCCCTTTTTCCCAAGTTCCTCCTTTCTTCCGGATTTTCAACCATTTTCAAAATTGCATTTTTCAGACCTGCCCCATCTCCATTTTCTACGCTGTATCCAATTTTTTCCTGCTCAACCTCTTTTGCAATATAGCTAGCATTTTCCACGATTGCCAGCAAAGGCTGCCCACCTTGAAGATAGCTATAATATTTGCTTGGAGCACAGGTTCCCATCAAGCCTTTTTCGAGACTTACAATACTACAGGAGCTTATCGCAACAGCCTGTTGAAAATCTTTTCCTGTCAAAAAATCCAAAAGCTGGACATTCTTTAAATCACGCTTTTCAATCCTTTTTTCAACAGATGCTTTTTTATTTCCATGCCCTACAATCAGAAAACGCACTCTATCATCGTTTTTCAGATATTCCGCCGCTTTCATCATCGTTCTGATATCCTGACAGGTTCCCATATTTCCAAAATAAGAAACAACAAATTGACCATCTTTATATCCAAACCGCTCATATGCTTCATGATCCGGTTCATATTCCTTCTCATGCGCCCAGTTAGAAATCGTTACAACCCTTTCCGCTGTCAATTCCGGACGATTTTTAAGCAGGAACTGTCGCATTTCATCTGTAAGGGCTACCACGCAGTCGACTGCTTTATACAGTCTTTTATTGATTTGCTTCATTACCTTGCTGATAAGGCTATTTTCTGTCAATGTTTCCGATGCATATGCCACTTCCGGATAAACATCATACGCAACAAAGACAAATTTAGTTCCAAACAGTTTCTTTGCAAGTATCGGCACGATAGGCAATACCGGAGGATTTGAATATACGATGACTGTTTTATAATTTCTCAGATAACCAATATTCAAAAACACGCGAAACGTAAATGAAAAATAATTTACCAGCCTTCCTATCGTTCCTGTTCTTTTTAACTGCAAATACTTAATCCGTTTGATACCTATCCCATCAATCTTCTCTTTTAAAGGAAGATGCTTATCTTTGCTATATTCCTTCGGATAACCGACTAATCCATCAACAGTAAACCCATGTGACGCCAGATATTTTGCCGTATCAAAAGGCAGCGTCGCTGACGAGTTATATTCCGGGTAAAAAAACTGGCATAAAAATAAGATATCTTTCTTTACCATTACTTACTCTCTTTCTTCTCCACCCATCGCCGTCGTCTGTCCCTCAGCCACCCCTTCGGTGCTCTCCGGCATAAACAATATCTTCACCGTCGCCAGACAGATCTTAAAGTCCTCCCACAGGCTCGGCCTCCCGATATACGTTAAATCCATCAGCAGCTTGTCATAGGGCGTCGTATTGTATTTGCCGTACACCTGCGCGTATCCGGTCAGTCCCGCCTTTGCCTGAAGCCTCAGCGCAAACTCCGGCATTTCCTTTTCGTACTGCGCCGCTATCTCCGGGCGTTCCGGGCGCGGGCCGACGATGCTCATATCGCCGCGCAGGATGTTGAAGAGCTGGGGAAGCTCGTCGAAACGTATCTTGCGGATAACCTTGCCCACCGGAGTGATGCGGTCGTCCTTATCGCCTGTGCTCAGGCGCGCCACGCCGTCTTTTTCCGCATCTACACGCATGCTGCGGAATTTCAGGACGTTAAATACGCGGCCGTCCTTTGTCAAACGCTTCTGCTTATAGAGGGCAGGACCGCCGTCGCTCTTGACCGCTATCGCCGTGACCAGGATGAACGGTGAAAGCACGATAAGCGCGATACCGGAGAGCAGTATATCAAAAAAGCGCTTCGCCAGCACATATTCCGGTATCGGATGATAGCGTTCTATCTGCATCATCGGCAGATGGAACATATGTATCTGCTTCGCCCCGCCCATGATCACGTCGCCGACGCGCGGGATAACATAGACCCGTATGCCCCGGTACATGCAGTATTTCAGGATGATGTTCCGGTCATGGCTGTGGATGCCCGCCAGAAAGACCGTATCGCAGCCGTCCAGCACGGAAAGGCTTTTCAGACATTCCTTTACCTGTAAAACGTGTTCTATCTTGAATTTCTTTTCCAGACCGTATTCGCCTATCAGCGACTCCATTCCTTCCCGCGCGTCGTAGATGACTGCCGTCTCCCGCGGCCGGTAATTGGAAAAATACCATTTGTGCGAAAGAAACGCCCAAAGCACGGATACCAGAAGCTGCGCCGCCAGAACCAGAAGCATCGGCAGCACGTTCGGCATATGTAAGGACAGCAGCCATATCACCATGTACAGCGCAAAATCCGCGATCACAAGCGACAATCCCTGACTGTAAATGAGCTCCGAAATCGGGCTCGTGGAAATGTGGAACGCGTCATAAGACCTGCAAAACCCGAAATAAAGGATTGCAAACAAAAAAATCACGACCCAGTCGCCCCTTCTGTAGTACTTAACAAGCGCACGGTCCGCATAGTAGCCATACCAGACCGCAGCAAAGCAAAGCGCCATCAAAATGACATTCAGCACCTTGCATATCCTTACCGGCACATCATATTCATTTTTTCTCATTTTCTCTCCACCTCATAACCTGTCAGATACCCGTTCCTGCCCGGATATCTTTTGTTTCATCCTAATCCCTGTTTCTTTTTGACCCTGCCGCTAAAAGCAAAAGCTTCAGATCCAACAGCCCGGAAAAATGCTGTATATATATCAGATCCAGCTTAAAAAGCTCCTCTGCCGCCGTCGTTTTTTTGCCATAGACCTGCGCATACCCGGTCAGTCCCGCCCTAACGCGCAGCCTGTAAAAATATCGCGGGTCCTGCTCCAGAAGCTCCTCCATCCGTTTCCCGGAAAGCGGCCGCGGCCCTACGAGCGACATTTTTCCGCGCAGCACGTCCCACAGCATCGGAAGCCTGCTGATGCGGCTTTTATCCCAACAGGAGTTTTCGTCTGCGCTGTCCTGTATCCCGTCCATCCCCGTCGCAAAAAAATGCAGGTCAAACTCCTTGTTCGATTTTGTCACGCACCGCTGCGTTTCCATGACTCTGCCGTATTTGAGCTTTCCGTAAACCGCGCGGCACAAAATCACGGGCGAAAACAACAGCAGCAGCGCCGCCGAAACAACAACATCTGCAATCCGTTTCAACACGCGCATTTCCCAGCTGATCGGATATTCCCGAAGCTCCAGCAGCGGCATATCAAACAGCTCCATCGGCTCCGTCCCCTGCATCAGGATGTCCGCCACATCCGGCATCAGATAAACGCGGATGTAATGACTGTAGCAAAATTCCAGAAGCTCCCGGCGGGTCGCCTCCTCCATCGGTCCTAAAATGACCGCGCCGTACCAGAGCAGGCATTCTTCCTTGATTTCTTCCAGATTGTCCTTCAAATGAAGGGTGCGCAGTACCTGAAAACGGTCCCCTCGCGTCTCAAACGCCCGCAGCACCGGACGGATATCCTTCTCTCCTTCTATCGCAAGCGTTTCTATCGGAGGGAAGACGAGCCGGAATATTTTATCGGTCGCAAACGCCCACAGCCCCGCAAATGCAGTCTGCATAAGCGTCATTGCCAGCATCCCGTCCGCCGGAAGAAGCCAGTTTCTCATCAGGGAAATCTGAAAATAAGAAATCACATTTGTGAGCACGAGCGACGTCGTCTGCGACGCAAAAATATTGCCCGGCTTCAAATATCCTGTTTTCGTCCCTCCGCTCATCCTGGTCAGACACAGCAGAACGACCATATAGATGGCAAGAACGAGCAGATGTCCTCTGAAATAAAGCTTTAGTCCTGTTCCGTAATCGAAGCCCTCCTGACTGACACGATAGCTCGACACCAACGGATAGTAATAGCCGAACCACATCCATGCAAAAGCAGCCGTCTGGACAAGTATTCCGAAAAAAGACAGCTCCAATACGACGAACCTTTTTACAGCCTCCGCATGATTCCGGACGGTATCTGCAACCAGACGACGGATGCTTGCCCGCCATGCCCACCGGAACAGATAAAAAGCAGCCGCCGGAACACTTAATTCCGCGACTGTCCGGTAGAGATTCCATATTCTTTTAACGGCAACTCCCTTATCGGAGGATAATGACTGAGCCGGTCGACGATAGATTGCCAGCGATTCATCCAGCCCGTGAGCAACAAAGCCCGCCTTCAGGATATTCCACCAGGTCGCGGTGTCCTCACTGCCGATGGCAGGCATATGAATGAGCTCTTTCCCGGTTTTCTGCGTATCCAGCAGCACCGTTGAAGTAAAAATGACCGTCCTGCTCAACGCCTCCTTATAATGAAGAAGTCTCGGGACATGCACCGCTTTCCCGGTCGGAACGGCGTTTTCATCCCCGAATTCATAGGCGGAGAACACAAAAGCCGCACCATGCTTTTCCAGAAATGCCATTTGCTTTTCCAGCTTCTGCGGATACCACACGTCATCCGCATCCAAAAAGGCGATATATCTTCCGTTTGCCGCATCGATTCCGGTGTTACGTGCCTTTGCCGCACCCTCATTTTTCGGCTTTTGGATCAGCCGGATTTTCTCCTCTCCGCATAATGTCCGTAATGTCCGGTTTCCACTTTCCAACATTTCCATTTTCCGGATGCATTCCCGGATTTTTTCTACGCTTTTATCTCTGGAACAGTCATCCACCAGAATCAGCTCCCAGTCCGGATACGTCTGTCTGCAAACCATTTCTATCGTTGTCTCTATGTATTTTTCCGCATTATAGACCGGTACGATAATGCTGATCATCTTTCCAAGACCCCGTTCTTTCCTTTTTTGTAGAACCACCGTTTCCATACCGGCGGTACAGGTCTTACATAATATATCCCGCTCCTGTCCAGCCTGTATCCTTTTTCTTTTGGATTCTCACCGACAAATGCTGTGATTCCTCTTTTTCTGCACTCATCCAGCAGCTCTTTTTTTTCGTCCTTTAAACAGATCACCAGCTGCGGAATCCGGTAAATTTCCACTATATGCCCGATTTCATCCGGATTCGTCCACAAAATGCGTCCTGTCACAGCAATCAGGTCGTTCCTGCTTTGTGCCAGACGCTCTGCCCTTGCAAGGTTTTCCGGCCCATCATAGACAAGCAGCGTCCAGCCCGGACAAATCTCCCGACGCATCCAGTGTTTTGCTGCGATAAGCCATATTCCTCCCGTCAGGATGGCTTCCACATACACTACCGCCGCCTGCCCCGGATTCCCAAAAGCTGACGCTGTTACCAAAAATGCCGGCGTACACGCACATAGCAGTCTGATTGCCAGTGCGCCCTCCGTCCTGACCGACACGTCAAAAGCATCGACTGCCAATCCCGCAATGGCTGCCGTTCCAAGAAAGACCATCGTTACGGCTACAGGCAGTCCCCTCGCACAAAATACTGCGATCCAAAGCACAAACAGCGCCGCCGCACACATACAAGTATGAAAATCCTGCCGTTTTAACCGGTTCAAGCTCATTTTGTTTCCTCTTTTTTTATAACCTCAAGTCCTACCGTGACCGTCCGTCTGTCTCCCAGAAAATCCACCCTCAGCTTTGCCTCCCGCTTGTGGCGATCAATGTGCACAAGTTGTCCCCGGCAGCTTTTCAACGGTCCGTCCGTCACGGTCAGTTCATCTCCAATCAGATATCCCTTAGAGATTCTGATAACCTTGTCCTCGTCAGACAGGCTTTTTAAAAATTCCTCTTCATGAGGATACAGGGGCTTCGGAACTCCATCTGCTCCCAGAAGCTTTGTAAATTCCGGGATTTTTTTCAGCTGTTCATATAAAGCTGCCGGATCGGCGCTTTCAAAAAACAAATATCCCGGAAACAGTATATTTTCCCGCCTGGAAAGAACACCCCTTATGCGGCGCACCGTTTCCGTTTTCGGGATGAAGCATTCCTCATAAACCCGGCTCTGTCCAATGAGTATTTCACACATCTGTTTCAGTTTTTCTTCCTGTCCGGTTCTGATCCACACCACATACCACATGCTTCTTTGCCTCTGCACCTGATTTTTTCGTTTTTTGCCGCCCGAAAACCGTTTTTTGGGCAGGCTTCGCCATTCCGTCCGGGAAATCTCCCGCACGGATGACTTTTCTCTTTTACCATGCGGCGGTCAAAACGCGGCGTCGCGACGATTTTGCCTGCTGCAATCGAATCTGTCCTGTCTATTCTGTCTGCTGTATATTATGTCCTGTTGTCCTGACTTCAAGAATCCTTGATTTTTCCGAAACGTTGTTGGAAGCGTCCGAGGCTGCATATGTCACGAGCACCCTTCCGTCCGCCATATCCGATATTTTTTCAATAAAAAGCCTGTCTGTCACATCGCCGTCCTTCGCGTCATACGCCGTAACCCCTTCAAGAAGCTGCTCCTGCGTCATTGTCTCCTCATAGACCAGCGCCGTCTCGGGCACTGCGATGACCGGGGCAGTCCTGTCCTGTCTCACATACAAAAAGGCGCCTATCCCTATCAGTACCGCATCCAACGCGAAAAAACCGGCTGTCATCGTCTTGATATTCATTCCTTTTCCTCCGCTGTTCCCGCTCCGTCTGTCTCTGCCTTATCCGCTCCCTTTGGCACAAACGCTTCCTCCGCAGTCTTTTTAAGCGGAGCCATCACGTCTTCTCCCTCTTCCTCCGCACTCCCGTAATATCCCGCATACTGCTGATAATATCTGCCGTAGTACGGATTTTTCTTCAGGTTTACCTTGTTGAGCACGCAGCCCAGCACGCGGCAGTTTACCTTGTCCAGCTGTTCCTTTACGTTCTGCACGAATTTATGACTTACCGCGCCGCTTTCCACAACGATGACCGCGCCGTCGCAGTATGCCGCCGCCACCGCGCCGTCTATCACACTGCCCAGCGGGGGCGTATCCACGATCACATAATCGTACTTCCATCTCAGAAGCTCCATCAGGCCTTTAAAGCTGTCCCCGCTCAAAAGCTCGCTTGGATTCGGCGGTACCGGCCCTGCGAAAATAATGTCGAAGTTTTCCACGTTCGTCCGGCAGCACACGTCGTCGTATTCCGCCTGTCCGCTCAGATAATGGGAAAGGCCGTATTTTTCGCGGCTCGCCTTATATCTGCCCCGCAGCACGGACCTTCTCATATCCGCATCCACGAGGACTGTCTTTTTCCCGCTTTCTGCCAGCGACATGCACAGCTGAAAGGAGACGCTGCTCTTGCCTTCGTTCGGCGTACAGCTCGTCAGCGAAATGACCTTTACGTCTTTTCCTGCAAAGCTCAAATTGGTACGCAGTGTTTTATATGCTTCCTTCGTCCTGAAGTCCAGCTGTTCGGTCGTTCGGATCACTACATTCTGCATGCTTGTTCTCTTCCCTCTTCTTTCCTGTTGTTTCCCATAACTGTTCAGCGGCGGCTGCGGCGGCTTTTTTTTCTGCGCTTTTTCGTTTCCCCCTCATTCATGGGGATGACCGCCAGCGTAGACAGGCCGAGGTAACGCTCCACATCCTCCGCCGTGCGTATCGTATCGTTCATCAGGTAGGAAACTACCGCGATGCCCGCCACGACCAGGACACCGAGCATCCCGCCAAGCACCGTATTTCTCCCTACTGACGGTCCTGTCTTATGGGTTGGAGCATTCGCCGTTTCCACCACATTTACCGCCTCGATATCCATCACATTGCTAATGTGCATGGCCGCTGCCTCTCGTACCGCATTCGCCGTCTTCATCGCCCGTACCGGGTCGGTATCCGTCACCGTGATGGTGAGCACGCGGGTGTCGTCCGGGGACGCCACGCTCACTCTCCCGTTCAGATTTTCATAGCTTACGGGAAGTCCCAGCTGCTCTATAACCGATTCCAGCACAAACCGGCTCTTGATGAGCTCTGCATAGTCTTTCGTCAGCTGCGTCCCCAGCTGGATATCGCTGTATGTGACGTTCGCGTTTTCCGTTTTGTTCAAAATATATATCTTTGTCGCCGACTGATAGGTCGGCGCTGATACGAACCCGCTGTATAAAAAGGCCAGCATCGCGGTACATATTCCCACAGCTATCATCAGCGGAAGCTTCCCGATCAGCATTTTCATAAGATCGATAAGGTCGATTTCCATTTCATCATTCTGCATCTGACTGCGATTTTCCATTGTCATCTCTTCTCCCCTGCTATTTCTTTTGTGAACAGCCTTCCAATATTGCGGCGGCATTTTCATATAAAAGCCGCTGCGCATATGCAACGCCGCATTTTTTGGAAAGCCAAGAAGCGCATTCCTTCATATACGCCTGCCGTCCTCCCGATGCCCGGTGCGCGTCCGTTGCCACTATATCTGTCAGCTCTTCTTTTACCAGCTTTTTTGCAGTCCGCTTCATCTGCGTGCCTCCAAAGCCTGTCAGGCTTCCCGAATTAACCTGTATCAGACAGCCGCTTTCCCGCAGCCCGTCCACTCTGTCCAGGTCCCGCACCAGATTCCCGTACCGCTCCGCATGCGCCAGAACCGGGATATATCCCGCATCCAACAGCCTGTATAGTCCGTTCTGGATATAAGCCCATTCCTCATCCGGCAAAAACTCTGTCAGCACATAGGCAGAATCCGCCAGCACTGATGCCTTGCCCTGTTTCAGGAACTCCTCTGTATCATAGCTGTACAAAACTTCCCCTCCCGGATAAAGGCGCACCGGAACAGCCAGACCATCGAGCACCTTTTGAAGCCGCTCCGTCTTTTCTTTTATGCTGTGTGCATCCGCACATCTTCTGTCCGGCTTCTGATGGGGCGTCAAAATGACCTTCCTTATCCCTTCCTCTGCCGCCTGTCGGAGCATGGCGACGCTTTCCTCCAGACTGCGCGCCCCATCGTCCGTTCCGTACAGGCTGTGGTTGTGTATATCGATGTATCCTGCTTCCATCTGTCGCTTTTGTCCCGGCTCTCCCGCCGCATCCTTTCCATTTCTGTGAAAAATCCACTTTATTGATATAAATCAATTCTTCTGTTTTATGCGTGTTGTCGGTTTTAAACAGACTTTTATGTACGTTTAAATATTATTATATGGGTTTCATGATTATTTTTCAATCGTAAATTTTCTATAAAAATTATGAAATTTTCCATTTATTTTGTTGTATTTGTTCTTTTTCGACGGGATTTGAAGTAATATTTTATTGAAAAAATGTATAATTTGACACTTCCGGCATTTAGCGCTACACTGTTATGAAATGATACAGAGTGATTGCAGCAGTTTAAAACTCCTGTCACAACCGGAAAAGAAAGGATTTGATACTTTGAAAGACAGACTTACCCTGCGTCCCCTTTACAAGGACGACCTGCCTATGCTGCACAAGCTTTATTCCGATGAAGCATCAGCCCGCTATATGCGCTTTGGAAAGCACACCTCCCTCGAACAGACAAGAACGCTTCTGCGGCACTATCTTGAAGACGGTTGTCTTCCCTACGCGCTCATCAATAGAAACAATGATTTTGTCGGCTACATCAGCCTGATTCCTGCAGAGGATGCCCCGGATTCCGGCGAATTCACCGCCACTCTCATGATCCTGCCGAAATTCTGGAAGGATGGATACGGCACGGAAGCCGTACAGGGAATTTTAAAACTCCTCCCCGCGCATCCGGAAGTAAAAAAGATTCTGGGATATATCGTGGACCGGAATGTGGGGAGCTGGAAGATTGCAGAAAAGTGCGGATTTTCAAGGATTGAAGAGATCAGAGTCGAAGAAGACAGAGTATTGTATGTGTATGAATACGTTGTATAAAAGCATGTGGAATCTGCCTGAATCCAGGCATAGCAAAAAACCCTTGAAATTCCCATTTCTGGGCTTTTCAAGGGTTCTAACCTGCATTTATATTTTTCTTTCAGACGATCAGCCGAGCTGTGCAGCAACCTCTGCAGCGAAATCCTCCTGCTTCTTCTCGATACCTTCGCCGGTCTCGAAACGAACGAATCTCTTTACAGAAAGGTTTGCGCCGTTGTCCTTGCCAACCTGTGCAAGATACTGTGCAACGGTCTGCTTGCCGTCCTCTGCCTTAACGTAAACCTGCTCAAGCAGGCATACTTCCTTCAGCTCTTTGTTCAGACGGCCAATTACTGCGCCCTCGATCACCTTCTCGGGCTTGCCTGCCATCTTAGGATCGTTTGCGATCTGAGCCTTCAGGATCTCTTTCTCATGCTCTTTGTACTCTTCGGATACGTCAGCAGTGGAAACGTACTTCGGATTCAGAGCTGCGATCTGCATTGCAACGTTTGTCAGAGCCTCTTTTACAGCGTCGTTTACAACGTCTGTGTCAGCCTCAACCAGAACGCCGATGCGGCCGCCGCCGTGTGTGTAGGATACAACACAGCCGTGCTCTGCAACAACCTTCTCGAATCTTCTGATCTTTAAGTTCTCGCCAATTACAGCGATCTGCTCAACCAAAACGTCCTTTACGGTCTTGGACGCATCTGCGTGCCAAGGCTCAGCCAGGAACGCATCCAGATCTGTATTCTCGGAAGCAACAACCTGCTCTGCAACCGCGCCTACAAATGTCTGGAACTTCTCGTTCTTTGCAACGAAGTCTGTCTCAGAGTTTACTTCAACAACAGCTGCTGTGCTGTCGTCCTTTGCAACGATGCGGCAGATACCTTCTGCTGCGATACGGCTTGCCTTCTTCTCAGCCTTCGCCTGTCCGTTCTTTCTTAAAAATTCTACAGCGGCATCCATATCGCCTTCTGTAGCTGTCAGCGCCTTCTTGCAGTCCATCATGCCGGCGCCGGTCATTTCTCTTAACTCTTTTACCATTGCAGCTGTAACAGCCATTTTTCAATCCTCCATTAAAAACCGGTTGTCATGTTCCTTCAGGATCCCGGATCCCGAACCAGCTATTTATGCCTCCTGGGAAGCAACCTCTTCGATGTCGGAAGCCTCAGAAACAGCAACTGCCTCTTCTGTGTAAACTTCCTCGCCCTGATTTGCCTCGATCACAGCATCTGCCATCTTGGAAGTGATCAGCTTAACGGCTCTGATCGCGTCGTCGTTGCCGGGGATGATGTAATCCAGCTCTTCAGGATCGCAGTTTGTATCGCCGATACCGATCAGTGTAATGCCCAGAGCGTGAGCCTCCTGTACGCAGATTCTCTCCTTCTTGGGATCTACAACGAAGATCGCGTCAGGGATTCTTGTCATATCCTTGATACCGCCAAGGTTCTTCTCCAGCTTCTCCCACTCTTTCTTGATCTGGATAACTTCTTTCTTAGGCAGAACTTCAAAAGTGCCGTCCTCAGCCATAGCCTCGATCGCTTTCAGTCTCTCGATTCTGCTTCTGATGGTCTTGAAGTTGGTCAGCATGCCGCCCAGCCATCTCTCGTTTACAAAGTACATTCCGCAGCGCTCAGCCTCTGTCTTAACAGCGTCCTGTGCCTGCTTCTTTGTTCCTACGAACAGGATCGTGCCGCCCTGTGCAGCGATCTCGAATACTGCCTTGTAAGCCTCGTCCACTTTTACAACAGACTTCTGTAAGTCGATGATGTGGATGCCGTTTCTCTCTGTGAAGATGTAGGGAGCCATCTTAGGGTTCCATCTTCTGGTCTGATGTCCGAAATGAACACCTGCTTCAAGTAACTGTTTCATGGAAATAACGCTCATTTTTTGTCCTCCTGTGGTTTGTTCTTCCGCACTCTTTTCGGGAAAAATCTCCGACTCGCCGCCATCCAAAGCGTTAAGGGACACCCGCGGCGCAGCAGAATGCGTGTTTTTTAGCTATAACATTTGGATTCTAACACAAAACTCCCCCTCTTGCAAGGGGGAGTTTTTATTTCTTGTAACAGACCGATTGGGGCTAAATTGATTCTATTTCTTTTCCCGGAGTTTTTTGATCTCCGAATAGGCAAATTCATTCCGGATCTTGATATAGGTTCCCTTCATCCCGGAAGAACGGGATTCGATGATGCCCGCGCTCTCAAATTTGCGCAGCGCGTTTACGATCACAGAACGGGTAATGCCCGCCTGATCCGCGATCTTACTCGCCACAAGGATGCCCTCGCCGCCCTTTAATTCCTCAAAGATCAGCCCGATCGCCTCCAGCTCCGAATAAGACAGCGTGCCCAGCGCCGCGTGCACGACCGCCGCCTTTCTGTCCTCCTCCGCGCTCTCTTCATTCACGGCGCGCAGCATTTCCAGCCCTACGACCGTCGCCCCGTATTCGCACAGGATGATGTCGTCGATGCTGTAGCTTTTTTCGCGGCGGTATAAAAACAGCGTGCCCAGCCGCTCGCCGGCGATCTCGATGGGCGTAACGATCGCGGAAAACTCCTGTTCCTCCGCGCCGTCAAAGCCGAGCGTCGTTAAATTCACATTTTCCTTCGTAGAAAGGATCGACAGCATGCGTTCATTCAAAAGCGGATCCAGAAAGCTCCCCACGCTGCAGCCGGAAAGCTCGCAGATTGCGCCGCCGTCCTTGTCCGAAAGCCCCAGCACCTTTCCCTTGCGGCTGATCACCAGCACATTTGACTGCGTCGTATCCTGCATGACCCGGCAGATGTCGTTAAAGATCACCTTGCTGGAATGATTGTTATGCAGCAATTTTCCTATCTTTCTGGTCTTATCCAGAAGCTGGACACCACTCATGCTTCCTGTTCCTCCAAACATCCGTCTCCTAGGTCAAGCATCCGGAGACGAAGCGTTACTTCATTACCGTTCGCTGTCTTTCCGGCAAACGGTACTATTCCTTCTCTTCTTCTTTTTCCTTTACAAAGCTACAGCCCTCTTTGGAGCATACGAGCTTGTTTCCCTTTTCCAGCATGATCGAGCCGCATACCGGGCATTTCTCATTGGAAGGCTTCTGCCACACCATGAAATCGCAGTCCGGATTGTCGATACAGCCGTAATAGCGTCTGCCCTTCTGCGTCTTTTTCATAACGATGTCTTTTCCGCATTTGGGGCAGGCAACGCCGATCTTCTCATAATAAGGCTTCGTATTGCGGCACTCCGGGAATCCCGGGCATGCCAGAAAACGTCCGTGCGGGCCGTATTTGATGACCATGCGGCGGCCGCACAGCTCGCACACCTCGTCCGATTCCTCGTCGCCGATCTTGACCTCTTCCAGATCCTTCTCCGCAATTTTTACCGCCTCGTCCAGATCCGGATAAAAATTGGAAACGATCGTCTTCCAGTCTACCGTCCCTTCGGAAACGCCGTCTAAAAGTGCTTCCATGTTCGCCGTAAAGTTCACGTCCACGATTGTCGGGAACGCGTCCTTCATCATTTTGTTCACGACCTCGCCCAGCTCTGTCACATAAAGATTTTTGTTCTCCTTTGCCACATAGCGGCGCGCAAGGATCGTCGTGATCGTCGGCGCATAGGTGCTGGGACGTCCGATCCCGAGCTCCTCCAGCGTCCGCACAAGGGACGCCTCCGTATAGTGGGCGGGCGGCTGCGTAAAATGCTGCGCCCCGTCAAAGCTTTCAAATGCCAGCTTCGTATCCTTGTCGATGCTCTTTGCCAGCGTGTTGTTTTCCGCCTTGTCCTCATCATCCATCGTGTAGACGCTCATAAAGCCGTCAAAAACGACCTTGCTCGCCGCCACAGTAAAACGGTGCCCGCCGCCGTCGATCTTTACGGACGTCGTCTCATAGCGCGCAGCCGTCATACGGCTTGCCATGAAGCGCTTCCAGATGAGCTGATACAGACGGAACTGGTCCCTCGACAAAGATTCCTTTAATTCCAGTGGGATGCGCGCCACATCTGTCGGGCGGATCGCCTCGTGGGCGTCCTGGATCTTCTGCCCGCTTTTCCTGACTGTTCCCTCGCCCGCGTACTGTTCGCCGTATTTCTCCGTGATATAGGCTTTCGCCATCTCTTCCGCTTCCTCGGAAACACGGGTGGAATCGGTTCTCAGATAGGTAATGATACCGACCGTTCCCTGCCCCTTGATGTCCACGCCCTCATAGAGCTGCTGCGCCAGACGCATTGTTTTCTGGGTCGAAAAATTCAGCACCTTGCTGGCTTCCTGCTGCAAAGTGGAGGTGGTAAAGGGCAGGGGCGCTTTTTTGACGCGCTCACCTTTTTTTACATCAGAAACGGCAAAGGAAGCGTTCTCACAGTCCTTTTTGACCCGATCAACCTCTTCTGCGCTCTTTAGCTGGCGCTTTGTATCGCCTTCGCCGTAATATTTGGCGGTCAGAAGCTTTCTTTCGCCCGGGATCTTAAAGGAAGCGTCCAGCGTCCAGTATTCCTCCGGGATAAAAGCGTTGATTTCCTCTTCCCGGTCGCAGATAATGCGCAGCGCCACCGACTGCACGCGTCCCGCCGACAGCCCCCGCTTTACCTTCGCCCACAGAAGCGGCGAGATCCGGTAGCCCACCATGCGGTCCAGCATACGGCGCGCCTGCTGCGCGTCCACCAGATTCATGTCGATCTCCCGCGCATGCTTTAAGGATTCCTTGACCGCGCTTTTGGTGATCTCATTAAACGTAATACGATATACCTTTTTGCCGGAAAGCTTCAGTGCCTCCATCAGATGCCAGGAGATCGCCTCCCCTTCCCGGTCCGGGTCCGTCGCCAGATAGATCTTTTCCGCCTTTTTTACCTCTTTGCGGAGGTTGGCAAGGATGTCGCCCTTTCCTCTGATCGTAATATATTTCGGTTCGTAATCATGTTCCACGTCGATGCCGAACTGGCTCTTCGGGAAATCGCGCACATGCCCGTTGCTGGCTGCCACCTCATAGTTGGCTCCCAGAAACTTCTTTATCGTCTTTACTTTGGCAGGTGACTCCACGATCACTAAATATTTCGCCATATTCTGATATCCCCAATCCCTTTTACTGCTATTCCGCACATTTTTGTCTTTCCGTGCAGTTATCGTGAACCACTATACACCATATCAGGATTCATTGCAAGCAGAAATTTTCTGATAATTTCCGATAATATTGCCCGCCGCTTGCGCCTGCAAGCCCGTCCAGCTCCAGAAAGACAAGCTCCTCCATTACGGCAGGGGCAGACGCCTCCCAGCCCCCTTCCCGAAGCTTTAAAAGCACTGCGTCAAGGCTTTCCGGCGTGGTATCCAGTGCCTCCCATACCGCACGGCGGAAAGGGGAGCGCAGGGAGGCTGGCGCGCCTTCGGATTGTGCCGGCTTTTTGCCGTCTGGCGCTGCGCCTTTCCTGCCCGCAGGCTTTTGATCATCGTCCGGTACTTCTGCGCTGCCGCCCCCGTCCAGCTCCCGCAAAATCTGCGCCACGCTTACCGCAGCCCCCGCGCCGTTTCCGATCAGCCGGTTGCAGCCCCGGCTGCACAGATCCGTAATGCGCCCCGGCACGGCGAATACGTCCCGCCCCTGTTCCAGCGCCATATCCACCGTAATGAGCGTGCCGCTCTTTTCCCGCGCCTCGATAACCAGCACCAGATCGGAAAGCCCGCTGATGATCCGGTTGCGCGGCGGAAAAAGATGCGCATGGGGCTGCGTCCCCGGCGGATATTCCGACAGGATACATCCTCTTTCCTTAAGCAGGTCATAGAGCTTTCTGTTTTCCGGCGGATAACACACGTCCACGCCGCAGCCCAGCACCGCGACAGAAAACCCTCCCGCCTGCAGCGCCGCCGTCTGGGCGATCCCGTCTGCACCGCGCGCCATGCCGCTGACGATTGTAACGCCTTCCTTTGCCAGCCCGCGCCCAAAATAAGCTGCCATCTCCTGTCCGTAAGCCGACGCTGCCCGCGCCCCCACGACCGCTGCGGCTTTTCCGTACTCTCCTGCCCTATCTGGCGCTTTATGCGCCCGTTTTTTCCCCGGATCGTCCGGAACTCTTCCTATTCCATAGAGCGCCGCCGGAGGATCCGGAATCTGGCGAAGCCGCTTTGGATAATCATCATCCCACAAAGGCAGGAAAAAAATTCCCCTTTTCTGAAAATCCTCCAGTTTTTTTGCCGCCTCATCTGCCCGGGCGCCGGAAAGCTGCGCGCCTACTTTTTTTGCCCGCGCTTCGCCCAGTATTTCCCGCAGCGCCGGTTCTGAAAGCGTTAGCGCCTCCGATACGCTTTCTGTTTTTTCCAAAAGGCGCATGATCCCCGCCCTCCCTAATCCATCTATGCTGCACAGCGCAAAATATTCCGCTTTTTCCCGCTCGTCCATCGCTCCTCCTTTTTGTATCCCTCATTTTTGCAGCATATGCTGATTCCGGTAATACACCGCCTGACTTAAGTGGCGCACCAGAATCCTTTCGCTGCCGTCCAGATCTGCCAGCGTCCGCGCCGTGCGGATCACGCGATGACAGCCCCGTGCCGAAAGCCCCGCCTGTCCCGCCGCTTTTTCCAGAAATTCCTGTTCCTGAAAGCCAAGCGCGCAATACCGCAAAATCTCCCCTGCCCCCAGCCGCCCGTTTACTCCGATCGGCGTGCCTGCGTAGCGGAAGCTCTGGCGCTCCCGCGCTTCCAAAACCCGCTCCCGCATCCGGACGCTGTCGGACGGCGCTTTTTTGCCTGCGTCATCCGAAAGGGCATCTAAAGCAGCTTCCGAAGCGTTTTTTGTCTCCCACAGCATCCGTACCGGAAGCGGCGATACGCTGCAGCATAAATCAATCCGATCCAGCAGCGGCCCGGAGATCCGCGACAGATAACGCGCCACCTCCCACTCCCGGCATCTGCACCGGTTCCGGTCCGGATAATAGCCGCAGGGACACGGATTGGTAGCAGCAAGCAGCATAAAATCCGCCGGATACACAAAATTCCCCCTGCTCCTTGCCAGAAAAATCTTTCCCTCCTCCAACGGCTGGCGCAGCACATCCAGCGTCTGACGCTTAAATTCCGCCAGCTCGTCCAAAAACAAAACGCCCCTGTGCGCCAGTGTCACCATCCCGGGCTTTGGGATGCTGCCGCCCCCGGTCAGCGCATAGGGCGACACCGTATGGTGCGGGCTTACGAACGGTCTTTTTTCCAAAAGCCGCCCCTCCTCCAGCTGCCCTGCCGCGCTGTAAATGGAAGAAATCTCATACTGCTCCTGCCGCGTCATAGGCGGTAAAATCCCGGGCATACACCGCGCCAGCATCGTTTTCCCGGTTCCCGGCGGCCCTGTAAGCAGCAGATTGTGCATGCCTGCCGCCGCTGCCATCGCCGCAGTCTTTGCTTCCTCCATCCCCTTTACAATCGAAAAATCCGGCTCCTCTTCTGTCTGTGTCCGCCCTGTACAGGGCAGCTTTTCCAGCCCTTTTTGCGCCTTTTTTCTCAGCAGGCTCCGTTCCTCTGCGTCCGAAGCCAGATAAAGCATCGCCTCCTCCAGCGTCTCCACGCCCATCGCGCAGATTTCCTCCCGCAAAAGCCCCTCCCGGAAATTTTCCATCGGCAGGATACATTCGGAAATTCCTGCTTCTGCTGCCGCCGTTACCATCGCCAAAACACCCCGCACCGGCTTTACCCGCGCGTCCAGCCCCAGCTCCCCTGCCGCCCAGCCGCCCCTGAGCCTTTCGGGCGGGCTTACCTCCTTTGCCGCCAGGATTCCAAGCGCCACCGGAAGATCGAACGACGTTCCCGTTTTGGGGATACCCGCCGGGGAAAGATTGACCGTTATTTTTTCCGCGGAAAGCCCCATCCCGATATGGTGCAGCGCCACACGGATCCGCTCCCGTGCTTCGCGCACCTCGCTGTCCAAAAGCCCCACCATGTCAAAGCACGGGAGCCCTCTCGACACATCGACCTCCACCTGCGCGGCATAGCTTTTTAAACCGTAAAGCCCTCCCGCATTGATCTGACAATACATAACTTCCTTTCCGTCCCGCAAAAATTATGTATGCGAATATAAATTCTTCTTTATCCCATCGGAAAATCCGGGCGATTCGCCCTCGAAAAAGGCAGACCAGAACGTCCGCCGCCCAACTATCATAACTGATTTTACAATACCGCAGCGCACGGCTTCTGTCAAGAAAAAAACAGCCTGTATTGCCAAAAACAGCCTGTATCCCACAGCCTTTTGCATAAATCCGAAAATCTGAAAATCGCCCGGCCCCGGAAAAATCTCCGAAGCCGAGCGATCCTCTGAATGTTATTCTTTTATTTCATCCGCTGCGACCATGCACTCCTTTTGCCAGAATGCGATCCCATACCGAAGCACGCTCTTAAATCCGCTGCGTTCCAGCTTCCGCGCATACTGTTTTTCCGCAATCTGATCCAGTGCGGTCCGGCATCCTTCTTTCAGCCCCGCCTGCCGGATTTACAGGATTCTTTTCCGCCGAAGCTATCCCTCCCTGCCCTACCGGCTTTACCACAACCTTCTTCTCCGGAATCTCCACCGTATCCGTCCGCTTCTCTGTGCCCGGCGCAGTGTAGCCCGACACGATCGAAAGGCATTTCTTCGGGCACATATTCACGCAGCTTCCGCACTGCACGCAGTCGAACCGGCTGATCGACCACGTATTTTCCGCCCGGTTGACCATGATCGCGCCGGGCGGGCAGGAACGCATGCACATCCCGCAGCCGATGCAGTCGGCTGCGTTTATTTCAATATGTCCCCGCATCCGCTCCGGAAATTCCGCCGGTTTTTCCGGATATGCGACGGTGGCGGGCTTGGAAAACAGATTTTTCAGCGCGGTTTTGGCATAGACAAACACCTTTACCTTGTCAAGCTCCAGATCTGCTTTTATTTTATCAAGATCCATCTCTATCTTCCTCCAAATCCTAGCGTTCCGTACAGCTGATGCACGGATCGATCGTCAGGATCAGCAGCGGCACATCCGCCAGCTGACAACCCTTTAACAGATCCACCATCGGCGGAATGTTGCTCGTCGTCGGTGTGCGCAGGCGGAAACGGTCCAGATTTTTCGTACCGTTTCCTTTTACATAATAAATTGCCTCGCCCCTTGGCTGTTCGATGCGCATAAAATATTCCCCGGAAGGATTGCCCTTGACCGGCTCTGCGACCGGCCCCTCCGGGATTTTGGAAACCGCCTCCCGGATCAGATGGAGCGACTGCACAAGCTCTTCCAGACGCACCTCGCATCTTGCATAGGAATCGCCGTCCGTGCGGACGACCGGCTCCACATTCAGGTCGCAATATGCGCCATAGCCCAGCATCCGCACGTCATAGGCTTCGCCGCTGGCGCGCAGCATCGGCCCCACCGCCCCTGCAAGCAGCGCATCCTTTCTTTTTAAGACGCCCAGCTCCTTTAAACGGCTCTGCACCGTGTAATCCTTTAAAAAGGTTTTCGTCATCGGGCGGATCGCCTCTTCCAGCTTCTCTGCCATATCGGAGATCGCCTTTAACATCGAACCGTCCATGTCCTTTAATACGCCGCCGACCGTATTTACCGAAAAAATGATCCGCCCTCCGGTCGTTAAATCGAACATCGTCAGCACTTCCTCGCGCAGCCGCCACGCTTCCATAAACAGGCTTTCAAAACCCATGGCGTCCGCCAAAAGCCCCAGCCACAAAAGATGGCTGTGCACGCGGCTCATCTCCATCCAGATCGTCCGCAGATAGGACGCCCTTTTGGGAACCTCAATGCCCATCACATGCTCCACCGCCTCGCAGTAGCCCATGCCGTGCCCGCAGCTGCAGATGCCGCAGACGCGCTCCGCGATGTAAACATACTGTTTAAAATCCTTTTTTTCCACCAGCTTTTCCAGCCCCCGGTGGATAAATCCGATGCTGGGGATGGCTTCCACGACCACCTCATCCTCCAGCACAAGATCCAGATGGATCGGCTCCGGCAACACCGGATGCTGCGGCCCGAACGGTACAATACTCTGTTTTGCCATCTTCCCTCACCCCTTTTCCTTAAATGGCGTTTCCCGATCAATCCGGTAAAGCTTATGATGATAGTCTACCGTCAGGTTTTTGATCGGCACGCCAAACAGCTCTGCCGCCTCGTTTTCCTGGATAAACGCGCAGGGATATACCTGCGTAATGCTGGATACTTCCTCATCCGTTCCCGTATGGAGACGAAGCGTTACCATTTCATAATTTTTGCAGAACGAATAGCTCAGCTCGAAGCCGTCCTCTATCCGCACGGCGCAGATCTGCACAAGCCGCCATTCCTCCATTTTCATACGGATCACTTCATTAAAAAAATCATCCATCGAGATTTCCCTGATCTGATTTTTGTCTTCCATCATTTCTGCTCCTTTGACCGTTCCAGCGCCTTTGTTTTTTCATCCAGAATCTTTAACGCCTCCACGACGCCGTCGATGATCGCCTCCGGACGCGCCGCGCATCCCGGCACATAAACGTCCACCGGGATTACCGTGTCAATGCCGCCCCGGATGTTATAGCATTCCTTAAAAACGCCGCCCGTGCAGGCGCAGATCCCGACTGCCACGACCACCTTCGGCTCCGGCATCTGGCTGTAAAGCTGCTTTACCACGCTTTCGGTCTGGCTGTTGACGCCGCCCGTGATCAAAAGGATGTCCGCCTGAAACGGGTCGCCCGTATTGATCACGCCGAACCGTTCCAGATCATATTTGGGCGTCAGGCAGTCCAGCACCTCTATATCACAGCCGTTGCAGCTGCTTGCATCATAATGCAGAAGCCACGGCGAATTCGATACTTTTCCCATATCAATCTCCATTCCCCACTTTATTTGATCAGCATCAGGATCAGCAGATTTAAGCCGCCCGTCAGAAGCGTCACGATCCAGCAGCCTGCCAGCACCTGATTCCATTTTAAACGGGCGCTCACGTTGTCCCACAAAATCTCCGCAAAATAGATCACCATACACACTGCGGCAGCCACGATCCAGCTCCACCAGTGCTCGTTGACGATAAACAGCCCGAAAATACCGAAGATCAGCACGATCTCATAATATTCCGCGATATTCATGACCGCCAGCGTCGCCCCGCTCATCTCGGTCGTAATGCCCTTTACCATCTCCTGATGGGCATGATGGCTCGTGGACAGGTCGAAGGGGGATTTTCTCAGCTTTAACGCCGCCGTAAACATAAAGCCCACCAAAAACCCCGGCATAAACGCCACCGCGCTGACCGGCGCCTGAATGATGTCCGCCACATGGAAGGATCCGGTCGCCAGATAAAACCCGACCGCCACCAGAAGCGTCAGCGGCTCGTACGCCATCATCTGCACCATTTCCCGGCTTGCCCCCATGTTTGCAAAGGGCGAGGAATCGCTGGACGCCGCCATGACCAGAAACATGTCCGCCGTGGACAGGATGAACAGGCACATCAGAATATCCATGCCGCCAAACAGCATCGCCCCGGCGATGACGATAAACACCAGATAGCTTAAATTCAGCAAAAGCTGCACATTGTTGACCGCCAGCATCTGCTTGGAAAACAGCTTTCTCAAATCATAAAAAGGCTGCCATACCGACGGTCCCTTCCGCCTCTGCATCCGCGCGCTCACGATCCGGTCAAAGCTGTCCATCAGCCCGCCGATCAGGGGCGCCAAAAGCAGATAGGCGATCACACAAATCACTCTGTTCATACCGCACCTCCTATGATCAGGCAGAACACGATGATCAGAACCACCGCCGACAATATCAGGGACGGCTTTAACAAATGCCTCCGCCCGAATTCAAACCGCAGATACCAGTTGCTTAAATACAAATGCTTTTCCTCCCCGAAGCTGTCCGTAAAATGCCGGTTGTCGCCCCGGTTGATGCCGCCCATGTAAATCTGTACCAGCTGCCTTTTTGCGCCGCCGCTGACCAAAAACATGATCGCCGGGACGATCAGCACCGCTCCCAGCATGATCGCCATCGTCGTCAGCACGCTCATGGAAAGCACCGCCTCGGACGCGCCGAACATTTCCGCCACGATCGGGTCTACCACATGGGTCGCCACAAACGGAAGCATCAGGCACAGCAAAAGCATGATCGCCGCATGCACAAACATCGAAAGATACTCGTCTTTGCGCGTCACGTCCTCCACGCCCTTTCTGGCATGGTGCTGGGAAATCAGCTTTGCCAGCCACTTCGTCCAGTAAAACATCGTTGTGGCGCTGCCGTATGCGATACAGATGACTAAAAATACGTTTTCGGAGTCCACAAACGCCTTTAACGCCACCCATTTTGAAATCAGCATGCCAAAGGGGGCAAGATACATGCCCGCGATGCCGATGCCCATGATATAGGCAAGCTTCGGAAGCCGCAGCAAAAGCCCGTGCATATCCTCAATATCCCGGGAGCCGAGACAGTTTTCCGCCGCGCCCACCGCCTGAAACAGCATGGATTTGCTGACAGAATGGAAAATCATCAGAAAGATCGCGCCCCAGACTGTCTCCTTTACGCCTGTTCCCGCGCACGCCACGATCAGCCCCAGATTGGAGATCGTCGAAAAGGCGAGCACCTTTTTGCCGTCGTTCTGGGCGATTGCCATCATGCTTGCCATGATAAACGTAAACCCGCCGATGCAGGATACCATCAGCCCCACGATATTGCCGCTTAATGCCGGAGCGATCCGGATCAGCAGATACACGCCCGCCTTTACCATCGTCGCGCTGTGCAAAAGGGCGCTGGAAGGCGTCGGCGCAACCATCGCCCCGAACAGCCATGTGGAAAAAGGCATCTGCGCCGATTTGGTCAGGCCTGCAAGGGCAAGGCACGCCAGCGGAAACATCATGCCGGAGGAAACCGCGTCGGAAAGCTGGACGCTTCCCTGCGTAAAGGCAAGCACCGCGATCGCTGCGGCAAACCCAAGCCCTCCTAACAGGTTCATCCACAGCGCCGAAAAGCTGTTTTCCAGCGCTTCCTCCGTGCGCGTGTAGCCAATCATTAAAAAGGAAATCACGCTCGTAATCTCCCAAAAAAAATACATCCAGATCAGGCTCTGGGAAAAGACCAGCCCGAACATCGCCGCCAGAAACAAAAACAGCATGGAAAAAAAGAACGGCTGCCTGTCCTTGTACTCCTTATGATGCTCGTGATAGCCCTTCATGTAGCCCACCGTATAAATGCAGATAAAGCCGCCCACAAAGGCGATGATCACGCACATGAGCACAGTCAGCCAGTCCACCATCATGTGCTCCTTTTCCACGATCGGCGCGGTCTGCTCCACATACAAGATCAGCCCTGTCTGCGCCACCGACAAAACCGCCGGCAGCACCTTGTGATATTTGACGCTCATAAAAACGATCAGGAGCATCAGCCCGATCTCCCCAACCGTCATCAGATGGTCCACCGTCTCCGTCGCCGTAAAAAATACCGCGCGCCCGTATCCGCCCGCTCCCCAGCCTGCAAGCAGGGCAAGCGTCACTGCCATAATGCAGCCTGCGCCTGCGTACACGATAATCCCCCGGATCCTGCCGTCTTTGAGCAAAGCCATCAGAACCGCCAGAAGCACCGGAATCCCGATCAGTACCGGTATCAGTACCATGATCCTACCTCCCTCTTGACTCAGCGTATCTTTTCTTAAAGAATGCGCCCCTTTTTTCTTCTCTTTTCTATTTATAGACCTTTTAACAGATTTTTGCAAGAGGGAAAGTCTATCTGGATTTTTTTTAGATAAAGTGCTAAAATATCCAAAGACCGCCAAAAGGAGGGAGAATATTTCATGCACGAATTGAGCATTACGGAAAGCATTCTGCGAACCAGTTTGGAAGAAGCTGACAAATGCCACGCTTCTCGGATTTCAGCGATCCGCCTGTGCCTCGGTCCCTTCTCCGGGATCGTTCCGGAATGTATCCAGATGTACCTTGACCTGCTGGCGGAGGGCACGATCGCAGAGGGCGCTAAAATAGAAGCGCGCACCCTGCCCTTAAAGGTGCGCTGCCGGGACTGCCATGCAGAAAGCGAGATCACGCGGCATCACATCGCCTGCCCTGCATGCGGGAGCCTGCGGCTGCAGATTTTGTCCGGCAAAGAATTTATGATAGAAAGTCTGGAGGTAGATATTGATGGAAATCAAAGTGCTTCATCAGGTAATGGACTGGAATGAGGACGTGAGCGAACAGGTGAAAAAAGAGCTGGCAGACCATAAGATCTGCATGATCAACGTCATGGGAAGCCCCGGCGCGGGAAAGACCAGCCTGATCGTTTCCCTGATCGAAAAGCTGCGGGAAAAATGGCGCATCGGCGTCATCGAGGGCGACATTACCGGTCAGATCGACGCAGAGCGAATCGCCGCCTTAAACATCCCCGCCATCCAGTTAAATACCGACGGGGCGTGCCATATCGAAGCCATGAGCATCCAAAACATCCTGCCCCATCTGCCGCTCGACGACCTGGACGTGATCTTTGTGGAAAATATCGGAAACCTCGTCTGTCCCGCCGAATTTAAAATCGGCGAATCCATGCGGATCACGATTTTAAGCGTCCCGGAGGGCGACGATAAGGTAGAAAAATATCCGCTCATGTTTACCGAAACCAACTGCCTCGTATTAAATAAATACGATATGCTTCCTTATTTTGATTTCGATGAAGCCAGAGTCCGCTGCCATTATGAAATCTTCTGCCCCGGCGCACCCTATTTTCCGGTCAGCTGCCGCACAAAGGATGGGCTGGACAGTCTTTGCAGCTATCTGTCCGCACAGATTGACGCTGTAATCCGGCAATGAATACGCAGCGAGACGATATGACGGCAAAAGACAGCGGCAAAACGGCAGCAAAAGGCAGCGGCAAAACGGCAGCAAAAGACAGCGGCAAAACGGCGGCAAAACGGGAATCCGGCGGCAGCGCTGCCCCCTGCAGCGTCCTCGTCACGCTTTCCGGGCTTGTTCAGGGCGTGGGCTTCCGCCCCTTTCTGCACCGGATCGCCCTGCAAAACGGGCTGTCCGGCTGGGCGCGCAACACCTCCGGCGGGCTGGAAGCCTTTGTGACCGGAGCTTTTCCCGCCGTAGAAACTTTTTTGCAGGCGATCCAAAACGATGCTCCGCCCCTTTCCCGGGTGGAGCAAATGGCGGTACGGGAGCTTCCGGCAGCTGCTTTTGGCGCAGGGAGCCGTCCCGATCCCGGCTTTCATATTCTGGACAGCGCTTTTTCCGAAGAAGCGACCTTTGCCGGAGCGGATACCGCGCCCTGCCCGGACTGTGAAAAAGAGCTGTTTACGCCGGGGAACCGCCGCTTCCGCTACCCGTTTATCAACTGCACCAACTGCGGGCCGCGCTACACGATCATCCGCAGCCTGCCATACGACCGCAGCCGCACGGCGATGGATGCCTTTCCCATGTGCCCCGACTGCCTTGGGGAGTACAAAGACATCCGCGACCGGCGCTATCACGCCCAGCCGGACTGCTGCCCCGCCTGCGGGCCCTCCGTCTTTTTGCTGGACGCAGCAGGAAAGCCTTTTACCGGCGCGGACGCCGACCCTTTCCTGACTGCCCGCCGCCTGCTTTCAGAGGGCAAAATCCTTGCCGTCAAGGGAACCGGCGGCATCCATCTTGCCTGCGACGCATACAACACGGAGGCGGTGGCGCGGCTTCGCCGTCAAAAAAAACGCCCTGCCCGCCCCCTTGCCCTCATGGCGCGGGATCTGGAAACGGTGCGCCAAATCTGCCGCGTTTCCGACGCGCAGGCGCGGCTTCTTTCTTCCCCCGCCCGTCCGGCGCTTCTTCTTTCCAAAAAGGAGGCGGACAGCTTTTGCCAGATCAGCTTTGGGAAAAGGCTTGCGGTCATGCTGCCCTACAGCCCCATCCATCTGCTGCTTCTGCCGCCGAAGGATGCGCCGGAGGACGCCTTTGACAATGCGGCGCACGACGCGCTTGACAATATGCCGGGCGACGCTTTTGACAATGCGCCGGGCGACGCGCTTTCCCTTGCTTTTTCCGGCAAAAAAGCGCCTGCCCCAAAGCTGCTCGTCATGACCAGCGCAAACAAAAGCGGCTGTCCGGTGCTGACAGACAACGACGAGGCGCTGCGGGAGCTGTCCGGCATTGCGGACGCATTTTTGCTCCATAACCGCCCGATCCTGAACCGCTGCGACGACTCTGTTGCCGTCTGTACGGACCGGGGGCTTTCTTTTTTCCGGCGCAGCAGAGGCTACGCGCCCCTGCCCGTTTCCGGCACGGGAAACGGAAACGGCATTCTGGCGTTTGGCGCAGAGCAGACCGCCTCCTTTGCCCTCGGGCGCGGCAGCGATATTTTTATAAGCCCCCACATCGGGGATCTGAAAAATCTGGAAACGCTGAAACATTACCGGGAAGCGCTGTCGCTTTACCGCCGCCTGTTTCTGCCGGAGCCGTCGCTTCTTGTCTGCGACCTGCATCCCGACTATTTTTCCACACAGGAAGCCCAAAGGACGGCGAAAGCCTCCCGCCTGCCCCTTCTTCGCGTACAGCATCACTGGGCGCACATGGTTTCCTGCATGGAGGACAACGGATTGGACTGCCCTGTTTTTGGGATCGTCTGGGACGGAATGGGGCTTGGCACGGACAACACGGTCTGGGGCGCGGAATTTCTGACCGGGGACGCCAACGGCTTTTCCCGCAAGGGGAGCATCCGCCCGATCCTGCTGCCCGGCGGCGATCAGGCTGCCTCCCAGATCTGGCGCATCGGGCTGTCGCTGTTAAAGGACGCAGGGGCAGGGCATCCCCTTTCGGCGGATTCTCTGCCGCCCGCGTGGAAAAACGCCCCCGTTTCTGCCATTTTAAGCCTGCTTTCCTCCGGCGTTTCCTGTCCGTCGGCAAGCAGCATGGGACGGCTCTTCGACGGCATTTTTTCCATGATCGGAAATGTGTCGCAGGTCAGCTTTGACGGAGAAGCCCCCCAGCGGCTCGAGGCGCTTTGCCCCAATGAGTCTGCGACGGACGAAGAGCTTTCGCAGCCCTCCCCGTATCCACTGCATTTTTATGAGGAAACGGGACTGCGGCGCTTCGATACGCGCCCGCTGGTGCAGGCGGTGTGGAACGATCGCCGTCTGGGCGTTCCCGCAGGGGAAATCGCGCGGCGTTTTCATCTGACGCTCTGCCATCTGGCGCTGTCCCAGTGCCGGGCACTCAATCCGGACAGGCTTCCGGTCGTCCTTTCCGGCGGCGTATTTTTCAACGTATTTTTGTCGGACGGCGTCCGGCGCATCCTGACGGCGGCAGGCTACGAAGTATTCTGTCACCGCTGCGTCCCTGCCGGAGACGCGGGCTTAAGCCTCGGGCAGCTTGCCATCGCCGCAAGGCTGCGGGAAAACGGCAGCTAATATCATTTTGAAAGGAAGGGATCCTCATGTGTCTTGCAGTTCCCATGAAATTAAAATCGATCCGCTACCCTCATGCGGTCGGAGAAACCGGAGGCATCGAACAGGACGTCCGGGTGGATTTTGTGGAGGGCGCGGCTCCCGGCGATTATGTGATCGTCCACGCAGGCTTTGCCATCCAGAAGCTGTCCGAAGAAGAAGCGATGGAAAATATCCGTTTTCTGGAGGAGATCAAGGATGCGCTCTGATTCTTATTTCCGGCAGCCGCCGGACGCTGCCCTTTTGCTTGAAAAAATCCGGGCGCTGGCAGCACAGACCGGTCCGGTCAATCTTATGGAAATCTGCGGGACGCATACCATGTCCATCGCAAAAACCGGCTTAAAAAGCCTGCTCCCGCCGTCTGTGCGGCTGCTTTCCGGCCCCGGCTGCCCGGTCTGCGTCACGCCTGCCGGAGCCATTGATGAAATCTTAGCGCTGGCGCAGCGGCAGGATGTGATCCTTGCAAGCTACGGCGACCTGCTGCGCGTGCCCGGAAGCCGCCGGGGCGACAGCCTGCTTTATCAAAAGGCGCTGGGGGCGGCGGTGGAAACAGTCTATTCCCCGATGGACGCCCTTTTGCTGGCAGAAAAAAATCCTTCCAGACAGGTGGTCTTTCTGGGCGTGGGTTTTGAAACGACAGCTCCCGGAACCGCCGCCTGCATTCTGGAAGCGGCTTCCCGGCATCTGGACAATTTTTCCGTGCTCTGCCTGTTAAAGCGCACCGAACCGGCGCTGCGGGCGCTGATTGGAGCGGATGATTTTAACGTGGACGCCTTTTTGTGCCCGGGTCATGTGGCTGCCGTTACCGGAGCGGATTTTTTCCGTTTCCTGCCGGATCAGTACGGGCTTCCCGCCGTCGTCAGCGGCTTTGAGGCGGCGGATCTTCTGTTTTCCGTCTATCTGCTCATGGAAATGCTCGCCTCCAAAAAACCGGACTGCAAAAACGAATATACCCGCGTCGTCCGTCCTGCCGGAAACCCTGCCGCCCTCTCGTTGACCGATCGGGTCTTTGAGCCCTCCGACTGCTTCTGGCGCGGGCTTTCTGCTGTGAACGGCGGCGGCTTTTCCATCCGGGAAGCCTATGCAGACTGGGACGCCGCCCGCAAATTTTCCCTGCCGCCTTTTTCTGACGCAGAACCTTCCGGCTGCCGGTGCGCCCAGATCATCCGGGGCGTTCTCTCCCCGAAGCAGTGTCCGCTTTTTGCAAAGGGATGTACCCCCTCCGATCCGGTCGGCCCCTGCATGGTTTCCTCCGAAGGGGCGTGCGCGGCGGCATACAAATATCAGCTTTAAGGAAATGGTTACGATCATGAAAGACATCATCACATTAGACTATGGAAGCGGAGGTCAGAAAACCTCCGAGCTTATCGAACAGCTTCTCCTGCCTGCCCTCGGCAATCCGGCGCTTTCTGCGCTGGGCGACGGCGCTGTGCTTTCCGGCGCGGAAAGGCTCGTTTTTTCTACGGACAGCTTCGTTGTCACGCCCTGGCGCTTTCCCGGCGGCGACATCGGGAAGCTCTGCATCTGCGGCACGGTAAACGACCTGTGCATGGCGGGCGGTCTGCCGAAATATATCAGCCTTTCCTTCCTTCTGGAAGAGGGCTTTGCGATAGACGATCTAAAGGAAATCGTCTCCTCCATCGCAGAGGAAGCGGCAAAAACCGGCGTCATCATCGCCACCGGCGATACGAAAGTGGTGGAGCGCGGCAAGGGCGACGGCATTTATATCAATACCGCCGGGATCGGCTTTCTGCGCGCCTCTCTTCCCGGACAAGCCGGAATACAGGAGGGGGACAAAATCCTTTTAAGCGGAACGCCCGGCTGTCACGGCGCTGCGGTCATGATGGCGCGGGCAGGGCTTTCGGACTCTGCCTCCCTGCGCTCCGACTGCGCGCCCCTGCATCTTTTGTCTGACGCCGCGCTTTCTGCCGGGGAAATCCGCATCCTGCGCGATCCCACCCGCGGCGGCGTCGCCACCACGTTAAACGAGTTTGTGGAGCATTCCCCTCTTGGCATTGTGCTGGAAGAGGATCAGATCCCCGCCGATCCGGCGGTGGAAGCCGCCTGCGATCTTCTGGGGCTCGATCCGCTCTACTGCGCCTGCGAAGGACGGATGCTCGCCGTCGTTTCGCCCCGTACTGCCGACGCCGTCCTGTCTGCCCTGCGCCATACGCCCGGCGGGGAGCACGCCGCCTGCATCGGCACGGTCACGGGCGCATTTCCCGGACAGGTGGCGTTAAATACCCGGCTGGGTGGCACAAGGCTTTTGCAGAAGCTGAGCGGGATGCAGCTGCCGAGGATCTGTTGAAAAAAAGGTGTGCGCCCTGGCGCACACCTGCCCGTCTATCCCCTTCTCTCCGTAATTTTATCCTCTTCCCCTATCCGTCCGCACAGTATGGGCGACTCCGGATCATATTCCCTGCAACGCCTGTCCACGCTTTCCCGGCTGTAGTTTGCATAGCAGTATTTACATCCGTTCGGGCATGTATGATAAGTGCCGATGTCTATGCTTTCTGCACAGCCGCATCCGGTTCTCTGGTTTTTGTCCTTTTTGACCTTTATTTCATATCCGGTAAGCGCTTCGATCAGTTTTTTGTCAATACAGCTGTTATGTGCAATTCCGTAGGCGGACAGATCTGCGGCTTCCGCACAGCTTGTTACCGTAATGCCGTTGGCGTTTGCTATTTGTACGATTTCTTTGATAAACCCGTCCAATTTTGCCCCGTCCGGCTCATATACGCCCAGCGTTTCCATGTTCTTTCTGTTTTTCGCATACAGATCCAGAAAGCTGATCACACATTTTTCCGTATATCCGTTCAGTGCGGACGCAATCTGGCGGAATGCGCTGACATGATATTCCGGCGTGTATTTTTTTGTAAAAAGGATCGGATCATATCTCCATATTACATTTTTCCCACCGGTTTTTTGCGACAGCCTCTGAAACACGCCGAGCATTTTCTCTTTTTTGTGCGGAACGCCGGGCTCTATATCCCTCCCGTATCCGGTCAGCGTAAATTGAAAATAATACTTGTATTTATCCAGCTCCCCCAGCCTGTCAAGCATCGGCTCCGGATTTTTTGTCCAGAACACAATACAGTCCACCTTCTCGGGGGATATGTCTATTTTGCTGACCTGACGGGGATTCATCGGATTGCGCACATATAAAAAGCCTGCTCTGATCCTGTTAAAAAACCATTCCGAATAATAATTTGGAATATCCGTCCTCCTGCTCGCGCTTAAGATCATTCTCCCTGCTCCTGCCTCTCCCCTTCGTTTGCTTCCTCCATCACGACGCTCATCCCCGCCTTTTGATCCGTATATTCCACCCGGATTACCGCCTGCGCCCAGTTTACGCTCACCGCCGGGGTTTTGCCCCTTTCAGCCCCCGCTTTCTCAAAAACTCCCAAAAGCTCCTCGAAAACCGCTTTTGTCAGATAACCTCCCCGCCAGTGGAAGGTCAGCGGCTTTCCCTTTTTTGCCGCCTGGCAGGCGCGTTTAGAAACCTCCTCCGTCTTGGTAAAGGAGAGCTTCTTTTCCTTATAATAGAAATGATCCCCGTCCGCGCATTGTACCGCCGGGGCAATTAACGGCTCGTGGTCGCGAAAAACCGCCTTATCGTCCAGATTAAAATAGTCGTAGCGCGGCTCCTGCGCGTTTTTGCCCAGCGTATTGTCAAAGGTCACGTCCAGATGGTAATATTTCCCGCCGATGCGCACGATGTTCCATGTATGGCGGTATTTGATCCCTTTTTCCGGGTTGCTGCCGCACAGGGCGATCATGCACCAGAGCCCCAGCTCGTCGCACAGCGCCTTTACCGCCTTCGCGATGCCCTCGCACACGCCGACGCCCTGCCCCAGAGGGCCGATGATCTCATGGGAATAGGGCTTTTTTAACTTATCATAGCGGATGTTTCCGCAGATAAAATCGTGGACATACTTTTCCTTTTCCCATTCGCCAAACTCCTTTGCCGGGCGGGCAAGCTTTTCGATCCGCGCCCTCATCGCCTTCTGATGATCCCGGATTTTTGCCCTGTCAAACAGATATTCCGGCACAAAGATCACGTTGGGGGAGTCCGGATAATATTTCCACGAAAAGCCGGACGCCCAGAAAATCTCCGGATGATCCAGCCTGAGCTGAAAAAACACGTCGTACAGCTCTGCCCCGTCCAGCCTCGGGATCTGGAACGAATCCTCAAGATTCTGAAGCCCGCAGAGCATCGCGTGATAAACCGCCTGCTTTGGGCGGCTCATTTTGCTGTAGTAAAATGGTTCCATCTTTTAAACTTCTATCTCCTTTTCCAGCGCAAACGAATAGATCAGGCGCTGCTTTACCCGCTTTCCGGTCAGCCGAAAAAGCGCCTGCTCATAATAATCAAGCTGTACCCTGTACCGCTCTGCAAGCTCTTTTTCGTCAGATACCCGGTCTGTTTTGTAATCCATCAGCACCAGCCCGTCCTCTTCCTCAAAAAATACGTCGATGATTCCCTGTATGAGCACCGTCTCCTCCTTGGGAAACGCGCTGTCCATGCTGCTTGCCGGAATGCCCAGCACAAAGGGCTGTTCCCTGAAAAGCTGCCCTCTTCTGTCCGCTTCTGCCATCCGCCCTGCCAGCCCGCCGTTTAAAAACGCCCGGATCTTATAAGGATTGACCGCCTCTGCATCCGCCGCTGACAGCTCCCTGCTTTCTGTTTTTTCCTTTAAAAGCGCCTGAAGCTCTGTAACCGTCCAGCCTTCCTCTGCGCCTTTTTGTGAAAACGGGAACCGCTCCATAAAACGGTGGTAGGCGTTTCCGCGCGCCGTCCCGCCTGACTTTTTTTCCGTTTCCTGCACAAAATCCGGCACATACGGAACAACCTCTTCTTCGGCAAACAGCTGCCGCCCCTCTTCCAGCTCCTCCCGCATACCCGCTTTTTTTAATTCGGACACGGTCGTTTTGACAAACAGCCCCGAGAGCGCTTCATGGGCATAGGGCTTTTGCAGCCGCTCCATGAGCGCCTTTGCCCCGTCGCTTTCCAAAAGCCCCTGCGCGTCTGCGCATAAAAGCTTCTGCCTGCTGTTGCTTCCGGCAGCCTCGCGCCCCAGCTCCTCTCTGAAAAGCTCCTCCTGCCTCTGCACGCAAATCCTTCTGCCGCAGGCGCTCCACGCGGGCAGCACGATGTCTAAAAAGCTTCCCGCCTCCTGCAGCCTGACCGGGGAAAAATCGGCGTCCGCCCCCGGCGCTGCGCCTGCCGCTTCCTGCGCGTCCGCTGCCTCCTGCGCCTTTTCGGCTTTCATCGTCCCTGTCAGGATCAGCTTTTCCTCCGCGCGGGTCAGCGCCACATACAAAACGCGCAGTTCTTCCCCGAGGCTGTCCGTGGAAAGCTTTTTTGCCAGCAGATTTTTTTTCAGGGTGCTGCGCCGCACCCGCGCCTTTTCATCCACCCAGTCCAGCGCCAGCCCCAGATCCATGTCCATCAAAACCGGCTGGGCACTGTCCTGACGGTTGAACCGCTTGGACAGCCCCGCCACAAAGCAGATGGGAAATTCCAGACCCTTGCTTTTGTGGATACTCATGATCCGCACCACGTCCGCATTCTCGTCCGAGCCGCCCGTCTCTCCGTAGTCGATGTCGTATTTTTCCAGCTGCTCCATGTAGCGGATAAAGTGAAACAGCCCCGAATAGCTTGTTTTTTCAAAGCTTTCCGCCCGCGCCATGAGCATTTCCACGTTGATCCGCCGCTGGTTCCCGCCGGGCAGGGCGCTGACCGTATATAAATAGCCGGTTTCCTCCAGAAATTCCTCCATCAGCTTATGGATCGGCAGATACACCGCCCGGCTGCGGAACCGGTTTAAAAAGTTCAGAAAACGGCTGCATTTTTCCCGCAGCCCTGCTGCGCCTTCTGCCCTGTCTTCTTCCGCGCATTCCTCCCTGTCTTCTTCTGCGCCTTCCGCCCCGTCCCCTGCCGCCAGCTTCACGCAGTCGTAAAGCCTGCGCTTTCCGGTGTCGTCCATCGCCCGCAGCTCTGCCAGCTCCTCATCCAAAAAGCCGCCCACCGGGGATTTTAACACGCCGAATAAGGGGATTTCCTGCAGCGGGTTGTTCAGCACCCGCAGAAAATTCAATACCGTCTGCACCTCCGTCGCCGCAAAATAGCCCGTTTTTGAGGTCACAAACACCGGGACGCCGTTTTCTTCCAGCACCCGTTTAAATTCCTCGTCCCAGCCGGAGGTCGTCCGCAGAAGGATCACCACGTCCTTATAGCGCGCAGCGCGCAGCTGTCCCGTTTCGCTGTCCCTCACCGGGAATTTCCCGACCAGCTCTTTGATTTTTCCGGCGATCATGCGCGCTTCCAGCCGCTTTGGATCCTCGCTGCCTTCCTCTGCCGCCCCGATCAAAAGCTCCGGCTCATACGGGTCGGGTGCTTTGACGGCAGCGCCGCGCGCCCCTGCCGCCTCCGGGAACGCGTCGGCTTGCGAAGGCGCTGCTGCCTCCGGGAACACCGCCGCCGGATAAAGCGCTGCATCGGCATCGTACTCCACGCCCCCCAGCTCCCGGTGCATCAGCTGTAAAAACAGGTCGTTTACGCAGTCCGTCACCTGACGGCGGCTTCTGAAATTCTGCTTTAAATCCACGCGGACGCAGTCCGCCGCCTCCTTTTGGTAAGTATCGAACTTCTCCATAAAAAGCTCCGGGCGCGCCAGACGGAATTTATAAATGCTCTGCTTCACATCCCCGACCATAAAGCGGTTGAACCGCCCGTCCTCCTCCCCGGAAATGCTCTGCAAAAGATATTCCTGCACCAGATTGGAATCCTGATACTCGTCAATCAAAATCTCGTCAAACTCATTGCGGTATTCCAGCGCCGTAGGCGACGGCACGATCCTGCCGTCCTCCTGCTCCCGCAGCAAAATCCGCAGCGCCATATGCTCCATGTCCCCGAAATCCAGCAGGTTTTTCTCCCGCTTTTTTTCATCCAGACGATCCCGGAACAAAAGGGTCAGCCGCACCAGCTCCTCCAGGGCTGCGTCCGCCTTTTTGCAGTCCTCTATCCAGCTTTCGGGCGTCCCGGAAAAATATTTTTCCGAAACGGACGCGATCAGATCCTTTACCCGCTGGCGCATTTCCTTGACCTTTTCCCGCTTTTCAACGGAAACCGAATCGTCCTTTTTGGCGCGCATCACCGCATGGGAAACAGCTCCAAAGCCCTTTTCCAGCGCCGAAAAAGCTTCCATGCCGCCGTCCTCTTTCGCCCTTTCATACAGCCTGATCAGCTTTTTTACCAGCTCCCCGTCGCTCTCCAACGCCGCCGCGTAAAAATACGGCCCGTCCGGCTCGTCGCACAGCTTTAACGCCCGGTCAAGCTCTTTTTGGCAGGCGTCCAAAATCCCGCCGATCTCCTTTGACAAAAGGCAAAACCATTCCTCGCCGACAAATGCCTTCCAGTCCGTCCGGGCATAATCCTTCTGATGCTTTAACAGCCACCGCTCCGGGAACGGATAGCTCATGGAAAAATCATACAGCCGCCCGATCAGCTCTTCCAGCCGCTTTTCCCTGCCGTCATAGGCAAAATATTCCACACAGCCGCTAAATTCTTCCCTTCCTTCCGCAAACTGCTCCTCGAAAAGCTCCTTTAGCACGTCCTGCCGCAAAAGCCGCATCTCGCCCTCGTCCGCCGTCCGAAAATCCGGATCCAGCCCGATGTCGTTGAAATGGTTTTTGATCAGGTACAGACAAAAGCTGTGGATCGTCGTGATCTTCGCATGGTGGATGAGCGTGAGCTGCTTTTTCAAATGCTCGTTTTCCGGCTCTGCCTCCGAGCGCTCCGTCAGCGCCTTCGTGATCCGCTCGCGCATCTGTGCCGCCGCCGCGTTCGTAAACGTCACCACCAGCAGCCTGTCAATGTCGGTTTCATGCGCCGGATCGCACACCAGTTCCACGATGCGCTGGACGAGCACCGCCGTTTTGCCGGAGCCGGCAGCCGCCGACACCAAAATATTGCAGTTTCGTAAATCAATGACCCGCTGCTGGTCAGGTGTGAACCTCATCGCCACCGGCAGCCTCCTTTCTGATGCGCACAAGCGCTTCCTCATCCTTTAAATTTTCCAGCTCCCGCATCATAAAGCCGTCGATCTTTTTGTCAAAGCCGCAGATCTTCTGATAGGCGCAGAAATCGCAGGCGCTCTTATTGCCCTGCTCGTAAGGGTTTAGGGCGATCTTCCCGTTTAAGATCTGCCGCCCCGCCTGCCGGATCTTTTTGTCCACAAAGGCGGATACCGCCTGAAAATCCGTCTCCTCCAAAACGCTTGACCGCGCAGAAAAGCTGCCGTCCTTTTTGCGTTCCAGCGGCACTACATCGGATCTGCCGCAAAGCCCGCTGTCTAAGCCCTCCACCACATCGTCCCGGGCGTTTACCACGCCTGTGGCGCGCAGCGCGCGCATGACCTGACGGTTGATCTCCTCCGGGTCCGCCTCCTTTTCCGGCAGCTCCACCATCGGATCCTGCACCCGGTAATACAGCATCGCCGCAGGCACGATCTCCTTTTCCGGATGCTTTCTGGCAGCGATCTCCATCGCCGCGTTCATGTACACCACAAGCTGCAGCTGCAGCCCGTAATACAGCGCCGCCAGCGAAAATTCCCTGCTGCCGGATTTATAATCCATGACCTTGACGTATACCCGGTCCGAATCCTCGCGCACGTCCATCCGGTCGATCCGCCCGCGCAGCCGCATTTTTTCCTGCTCCGAAAGGGCGATGTTGACCGCGTCCAGTTCTTCCAGCACCGAAAAGGACACCTCGAACTGCTCCGGCACAAAGCTGCCCTTTTTTAACTGATACTGCATCGCCGTCACCGTGCGCTTTAAGATCCGCTTGATCCTGCGCACCATATAGGCGTTTCTGGCGCTGTCAAACAGCACCGTGTTGTGGTAAGTGACCGCATAGGCGTCCACCGCCTCCTCCACCAGCCGCTCGCCCTCTTCCTTTGAAAAATCAAACCAGCTTCTGCCGATCTCCTTTAATTTATCCGCAAAAATTTCCAGCACACCGTGGAAAATATTGCCCAGATCCACCGCCTCGAAGGAAAATTCCTCCTGCTCCTTTAATTTCATCCCATACTTCAAAAAATGGGCGTAAGCGCAGGCGGCGAACTGTTCCAGACGGCTCACGCTGCCCGAAAGGGTCTGCCCGTAAAGGGCAAGCGCCACCGCTTTTTTTAAGGAAGGCTCCCGATAGGAGAAAAACGCCGTATCCGTCAGCTTCCCCGTCCACATCCCGTACAGCTCGTCCTTCCGATAGATCTGGTACAGCGTCAGAAATTCCTTTTCCCGCTCCTCATCCAAAAGCCCGTCCGCAAACGCCCGAAGCCCCGCCGCCAGATAGTCCCTGCCGTCCCGCAGAGACTGCACCTGAAAAAGCGCGCCCTGCGTCTCGGGACGCTCTGTCAAAAGCCCCGGAAAAAGCCGCTGCATATGCCCTGTAAGGAAGCTTGGACGGAGCGCCTTTCCCGCCTGATCCATCCGCGCCCACGAAAGCGTCAAAAGCTCGGAGGGCTTTGTCAGATTCAGGTACAGATAGAGCCGCTGGATGTACATCTGCTGGCGCGGCGAGGGCGCAAGCTCCTGCCCCGAGCCGGTCAAAAATTCCCGTTCCAGATCGGAGATGATCCCGCCCTTTCCGGCATTCCGCGGGATATTCCCGTCGTTTACCCCCGCAAAAAACAGCGCCTTTACCTGCTTTAGACGCGTCCGCTCCATATCGCCTGCCACGACCCTGTCCACATTCTGCGGGATCGTGCCGACCTGCAGCTCTTCAAAGCCCGCCTCTAAAATTTTGGAAAACTCCTCCGGCTTTGCAGGCTCGTCCCCGATCAGGCTTACGATCTGATCCAGAAGATCCATGACAAGCCGGTAGATCTGGGCGTATTCCCGCTCCCGCACCCGGTCGCCCTCCTTTGCAAACCGCATCTCGAAGCCCTTCAGCTTTTGCTGCACCTGATTTTGGGCGATAAATTCGTACAGCCCCTGCGCAAACTCCTTCGTCTGCCTGTAGTTTCGGTAGAAGGGTGCAAGCTGATCCACGAGCCGGCTGCGCAGCCCGTTCAGCTCTTCCAGCTCGGCGGCAGGGTCTGCCATCGTTTCCGACGGATATACAAAAACCGTCTCCCATTTTTTGCGGCCCCGGATGCCCAGCGCCCGCACATAGACCTCCAGCCGGTCCGTTTCCTCCGGCGTAAAATCCGCCAGCCCGCTTCTCAGGTAGTGAAAGACCGATTCGTAGCTGTAATTTTTTACCCGCACCTGCAGCGCGCTCTTGATGTATTCGATAAACGGGTTGAGCGTCACGCCCCGGGTCTGATCCAGATAGACCGGGATGCCGTATGCCGCAAACTCCTGCTCGATGCAGCCTGCGTATGCCTCATAATCGCCGCAGATCACCGCAATGTCCCGGTAGCAGTAATCCCGCTCGCTGACAAGACGGCGGATCGCGATGCAGATCTGTCGCACCTCCTCCCGCTGGGTGGACGCCTCGAACAGCCGGATGCTGCCGCAGGCTTTCCCCGGATAAGGGCGCACCGGATAACGCAGCAGATTTTTTTCCAGATGGCAAAGCTCGGGGCTTTTTAAAAAACGGGGCGGCGTCTCCGGCGTCAGGGCAACGCTTTCTGCAAGCTCTGTCCCCGACTCTCTTGCAAGCTCTGCCAGGGACTGCATCGTTTTTTTGCTCAAAGCAAACAGCTCCTGCTCTGCGATTGCCGAAAACGCCTCCGTGCCCGGTTCCAGCGTCACGGTCACAGTCACCTCCCGCGCGTGCAAAAGAAGCTGCCCGATGACCTTATTCTGCACCGGCGTAAAACCCGTAAAGCCGTCGAACACGATCACGCTGTCTTTTACCAGCTTCGAGGACGGGATCAGGGACGCCAGCACCTCCAAGGATTCCTCCGTGGTCAGGTATTTTTCCCGGATGAACTCCCAGAAGCCCTCGTATACCGTGCGCAGATCCTTTAATTTATGATAAAGCTGCCCCCGCTTTCTGGAAAACGCCGCCAGCTCGTCCAGCTCCTGTAAACCCACGCCGTACTGCATAAATTCCGAGATCGCGGATTTTACCTCATGGATATAGCCCGTCCGGCTCAGGTTGCCGCCCAGCACCGGAAGCTTCTCCTGCATCCCTGCCGCCACCCGGCGGATGATCAGGCTTTTTCCTGTATCGTCCAGCATCGGCAGCTCCATGCCGCCCTGCTCCTCAAAAATGCGGTGCGTCAGCCGCCCGAAGCTTAGCACGTCGATGTTCATAATGCCCTTTTTATCGTGCATCGTCACGAGATCGAGCTGCGTCTGCATCGTGAACTGATCCGGCACGATGATCAAAAAACGCCCCGCAGGCTCCTTCTGGGAGCGCCCGATAATGTCTTTGTATACATAGGTGCTTTTTCCGGAACCGGATGCTCCGGTCACAAATCTTAATGACATGGCGGTTTCCTCCGCTTTCTTTTTTAACGCCGCTGTATTTTCCCATACTGCCGTATTTTCTGATGCTATTTTACTATAGGCAGGCGGGGTTTGCAAGAAAGGTTCCTTTCTCGAAAGCTTCCTTTCTCGGGCTGCATCGCAAGGTTAATGTAAGGCAGCCGAAAGGTTTCCGCAAACTTGGTGCGATACAATACCTTACAGAACAAGGAGGCTTGCATATGGATCAGAATTATATCATTGAAACCAAAAACCTTACCAAGCAATACGGCACGCAAAAAAGCGTCTCCGGCTTGAGTATCCATGTACGGAAAGGGCGGATTTACGGGCTGCTCGGAAGAAACGGAGCCGGAAAAACAACTACGATGAAAATGCTGCTCGGATTGACAAAGCCCACTTCCGGCGAAATCAGGCTATGGGGAAAGCCCTTGCAGGGAAACGAAAAAAAGCTCCTTCCCCGGATCGGCAGCCTGATCGAGTCCCCGGGCTTTTACCCAAATCTGACCGCCGCAGAAAACCTGCGCATCTTTGCAGCCCTGCGGGGCATTCCAAAGGGCAGCGCAGTCAAAGACGCGCTGGATTTTGTCGGGCTGCCTTATCAAGACAAAAAGCTCTTTTCCCAGTATTCGCTTGGTATGAAACAGCGGCTTGCCATCGCGCTTGCCGTCATGCACGACCCGGAGCTTTTCATTTTAGACGAACCGATCAACGGGCTTGACCCGATCGGAATTGCAAAAATCCGCTCCTTTATCCGCGAGCTGTGCGACGCACGGGGAAAAACCATTTTCATTTCCAGCCATATCCTTTCGGAAATTGCCCTGCTTGCCGACGATATTGGAATCATCGACCACGGCGTACTGCTGGAAGAGGAAAGCCTTGCAGAGCTGGCGCAAAAAAGCGGCAGATATGTCCTGTTTACGCTTTCCGATACCGCTCAGGCAGCAAAAATTTTGGAACGCGCTTTCCCCGGAATCCGTTTTTCGATACAGGACAGCCACACGCTGCGCCTGCACGATCCTGCCCTTCCGGCAGGGAAAATGGTAACCGCCTTTGTGAAACATGGATTGGAGGTATCGGAAGCGCATACCTGCGAAGAAAGCCTTGAAGATTACTTCAAGCGTGTGACGGGAGGAGAGGGATTGCTTAAACTGATAAAATGTGAATTTTGGAAATTGAAACGGAAAAAATTCATTCCGCTGGTTATCCTGTCTGCCTTTCTGTTCCCGGTCCCGCTGGCTTATTTCATGACAACGCCCTCCATGACGGAACGATACGCAGATAAGGCTGACGCATTTGACGGGCTTTTCAATATGGTGCTCGGGTATGGCATACAATTTCTGCTTCCCTGTATCATCGGCGTCATTGCGGCAATGCTGTTTTTTATGGAACGGGACAACGATACGTTCAAAAATCTGCGCGTCATTCCCGTTACCGGCACCCGGCTGGTGCTTGCCAAAATACTGGTGCTGTTTCTATTCGGCATTCTCTTTTGCGCAGCGTCCACGCTCGCAGCGATTGTTTGCAGTTTGGGGACATTCGAGGTTTACGGGATTGGCTACAAATTATTTTTAGCCATTGAAACGGGGATCTTTATTACGGCGGGGACTCTGCCGCTGATCGTGCTTGTCGTTTTTTTCAGCAGAACCTATGTGTTTTCCATCCTGCTGTGCGTTTTTTACAGCGTATTGAATATGAGTGCAACCGCGCTGTACGACGCGCTTCCCAAAACAATATTGTGGCTCCTGCCTACGCCGCTGACTACATTCTGGAGCGCCGGCGATATGGCTGCACATGGGATAAAAATGGATCTGGATCAAATGACGGGATTGATCCCCTCGACGGCTCAGACCGCGCTGATACTCGGAATCATGGCGGCAGTTTCTTTTTTGCTGATTGACAGATTATACAGACAAAGGGGGGAATGATTTTGCTGTGCATCGTAAAAACAGAATTTTATAAACTGAAAAGGTATCACATCCTCTGGGCGGGAGCTGCGCTCATGCTTTTATCCGTTTTGCTGACCCTGTTTACGTCTATGGCAAAGGACGGCTCCGTATGGGATTTTACCTATCTTACAGAACAGGTGATCAAAAATAATATGTCCATGATTTTCCCTGTGTGTATCAGCCTGATCGCCGGATATATGATTTCCCGCGAACAAACCGACGACACCCTGAAAAATATTTTAACGGTCCCGATTTCCTTCAAGCGGCTGCTGATCGGAAAACTGATCGTATGCGGCGCGCTGTCCATCTTCTTTGGCATGGTCTGCAGCCTGTTTACAATCGCAGCGGAAATGATCGTCGGCTTTCCGGGCTTTCAAATGGCTTTCGCCCTAAAGGCGGCATTCCAGATAACCGCGGTCAATTTCTTTTTATATCTTGCGGTTTTGCCGATTATTATAATTACCTGCCGCCGGGCGGGCAGCTTTTTTGCCGGGGTGATCGCTGCCTTCGTTTACGGATACGGAGGCATGTTTGCCGCAGGGAATATGACGCTGGCAAATCTTTATCCGGTTACGGCAAGCCTCGGCATGATCGGCTACCGCAGCTATGATCCTGCAGTCAGCTGGAACATCGCAGCCTGTACCTGCAGCCTTGCCGCCGTTGTTGTCATCTCCGCCGTTTTGGTTCTTTGCCTGAAAGAACCGGAGCCAAAGCGGGCAGGGAAAGGGGCAAAAAAGGCAACGCCCAAAAAAGGGTGGTAGGAATTTGTAGACAAAAAGGCGGACAGCAACTTTTTTATTCACAAAACCGCATTCGCCATCTCGCTGTAGCGTATCCGCACCCGGATCCCCTGACTGTAATTGCCAAACCCGTGCCCGAACAGCGTCATCCCGCCCACATGCGCCGCATCGTCGCGCACCTCCATGCGCAGGCGGATCGGGCTTTTATAATCCAGGGCAAACTGTTCCAGCGAAACGTCCGAGATTTTCAGTCCGTCGATAAACGTGCCCTTCCGGTTGATCACGAGCATTTTCAGCAGCCCGTACTGGTTCCAGTTTTCAAACCACCAGTCCGGGGTAAACAGCCCCCGCACGTCCCCGAAATCGCCGGGCGACGTCCATTCCCCGATCGGTACATCGTTTAAGGAAAAGGTAATGTCCGAGGGCCAGTCGTTGTTGACGCCCGGCGCTTCGCTGGAAATTTCCATGGAAAAGGTGATCTCGTCGATCTTCTGCATGGCGGGAAGCACATTCGGGATCAGATACTCCACATATCCTTTTGTAAACCACAATACGCTCGCATCGACCCTATCCGGATGGGCGAAATAGCGGGGGTCGTCCACCTCCCCGATCAGATGCTTTGCGGTGGAAATGCCGCAGGTAGGATAAACGCTGTAAGAAGAATACTGCCCCACCGGGATTTCCGCCTCGTAAACGCCTGCGTCGCTGCTCTCCTCCGGCACGATGTCCACCAAAATCCGCTCCAAAGCGACGCTGCACATTTTCTGGTTGCCATGGCCGACCGCATCGCCGGTCACCCGGATCAGCCCTGCGTCCTCCATTTTTTTGATATGGCCTGTCAGCGCGCCGTTTGTGATATTTAAGCTGGACGCGATCTCATTCATATTCATTTCCCTGTTTTTCAAGAGCAGTTTGATGATATTGATCCGAACATCCGACCCCAGCGCCTTGAACAGTTCCACACCATCTTCCAGATTTTTAATGTACAGCATCAAATTTCTCCTTTACCATTTCTTATACGGACACCGATTTTTTTTGACCGCCGCCCTCAGCTCCACATAGCAGCCGCACGCCAGACACGTCCCCGCTTCCAGATAATCGCATTCCTTGCATTGCTGCAGCCGCTTTTCATAAATTGCCTGCGCGGTTTTTACATCTGCGTCCAAAAGCTCGATGTAATGATGAAGCTGCTTCTGATACGCCTCCTCGTCCATCTCCCGCAGCAGGCATTTTAAGCAGCGCCGCTTTTCTGCCTCCATGCGTCCCTTCCTTTCAGGCAAGGCGCAGGCTGACTACGCTGCAGGCGGGGATCGTAAAGGATGCGCCGCGCTCTGTCAGCGTCACGCCGTCAAACGCCTCTTCCTTTACGGTATCCGGTTTTTCAAACGTATTTTTCGCGTGCATCTCGTTTGTCAGAATCCTCGCCTCTGCGCGTTCCGGCTTTTTCTCCATAAACACAAGCTCCACTGGATAACTTTTTTCCACGGACAGGTTTGCGACCGTTACCGTAACCGTCCCGTCCTCCTGTACCGAAACCGATTCCTGCAGGGCAGGCACGCTGTTTTCCTCTGCGCCCGCCGTTCCTGCCCCGACCAGCCTGCTGTCTAAAAGCTGCGCGCCCTGATGGTATTTATACATATGGAACACATGATAGGTGGGCGTTAAGATCATCTTTTCGCCCTCGGTCAGCACCACGGACTGCAGCACGTTTACCGTCTGCGCGATGCACGCCAGCTTCACGCGGTCACAATGCTTATTAAAAATATTCAGGCTCACCGCCGCAACGAGCGCGTCGCGCATCGTGCTCTGCTGGTATAAAAAGCCCGGATTCGTGCCCGGCTCCACGTCAAACCAGCAGCCCCACTCGTCCACCATCAGGCCGATTTTCTTTTCCGGGTCAAATTCATCCATGATATGGCTGTGCATCTTGATCAGGTCTTCGATATAGAGCGCTTTTTTCATCGTAACATACCATGTGTTTTCATCGAAATCGGTCGCGCTTCCCTTGCTGTCCCAATCGCCCGGAAGGACGTAATAATGAAGGGAAAGGCCATCCATAAAGCCGTGCGCCGCCGGATTTGCCGGGCTGGCATAGCAGGTATCCAGCACCTTCTTCGTCCAGTTGGTATCGTCCACATTCGGCCCGCCGCAAATTTTCTGGATCGGCGCCGCCGAATCGTAATGGCGCACATAGGTCTGATAGCGGCGGTACAGGTTCGCGTAATATTCGGGCGTCATGTTGCCGCCGCAGCCCCAGTTTTCATTCCCTACGCCGAAATAATCCACCTTCCACGGCTTTTCATGGCCGTTTTTCTTACGCAGCTCCCCCATCGGGGAAACGCCGTCAAAGGTCATATATTCCACCCACTCGGACATCTCCTGCACCGTACCGCTTCCCACGTTTCCGTTGACGTAGGTTTTGCAGCCAAGCTGCCTGCACAGCTCAAAAAACTCATGCGTCCCGAAGCTGTTGTCCTCCACTACGCCGCCCCAGTGGGTATTTACCATGCGTTTTCTCGTCTCTTTCGGGCCGATGCCGTCCTTCCAGTGATACTCGTCCGCAAAACAGCCGCCGGGCCAGCGCAGCACCGGGATCTGTATCTGCTTAAGCGCCTCCACCACGTCCGTGCGCATACCGTTTTGATTCGGGATCCCGGAATCCTCCCTGACATAAAGCCCTTCGTAAATACATCTGCCCAGATGCTCGGAAAAATGCCCGTAGATCTCCGGATTGATCCTGCCTTTTTTGCTCTTTTCATTGATATAAAGCGTTGCCATTTTGTGTAACCTCCCTGCCCTGAAGCGCCTGTCCGCGCCTTTCCCTTTTAGTTTGCTTCCTGCCCGTAGTAGGCGTTTGCCCCGTGCTTTCTGTAATAATGCTTATCCTGCAGCTCCTGCGGCGCTGCCTTTACCTGCGGGTTGATCATCTCCGTGCGGTATGCCATTTTTGCCACCTCTTCCAAAACGACCGCATTGTGGACCGCTTCCTCCGCATCCTTCCCCCATGCGAAGGGGCCGTGGTTTTTGCACAAAACGGCGGGAACCGCCATCGGATCCTTTTGCAGCCGCGCAAACTCGCTTACGATCAGACGCCCCGTGTTTTCCTCATAGGCTTCCCCGATCTCCTCCGCCGTCAAACAGCGCAGGCACGGGATCTCCCCGTAAATATAATCCGCATGGGTCGTGCCATAACACGGGATGCTCCTGCCCGCCTGCGCCCAGCTCGTCGCATAAGAAGAGTGGGTATGCACAATCCCGCCGATCTTTGGAAACGCCTTGTACAGCTCGATGTGGGTAGCGGTATCCGAAGAAGGCTTATAGCTTCCCTCGATCCGGTTTCCATCCAGATCCATCACAACCATATCCTCCGGCGTGAGCTTTTCATAAGCCACGCCGCTGGGCTTGATCACAAAAAGTCCCGATTCCCGGTCGATCCCGCTCACGTTTCCCCATGTAAACGTCACAAGCCCATAGCGCGGCAGTTCCATATTTGCCTCATAAACCGCCTTTTTTAATGCTTCCAGCATCTTTTTCCCTCCGCTATCTCAGCGCCTCTACAGCCGCTTTCTGGGCTGCAAGACACGCCGTATATTTTAAGGTATAGGCGTCAAAACCGGCTGCGTCCTCACGATCCGGCTCCACCGTCTCTGCCTTCATCCCTGCAAACACCCGCTGTTCCAGATATTGGCTCAGGCTTTCGCCTGCCTCCCTGTTTTTCATGTATGCAGCCAAAAGGGCAATTCCCCATGCGCCGCCCTCGCCCGCCGTTTCCATGACGGAAATGGGCGCATTCATCGCCGCCGCCAAAATCCGCTGCCCGACGCCCTTTGTCTTAAACAGCCCGCCGTGCCCGGTGATGGAATCGATCCTCACGTCCTCTTTTTTCAGAAGAATATCCAGACCGATCTTTAAGGAGGCAAGGGAAGCGTACAGCTGCGTCCGCATAAAGTTCGCCAGATTCATGCGGCTGTCCGGACAGCGCACAAACATCGGCCTGCCCTCTTCCAGCCCGGTCACCGGCTCCCCGGAAACATAATTGTACGCGACCATCCCGCCGCAGTCCTTTTCACCCTCCAGCGCCTTATGATAAAGCACCGAAAACAGGCGGTTTTTGTCCACATCCACGCCCAGGCTTTCCGCAAACTCCCCAAACAGGTTTACCCATGCGTTTAAATCCGAGGTGCAGTTGTTGCAGTGCACCATCGCCACCGGATCCCCCGCAGGCGTCGTTACCATGTCGATCTCGGAATATCTGGCGGAAAGCGCCTTTTCCAGCACGATCATCGCAAACACGCTCGTCCCCGCAGAAACATTGCCGGTGCGTTTCGCCACGCTCTTTGTCGCGACCATTCCCGTGCCCGCGTCTCCCTCGGGCGGGCACAGCGGGATGCCGGGCTGCAGCCTGCCGGATACGTCCAGAAGCCTTGCCCCCTCTTCCGTCAAAGTGCCCGCGTCCTGTCCCGCGGCAAGCACCTTCGGGAGAATCTCCCGGATTTTCCAGCCATAGCCCTTTTGGGCGATCAGGCGGTCAAATTTGTCCAGCATTCCTGCGTCGTAATCCATCGTGTCAGAGTCGATCGGAAACATCCCGGACGCTTCCCCGATCCCCGCTGCCTTCCGGCCGGTCAGCTTCCAGTGGATATAGCATGCCAGCGTGCTTAAATAATCAATTTTTGCCACATGCTCTTCCCCGTTTAAAACCGCCTGATACAGATGGGCGATGCTCCAGCGCTGGGGTACGTTGAAATCAAACGTCTCCGACAGGATCTTTGCCGCCTCCGCCGTGATCGTATTCCTCCACGTCCGAAACGGCACGAGCAGCTTTCCTTCCCTGTCAAACGCCATATAGCCGTGCATCATCCCCGAAAAGCCGATGGCGGCAAGCGTCGTCAGCTCCGTTCCGTATTTTTCCCTCACATCTGCCGAAAGCTTCGCATAGCAGTCCTGCAGCCCGCCCCAGATGTCGTCCAACGTATACGTCCAGATGCCGTCCTCCAAACGGTTCTCCCACTCATGGCTGCCGGACGCCACCGGCGCATGGGCTTCGTCGATCAAAACCGCCTTGATGCGGGTGGAGCCAAACTCGATGCCCAGCACCGCCCTGCCGTTTTTAATACAGTCCACTGTTTTTTCCTGATCCATAATTCCCTCCGCTTATTTCTCCCAAGCCGCTGCTGACGTCCGCACTCAGCGGAATGCCGCCGCGTTCCAGCGCATCTCGTTTTTCAGGCTGCGGATCGTCGTATCGCGATCGATTACCACGGCTTCAATGCCCATCGCATCCGCCCAGTCTGCCATCTGCTCCGTTGTCAGGTCGTAGGAAAACGCCGTATGGTGCGCCCCGCCTGCTAAAATCCAGCTTTCCGCCCCCACGGTCAGGTTCGGTCTGGGCGTCCAGAAATTCGTCGCTACCGGAAGCTTCGGCATGGGCTTTTCCACTTTTTTGCAGTCCACCTCATTGATGATCAGCCGGAAGCGGGTTCCCAGATCCACAAGGGACGTCGCGATGCCTGCCCCCTCCTTTGACGTAAAAACAAGCCTTGCCGGATCCTGCCTGCCGCCCATGGACAGCGGGCACACCCGAATGCTGACCGGCCCGTCCGCAATGCTGGGGCAGACCTCCAGCATATGCGCCTGCAGGATCCCTTCCTTTCCGGGAACGAGATTGTAAGTATAGTCCTCCAAAAATGAGGTTCCCTTCGCGTCCTTTACCCCTGCGGTCATAAGCTTCATCAGCCGCACCATCGCCGCCGTCTTCCAGTCGCCCTCTGCGCCGAAGCCATATCCTTTTTCCATCAGGCGCTGGATCGCCAGTCCCGGAAGTTGCTCCAACGCGCCCAGATCGCCGAAATGCGTCACGATCGCCTGATAATTTTTCTCCTTCAAAAAGCGCTCGAAGCCAAGCTCGATCCCCGCCTGGACCGCCACGTGCCGCCGAAACTGCGCTGCGTCCCTGCCCTCGTCAATGATCTCATATTTGCTGTAATACTCCTCCACCAAAGCCTCGATGTCGCCCTGCTTTACCTCTTTTACATAATCTGCGATCTCGTTGACCGGATAAGCGTCGATCTCCCAGCCAAATTTGATCTGCGCCTCCACCTTGTCGCCCTCTGTTACGGCAACGTTTCTCATGTTGTCCGCCACCCTTACGACGCGGATGTGGCTGGATTCCATAATGCCTGCTGCCGTCCGCATCCAGTCGCCAAGACGTCTGATCACCTTTTCGTCATTCCAGTAGCCCATGATTACCTTGCGCTCAATGCCCATCCGGGTCACGATATGACCGTATTCCCGGTCGCCGTGGGCGGACTGGTTCTCATTCATAAAATCCATGTCGATCGTATCGTAAGGGATCTCCCGATTGAACTGCGTATGCAGATGGCAGAGCGGCTTACGGTATTCCTGAAGCCCCAGAATCCATGATTTTGCCGGCGAAAACGTGTGCATCCATGTGATCACGCCCGCGCACTCCCCGTCCGCATTCGCCTCGTTGAACAGACGGCGGATCCCTTCGTTTGTGATCAGCGTCGGCTTCCATACCACTTCATACGGAAGAAGCCCCGACTGATTTAATTTCTCCACAATGATCCGGGAATGCTGCGCCACCTTCTCAAGACACGCTTCCCCATACAGATCCTGTGAGCCCGTTGCAAACCAGAACTTATAGTTTTTCATAAAAATCCCCTTTTGCCTGATTTTCTTTTCAAAAATGCCGGTTTTTCCAGCATTTCCACAGCCTCAGCAAACATAAGGCAGATTCCCGCTTATGCACTAAGGCTATGTTCATAGTAGAATATCCCCCTGTCTTTGTCAACATATATATAAATTATTTTTATATTTTCTAAAATATAATTGGAATGCCCGACGCCCGACGCACACTACGCCGGGTCACAGCCGCCGGATTTCATCGGCAAGCACAGCCGCCGCTTTTCCAACGGTATCAAGCTTCATGGTATCCAGCGCCTGATACAGCGGTATCCTTGCGATACTTCTTTCCAAAACGTCCCCGGTGCGGATCCCGCTTTCAATATCCTTTAGCAGCCTGTCCCTCAGACTCTTCTCATCTGCGACAAGCGAAATGCGTTTCACAGCGCAGTTTTTTGTATCCAGCCTTTCGGCGATCGAATCAATAATGTGCTGCTCGTGCATCACCCAGCAGAATATGATATTTTCATATGCGGAGCATTTCAGAAAATTGTTTAACAGGTGGCAGATATTATCGAGCACCATTGCTTTGGTTTCATCGGTTACCTGAAACGGGCTGGCGTCCCAGCACCAGTCCCCGTCAAGAAATACGCTGTCCGGCAGATCCCGTTTGAGCTGTTGGCATACCGTTGTTTTTCCAACACCCATCGTTCCGCCGATCATATATAAAGTTTTCATTGTTTCCTCCGGTTTTAAACACTGGCAGTCAGGCTTCTTCTCTTTGCTCTAACAGCTCGAAAACTTCATCCATATCCATTTCAAACATCGTGCTGTCTGCCCGTATCGGTACAAAATAATAAGCCACCTTTTCCGAACCAAATTCTTGTTCCAACTGCTCCCATTGCGAAGTGAGTCCAATACAGAACGCAAGCGTATCGCTCCCCAAAGAGTCCATATACCAACGGACTTGATATTTCGGAGATACATACCCCTGAATACTTTTCAGCGTCGTATCCCTATCGGTACAATCTTCTGCATATGGAATTGCCGTATTCTTCTGTCTGCGTCAGCGCAAAATCCACAAAATCGCCCAGCCGTCGCGCAGAATCCTTTCTGTTTCTTAACGTCCTTCACTTCCAGCCTGAATCCCGTTCCGTCCATATTGCTGCCGCCTTTCCTCCAATCATTTTCCAGCTCCAAAGACCGGAACCCATATCATAGTCCAAAAGCCTTATCATACTCCATAATGCCGTTCAGCTTATTTGGACTTCCGTTCAGGCTGACCGCCATAAAACTTTCCTCCTCAACCTCAAACGGCGCTTTTATCCCATACCTGCCCGCCGGGCTGTAACCCGCCTTTGGATAATATTGGGAATGCCCCAAAACAACGCAATATTCGTATCCCAATCTGCGGGCAATGTCATGCCCTTTTTTCACCAAAGCCAGTCCAATCCCTCTGTTTTGACAGCCTGGCAATACGGAGAGCGGGGCAAGCGCAAGAACCTCAACGCCCTGCACAAGCGCTTTTGTAAAAAGAATATGCCCCACGATCCTGCCGTCTTCAACTGCGACAAGGGACAGCTCCGGAATAAACGACCTGCTTTTTCTCAGCGCAGCAACCAAGTCCTGCTCGTTTCCGTCAGAATGCACTGCACCTTCAAACGCTTCTTTTACGATATGATATACCTCGTCATAATCTTCTGCTCTTTCCTGTCTTATGATCAAACCATTTTCCTCCGCCGCTTCCAGATTTTTCCAATTTTCAGGGTGTATTTTCATTCTGTTCCTTTCGGTTTAACACAACCACATTTTATCATATCCCTCCTGAAAAAACTATGAATTCTCCTCCGGTTTTAAAAGTGCCCGCCGCTTCCAGTATATCGTCCGGTTCCGGGCAGTCTCCGGGGCGGCAGGGGCTTAGACAGCCGACTGACGAGCGAAGGAGAATTTGCAAACAGCGCCGGACTGCCCGGAACCGGAGCTCCGTACGGATCCCGCCCCAAAAACAGGGAGAGCCCTGCGCCCCTATCCGGTGCGCAGGACTCTCCCTGTCCGTTCCATTCCGATCTTATAAGCTTATAAAGCGGAAACCGCCGGTATTTTCAGATCGTCACGATCACGCCGCCGTCGTTGGCATACATGCTGCTGACGCCCGCGGTATCCATGATGATCACATCCTTTACCCTGATTTTGTCCGTTATCATCCGGCGCACGCTTTCGGCGCGGTCAGAGTTGTTGCAGTGGGAAATCATGAGGATCTTTTTCTCCGGCTCGACCGCGTTTTTAACCGCCGCTTCCGCCAGCTTCTGCAGCGCCTTCTTGATGCCGATTCCCTGACCGATCTGCTCGATCGTCCCTTCCTTCGTTCCCGCCATAACGGGCTTGATGCTCAGCGTCGTCGCCACCAGTGCCTTCACGCCCGTAAGCCTGCCGTTTTTGCGCAGCGTTTCCAGATTATCCAGGACAAAATAGGTTCCCCTCTCGCTTTTAAAGGCTTCCAGCCGTTCGACGATCTCTTCAAACGAAAGCCCCTGCTCCTCTAATTCCATTGCCTTTAACGCAAGCTGCGTCTCGCCGCAGGAAGCCGAGCAGGAATCTATCACATAAATCTGCTTTTCGCCGTAAGCCTCTTCATACAGCGTCTTTCCAAGCACCGCGCTGTTGTAGCTGCCGCTTAAATTGGCGGACAGCGTAACCACATAAACATGCTCCGCTTCCGTCCTGTAGGCGTTCATGTAACGCTCTGGCGAAGGGCAGGAGGAACGCGGGCACTCCGGGCACTGCGCCACCTTTTTCAAAAAATCGTGCTGGTCAAAGGTCTCGTCATCCCAGATCCTGTCCTCTCCCACTTCAAGCCCCAGCGCAACGATCTCAAAATGCGGATCTTTTTTTAAGTATTCCGGCAGTTCACAGCAGCTGTCCACAACAATTTTATAACTCATGCAAGCCCTCCAGATCTCGCCACATTTCCATGTAGTTTTCATTACTACATATAATAACACGCCCCCTCTTGCATTGTAAAGGGTATTTGCTATTTTATTCTGATCTGATATACTGAAAGCAAGCGTTTGCCCCTGCGTCAGCGTCCGGCTCGGCCCTGCATGGGCTTTTCTGCCAGCCTCCAGCCTCGCTCACAGAGAATTTGAGCCAAACAGCGCAGGAATGTCCCAAACGCATTCTGTCCGGTCAAACTCGCCCGGCATAGATCATGCCGTGCTCAAACAAGTCCCGGACAGAATGCAGGACAATCCGGCGCTGTTTGCCAATTCTCCTTCGCTCGTCAGTCGGCTGGCAGAAAAGCCCATGCAGGGCCGAGCCGGACGCTGACGCAGGGGCAAACAGCCACACAACAAACGTCACAGTCAGATCATTTTCACAAAGGAGGCATCATGACCGCTTTTTTGATCACCGAAATGAAAAAATTCATGGCGGGCTTTCTCGCCGGGGACTGCTTCGATTCCTTTTTGCTGGAAGAGGCTTTCGTGGAAGCAGCCGTCACCTATCACATCGACGGGCACATAAACGCCGCGTTTTTTTCGCAGGACGAGGACGAAGACTGCCCCAAAACCTTCATTCCCTGGAAAAACGTGCGCTCTGTCGCCTTTGACATGATCAAGGGAAAGCGCACCCCCTCCCGCTTCAAATTCGTCCTGCACCTGATGCCCGAATTTGTTCCCGGCGTCATGAAAGGAGCCGATCCGTCCCTTTTGCCGGAACAGGTCAGCGCCCTCGTGCTCACCGTCAGCTACGATGGCTCTTCCATCCGCCTCGTGACCGGCACAGCCTTTTCCTCCTTTGTCATGGACAAGACGCTGGACGCCCAGTGGGACAGGACAATGCGGAATTTCCTTTCCAAAAAAGAAATCGCCTATACGGAGTAGCGCAGCGCGTCACTTTTTCATCTTCGGATTAAAGATCAGGCTTGCCAGATACCCGAAGACAAGCGCGGCGCTCGTCCCGACTGCTCCCGCCTTTAAGCCTCCCGCAAACAATCCCAGAAAGCCCTGTTCATCCACCGCCTCTTTTACGCCCTTCATCAACACGTTTCCAAAGCCCAGAAGCGGCACTCCCGCCCCTGCCCCCGCATATTCCTGAAACGGCTGGTACAGCCCCAGAAATCCAAGGACCGCCCCGCTGCACACCAAAAGCACCATGATCCTTCCGGGCATCAGCTTCGTTTTTTCCATCAAAACCTGCACCAACGCGCAGATCAGCCCTCCCACCCAGAACGCATTCACATAATCCATCCGGCTTCCTCCTTTTCTGCAATGCTTTCTGTTAGGATGCGCCCCTTTTGCGGTTTTATGCGCCCTTTTGCGCGCTGCGTTTTTCCATCACGGCACGAGGGCTGCTGCGTCTACCGTCGTCAGCATGTCCCCGTACAAAATCCCGTCGTAATAATCCAGCAGAAGCTTCACGACGCCGCTGTAGGAGCCCATCCCCTCCTTTACGCCGTTTAGCTTTAAGGACGCCGCCGTGGCTGCCTTCGATACCCGCCGGGCAGTCTGCGTGCTTACCACCGCCTTCTGCTCCACCTCCTGCCACGCTTCTTTTGTCAAAAAAACATTGTCCCGATAGACAAGCTCCGAAATCTCCGGATGCTTTTCGTATTCTTTTTTGCTGTTTCCGATGGATTTTTTAAATTCCCGCTCCACATAGTCGATCACGCCCAGATAGCCGCTGTAGCGAAACATCGGATCCTCCGAGCTGACGCATGCCAGATAGCCGATCAGATTCGCCTCGTCCTCCTGAATGAAGCCTTTCAGATGGGCAAATTCATGGCAGATCGTATTGGGCTTATTCGCCACATACATCGTCTCGTTATAGTTTGCTTCCATGGAAAACGGGAAATAATAGCCTTTCATATAGGTCTGGCTTAAAAGATCTGAAAAATAGATTTCCTTGGGCTCCGGATAATAGCCTTTCAGCCGCTCGTATTCCTCCCCCATCGACTGCATCGCCTGCGCCGCCGTCCGGTTCATATCCCCTTCATAAATAAGCCAGCCGTCCCCATCCCGGGCAAAGCTTTCCGCCAGCTCGTTGGCGTTTACCACGATGTAATCCCGAAGCGCCGCCAGCTCCTTTTTGGAATAACCGCCCTCCCGGACGTTGTCCATGTACCGCTCCTCAAACGCTGTGGAATGATACAGAAGGAAGCAGTTGCACGTCATTATCCAAAAAAGCGCCAGCCCTCCCCAGCACAGCGCGCTTTTCATGCCCGAAAACAGGCGCAGCGACCAGCTTTTTTTCACCGTCAGCCGCAAAATCAGTGCCGCCGGAAACGCCGCTGCAAAGCACAGTCCCGCCACGATCATCCACTCCCCTACGCTGAACGGAAACAGCGCCGTTACCCGGGAAGAGAGGCTACTCCATGCCGGAAAGATCTTTTCCACATAAAAATCACAGAACCGGCTGCTTTTCCACGCTGCGGCATTCAAAAAAAGCGCAGCCCCCATCAGTACCATCCAGATTTTTTTCTTCATATGCACATCCCCCAATGGCATTTCGACGTTAACGGTTGCTGTACTTTCAGTATATCCCTTTTTTAACGCCGCCCATTGAACGGAATGTTAAGCTTTATGAACAATCTGTGACTGCACTGCCTGTGCCCTCTTGCCCTGAAAGCTGTTCCCTCATCTTTTGTTCCCCCCTTACCAGAAACGGTCAGGGAATAAAGCCTTCCCTGACCGTTTCTGATGATAAACAGCGCGCCTGCGCCGTATAAGACATATTTCTTAAACTCGTAAAAAGATATAAAAAAACAGGGGCAGTAGGAATCGAACCCACATCGACGGTTTTGGAGACCGCTGTTCTACCTTTGAACTATGCCCCTATCTTCATCAGCTTTATCGCGCTGACAGGTTGTATTATAGCACAGCTTTGACAAATTATGCAAGCCCTAATTTTATTTTTTCTGAGACTTTTTTTGTCACTTTTTTTGCTCCGTTCCGCCATACCGGTTTGTTTTGATTGACTTTGACCGGCTCCGTTTTTATAATAAAGCCATCAAAAAAAACCATCCTACACACAAAAAATGAGGCATCTATGATTTACACCGTAACCTTTAATCCTTCTCTGGATTACATCATCACACTGGACGCCTTTGAGCTTGGCAGGACAAACCGTACCGTCACAGAGCAGCTTCTCCCCGGCGGAAAAGGGATCAACGTCTCTGCTGTCCTCCACAATCTCGGCATCCCCAATACCGCCCTCGGTTTTACGGCAGGATTTGTCGGGCAGGAAATTTCAAGGCGCATCTGCAGCGCCGGCATCTGCAGCGATTTTATCGAACTGAAAAACGGGATCTCCCGCATCAACGTAAAGCTGAAGGATTTTGACGGAACCGAATTAAACGGCATGGGACCGTCTGTCGATGCAGACAGCTTAAATCTGCTTTTTGCAAAGATCCGTTCCTTACAGGAAGGGGATACGCTCGTACTTGCCGGAAGCATCCCTGCCGGAATGCCCCAAACCCTCTACCGGGATATTCTTTCCCTTCTCAACGGAAAAGGCGTCCGGGTTGTGGTAGACGCAACGAAGCAGCTGCTTTTAGAGACGCTTCCGTTCCGTCCCTTCCTCATTAAGCCTAACAGCCATGAGCTCGGGGAGCTCTTTGGCGTTTCCCTGACACAGCGCAGCCAGATTCCCGAATATGCCTGCAGGCTCCGGCAGCAGGGTGCCCGCAACGTCCTTGTTTCCATGGGCGCTCAGGGCGCTGTGCTCGCAGCGGAAAACGGCACGGTCTATATGGCTCCCGCGCCGGAAGGCATTTTGAAAAATGCCGTAGGGGCGGGCGATTCCATGGTCGCGGGCTTCCTTGCCGGATGGGAACAACGCCGCGATCCCGTGCACGCCTTCCGCATGGCTGTTGCCGGCGGGAGCGCCAGCGCCTTTTCAGATTTTCTTGCCACACGTCAGGAAATCGAAGCTCTTTATACGCGCCTCGAGGTTTCCTGCACCGTTCCATGAAAGGCGTATTTTCAGCGCTGTACCCTGCCGGAAGCATCTCCGCCCGCGAGCTTTTCCACCTCGGAAACGGTAACCATGTTATAATCGCCCTCAACCGAATGCTTCAGCGCAGACGCCGCCACCGCAAATTCGATCGCCTCCTGCGTATTCCTGCCGTTTAACAGCGCATAGATCAGCCCGCCTCCGAAGCTGTCGCCGCCGCCCACGCGGTCGATGATGTGCAGATGATAGGTTTTGGAAAAGCAATATTCCCCCGACGCGGCATCATAAAGCATCCCACTCCAGTCATTGTCCGATGCGGAAATGCTCTCCCGCAGGGTGATCGCCACCTTTTCAAAGCCGAATTTGTCCGCAAGCTGGCGGGCTACAGATTTATAGCCCTCCTTATCCAGCTTTCCCGCATAAATATCCGTATTTTCTGCTTCGATCCCGAATACGTCCTTTGCGTCCTCCTCGTTGGAAATGCACACATCCACATACTGGCACAGCTCCGTCATCGCCTCCCGCGCCTGCTGCCTTGTCCAGAGCTTGCCGCGGTAGTTTAAGTCGCAGCTTATTTTTACGCCGTGCTTTTTTGCCGCGATGCACGCCTGACGGCAGATTTCCACAACATTTGCGCCAAGCGCCGGCGTAATGCCCGTAAAATGGAACCAATCCGCCCCTTCAAAAATGCTGTCCCAGTCAAAATCTGCGCTGTCCGCCTCCGCGATCGCGGAATGGGCGCGGTCGTAAATGCAGACGCTGCCCCGGTTCGACGCCCCTTTTTCCAGAAAATAAATGCCCACACGGTCGCCGCCGCGCACGATATGGCGGGTATCGACCCCGTATTTGCGCAGGCTGTTCACCGCCATCTGCCCGATGGCGTGCTCCGGCAGCTTCGTCACAAACCGCGCGTCCAGCCCGTAATTTGCCAGCGATACCGCCACGTTTGCCTCGCCGCCGCCAAAGGTCGCCTCAAAGGAATCCGCCTGTACAAAACGCAGATAATCGTAGGGCTGCAGGCGCAGCATCAATTCTCCGAATGTAATTACCTTTGCCATGAATGTTCTCCTTTATTTCTGCAGCAGATGAACCGCAAATCCGCCGATCTCATCCGCAAAATATGCCGCCTTGTCTGTCACCGTCTCTTCCCGGAATGCAAAGCCCCGCGCCTTAAAATACGCAATCGCCCGCGGAAGCGTGTTCGTCCGGATCGCAATGTGCCCGTTTTTCCCATAAAAAGGCTTCTTCATGATCTCGATCTCTTTTTCCCCGGCAAATATGCTGGCGTTTCCTTCCTGAACGGGAAATCCGAACATCGTTCCAAACAGCGCCGCCGTTTTTTTCGCCTCGTCCTCATTTTCCGCATTGATCCCGATATGGGCAAGCTCAAATCCAAACATCGTCTGTACCGCCTGCCTTGTCAGCCGCTCGATCCCGTCCCAGTCCTCTGCTTCGATCATGTCCTTTTTGACCATCCATGTGCCGCCGCAGGCGATGATCTTATTGAAGGATAAGTAGTCCAGAAGATTTTTTTCGTTCACACCGCCCGTCGGCATCCAGCGCAGGTTCTGATAAGGCCCTGCCACCGCTTTGAGCTTTGCCACGCCGCCGTTTTGCTCCGCCGGGAAAAATTTCACAACCGAAAGCCCCAACGCCATCGCCTGCTCCATCTCGCCGGGCGTCGCCGTGCCGGGCATCATCAGCATCCCTTTGCCGGTCACATATTTTGTAATTTCCGGGTTAAAACCGGGGCTGACGATAAACTGGACGCCCGCTTCGATCGCCCGGTCCGCCTGCCCTTTGTCAGGACAGTCCCCGCGCCCACGAGCATTTCCGGCACTTCCGCGCGGATTTTCCGGATCGCTTTCTCCGCAGCCGCCGTCCGAAAGGTTACCTCTGCCGCCGGAAGCCCTCCGCGCACCAGCGCTTTTGCAAGGGGAACCGCTTTGTTAGCATCATCTATCGCAATGACCGGCACAATGCCGATCTCATAAATCCGCTGTAATACGTCGTTCATCATTGTACTTCCTTTCCGTATACTTCGATCTGGGACAGCGCCGGGAAGGGCGAAGGATCGTCCGCCTTGATCAGCCGGTCAAAGGTCAGCCAGCTTACGCGCTTTTTTTCAAAGGCGCACACATGGGGCTTTTCGCTTTTTTCCATCGGGAAGTCGATTGCCGTGCCGTCGGAAAACGTGAAGGTCGCCTGTGTCCACCAGCTGTCGTGCGGGAAATCCGCCCGGGTATAAAGCACGATTTTGTCAATTTCCACTTCCCTGCCAAATTCCAGCTTAAAACACGCGTCAGGATCGCGGTTGATGCCCCATGAGGAATAGGGCCAGATGCCGTGGGAGCGGTTTTCCACCACGCCGTCGATGGCGTTTCTTGCCGCAAACACCGACTCGCCCCTCGTCTCCACGTTTGCCGAAGCATGGGGATAGCAATGGGTTTCTCCGTGCTGGTCTGCCGCGTTCAGCGCCAGATTCCGGTAAGCGCCGATCTCCTCCCCGGTCGCCAGACGCGCATACAGATAGTGCATGGATCCGGTAAAAATTTTCGGCGAATAGCAGACCTTTTTCTCCCCGAAGGGAACGTCATAGCGCAGGCTGTTTTCCGTCAGATAAACGAGGGATGCGCCCAGAGCGTCGTCCGGCTGGAATAGCAGATGAAGATTTTTTTCGGAGGTTTCTAAAACGACCGCGTCCCCCTCCCGATATTCTCCGGAAAAGACCAGACAAACCCGGTCTTCCCCGCTGCTGCTGCACGCCTCCGTGCCGTCGCTGTGAAGGATTTTTATGGTTAACTGTGCCATTTTGCTCCGTCCTTTCTGCCGTCAGCAATGGGCGCATTACTGGGGCTGCTTGCCGATGTAAGCCAAAATGCCGCCGTCCACATACAGCACATGGCCGTTTACGAAATCCGACGCATCGGATGCAAGGAATACCGCAGGACCCTGCAGATCCTCCGTCTCTCCCCATCTTGCCGCCGGCGTCTTTGCGATGATGAACTGGTCGAAGGGATGGCGGCTGCCGTCCGGCTGGATCTCACGAAGCGGCGCGGTCTGGGGCGTTGCGATGTAGCCCGGCCCGATGCCGTTGCACTGGATGTTGTACTCGCCGTATTCGGACGCGATGTTTCTGGTCAGCATCTTTAAGCCGCCCTTTGCCGCCGCATAAGCGGAAACCGTCTCGCGTCCCAGCTCGCTCATCATAGAGCAGATGTTGATGATCTTGCCGTGTCCTTTTTTGATCATGGAAGGGATGACCGCCTTCGATACGATAAACGGCGCGTTTAAATCCACGTCGATGACCTGACGGAACTGCTCCGCCGTCATGTCGCACATCGGGATTCTCTTAATAATGCCCGCATTGTTTACGAGGATGTCGATCACGCCCACCTCTTTTTCAATCTTTGCAACCATGTCCTGTACCGCCGCTTCGTCGGTCACGTCGCACACATAGCCGTGCGCCGCAATACCCGCCTCTTCGTAAGCGGCAAGCCCCTTGTCCACCAGCTCCTGCTTGATGTCGTTAAAGCAGATCGTCGCGCCCGCCGCCGCGTAAGCCTTTGCGATCGCCATGCCGATGCCGTAGGATGCGCCTGTGATCAGCGCGATCTTGCCTTCCAGGGAAAAATCCTTCATTGAAAATGCCATGATAATGTCCTCCTTGTCATAATCCTGTTTTTTATATTAAATCTCTGTTTCTTGTCCCGAATCTCTGTTTTTTATCTCAAATCCTTGTTGTCTACGCCGTCCATATCGGTAAATTCCTGATTTTCGCCGCACATGCCCCAGATAAAGGTGTAGGCTCTGGAACCGCAGCCGGAATGGATCGACCAGCTCGGGGAGATCACCGCCTCCTCATTGCGCATCACGATGTGGCGCGTCTCCGTCGGTTCGCCCATGTAGTGCATCACAAACGCATCCTCGGGCATGTCAAAGTACAGATAAACCTCCATCCTTCTGTCATGGGTATGGCAGGGCATCGTGTTCCAGACGCTGCCGGGCTTTAAAGCGGTCATACCCATCACAAGCTGACAGCTCTCCACCTGACCGGGCAGGATGTATTTGTTGATCACGCGGTCGTTTGCCTCCTCGAGGCAGCCGCAGGCAACCTTGTTTTCCTCCTTGATGATCACGACGCCTTCCTCCGGCTTTCCTTCCCTTTTAATGAGGACGGTCGGATACGCCGTGTGCGCCGGGGTGGAATTTAAGTAAAACTTCGCCGGATTTTCTGCATTGTCGCTGGCAAAGGTAATCTCTTTGGAGCCTCTGCCCACATACATGCCGTCCTTGTGCTCCACATGGTAAGCTTTTCCGTCCACCGTTACGGTTCCCGCGCCGCCGATGTTGATGATCCCCAGCTCACGCCGTTCCAGAAAATACGCTGCGCGCAGCTCCTTACCCGCCGTCAGCTCCAGCTTTTTCTCTGCCGGAGTCGCCGCGCCCGTGATGATCCGGTCGATATGGCTGTATACCAGCTTGATCTCGTCCTTGCAAAACAGCCCCTGAATGAGAAATTCCTCCCGGAGCCGCTGTGTGTCATAATATCTGACATCCTTCGGGGATGCCGCTGTCCTTACTTCCATGTCCGTCCTCCATTCTTTCACTGCCGTAGTGAATTGTCACAAAACATTTTGCGTTATGTACGGTTTCTTCTCTTTATATTCTGTATTATATCAGCAGTATTTTCAATTTACTTTGGATTCCTTTGCAAAAAACTTGCATTTTTTGAACCGATAGGCTAAAGTAGGGATAGAAAAGGGCGCCGGGCGTCTGCAGCGCTCCCGATGCGTCCGTAAATCTGCGGAGGAAATGCAATGAAAGAATATTCATCCTGCAAAATGGCGATCCAGGAATGTCTCGACACCAGATCCTTTGCCGTCGCGCATTTATATAATGATGAAAAGCCGATGTCCATGCACATCCATGACAGCTATGAGATCTATTTTTCCATTTCCGGCGGCAAGCAGTTTCTGATCGACAACCGCTTTTATGACATCCGCCCCGGCGATCTTTTTTTCATCAACCAGTTTGAAAGCCATTATCTGACCCAGATCGACCAGCAGGTGCATGAACGCATCGTTTTGTCCATTTATCCGGACTATTTAAAAGGGCTGTCCACGCCGGACACCGACTTAAACGCCTGCTTCAGCGTCCGCAATCTCCCGTCCCCGCACCGGACGGCGCTGTCTGACGAGGAGCAGAAGCGGTTCATTTATTTTATCCACCGGCTCGTTTCCGCTTCCGGATACGGGGCTGACATTGTCGAGCGTTCGGTCTTTGCCGAAATGATGGTTTTCTTAAACCGCGTCTTTCTGCGCCACGGCAAATCGGAAACAGACCTTCCAGAAGTTTCCTATCACAGTCAGGTGGACGATATTTTAAGCTACATCAACCAGAATATCCAGAATCCGCTGACGATCGAGGATCTGTCCGGGCATTTTTATTTAAGCCCCTCCTACCTGTGCCGGATCTTTAAATCCACCACGGGCATGACGATCAATAAATACATTACCGCCAAGCGCATTACCCTGTCAAAATCGCTGCTTTCCGAGGGCTGCTCCGTCAGCGAAACCTGCGAAAAATGCGGGTTTAACGACTACAGCAATTTTTTGAAGGCGTTCACGAAGGCGGTGGGGATCTCCCCGAAAAAATACGCCCAGTTTAATTCCTAGGAAGCAAAAATAATTTCCAGAAAGCATAAACGCGTGCGCTTCCAGTTTATGTCAGCTGGTCTATCGCATACAGCGGCAGATTAACGAGCCACTCCTCTTTTTTATAGTCCGCCATAGACGTCCTGACCGAAACCTCGGGGGAAAATTTCTCATGATAGGTTTTCAGGCTCTTTGCCCTGAGATTTACTTCTGCCTTTACTTCCACAGGAATGATCCGCTCGCCTGTGTCAACAACAAAATCAACCTCGCAGGAGCCTCTGTCGTTGGTGTAATAATAAACGTCCAGATCCGGAACGGTCTTTAACTGCTGACAAACATACTGTTCCGTAAGCGCACCTTTGAACTCTGTAAAAAGATCATTGCCGTCCAGTAAGGTGCGCTGGCGCAGTCCAGCCATACAGCCAAGCAGCCCGACGTCCAGCACAAACAGCTTAAACGCTTTCAGATCCTCATACGCCCGCAGAGGAATACCCGCCGCATTGACCCGGCTGACCTTATGAACCAGACCGCAGTCGCCAAGCCACATAATTGCCGTTTCATACTCCTTTGCGCGGGCGCCTTCACGGACAAGGCCATAGACAAATTTTTTATTTTCCTTCGCCAGCTGGGAAGGGATGCTGTTCCACAGCATACGCAGCCGCGGAACGATTTCATTGGGAGCGTGCTTTGAAAAATCCTGCTCGTAGGCTACAAGAATCCTCTTTTGAATTTCCCGTACCTCGTTAAAGTCTTTATCCTCTGCAAAGCTCTGCACTGCCTCAGGCATTCCGCCCACAAAATAATACTGCTTCAAAGCGTCGATATATGTCTGTCTGAAGCTCGTAATCATCTGAAAATCCCGCTGTTCCAGCAGTTCTGCAAAGCGCTCCTTGCCGGTTGCCATCAAAAACTCCCTGAAGGAAAGGGGATACAGCTTTAAAAAATCCACCTTGCCAACGGGGAAGGAGGTTCCCTGATGCAAAGCAATGCCGAGCAGGGAGCCCGCGCATACAATGTGATACTGCGGGGCATTCTCATAGAAATATTTCAGGGACGCCAATGCTCTCGGAACTTCCTGCACTTCATCAAAAATCAGCAAAGAATTGCCGGGATCGATTTTGTGCCCAACATACAGCTCCAGCCCCATTATCAAACGCTCCGTATCCAGATCCGAAGCAAACAGCTCTGCCATTCTGGAATTGGAGTCAAAGTTGATATATACCGTATCTGCATACGCCTGTCTGCCAAACTCCTTCATCAGCCACGTCTTGCCAACCTGACGGGCTCCTTCGATGATCAGAGGCTTGCGGCGTTTGCTTTTTTTCCATTTCAACAGTTTTTCCATCGCAATCCGATACATATGTGCACCTCCGTCATTATCATATAATTATAGTATAGTGTGCTTTCACAGAAAATACAATGAGTTTTCGTATTGTAATCACACTTTTTACAGCGAATATTGTCGAACCCCATCATTTTTCCTTCTCTGATGCAAAAAAACAGCCCGGACTGCCTCACATGCAATCCGGACCGTTTTTTTCCGGCTTCCCGTTTCTGTTTTAAAAGCAGGGCTTTAACCCGCCTCTCAGCTTATACACCGCCTCTGCAAAAAAGTAATCCGCATAGACCATCGTAATGTGATGCCTGTCCGCATGATACGACGCGGAGCAGTTCTGCACGATCGCGTCGCAGTTCCTCGAAAAATCGCAGCGTTTCCGGTACAGTGCGTCCAGAATCCGAAACGCCGCCCGACGGTACATTTCCTGTTCTGCCTCGGGCACGCAGTCTGCCAGCTCCAAAAGCCCGCCCGCAATGATCGCAGCGCCGCAGCTATCCTCCCACGCAGGCTCCGGCGGCTGTCTGAAATCCACCGGGATCAGACCGGACTCCGTCAGATTTGCCATGCAGTAATGCGCCACTTTTTTGGCGGTCTGCAAATATTCGTCCTTTCCGGTATGGCGGTAGCTTACCATAAAGCCGTAAATCGCCCAGCCCTGGCCTCTCGTCCAGGAAGAGCCGTGCCCGTATCCCTGGCCGCCGTGGCTTTTTAACCGTTCTCCCGTCTCCGGGTCAAATTCCACGATATGGCATACCGACCCGTCGGGACGCACAAAGCCGTTCATCGCCGTATCCGCATGCCGCATCGCGATGTGCCTGTATCTGGGATCCTTCGTCTCCTCCGACGCCCAGTACAAAAGGGAAAGGTTCATCAAGCAGTCGATGATCGCCCAGCCTCTCGTGTCGTCATAGGCAGAATCATTCCATGCGCGGATAAAATTCCCCGCCGGGTTGAAGCGTCCCGCCAAAAGATTCGCCGCATGCAGCGCCGTCCTGCGCCCTTCTTCATTGCAGGTCAGACGGTAATCATATGCTGCCGTCGGCAGATACATAAAGCCCACGTCATGATGGAGCCCGTAATAATTCCCGAAGCATTGCTTCAGCTTTTCCTCCGAAGCCCGCGCGATCCGGGCATACTTTTCCTGCTTTGTATCCTGATACATCAGCCACATCAGGCCGCCCCAGAAACCGTTTGTCCACCAGTCCAGATCGCCGCCATTTTTTTCCGAATAGCCGGAAAGGTCGTCATAACTGCCTTTTTCATCCGTCGTGTAAGGAATCTTATCCTGATTTTTTTCGCTGACCCAGTCCATTTTTTCCCGGATCTTCCCGATCACTTCATCCGCCCATGCTTTATAGTCGTTCATCTTAGTCTCCATTCCTGCGCCCTTTCGGACGTTTTCCTTTTCTCTGTTCATCCATTATACATGCTTGACGCTTCCGCGCCTATGGCTTAAACTGTTCCCATACTGATCTTTTCTGCAATTTTTCAGGAGGTTATCATGCTTACTGTCAGCTACTGCGGCCACGATTCCCACCATGCCGCCCCCTGTAATATCGAACATAAAAACGGTTCCCCGGACTGGCTTTTGCTGCTGGTCAAAAGCGACGCATGGTTTATCTGCGATTCCCAAAAAATCCCCGTCCTTCCCGGCATGGCGATCCTGTACGCCCCCGGCATGCCCGTCCACTATGGCCGCGATCAGGCGGGCTACTGCGACGACTGGCTGCATTTTTCCGCCGCCGATCCGGAAACCTGCCGTTTTCTTTCCTCCCTTTCCATCCCCCTCGGCGTCCCGCTCTATCCGGAAGATTTTTCCCGGCTCTGTGCCTGCATGTCCCTGCTGTGCCGTTCCTTCCGCTCTGCCGGGGAATATCACGCGGAAATCATGGATCAGCTTTTAAAAACCCTGATCATGACGCTGTCGCAGGAAACCGCGCACCGCTCTCTTCCCGAACCGGCTTTTCCAACCAAAAAAGCCGCCCGTTCCGAACAGGCAGCCTCCTTTTATATCCGTTTTTCCCATCTGCGCGCCCGCATTTACAATGATCCCGCATTTCCTTGGGATCTTGAAGCGCTCGCCGCAGAGTTAAATATCAGCCTTTCTCATTTTCAGCACCTGTATAAACAGTATTTTGACATTTCCTGCCGCAGCGACATCATTTTTGCCCGGATCGAGCTGGCGCAGATGTACCTGCGGCAAAGCGACATGACCGTGCATCATATCGCCTCCCTCTGCGGCTATGACAGCGAGCTTCATTTCATGCGGCAGTTCCGCCAGCGGACCGGCATGACGCCGACGCAGTACCGGCGGCACACGTTTGTCCCGAAATAAAAAGTGTGCACCTTAGCGCATCAAACAGGGTGCGAATAAAAACACTGCGCAGTCCGGCAGGCTATCCTGCCGTTCTGCGCAGTCTTTTTTCATACAGCCTTACTCTCTGTGCATCGAAAAGCTGTCCATGTCATAATTTTTCAGGTTTTCCCATACGCCGCGGCCGTCCGCCTGACCGATCAGGGTATCGCGGTTTTTCTTGGAAACCAGCTGATCTTTAAAGGAGCTGGGGCCGCCCACGCAGCCGCCGTCGCAGACCATACCCTCGATAAAGTCCTCCGGAAGCTTCGCAACCTTTAACAGCAGAAGGGCTTTCTTACATTCTGCCGCGCCGTTTGCCCTGCATACCTTTGCGTCGATCTCGTTGTCGGATTCCTTCAGGCTCTGCAGCACGGCTGCCGTTACGCCGCCGGAATTTGCAAAGCGCTTACCGTATACAGAAGCGATCTGGTCTGTATTCTCACAAGGCTCCAGCGCAACGCCCTTCGCCTTCATGATCGCGCGGATTTCGCTGTAGGTCAGGACATAATCCGCATTGCCTTCGATCTTCTGATCCACAACCTCGGATTTCTTTGCAAGGCAGGGCCCGATAAATACGGTAACCGCTTCGGGATCTCTTGCCTTGATCAGTCTGGAAACCGCGCACATCGGGGAAACCGTTGTGGAAACGCAGTCTGCCAGCTCCGGATAATGCTTGCGCACCATGTTGACAAACGCGGGACAGCAGGAGGTTACCTTCTTCTTGCCCTCTTTATAAGCTTCCGCCCATTCCTGCGCCTCGTAAGCCGCCGTCATGTCGCCGCCCAGTCCAACGTCATAAAAATCTTCAAAGCCCAGCTCTTTCATCGCCTTCTTCCAGCTTGCCATCGTAATGTCTGCGCCGAACTGGCCTTCTGTCGCAGGCGCCGCCATCGCATAAACGTGCTTGCCCGCTTTGATCGCCTCGATCACGGATACGATAAACGTCTTGGAACCGATCGCGCCGAACGGACAGCTGTGGATACATTTGCCACAGCGGATACACTTTTCTTCGTCGATCACCGTAATGCCGTATTCATTATAGCTGATTGCGTCTACCGGGCAGCTTGCCTTACACGGACGCTGCAGATGGGCGATCGCATTGTAAGGGCATGCCTGGGCGCACTTGCCGCACTCTTTACATTTTGTGGAGTCGATGTGGGAGCGTGTCCTGCCGGGTTCGATCGCGCCGAACTTACATGCGTTGATACACGCCTTTCCAAGACAGTTCTGGCAGTTCTCCGTCACGGTATAGCTGGAAATCGGGCAGTCCTCACACGCGGAGCTGATCACCTGAATCACATTGCCGTCGTCCACAGGGCCTGCGGATTTGCCCTCTGCCAGACGCACTCTCTGACGGATGATCTCCCTTTCCTTATAAATACAGCAGCGGAATTTCGCCTGCGGCCCGGGAATCAACTCTACCGCGATGTTGTCCCTCTTCGCCTCCAGCTCGCCTGCCCATGCAAGCTTTGCTACTTCGTAGAGGACTTCGTGTTTGATCTTGATCATACTTTCATCTGCATACATCGTGTTTTACCTCTCTTATCATTTGACCGCTTCCCCGTCATAAGGGAAACGACGACTATATAAAAATATTATATAAATTCCGCCCCGAAAATTCAAGCCTATGTGAAAAAACCTATGTGAAAAAAACATATGAAAAAACAGCCGCACGTTGCTGTCCGCACCACGCTCCTTTCTGCAGGATATAACCTTGCGGCTCTGTCTGCGCGTCCGGCTCTGCGCCGCCTCCGTGCAGCGAAGGGTTCTGCCAGCCGACTGGCGCGCGAAGGAGAATTTGCAAACAGCGCAGGATTATCCGGCGTTCTGGCCGGGACTTGTCTGAGCGCGCCATGTGCTATGCCGCGCGAGTTTGACCGGACAGAGCGCGTCCCGGACAATCCTGCGCTGTTTGGTTCAAATTCTCTGTGAGCAAGACCGGAGGCTGGCGGAACCCTTCGCTGCACGGAGGCGGCGCAGAGCCGGACGCGCAAATAAAACCGCACGGTCACATCCAGCATCCCCACAAATCCCCGAAACTGGTAAAATTTTTCCCATTCCCGCGCTTTTGTAAATTGCAGCCATCCCTCCCCCACGTTACAATCCAATTCATACAAGGGCGGCAGAAGCCGCCGCACATATATTTTTCCAAAATGGAAACAACAACTAAACGGAGGGAAATCTTATGGCAAAAAAACATTCAGGAATCGGCAAGGCAGCCGTCATCGCCGCAGGCGCAGGCGCAGCTGCATTCGCATTCAAAAAGCATAAAGAACTTTCGGAAGAAGGAAAGACCCTGACCGGGCAGATAAAGGAGAAGGCGATCCAGAGCGCGGAAAAATCCATCCGGATGCCCGCCCCCGATCCCGCATACCGGAATACCGAACGCGGCATGCACGAAAGAAATTCCAAAGGCATTTATTATTCCAACGGCAACTACGAAGCCTTTGCCCGTCCGGAAAAGCCCGAGGGCGTCGAAGAAAAGAGCGCCTATCTGGTCGGCAGCGGCCTCGCTTCCTTAGCGGCGGCGTGCTTTTTGGTGCGGGACGGCCAGATGCCCGGCTCCCACATCCATATTTTAGAAGCGATGGACGTTGCCGGAGGCGCCTGCGACGGCATCTTCGATCCGTCCAGAGGCTATATCATGCGCGGCGGCAGGGAAATGGAAAACCATTTTGAATGCCTGTGGGATCTGTTCCACAGCATCCCCTCGCTGGAAACTCCCGGCGCATCCGTGCTGGACGAATATTACTGGTTAAATAAGCACGATCCCAACTACTCGCTCTGCCGCGCCACCAAAAACCGCGGTCAGGACGCGCACACCGACGGCAAATTCGGCTTAAGCCAGAAGGGCTGCATGGAAATCATGAAGCTGTTTCTGACAAAGGACGAGGATCTTTATGACAAGGCGATCGAGGACGTTTTTGACGACGAGGTATTTTCCTCTAACTTCTGGCTGTACTGGCGCACGATGTTCGCTTTTGAAAACTGGCACAGCGCCCTTGAAATGAAGCGTTATTTCCAGCGCTTTATCCACCACATCGGTGGGCTGCCGGATTTCAGCGCCTTAAAATTTACCAAATACAACCAGTATGAATCGCTGATCCTTCCGATGAAAAAATATCTGGAGGACGCAGGCGTGGAATTTTGCTTCAATACCGAAGTAACCAACGTCGTATTCGAAATCAAAAACGGCAAAAAGCTGGCAAAAACGATCGAGTGTAAAGTAAACGGCGAAAAGCAGACGATCAGCCTGACCGAAAACGACCTTGTGTTTGTCACAAACGGAAGCTGCACCGAGGGCACAATTTACGGCGACCAGAACCACGCCCCTGTCGGCAATGCGGAAGTCAGAAACAGCGGCGTCTGGGATCTCTGGAAAAATATCGCAAAGCAGGATCCTTCCTTCGGGCATCCGGAGAAATTCTGCTCCGACATCAAAAAGACCAACTGGGAATCCGCTACCGTCACGACCCTCGACGATAAGATCATCCCTTATATCACCCGGATCTGCCAGCGCGATCCCCGCACCGGAAAGGTTGTTACCGGCGGCATCGTAAGCTGTCAGGATTCCAAATGGCTGTTGAGCTGGACGATCAACCGTCAGGGACAGTTTAAGGATCAGGACAAAAAGCAGGTGTGCGTCTGGGTATACTCCCTGTTTACCGACGTGCCCGGCGACTATATCAAAAAGCCCATGAAGGAATGCACCGGTAAGGAGATCACCGCAGAATGGCTCTACCATCTGGGCGTTCCCGTTGAAGAGATCGACGATCTGGCAGAACACAGCGCAGTCTGCGTTCCGACCATGATGCCTTATATTACGTCCTTCTTCATGCCGAGGGCGGCAGGCGACCGTCCCGACGTCATCCCGGACGGCTGCACCAACTTCGCCTTCATCGGCCAGTTTGCAGAAACGCCCCGTGATACGATCTTTACGACCGAGTATTCCGTCCGCACCGCCATGGAAGCCGTTTACGGTCTGCTCCATGTGGACCGCGGTGTGCCGGAGGTATGGGGCAGCGTGTACGACGTGCGCGAGCTTTTGGACAGCTCCGTCAAGCTGATGGACGGCGTTTCCCCGCTGGAAATCGAGCTTCCCGGGCCGCTCAACCGGCTCAAAAAGCCCCTGCTGAAAGCCGTACAGGGAACGGTCATCGAAGATCTTCTCAGGGAGCACAATATCATCAAAAACGGAATGCTCTGATTTTTCAAAAAATGAAAGCGACAACCCTTTTTCATTCAAAAGCTCAATAAAAATCAAACTTTCCTATAAAGTCAAGAAAGTGTGCGCCCCGGCGCACACTTTCTTATTCTTCCGCATTATCTCGGCAGCCGCGCTACAATCTCTGCAACGATCTCCCGGATCGATTTGTTTTCACAGTCCACCGTCACATCCGCATACCGCTCGTACAGCGGAACCCTCTCGTCGTAAAGCTGCGCAAGCGTCTGCCCCTCCCGAAGCGTCACGCCGCGCTCCTTTAAATCGCCCAGCCGCTCCGCAATAGAAGCACAGGACAGCTTCAGATAAACGACCGTCCCGATCTTCTTAAGATGCTGCATCGCTTCCCTGCCATAGATCACGCTGCCTCCCGTAGCGATGACCGAATGCTTCACAAAAAGACCGGCGTTGATCCGGTTCTCCACCTGCCGGAAGCCGTCGTCTCCCTGCCGCTTGATGATCTCGTGCAGCAAAAGCCCCGTCTGCTCCTGAATGACCAGATCCGAATCCACAAAGGAAAGCCCCTGCTGCTTTGCCAGCACCACGCCGACCGTGCTCTTGCCTGCGCCCGGCATCCCGATCAAAACAAGATTTTTCATAGGCTTACTCGCCTAAATAAGCGATCACTTCCACTTCGCACAAAACATCCTTCGGAAGCTTCTTTACCGCCACGCAGCTTCTTGCGGGCTTGCCGGTAAAATATTTCTCATATACGCCGTTAAACGCCGCAAAGTCTCCCATATCATCCAAAAAACAGGTTGTCTTTACCACATGCTCATAATCCGTTCCCGCTTCTGCAAGGATCGCGCCGATATTTTTCATGACCTGCTCGGTCTGCGCCTCGATGCCCTCTGCCTCTACCGCGCCTGTCTCCGGATTGATCGGGATCTGACCGGATGCAAATAAAAACTCTCCCGCCCGGATCGCCTGAGAATAAGGTCCGATCGCTGCCGGAGCCTTGGTTGTCGAAATTTTCTGAAACATGATCCATGTCCTCCTGTCGTTTTTCATCAAAGGGCGCCCGCAAAAGCGCCCTGCTTTTCCCTTTCAGTATAGCACGCCTGCTTCCCGTTTGTCACTCATCAAATTCTGCCGTCACATAAAATCCCCGCGGATTTTCCACCACGCTGATCACCCTGCCCTCCCGGGCAAGCATCCGCTCCCGGAACGGGTAATTGCCGGACATCGCAAGCGACGGGTCGATCGTGTAATAGTAGTTGCTCGGAAGCACGCCCTCCGTTACCGTCACATGGTCGCCCTCCTTTAAAAGCCCGGGGCGCTCCATTTTAAACTCCATCCGCCTCATTGCCTGCTGCCTCCTTTGCTTTCCGGGATCCGGTAGCCTGCAAAGCGCCCGGCGTCACTTTTTTTGCAGGAAACCTCCAGATAAACGCCCTCCGCTTCGTAGGAAAGCTTCCTTACCAGCGCGTTTTCCTGCAGCCACGATACCGCCGCCCCGTCCGTATAGGGAATCAGAAGCGCCGCCTCCTCATAGCCTGCAAACAGCTTTTCCCGGATCAGATCCAGAAGCCCGTCCAGCCCGATCCCCTTTTTGGCGGACATATAAATCCGGTCGCCCGATATTTTCGGAAGCTCTGCCTCTTCCATCACAAGATCCGCCTTGTTCATCACATAAATGCACGGGATCGCGCCCGCCCCCAGCTCCTTTAGCGTCTCCGCCGTCACCTTCATCTGCTCCCTGTGGTGCGGGTCGGAAAAATCCACCACCTGCAGCAGAAGGTCCGCGCAGCACGCCTCCTCCAGCGTGGAGCGGAACGCCTTTACGAGCGCATGGGGCAGCTTATCGATAAAGCCGACCGTATCCGACAAAAGGAAATCCCGGTTGTCGCCGGGGCTGATGCGGCGCACCGTCGTGTCCAGCGTTGCAAACAGCATATTTTTTTCCAGCACCTTTTTCTCTGCGTCGTCCATCCATGTGTCCAGCATCCGGTTCATCATCGTGGATTTTCCCGCATTCGTATAGCCTACCAGCGCAACGGACGGCAGCTCGCTCTCCTGCCGCTTCTTTCTCTGGGTCTGGCGATCCTTTTCGATGACCTTTAGCTCGCGGTTTAATTCGCTGATGCGCTTTTCGATCCTTCTGCGGTCCAGCTCCAGCTTTTTCTCGCCCGCACCCTTGTTGGAAAGGCCGCCCCCGGCTCCCGCGCCGCCGCCCGCGCCTGCCCCGCCGCCCTGACGCGACAGCGCCTCGCGCATTCCCACAAGGCGCGGCAGCATATATTGAAGGTTCGCGCTCTCCACCTGAAGCTTCGCTTCCTTCGTCCGCGCCCTGCGGCTAAAAATCTCCAGAATCAGATTCGTCCTGTCCCACACCGCCGTGTCCAGCTCCTTTTGAAGGTTCCTCTGCTGGGACGGCGTCAGGGAATTGTCAAAGATCACACAGTCGGCGTCCGTCATGGCGACGAGGTTTCTGACCTCCCCCACCTTTCCCGTCCCGATATAAAAAGCGTTGTTCGCCGCGGGAAGATTCTGTGTCACGCGCGCCGCCGTTTCGATCTCACATGCCTCCGCCAGACTTTCCAGCTCCTCCATCGAGTGCATAAAGTCCGGATCGTCGTTTAAATTTACCCCTACCAATACTGCTTTCTGCATTTTTTAATCCTCTTTTGCAATGGGCATTGTCTCCCATTGTTTTTTCCTAGTATTACCGTTTTTTTCGTTTCCATTTCTGCGCAATCCCGATATACACAGGGATCAGAAGAAGCAGCGCTGTCATCCACGCAAAGGGCGTGGAAAAACAGATTGCCTTGTACCCGAACGCTTCAGATACCACCAGGGCGCACAGTACCCGGGCTGCCAGCTCGATCACGCAGGCTGCAAAGGGAGCCCATGTATTCCCGACGCTCTGAATGGCTGTCCGGTATACCATGAGCGCCCCCAAAAACAGATAAAACGGCACGATCACATACAAATAATCTCTGGCATACGCCATAATCTGAGCCGTCGGCTCCGCTACAAACATCGGAACCACATATCCCTGCCCTGCCAAAAGAAGCGCTCCCATTCCAAAGTTTAACAAAGTCAGCATTAAAAAACAATGCCATACTCCTTTTCGATCTTTCCTGCGCCGAAATTCTGCGCCACATATCCTGCGATGCCGATCCCCACCGCGTTATCCACAAGCACAGCCAGCTGATCCGCTTTTGCCGCCGTATACCCCGCGATTGCTTCCGTCCCGATCCGGTTGACCGCCGCCTGCATTGCCAGCTGTCCAATGCACATCACAGACATCTGAAAGCCCATCGGAAATCCAATTTTCAAATGCCGTTTTACAGCGTCAGGCTGAAACCTCCGCTCCTGCCTGTTCAGACGCATTACTTCAAATTTTTTGCCCGCATACCATATGCACAGAGCCGCCGATACCGCCTGCGATAAAACCGTCGCCCACGCCGCGCCCGCCACATCCATATTGCAGGGCACGATGAACACAATATCCAAAACCACGTTCAGCAGCGACGAAAAAACAAGAAAATACAGCGGCGTTTTGGAATCCCCCAGCGCGCGCAGCATATTGGAAATCATATTATAAAAAACCGCAGCTCCGTTGCCGATAAAAATAATGAACAGATACCGGTATGCCCTTTCATAAATGTCTCCCGGCGTGTTCATCATCCTCAATATACCATCCACAAGACAACAGCACAGAATCGTGGAAAATACCGAAAATATCGTACAGATCCAATAGGAAGCGCCGACCGATTCTTTCATTTGACGTTCATTTCCCGCGCCGAACGCCTGTCCCAGCAAAATGCCAAAGCCTCCCGTCAGCCCCTGAATAAAACAGAGCACAAAGTACACGATCGTCGCCGTCGCGCCGACCGCCGCCAGCGCCTCCGCCCCCAGTGTCCTTCCTACGATTACCGTATCTGCCAGCGTATAAAACAGCTGGAATAAATTACCGCCAATGACCGGCAGTGAAAATTTGGCGATCACCTTCCACGGCGTTCCTTTCGTCAAATCCTTTGTCATTCCTTTACCCTCATACTTCCGAAATATTGTTTCCGCATTTTTTATGCGAACCATTCTATAGCAATCCTTTTGGTTTGTACAGTTTTTTCGGAATTTTTTTCGGGAAAAGCAGGCATACTATTTCCTGCAGACGCTGTAAAACAGCAGAACCATGATACATCTGTTTTCAGATGGGAACGGAGATTTTTATGAATAGCTCAGAAACAGGACATACATCCTTTCCACGCGCCGGGCAGATGTGCGGACAGCAGAGCATCCGCCTTTTGTCCCCGGTCTATATCCGTGCCAGCGCATCCGTCGCCGGGAAAAAAGAGGGCGAAGGCCCCCTCGGCAGCCTGTTCGACTTAACCGGCGACGACGATCTGTTTGGCTGCTCCACATGGGAGGACGCCGAAAGCAGCCTGCAGCGGGACGCCCTCCACCTTGCCATCCAAAATGCCGGGCTTCACTCCACGGACATCCGCTGCCTTTTTGCCGGCGACCTGCTCGGGCAAAGCATTGCCACAAGCTTTGGGCTGATGCAGTACGAACGCCCGCTTTTCGGTCTTTACGGCGCATGCTCCACCTGCGGGCTGTCGCTCAGCCTTGCTTCCATGGCTGTCGCAGGCGGCTTTGCAGACCGCGCCGCCTGCGTCACGAGCAGCCATTTTGCCAGCGCCGAAAAAGAATTCCGTTTTCCTCTGGGGTACGGAAACCAGCGCCCCCTTTCTGCCACATGGACCGTAACCGGAAGCGGTGCTTTTATCCTGGACGCCCAAAAAACGCCCAAAGCCAGAGCCGCCGTCACCGGACTGACCCCCGGAAAAATCGTCGATTACGGACTGAAGGATTCCATGAACATGGGGGCCTGCATGGCTCCTGCCGCCGCGGATACGATCCTGCAGCATTTAAAGGATTTCGGGCGCAGCCCTTCCTATTATGACAGGATCATTACCGGGGATCTTGGAAAGATCGGACAGCGCGCGCTGATCGACCTTTTGCTGGACTCCAAAACGGACATCGCGCCTCAGCACATGGACTGCGGCATTGAGATCTTCGACTGCAAAAAGCAGGATACCCATTCCGGCGGCTCCGGCTGCGGCTGCTCCGCCGTCGTCCTTTCCGCCTATATTTTAAAGCAGCTGGAAACCGGCGTCTGGAACCGCGTGCTCTTTGTCCCTACCGGGGCGCTGCTGTCTAAAACAAGCTTCAACGAAGGGCAGAGCGTGCCCGGCATCGCCCACGCAGTCGTGCTGGAAAATCCCAATCTCCCCCCAAATCAAGGGACAGCATAATACTTTCGGGATATTTTTCCCGTTTAAAAAGGCCTGTGAAACACTTCACAAGCCTTTTTTTGTCCTGTCCGATCAGTTTCCGCAATGACCGCCGCAGTGATGGTCGTCGCCATGCCCATGACCGCCGCAGCTGTGTCCTTCTCCCTCGTGGTCGTGATGATCGCATTTTGCGTCCGGATCATAAGCAAGGCTTCCTGCAAGGTACGCCTTTACCGCCTCGTCCGCACTCCCGGTCACGCCGCCAAACAAGCGGATCCCCGCTTCTGCCAGAGCCGCCTGTGCGCCGCCGCCAATGCCGCCGCAGATCAGTACGTCCACCTTCTCGCCAGCCAAAAGCCCCGCCAGCGCGCCGTGCCCCTGACCGTTGGTGTCTGTCACACGCGAAGAAACAACCTCGCCGTTTTCCACATCGTATACTTTAAACTGTTCTGTGTGCCCGAAGTGCTGGAACACATTTCCATTTTCATAGGTAACCGCAATTTTCATGACTCTGCTCCTCCTGTTTTTTAATCTATACCCATTATAGAACACCCACGCAAAATTGCAAGCCCTCCGGCATTTGATCCAACTTCTCCGCAAGCAAGCATGGAGTCTGCCGGATTCCCCTGTCCCCACAGAGCCTGCGCAGAGGCGGACGCCGCCGGAGGGTTGAAATACCGCCCTTTTATCCCCACAGCTCCCGGTAAAAAATATACTGCTGTATCACGCCCTGTATGCCCTCGTATTTTTCCATCGGGAAGCCCTGCCCGTAGTGCTTTTCCAGCGCCTGATTGATATGGGTGTCCACCGGGAACGCCTCCAGATGGTGCAGCCCGAACAGGCAGATGCAGTCCGCCACCTTCACGCCCACGCCGAAAAGCGTCAGCAGCTCCTCCTTCGCTTTTTTATAAGGAAGGGCAGCGACCGCTTCCAGATCGAAGTTTCCCTCTGCCACGCGTTTTGCCGCCCGCACCACATACCTGCTGCGGTAGCCTAAGTTGCATGCCTTCAGCGCGTCCTCGTCAAGCCCCGCCAGCGCCTCCGGCTTCGGGAATGCAAAATACGTTTCGCCGCGTCCGTTTTGCATCGGCTCCCCGTATGCGCTGCACAGATTTTCGATGCAGCGCCTGATCCGCACGATATTGTTCTGCTGGGAGATCAGGAACGAAACGATCATTTCCCACGGCTCCTGCCGCAGAATCCGCACGCCTCCCGCCAGCCTTCCCGCCCCGCTCAGGTATCCGTCCTTTTCATCAATCCTGCTCAGATATTCCCCATAATCCTGCTTTAAATCAAAGTAATCCTCCCAGAACCCCGAAAATTCCTCCTCCGTGCACAAAAATTCACACACTTCGCCGCTCTGGCGCGCTTCCAGCCAACGGCTGCCTGCAAGGATTTCAAAAACGCCCTCCTCCCGCTGATTCATCCGAAAGCACTGCCCCGAACGCGCAATCTGCTCTAAACTGAAATTTGAAATCGTTCTTTTTATCATCCGTTTTCCTCTTATCTGCTCTGCAAAGCCACAGCACTGTTTTCCCGCCGCCGTCCGCCGGATTACAGCAGACAGCTCCATTTTCCCACACCTTTTCTGAAATAGAAAGCACTTTTTCCTTGATTCGGCAAAATAAATCATTTATGATGAAGGAAAGGCTAAATCAACAGTTCAGAAAGAAGGCATACGATATGACAAATCAGGAAAAAGCCCTTGCCCTCCACGAGAAGCTTCAGGGCAAGCTGGAAACCGTTTCCAAGGCGCCCGTAGGCAGCCGCGAGGATCTCGCCCTCGTTTATACGCCCGGCGTGGCGGAGCCGTGCAAGGAGATCGCCAAAGATCCGGCAAAAGCATATACCTATACGATGAAAGCAAACACCGTCGCTGTCGTTTCCGACGGCTCCGCCGTTTTGGGGCTCGGAAACATCGGCCCGAAAGCCGCCATGCCCGTCATGGAAGGAAAGGCGGTCTTATTCAAAGAATTCGGCGGCGTCAATGCAGTCCCGATCTGTCTGGATACCCAGGACACCGAAGAGATCATCAAAGCCGTTACCTGGATGGCTCCGGGTTTTGGCGGCATCAATCTGGAGGACATCAGCGCCCCCCGCTGCTTCGAGATCGAAGAGCGCTTAAAAGAAACGCTGGACATTCCCGTTTTTCATGACGACCAGCACGGTACCGCCATCGTCGTTTTAGCGGGCATCATCAACGCCCTCAAAGTGACCGGAAAGAAAAAGGAAGACTGCCGCATCGTCGTAAACGGCGCGGGAAGCGCGGGCGTCGCCATTACCCGCCTGCTTTTGACCTACGGCTTTTCAGACGTTACCATGTGCGACAAGACCGGCATCCTCTGCGAAGGCGATGAAGGCTTAAACTGGATGCAGGAAAAGATGATGAAGCTTACGAACCTTTCCCATAAAAAAGGCTCCCTCGCAGACGCCATGAAGGGCGCGGATATTTTTGTAGGCGTTTCTGCCCCCGGCATCGTCACCGAAGAAATGGTCGCTTCCATGAACCGCGACGCGATCCTGTTTGCCATGGCAAACCCCGTTCCCGAGATCATGCCCGACCTTGCCAAAAAAGCCGGGGCACGCGTGGTCGGGACGGGCAGAAGCGATTTCCCCAACCAGATCAATAACGTGGTTGCATTTCCCGGCATCTTCCGGGGCGCGCTGGAAGGACATGCCCGCAGCATCACGGAAGAGATGAAGCTTGCCGCAGCCAACGCCATCGCCGCCCTCGTTCCTGAAAACGAGCTTTCCGACGACAACATCATGCCCCAGCCCTTTGACCCCCGCGTGGCTGACGCCGTTTCGCAGGCGGTCAAAAGCCACATCCGCTGAACATGGGACAGGGTATGCAGCCGCCCCATGCTGCCACTGCCAGTCTCCACACTGACGCTGCCAGCCTCCATGCCGGCGCGCACACAGACTGGCACGGCAAGCCCTATTATTCGCTGGACGCGTGGTGCAAAAACACCTATGGCAAAAAGCTGTTTAAGGCGGCGCTGGACATCGGCTGCACCTGCCCCAACCGGGACGGCACGCTGGACACACGGGGATGTATTTTCTGCTCTGCCGGGGGAAGCGGCGACTTTGCCGCCTCCCGGCACTTTTCTGTGACAGACCAGATCAAACAGGCAAAAGAGCTTTTGTCCTCCAAATGGCAGACCGATTCAAAAACGCCCTGCCTGATCGCCTATTTTCAGGCGTACACCAATACCTACGGCGATCCGGCGCGGCTTCTTTCCTGCTATGAGGAGGCTCTTTTACATCCCCTGACTGCGGGGATTTCCATTGCCACCCGTCCGGACTGCCTCGACGAACCGATCCTGGACGGCATCTGCCGCCTGCGCGAAGCTTTTCCCGGCAAATTTATCTGGATCGAGCTGGGGCTGCAGACGATCCATGAGCGGACGGCGGCGCTGATCCGGCGCGGTTATGGCTATCCGGTTTTTGAAGAAGCGATGCGGAAGCTTTCGCAGCGCAGGCTTCCCGCCATCATCCATCTGATCCTCGGGCTGCCCGGAGAAAGCCCTGCGGACGTTTTTTCATCCGTCCGCGCCGTCAACGCCTTTTCCCCCTTTGGCGTAAAGCTTCAGCTTCTTCACATTTTAAACGGGACAGACCTTGCCGCCCTCTACGAAAGCGGCGGTTTTTCCGCCCTCACAAAAGACGAATATCTGGAGCTTTTAACCGGCTGCATCGCCGCCCTTTCCCCCGACGTCTGTATCCACAGGGTCACGGGCGACGGCCCCCGCGATCTTCTGATCGCCCCCCGATGGAGCTTAAACAAGCGCGATGTGCTCAACAGCCTCCATTCTCTTATGAAACAAAAAAACATCCGACAGGGGAGTAATTTTTATGAATCAGGAACCACTCACACTTTATAAGCTGATCGTGCTCTATCTGCTCAACAAGGTGTCCTTTCCGCTTACGATGGCACAGGTCAGCGATCTCGTTTTAGAAAAAGAATATACCAGCTACTTAACGCTGCAGCAGGTCATCAACGAGCTGACGCAGGCAGGGCTGATCACCGCAAAAACGCTCGTCAACCGCACCCATCTGCAGATTACCGACGAGGGCCGCAATACCCTTTCCTATTTTGAAAACCGCATCAGCGACGCGATCAAGGAGGACATCGGCGATTATCTGAAAAAAAACGAGCTGGAAATGCGCAGCGAATCTTCCATACAGAGCAACTACTACAAGGCGGTCAACGGCGAATATGAAGCGGAGCTTACCGCCCTCGACAAAGAGGTGAGCCTTGTCACCATCCGGCTTACCGTTCCCACAGAGGAGCTTGCGATCTCCATCTGTGAAAACTGGCAGAAAAACAATCGGGAAATTTATCAATATTTAACAACGGCGCTGTTTTAGTACACAGCGCCGTTTCGTTTTCCGCTATCCTTCGAGCATCCCGTCTATCACACGCCCGTCCATTTTTCCAAGCTCCACGCCAAGAAGCGCCGCCAGCGTCGCGCCCTCGTCCCAGAGCGCGATCTCCTGTTCCACGATGCCCGGACGCACGCAGCAGCCCGCCATCGCAAAAAAGGTCTGATAGTCCTCCCCCTGCGGCAAAAATCCGTGGGTTCCCCAGACGCAGCTTTCCTTCCGCCCTGCCCCTTTCGCCGTTTTGTCCGGCATTTTGACCGGCGTTTGAAAATCGTCCGCAAAATACCAGCCTTCCTTTGCTTCCAGCATGAAAAGGCAGTCCGGATCCGCGCCCAGCCTTCCCGCTTCCTTTCCGGTAAAGACCCTGCCGATCCCAAAATCCTCCCGTCCCGCCAGCGCGACGACGGCCTCCCGGACGCAGCGCTTTACCGCTTCCGCTTCCTGCCCTGCCGATGCGCCTTTTCGGGAAAGCTTCGGATTTAAGTAAATATAGCAGCTTCCGTCGCAGTTTTGGGCGTAAGCCTTCCAGCTTCTGATCCTGCCGTTTTTTTCCTCCAAAAGCCCTGCCTTCCACAGCGCATGGTTCACGCACGCCCCTTTGTTCACATCCTTCTGGTAATGGTCGCCCAAAAGCACGACGGTCGTTTCGGACATATCCCCCGTTTCCGCCAGCGCTTCCAGAAGCTGCCCCAGCCTTTTGTCATGGCGCTCCAACGCCCTTGTGACCTCCTCATGGCACACGCCGTACTCATGGCGCATACTGTCTGCGTCCGTCAGATGCAGAAAAAACAGGTCCGGGTTATATTTCCGGATCGTATACAGCGCGCACGCCGTAATAAAATCGTCCAGCCCCGGCTGTCGGATCCCGTCGCGCAGATGCCCGAACCGGCGCTGCAGCTCCAGCTGATACCCGATCGGCCCGTTTAAGGCGTTTGCAAGGATCTGGTTCTGCCACTTCCGCGTCACCATGATCTCCGGCACATAATAATCCATGCCGCTTCTGCCGATCACCGGCCACAAAAGCCCCGCCGTTTTCATCCCTTTTTTCTTTGCCTCGCCATACAGGGTCGGGGACTTGATATACCTTCTCTGATAAATCCAGTCGGGATTTTCCCGCCCCGGCTGCAGCTTTATGTTGTTGACGACGCCGTGATTTTTCGGCATCCGCCCGGTCACGATCGAGGTATGCGCCGGATAGGTCAGGGACGGATAGACGCTGTTGACATGCGGGCACAGCGCCGCTTCCGAAAGGATCCTTTTAAAATGAGGCAGCGTTTTCAGATACGCAAGATCTGCGCTTCCTGCCGCATCAAACGATATGACCATCACTCTTTTGGGACGCCGCTCCATCCTCGTTTCCTCCGTTTAAAAAATCTCTTTTATCCGCGCTCCGGCTTCTTTCTGCCTTCCACCGCTTCCTGCCCGTTTTCCCGCGCCTCCCTGCGGATGCGCTCCATGTGCTCTTTAATTTTTACCTCGTAGCCGTTGCCGCTCGGCTTATAAAATTCTTTGCCCGACAGCTCATAGGGAAGATACTGCTGCTCCACATAGTTGTTGGGGTAATTGTGCGCATATTTATAATCCAGTCCGTGTCCCAATTTTGCCGCTCCTTTATAATGTGCATCCTGCAAATGGGCGGGAACCGGAAGGTTCCCGGTCGCCGCCACCGTTTTCATCGCCTCGTCGATGGCGCACACCGCCGCGTTGCTCTTCGGGGCGCACGCCACATAGGAAACCGCCTGCGCCAGAATGATCTGCGATTCCGGCATCCCGATGCGCTCCACCGCCTGCGCCGCCGCTACCGCCACCTGCAGCGCCTGCGGATCCGCGTTTCCCACGTCCTCCGACACGCAGATCATAATGCGGCGTGCGATAAAGGTCACGCTTTCCCCCGCATACAGCATTTTTGCCAGATAATAAACCGCCGCGTCCGGATCGGAGCCGCGCATGCTTTTGATGAACGCCGAAATCGTATCGTAATGGTTGTCCCCGCTTTTATCGTATTTTACGACCCGCTTCTGGATACATTCCTGCGCCACGTCCAGCGTCAGATGGATTTTCCCGTCCTCAGAGCGCTGCGTCGTCATCACGCCAAGCTCCACCGCGTTCAGCGCGTGCCTCGCGTCGCCGCCCGCAATGTCTGCCAGAAATTCCAGCGCATCCTCCTCGATCACAGCGTCGTATGCCTTCATGCCCCGCTCGCCGTACACCGCCCGCCGGATCAGCTCCTTTATGTCCTCCTTGGACAGCGGCTTTAATTCAAAAATAATCGAGCGGGAGATCAGCGCCCCGTTTACCTCAAAATACGGATTTTCCGTCGTCGCGCCGATCAAAATAACCGTCCCGTCCTCCACAAACGGAAGCAGATAATCCTGCTGCCCCTTATTAAAACGATGGATCTCGTCGATAAACAGGATCGTCTTTTTCCCGTACATCCCCTGCAAATCCTTCGCCTTTGCGACGACCTCCTCCATATCCTTTTTGCCCGCAACGGTCGCGTTGATCTGCGTAAACTCCGCGCTCGTCGTGTTGGCGATTACCTTTGCCAGCGTCGTTTTTCCCGTTCCGGGCGGCCCGTAAAAAATGATCGACGAAAGCTTGTCCGCTTTGATTGCCCGGTACAAAAGCTTATCCTTCCCGATGATGTGCTGCTGCCCCACCACCTCGTCCAGCGTCCGCGGCCTTAGCCTCGCCGCCAGCGGCGCTTCCTTTTCCTGATTGTTCTGCCTCATATAATCAAAAAGATCCATGACTGACTCCCACTTCCTTTGTTTTCCGGTCTTTCCTCCAGCCGGTGGAGACTAACCCTCCAGCTTCATGTTCGGCCACACCTTTTCAATGCGCGCATCCGGATAGTTGACATCCAGAAATTCTTCCACCGCGTTTTCCGGCGCAGCGCCCTCCTGCCGGGACACATAACGCATCATCGCCCCCGCCGAGATCAGCGCGTCGCAGCCCATCAGCACGATCAGCGCCCATGTGGCGATCTTTGCGCCCACCGCCGGAAGCTTTTCGATCCCGCCGCTGAGCTTCGGGTAAATGATCTTGACCCATACCACCGACAAAATGCCCCAGAAAATACAGTATAAAAGATTCGTCCTGCCGCCGATATTAAAGGGCATATCGCTGTAATCCCAGAACGTCGTCCCGAAAAACACCTCCGTAAACACGCTGCACACATATTCGTAAACGCCGCCGAGCACGCTTCCCGCAATAAAAACATAACGGTCCTCCCTGCCTGCAAACCGCTGCAGCACCACGGTCAGGATCACCGCCCCCAGCCCCCAGACGATGCTGAACGCCCCGTAGATCACGCTGGAACGGCTCATCCACACGCCTCCCGTGATCCGGCAGAATACCGTTTCAATCAGATCGCCCAAAAAAGCGCAGATAATGAACACCCAGATCAGCTTGTCCAGACAGACCCCTTTTGCAAAAACGGGCTTCTCCCCTTTTCCATCCTCCATCTTTTCCATGTCGGGATACGCCTTGTCCAGACGCTTCCAGATGATCTGACAGATCCTGTCCCCCAGCCTTTTCTGGGCGTCCTGCTTCTCTTTCTGACGCAGCTTTTCGGCTTTTTCCAGCTCCTCATTCGTCCTGCTTTTATGGACCGCATACAGAATGGATAAAAAATCCGCCGCCAGCAGCGCTGCAATCACTGCGCAGGCGATCTGAAGCGCAGGCTTTGGAACCATGCTGATCAGCCAGAATACGACCGGATGCACCAAAAGCACCGCCGCCATCACTGCCCCCGCCTTTGCCAGCCCGACAAACAGCCCCTTTTTTTCACCGGAAAACAGCGTCCGGTTCTCATATTTCCACAGCTTCTTGCGCCAGATACGCTTTGACAGCCCGCCCGCCAGATATTCCACGACCGAAACGACCGTCAGGCACGCCAGAAACTGCAGCACATAATGGGTTTCCAGCGTCGGCAGCAAAATGATCAGAATGTCCATCATCACGCCGTATTCCGGGCAGATCGGCAGGTTAAAAAAGCCCCTGTTGCGGAAGCGCCGCTCCTTTACCGCCACGTACGCTGCTTCCAGCGCCCAGCCGATAAAGCCGTATAAAAAAAGATACGTTATCAGTTCCGTATAAGTATATTGCATGGGATTCTCCTTTGCGCGCTATTTATATCCAGTATAACGGATTTTCGGGGTTTTGCAACTCATACTATTTTGCCCTCCCCTTCCTTCTGGCGGCAGGGATCGCCAGCAGCCTGCGCACCCTTTTTTCCAAAAGCCTCTCGATTGCTTCCAGATGCTGTTCCGGAAGATTCATCAGCGGATGACGCTGAAACCGGAAGCCGATCATACGCCGCAGCTGCTCCTTTTGCTTTGCCCCCATTACTTCCGCGCAGATTTCCTCATAGGAAATATAATAAGGGTTGGAACGGGTTTTTGCATATTCTTCCAGATTCCGGTAATCTTCTTCTCCCGCAAAACAAAATAGGGATAAGCCATGGTCGAAAAGCGGAGCCGGCGCGATAATATTCCCGCTGTGATTGTCCCTCAGGACTCCAAAATTTCCAAAATGGCGGTCTTCATTATAAATCAGCGCGTCAAAAACCAGCATACTGCAAAACTGCTCCAAAAATTCCCCGCCTATTTTTTCATAATATGCAAGGCACGCGGCAATTTGCCCGCCCGGCACAATTCTCCCGATCGGAATATAAGCGGTATCAATATCGGTAAACAGCGCGCATTTGGACGCCGTAATCCCTTTCCAGTTTTCCAGCTCATAGTGCACCGCGTTCAGCCCCATTTGTTCCGCGATCTGCGACGCATAATATTCGCAATAAGGTTCCCGTCCCGCATTTGAAGCCCCGGATGTGCCGCCTTTATATAAATAAATCCCATCCTGCTCCACATAACGCCATGCCTTCGGAAGCATTCCCCCCGTCGTCAGCTCCGGCGAGGTCGTAAACGCCTGCCTGCTCTGTCCCGCCCCCGTATAAGCGACCAGCGCCAGAATTTCCGAAAAACGGTTCTCATACAGATTATACTTTGAAAAGGTTCCCTCAAAACCGTCCGGAACGACCCAATAGCTGTCATTCAAGGACAGCCCCTTGCACACGTCAATAATTCCCTTTGTGTCATTGTGGCTTAGCCCCAGCGTTTTTAAAATTTCATCCACAAACGCCCTGTTTTTGGGAATCACTCTCCGTTCCAGCCATTTGATGATCCCTTCGCCCGTTCGTTCCAGATCCAGCGGCAATAAATCTTCCCGCTCCTTTTCGATCCACAGAATCTGCGCCACCAGACCGGACAGCCCGCGCTTTTCCATCGAAAACCGCAGCAATTCCATATCATACAGCCTGAGGCTGTAAAGATGCCCTTCCGTTTCTTTTTTATCTTCAAGCAGTAAAGAAACGTCCTTTCCCAGCGCAGCAGCAACCTTTAGGATCATGTCCAGCGTGGGATTCTGCGTCCCGCTCTCCAGCCTGCATATGTTGGAACGCTGGGTTCCGATCATACCCGCCAGCTCTGCCTGGGAAATTCCCTTTTCCAGCCGCGCCTCTACGAGCTGGGAAATTATTTTTTTTCGCTCCTGCATTCCGATTCCTCCTTTGAGGTTATGTTATCATATATGATAACGTGTGGCAATGGGTGTTTCTGATATCTGCGGACAAGGTATCCGCAATCGGTAAAAACAGATATAGAAAAAGCATGCAGCCATATGCCAGCCGCATGCTTTTCCTGATACCATCATCCCTTATAAAACTCTCAAACCACGCACCAGCATGGTTGACTGCTTCTGTAGTGATGTATAGTTTTACACTATTACTAACTTACAAGGTTCTCAAACGCTATACACATATACCTCTGTCCCCGTGGTGTTTTACACTATTACTAACTTACAAGGTTCTCAAACAAGTAATATAACATAGCTGATTTTAAATGTGTTTTACACTATTACTAACTTACAAGGTTCTCAAACTAATCATGACATAGAGATAGGAAAGCCAGAGTTTTACACTATTACTAACTTACAAGGTTCTCAAACTACCACATAATTATATATTGCCTTTGCATGTTTTACACTATTACTAACTTACAAGGTTCTCAAACTGTATTATCTTTCATTTAACCACCCACTTTGTTTTACACTATTACTAACTTACAAGGTTCTCAAACTCTGATGCGCCGAGTTGTCGGACACACATCGTTTTACACTATTACTAACTTACAAGGTTCTCAAACAAGCTGTTCCATTGTCCAGTCACGCAAACGGTTTTACACTATTACTAACTTACAAGGTTCTCAAACCGACGTGCGGGATATGGGACGCTGTATATGTTTTACACTATTACTAACTTACAAGGTTCTCAAACGCAGCAATGTACTGTATGCGCTCTGGTGTCGTTTTACACTATTACTAACTTACAAGGTTCTCAAACAGCTATATCTGTAACTGTATGGACGGTAGGGTTTTACACTATTACTAACTTACAAGGTTCTCAAACCAGTTGCTAAACCTATCGTACCCATATAAGGTTTTACACTATTACTAACTTACAAGGTTCTCAAACTTCCACATTTTCCATGATGATGACCTCTGGGGTTTTACACTATTACTAACTTACAAGGTTCTCAAACCTCAAATCACTGCGGTTCTCACCGAACTTTACGACTAGAAATCGCTGTAAGCTTCTCTTTCAAAGATAAATCATACACTTATCCTTGTCAATCAAATAAATCTTCTCTTCCAGCATTTTTTCTGTAAAAACAGCCTCTATCAATACAATCTGCACCTTCCGATAAAAACATTCCTGATACAACGCTTTCACTTCCTCTTTGGTCAGAAACAGCTTTAAATTCAAAAATACAAACACTTCCTGATGCAATAATTCCGCATAAACTTTTATATACTCTGCAAGCTGTTCTGCCAGCCCCTCCGTCTGACTGTCAATTCTAAGTTTTGCCAGTTTAAAAATCTCCTCCGCTTTCGGCTCTTCCTCATATGTTAAAAATAAACCGCTTTTTTCACATATTCCATTCATATACCGAATATAAGCATGGTAAAAATCCTCTTCCTCTAAAAACAGTGCATCCTTCGTATATCCTTCCAGCTCTTCATACAATTTTGCCAACAGCTTTCTCTGATTCACCTCCACAGAAAAAGGATCTTTTATAAATACAAGATTCTTTTCAATCGACTGAATTTTCTCATCCTTTGATAATATAAATCCCCCCTCTTTACCTTCTGCCTGTGCTGTCAGCTCCTGTACCATCTCTGCCAGAACCGAAGGGTTTTCAATGATCAGCTCATTCACGTAATTTTCTTCAAGGCTCATGGAAATATCATACTTTCCGTATACCAGTCTCTTCATCCTCTTCCCTCACAAAATGATCAGGCGTTCATCTGTATCCAATACCTCTGAACGACGCTCTCCCACAAGATATTCCATCTTCTGATACTGTTTTTCCGTTACCTTAAGCACCTGTACAAGCCCGCTTTCCGGCTTGTTTTTTCTCAAATTTTCCAACATCGAATCTGCCATTGCCGTATTGGGAATCAGGCGGCAATAAACAGATTCCTGAAGCATCAGAAATCCGCTTTTCAGTAAATATTTTCGGAATTTTGTATATTCCTTCCGGTCGTGCGCTGTCACGACCGGAAGATCAAACATCACAATTACCCTCATAAATCTATAACTCATTCCTGTAAAACCTTATTAGAGAAACATCATTTTCACTCAGGGCATCCAAAATGCTTTTCACATATATTTTAATCGCATTATTAACATATTCTTTCCTGTCTGAAATGACGACCTCCGCATTCAAAAGATCAACCAGCTTCATTTTTTCGTCATGCTCAAATTTCTGTGGTTTCATCTGATGCACCCTCTCATCCACCAATATCCGGTACGGCTCCATCAAATCGGAGGACAGGTTAAACTGATTAAACATATTGTCATGAAATATCCCAAGCTGTGTCAGATACCCATTGCTTACAATTTCTCTGTTAAATGCTGAAAGCAAAATAGTATACCCGTAATTTAATGCCGCATTTGTCGGACATTCTGATGTTCTGGTAAAATCCATTCCAAAAACAGCATTAAAATAAACTTTTGCCGCATGTCCCTCTCTATTTGTCACATCTCCAAATTCTATCTGCCTTACATATTCCGCAAGCAGGAGAGCTTCCTCCCACTTACGCAGTTTTTCCAGAAATTCCTGCTGCTTTCTGATTTTTTCTGAGACTATCTCCGTCCAGACCGCTGCCTGATTCTCCCATAAAAGCTGCTTTCTAAGTTTTGCACTCGTATCATGGCTTCCATAAAACGGCACAACCTCACCACAGGGATTCCGCTTTTCATCACAAAATATGACCTTGATCTTCCGTTTCAGAAGCTCACTCACAAGACTTGCAGTCAGTGAAATAGCGGTAGATTCCAGCAGCAGAACAGAGATTTCATTCAAATGAATTTTAGTCGTTGTCTCCTTGCGCACTACCAGAAATCCCATCTGATAATCCAGCTTTGCGCTGTTCGACACAACAACCGTCCGCCAGCTCATATCGTTTTCAGGTCAATCACCGATGTGTAGATACCTGTCACCGATTGATTGATCAGCAAAAATTCGTCCTGCCTTGTTACCTCTTTTCCGATGACGTTCGGACTGGAAGTCAAATCCAAAATCTCTTTTACCTTCATTTTTAGATTCTGACATTGTGTGATTTTTAATAATTCCAACAGTACATAAACTTGATCCTTTACCTCCAGCTCAGTAAATTTCTCTTCTCGTTCCGCAAGCTTATCTCCCAGACGATTCGGCTTATTTCTATAAATACCATCCCGGTGTTTCTCCACTAAAATTCGATAAAGAGCCTCATTGTTTTCCTTTGACACACGTTTTTCTTTATCAGCCTGAAAATCCGCACTTTTTCCGTATTCATTGAAATTTTCCAGCCTTTTAACATAGTTTATCCACCTTCTATCCAGGCATAATGATACTGCATTTTCAACCCATATCTGACTATTCGTCTTTCCTCCAACCCGCAGGAAAAAGCCATCTCTCTTGACAAGTGCCCGCATCGGGATTTTCAGCACACGAATATCCGGCTTTTTCAGTTCCAGATCATCCTCACAGTATCTTACCAGCTCCCTCTCGTCTTTTTCCAGCCTGTCCTTTAAATAAAGAGGCATCTGCTCTAATGTTCGTACTTTCTTTCCCTTCTTCTCATGCTCTACCAGAAAATAATAAGCACCCGTTACATTCTTGAATCCTCCATACTTCGTCACATCAGACATTCGGGTATCACTTGTTTTTACCGGAATGTATCCTTGCTCCTTTGCTTCCTTCGCAGAATAAACCGTCTGGTCTGCCAGCCCTCCATGCTGTTCAAATGTCCGCTTTGTGATAAGCGGTGTGTTGCGGTTCATAACGCTTTTCACAATAACCACCGTGCCCTTCTCGCCTGCCTTCCATGCAGTTACACCATTCCGCTCGACATCATACTGAAACAGTTTGTCCATATGATAACGTTCCTTATTATTGTCCTTGCGGTACTCGTGGATAAAGTTCAACGGATTTTTTGTAAACTTTGTGTGATAAACATTCCCCACCACAATGTTCAGATACGCATCCTGTGCATGATGAAAATCATTGACTACACGCGATTTCAACAAGTCGTATTTGTGCCGGAAATCTGATATATTTCCCGCTTTCACATAGACAATTTCCGTATCCGGCAATAATTTTTCCAGTAAATGAGCCACATACTTTGTCGCCTGTCCAGTTTCCACAATCTGACGGTTGATAAATCCTGCTAATTCTTCCTCCGAAAATCCCCAGCTTCTGGTCAGACGTCTGTATTTTTCTTCAGAAATAAAGCCTCCTTCACGCAAAGCCTTCCAAAATGCATGCCTATCCTGCTGAATCGAGCGCTCAATCGGAAAATTATCACTCTTGTGCCCATTGCTCTGCTTTTCCACGAGCACCAGATTATTCTCAATACTGTCATCCTTTACAAAATGGCGTGGATAGATATGGTCAATATCATAATGATCATTATTCCGTAACAAATCCTCCAAAATGATCTCATTTCCTGTGTACATGCATCTGCCTTTTTGCATATAGTACAAATACAGCTTTTTGCTGCGGAATTCATCCTCTGTATAATTTCCAATCTCTTTTAACCATTCCCTGCTGTCTGCCCTGCACGCCTTATAAAGCTCCTCCAGCTTTTTCTTTCGAGAAACTGTCCGTTTTCCCTTTTCCCCCTCACTTCGCGGCATCTCGATAAAAAGCTGTTTTGGAGGCTCTCCCATAACCTGGCAAAGTTCTCTTAGTATCAAAATCGTTTGCCATGTCATGCGCTTTACCGGAGCTGAAAGATAGCTGTCATTCAAATCCTCATGCGAAAACTCTGCCAGCAATTTTTCTTTTTCTTCCGTTTCCTCCTTCAGAGCATCCACAAATGTAAACTTCTCGCTGAGCAGCTCCATCAGATTACAGTCGGTTTCCCACATAGCCCGTATCAGACTCAACGCTACCCCATCATCCTTCGCACAGCCCTGTAATTCCAGAAATTCCTTTGACAGCCGCCCCCATTCCTTCCACTTGTAGCCCAAAATCCGTTTAATCTGCCCCTGGTCCAGCCACTTTTTCTCAGACTGGTCACCGTATTCCTTTGTTATCAGCTCTTTCATCAGTTTCTTATCATTCGAGTACACCGTTCCCCAGAAAATAATCTGCTCTGCCATTTTCTGATATTCAAAAAGCTGCATTTTCTCTCCCAGTATACTGGCAAATCTCGCATAGGATGTCAGTGTATGACTAAAATTTCCGTCGATTCCAGTGACCGCATCTTCTTCCCCCTCTGTGAGTTTTCCATTTCTCCTCAGATACTGCACCAGCCTTTTTCCTGTCACCTTTTTCCCTGTCATGAACAGTTCCTGATAAATATCCTGCTTTAACGCTACTGATAGTTTTTCTCCGTGTACCCTGACATTGTTGAGCTCGTTTAAAACCATATAACTCTCATACATCAGAGAATATTTAGGCAGGACATTTTTCCCGCTTAAATAGCTGCAATGCCGCACCATCTTCGTAATAAATGCTTCCCTTGTCTTTGCCAGATCAACTTTTTCTTCAAGGTTCCACGGAAGAACCCTCCCCTCTTCTTTCCTTTCTACCCACTTTCCATCCTCTTTTCCATTCCTTCGGTAAAGCGGCCCGACATAGTACGGAATCTGGAACTGATATAACTGAATCAGACGCTCTGTCACGGTAAAACCGCTCTCATCACGTTCCGTTAAAAAATCAAGATACTGCTCGGCATTAGCAAGTATCTTTTTCAATTCTTTCAGATGCACCTGATTTGGAATAATGCCATTTTCAAAGGTCAACTGTTTCGGAAAGAGCGTCTCCTTTTCCAGTTCCTTTCTTAAATAAATCACATCTTCATCTGTTTCCGGCATTTCCTGCAAAATTCTTTTTGTATTGTTCCAGAATTCCTTATAATTATCTTTACGCGCGTTGCGCTCTCTTCTGCACTTCTCCTTTCCAGAGTTGACCGAACCGACATAGCCGCTGTAATTATTCGATTTCATAATCCGGAAGTATCCATCAAATTCATTTGGACAATATTTTTTTATCGCCTTACGCAATTTCCCCAAGTCGCTTTTATGCTTTTCATAAGAAGCTGCCCTTGCCTGCGACAGGTATTCATACCCCTTTAAAATATGAACAAGCATTCCTTTATCATGAACTGCCTTTGCCGCTCTCAGCAATTCCATATATTCATCCGTTAAAACCTCACCTAACGCATTGATCTCCTCCTCATAGGAACTGCTGCGAAATGACAGTTGTTTTTTACTGTAGTCTTCGCCCAGAATATCTTTTCCAAAAATATATACCAGCCTGCCTGATAACCCGCACAGCATTTTGACCAATTCATACTCTGCTTTCTGCTTGCTTTTTGCGATTTCCAAAAGCGCTGCCAATTCCTCCGCCTTTTCATTTCTCGAATGTTCCCTGTTTTCCAGAATTTCCTCAATTTTCTTATAATCTGCCGACTCCGGAAAGTTCAGTTCCAATTCTTCCGGCAGGCTATTCCAGAACCTCTGATACAATTCTGACAGCTTTTCTTCCCTGCCGGCATCCTCCATTCCTGCATTTAAAAAATGCCCGCGACGCTTAAACAGATTCAGCACCGCCAGATATACCAAACGCACATCATGCTCTTCTGTTGATTCCAACAGCTCTTTTCTCAAATGAAAGATCGTCGGATATTTTGTATAATATTCCTTATCTGTAAAATCAGCATCTGCAAAAATCGCAAACTTGCAGTCTATTTTCTTATCCTCATAGTGGTATTTGCTCTCTTCAAGCCTCTGATAAAATCCAGCATCCACCTTATTGATTGCCTCTGCAAAATACTCCTTTACCAACCCGATCCTCGCCGTTTCCCGCGCCCTTCTGCGCCTCGACACACGGTTTGTCCTTCTTTCCTGTGCAGGATTCGCCTCATCAAACAGCCGCACTCCCCACAGATCTTTTCCTTTTTTCCGGATCAGGCGGTAATGCTCATCTGTAAGTGCCCAGCCAACAGAAGATGTTCCCAGATCAAGCCCTCCATAGTACATATTATTTTCCTCCCGAATTTTCTTGACGTTCTCTTTTCCCCATGCTATACTCAAACCAACTTACAAGGTGAGTGCAAATAAGGATTTTTCCGAAATCGCTCCTTGAGTCCGCATTGTGCGGTGAAAGACCTAGCAATAGGTCTTTCTGTTTTTTATTATAATACAATTATAATTGTATTTCCGATTATCTTCAACCATTTTTCTTCAATCAAACAATATCTCCTCCACCGTCACAAACGCATACCCCTCCCCCTGCAGCGCATCCACTACCGAAAGCGCTGCCTGCACCGTGGAATCATATTCGTCATGCATCAAAATGACCGCATTTTCCTTCGCCTTGGAAATAACCCGGCGCGCCACGTTGCCTGCGTCCTTCGTGCACCAGTCCAGCGGGTCGATCGTCCAGAGCACCGGGAACATATTGAGCTCCTCCTCAAACTTTTTGTCCCAGCTCCCATAGGGCGGACGTACAAATACGGGATCTTCCCCGGTAATCTCCCGGATGATCCCGTTTGTTTTAACCAACTCCTCCCGAAACTGCTCCCGGTTCTGCTTTGTCAGCTGGATATGGCTGTAGGTGTGGTTGCCGATCAGATGCCCTTCCCTCTGCATCCGCTCCACCAGCTCCGGATATTTCTCCGCATTTTGCCCTGTAATAAAAAAGCTTGCCTTCACGCCCCGCGCCTTTAACCCGTCCAAAAGCTGCGGCGTGCACACGGGGTGCGGCCCGTCGTCGAAAGTGAGGGCGATCCTTTTCGATTCTCCAGACGCTTTTAATGTTCCTGTTCCGGCGGACATTTCTGATTCCTCAAACTTTTTATCCCCACCGTCTGTCCGAACTGCTGCCATATATACCCTTTCCGGCGGATCAATCTTCCCGCCTTTTACCTTTCTCTCATTCCCCACCATCAAAAAAAGCAGCAGCCCGAACAGAAATATTACCGTTCCGACTGCCACCATCCCTTTTTTCATAACCCGTCCCTGCTTCTGACTGTCCGTTACAACAGCATATGCGGGAAACCTCTGTTTTAGAATTTTTGTAACAGTTCCCTCCTTCGGACTAAGGCGGGATCACTGTTATAATGATTCATCCGTCCGAATCGTATAGGGCTGCGTCTTTGTCATGACCCGCACCCTTACCTCCGGTCCTTCCTCGCCGCCGAACGAACAGCCAAAGCTCAGCGCCGCCGTCCCTTTTGCCAGGCGGCAGCTTCCGGAATAGCCTGCCGTCCCGACGCGGTTATAATTCCGGTCGGTCACATACGCCTCTTTTCCGTCAAAGATCAGATACTGTCCGCCCTTTACGCGGGCATCGAACCGGATCATGCCGAGCCTCGTATAAAATCTGGGGTTTTCGATGTAGCCGTAGCCCTCGACCCTCATCCGAAAAACCAGCTCCTGTTCCTCAAACGGATTCGTAAAGCTCCAGTCCGATCCGCCGGGCTGTCCCGGCTGCATTTCCAAAAGATCGCAGATAAAAGGCTTGCTGATCGCCATCGGATACAGGCGGTAGGTTTCTTCATCCTCTTTTTCCAGATGCCATTCCGTCTCCGGCTTCCTGAGCTCTTCCTTTAACGCTTCCGGGAAGCAGTTTCCCATCCGCAGCCTCTCCCAGTTTTTGATCGCCTCCAGAATTTCCCGCGTACTTCCAAGACCGTCCAGCGTATTTTCCGACGCCGAAAGCGCAAAGCCCGCGTCAAAGCCCGCCGCCTCCGAAAGCGCCCACTCCATATCCATCAGCGTGCTCGCTTCAAATCTCCGGTTCGCTTTGCGGATCAAAAACCATCCCAGCATCGCCGGGAACAGATTCTTTTTGAAAAACGCCTGATTGCGCAGTCTGCCTTCCACCTGTCCGGTGCGCATTTCCTCGCCCCACGGCTCGCCCCAGTTCATCCTCGTGTTCTGATGCCACAAAAAATGATGCAGGCGGGAAGCGTCGTTTAACACCGTATGGTCAAATTTTTCATAACACCGCGACGCAAAACGGTAAACCGCATATTCCCCTTCGCCCGTCCACTCGCAGCCCTCCTGTCCGTCAAGGGAAATCTGCTTTAAGCCGGTCCGGTTAAACAGCTCTGCGATCCGATCCGCAAACGCATCCTGCAGTTCAATGTCGGGAAACAGCGTCTGATAGGGATAATCCGTCATTTTGTACACGTTTTCCCCTGCCTTATGCGCTGCAGGCAGTGTGCCGAAGGCGCCCCTGACGCAGTCCTTTAGCACAAGCCCTTCCCCCTCCTGTTCGCAGGAGGAATACTGCAAAAGCTCGTCCCCGATCTGAAAACAGTTCAGCGTCGCTTCATACAAAAAGCCGCCTGCGCGGTCCACCCGGATTTCCGGCTGTTTTTCGTCAACGGATTCCAAAAGGCGTACCGGGATCATCTTTTTTAAGCGCGGATCCGGCACGGGCGTTACATACGCGTCGTTTGTGGTCGTAAAATTCGTCAGCGTATGCAGGCCTAAGCTGACGCCCTTTTGCGCCGCCCGTTCCACGCATTCTTTCATGGAAGCGTCCCCGTCCGGGAACTGCTCCTTTCGCAGCTCAAAATGCCCCCATGTGTCAAAGGGCTCCGGATGGTACAGCCACGAAAAACCGCCCATGCGCGCATAATCCAGCATTTTATCCAGATTCTGCGTCCCAAACTCCCCGATCAGATAAGAGGTCATCGCCTTGCGGGAGGTTTTGAGCCATTCGCCGTCCAGCTCCGGATGGGGAAGCCCCTCTCCCTGCTCTATTGTGCCGATCACGGAAAGCGCCTCCGTCCTGCCGCAGCCAAACAGGGCAAATTTTGCGCCCTTAATGTCTGCCTCGGGATCGTCCAGCGCAGGAGCCGGAATGCAGTCTTTTGCATACAAAACGGATTTTACCCTGTCGCGCCGCCTGTTTTCCGCAAAAAGATGGAGCACGCTTCCAAAGGGCTGGTCAAACGCCGTCACCATATCCCACGTCAGCGCGCACACCGTCGGCTCCGACGTCGCTGTATCCTTCTGATACAGCGCCTCCGGCTTTAACGCCTCCGGAATTCCCGACAAAAGCCTGCGGTTCAGCGCCTGAATGCCGATCGCCTTATCTTCTCCCTGCACCACGCCGACCACGTCGCCCACCGTATCGTTCAGCGCCGTCACGATCGGCCCGACCGTCAGATACTCAAAAGCCTCCGGGCATTCTGCAACCTCAAACACGGTATAGCCGGGCTTTTCTTCCACGTTCAAAACTACCGTTTCCGGCATATTTTCAAAATGCCATATCAGCTGCCCGTCCCTTTGCTCCACGAGACGGATCTTTTCCGGCTTTCCATTGCGGAACAGCCGGATCAGAAAGGAGGGCTTTCCCTCCGGGAAAACCGATTTTTCCGGACGCTCCTGTTTTTCCGAACAGGCAGACGCCTCCGGGAAAGAAAGCCCCGTTATCCTTCCGTTTAAAGACAGCTCAAGCACTGCCTCCCCAATCCTGATCTCCATAACCCCTCCCGAGCCTGTCAGCCGTATATTTTAACGTCTTTTAACCAGACTTCATCGCGCGCCGCCGTCACCTGGATGCGAATGCGGCAGATTCCGTCCTCCATGTCGTTGATGAGCGGATTCTGGTCTGCAAAAGGATCCTGCAGCTGGCAGATCTTCCGGTTGCCGACCGTCGTTCCCTGATAGAGCGGATACTGGCTGCCGCTGCCGGACTCCGCTGTAATACGGAAGCTTTCAATGCGCTGTCCTTTGGAAATATCCTCCCGAAGCTCCACATACCGGATCCCGGAAACCGGATGCTCCAGCGTTACCGTATAAACCGGCTGTGTCGCAAAGCTGTCCGCCTCTTTTTCCACCTTTGCAGGGACAGGGCTTCCAAATTCTTTTTTCAGAAGCTCCCCAAATTCTTTTAAACGCTTCACATCCCGCTCGTCCATCAGCCCGTCCGTATTCGGAGGGAGATTCAGGTGCATGCAGGCGTTTGCTCCCACGCTTCCAAGATACGTATCAAACAGACGTTCCAGGGAGTGCGGATCCTCCTTTTCATGCCAAAACCAGCCCGGACGGATCGACATATTGATCTCGGTAGGCGTAAAAGTCAGCCCTTTGGAATACAGGATATTGGCGATCGTCCCAAGCTCCTGCTCCGTATTGTAAAGCCAGCCCAGCTCCCCGTCCTGCGCCATCGGCCCTGCGCCCGTCTGGACTTTGCTGAAATGGCACAGCTCCGACGGGATGACCGACCACTCCGCATGGCGGCAGTGACCCGCCTCGTTGCCGCACCAGCGCACGTCCGGTCCAAAATCGTTAAAGATCACGGCGTTCGGCTGATATTTGCGGATCAGCTCGATATATCTGGGGAAGTCGTATTCCTGCTTTTTGCCGTTCGGGCCTTCCCCGCAGGCATTGTCAAACCACACATAAAAAATATCGCCGTATTCCGTCAGAAGCTCCGTCAGCTGATTGCAGAAATAATCGTTGTATTCCGGCGTGCCGTAGCTCTTAGCGTTTCTGTCCCACGGAGACAGATAAAAACCGAATTTGATGCCGCCTCTTTTGCAGGCTTCCGCCGCTTCCCGCACCACATCCTTTTTGCACGGGCTGTTTTTGACCGAATGCTCGGTATACTTAGAGGGCCACAGGCAAAATCCGTCGTGATGCTTCGCGGTCAGCACCATGCCCTTCATCCCGGCGGACTTGATCGCTTCCACCCACTGGTCGCAGTCCAGCTTTTCCGGATTGAAAACCGCCTCGTCCTCGGTTCCGTCTCCCCATTCGCGATCCATAAAGGTGTTCACCCCAAAGTGGATGAACGCATAGCTTTCCAGCTCAAACCAGTCAAGCTGGCGCTTTGACGGGCGGACGTTTGCCGCCTCTTTTAAAAATTCAACCATACTGCCTCCTTTGCCGCAGACCCGGATCGGCAGACACGCTTCTTTCAGCTTTGCGCCTCCCCAAAAATCATCGAAAGCGGCCGCCGCCTGCGCGACTGCCGCTTTCGGTTCTGTCCGGACGCCTGCCGGCTCCGTTTCCGTATTTTTCGATTTTTATTATCTTACGGAATCATTTTTCTGTCAATCTTATTCTCCCTTTACCGCGCCCTTTTCCAAAAACTCCCTTACCTGCCCTGCAAACGGGTCGCCGCACTCTTCCAGCATCCCTGCCAGCCCTTCCGCAAACTCCTTTACCAGCTCCGGGCGCTTTTCCGCCAGATTTTCCATCTGGTAAGGATCCGCTTCATCGTCAAACAGCACTGCTTCCAGCGGACGGTCTTTTTCATCCTCCTCGTGATGGATTACAAAGGTGTAACGGTCGTTTTTAAAGCCCCTGCTGATCGTCGTGTGATGATAGAGCGCACAGGGGATGGCGCAGTCCCGGTTTTCCAAAATCGCCCCGCCTGCGTCCTGCCCGCGCAACCCCTCCGGGATCTGATCGGTCAGCCCCAGCATCGTCAGAAGCGTCGGCATCAGATCCACGGTCGAAAGGAGCATATCCGTTTTTCGCGGGCGGATTTTTTCCGGATAGCGGATCAGCAGCGGGATCTGGAACGATTCCGCATAAAAGCTGTTCTTTTCCATGCGCCCGTGGCTTCCCATCATTTCCCCGTGATCGGACGTGTAAACGACGATCGTATTGTCCCGGATGCCCTTTTCGTCGATGGCGTCAAGCACCCTTCCCAGCTGCTCATCCAGCCCGGAAACCGCCGCAAAATACTGCTGCACGCTCGCCCGCGCCCTGCTTCCCGGTTCGCCTTCCGGTACGTTTGGACGGTTTAAAAGCTCCTCTGCCGTCTTGTCCCGGTAAAGCTCCAAATATTTGTCCGGCACCATTTCAAAGGGCATATGGGGCGGGTTGTGCGCAATAAATAAGGCAAACGGTTTTTGCGTGTCCGCATTTTTAATGTATTCCACCGCCACGTCCGTCTCATGCTCCGGCGCCCACTGCTTTACATGGAGGCAGTCCTTTGCCTCCCCGTCCGTTTCCCAGTAATGGGGCTCGAAATGGTTGTCGCAGCAGCCGTAGGAATGCCAGAAGGTAAATCCGTGCCTGCGCTCCTTTGGCGTGTAGGCGTCCCAGATATTCCCGTCCCAGCGCCGGGGCGGAAGGTACGGGTAATCTTTTTCCTCCGGGCATTCCAGATGCCATTTCCCGATGTAGCCGCACTCGTACCCGTTTTCGTGCAGCACGTCCGGCAGGCAGACCGCGTCCGCCCGCAGATAGCAGTCCGGATTGCCCGAATTGCAGTTTGTGATCACGCCGTTTTCATACGGATATTTCCCCGTAAACAAAATCCCCCGGTAGGGGCTGCACACCGGGCTGTTGCTGTATGCCCGGTTAAAGCAGAGCCCTTCCCCCGAAAGCCTGTCCAGATTCGGCGTCAGCACCGGGTCCTCCCCCCGAAAGCCCATCGCCTGTGCCCGGAATTCATCCGGGACAATAAATACCAGATTCGGTCTTTTTCCCATATTCTATATCCTCCCTTTTCCGGCTGCTCCGCCGGATTTGTTCAGCTTCTTTCAGGAACATCCTCCCGCGTCCGCCCGCTTTTTAAGATCTCCTGTATCCGCCTTTCCATCTTTTCTGTCAGCTCCGGATGCTCCCACGCCACATTTTCCCGCTGTCCTGCGTCATAATCCAGCCGATACAGCTGCGGATCCTTTGACGCTCCCGTTTCGATGTCAACCTGCTCCATATAAGGGCTTCCTTCGCCGGGCGAAAGATAAACCCAGTTTTTGACGCGCAGCATTTTCCGGCATCCTAAATCCTCCGTCAAAATTTCCGTCCTGCCCTCCGGCTCTGCCCCAATGAGCGCGCTGTAAAGGTCGCAGCTGTCCGCCGCATCCTCGTCGGAAAGCGATACTCCCAGCATATGTGCGAAGGACGCATACAGATCCACCTGCCCGATCAGCGCGTCCGAAACGCCCCGGCGCACAAGCCCCGGACAGCTTACAAGAAACGGGATCCGCGTTCCGCCTTCAAACCTGCTGTATTTTCCGCCCCGCAAAGCGCCTGCCGGACGGTGCGTGCCGTTTAACTCCCGCGCCTGATCCCGATAGCCGTCGTCCAAAACAGGGCCGTTGTCGCTGGAAAAGATAAGGATCGTCTCCTCCCGGATTCCCAGCTCTTCCAGCTTATCCAAAAGCTCCCCGATGCACCAGTCCATCTCTGCGATCACGTCCCCTCTGGCGCCGAGCTTTGTCGCGCCCTGAAACCGTTTGGAAGGCACGCGCGGCACATGGGGCTGATGGAGCGCATAATAGAGGAAAAACGGCTGCTCTTTTTCACAGCTTTTTTCCACAAAGGAAACCGCCCTCTTTAAAAAGGCTTCCGCCAGCTCCTCGTCCTTCCAGCGCGCCTTTTTGCCGCCCTTCATGTACCCGATCCTGCCGATCCCGTTGATCAGGCTGCAGTCATGTCCGTGCGAGGACTCCATTTTTAAAAGCTCCGGGTTTTTATGATACGTTGGAATATCGTCAAACGGGCATTCCTGTTCATAGGAGACAAAAATCGGGTCGTCCGCTTCCAGACCTGCCACCTTTCTGCCGTCCACATAAACGCACGGAACCCGGTCGGCTGTCGCCGGGAAAATAAACGATTCGTCAAAGCCCAGATCCAGCGGGGTCACGTTGATCTCCCGATTCCAGTCGATCGGCGCGCTGCCGTCGCTTAAGCCCAGATGCCATTTCCCCACGATGCCCGTGCGGTAGCCCGCCTCCCCAAAAAGCCCCGCCAGCGTCTTTGTGCCCGGCTCTATGATGCACTGCGCGTCTCCCGGCAGGATATGCGCCCTGTCGTTCCGGAACGGATAGCGTCCCGTCAAAATGCTGTAGCGCGACGGCGTGCATACCGCCGAAGCCGAATAGGCGTTATAAAATTTCAGCCCCTCCCTGCACAGCCTGTCCACGTTTGGCGTTTCCACCCGGCTGCTCCCATAACAGCCCAGGTCGCCAAAGCCCAGATCATCCGCGTATATGAGGATCACATTGCGCCGTTCCCCCATTGCTTATTCCCCTTTCTTTTCTCCGTAATAATATTCCAGCCTTAAATCAAACGGCGTTTTGCTGCCGCACCGGTCAAGCTGCCCGCTGCCCGTCACCTTATATTTCCTGCCGTCGTTTTCTTCCTTTGTATAAGCGTCAAACCAGCGCTCCATCGCTGCCTTCAGCTCCAGGACCGTCCCTTCATAAGCGCTGTTTCCGTACAGATTTTCCAGCTCCTCCGGATCCTTTTCCATGTCAAAAAGCTGGTTTGGCCCGTCCGGATAACGGTCTACGTATTTCCATTTTTTTGTGCGGATCATGCGGGTATTGCTGTACTCGTCAAATACCACGACCCTGTCGGGCGCTTCCTCCTCCGGCTGCCTGATCAGGCTTACGATGCTCTTTCCGGGCTGCATCGGCTCTTTCTCCCACGAACAGCCGGCAAGTTCCAGCATCGTCGGGTAAAAATCATACTGGCTTGCCATCTGATGGCAGACCGCGCCCTTTTTGCCGCCCGGCATGCGGATAATAAGCGGAACCTTGATCGCGGTGTCATACATATTCTGGGGATACGTCCCGTTTCCCTTCCCCCAGATTCCGTGATGTCCCATGTTCATCCCGTTGTCCGCCGTAAAGATCACGATTGTATTGTCTGAAAGCCCTTCCTGCTCAAGCTTTGAAAGGATCGTCCCGATCCCGGCGTCCATCGCGCTGATCGCCGCATAGTAGCCCCTTAAATTTTCCGCCCGTTTTTCCGGCGTATCCCCAACCGGGGCGCTCGCCACCTGATCCGGATGCACCGGCAGGTCGGGCGTCGCCGTAAAGCTGCAGTCCCTGTACCAGTCCAGATACTCCTTTTTGTGCTGCTCTTCCTCCCACGGGCTGTGCGGGGCGGTGTAGTGCACGCTTAAATAAAAGGGCTTCTCCTGCCGAGAAAATTCCCCGATATATTCCACCGCCTTTTCGGTAATCAGATCCGTAATATAGCGCTTCGGCGCGGAAAAAACGCCGTCCTCGCATATGTCCGGGTCAAAATAGTGGCTGCAGCCGCCCGCGCCGATGGTGTACCACTTTTCAAAGCCCTTTTTCTTTTCCGCATTGTTGCCCAGATGCCATTTCCCGCTCAGGCCGCACACATAACCGTTTGCGGCAAGCTCCTCGATATAGGTTTTGTGCCCCTCCAGATATTCGATGGGCTGATCCTTTCTGGAAAACCTCGGATGCCCCGCCATTTCCGGATACTTTTCGGTATCCACGTTTCCGCCCTCGATCCAGTCTAACACCCCGTGGCAGGACGGCATCTTTCCGGTAACAATCGACGCCCGCGCCGGAGAGCACACCGGGGACGCGCAGTAAAATTCGTCAAAGCGCACGCCGTCTTCTGCAAGCCGATCCAGATTCGGCGTGCGGATGTCCCCGTTTCCGGCGCAGCCCATCGCCCACGCGCCCTGATCGTCCGATAAAATAAATACGATGTTCGGTCTTTGTTCCCTCTTTGTCATGCCCATTTTTCATTCCTCCTGATATACGTAGGTTCCCACCTCTTTTTTCAGCTCTGCAAGAAGCGCTTCCCGCACTGAAAAAAAATCGGGATCAGAAATCAGGTTTTCTGCTTCCTCCGGATCCTTTTCCATGTCAAACAAAAGCCGCGGAATAAGGCTGTCCGCATCCGCCACCAGCTTAAACCGGCTGTCCCTGAGCAGATACCAGGGCTGCTGCGTCATATGGTTTTCCGCAAAAACAGGGCGATGCTTTGCTGCCGTGCCGGAAAGAAGCCCTAAAAGGCTCTCCCCCGGAAGCTCTTTTTTGCTCGCTTCTCCTGCAAGCTCCATGCACGTCGGATAAAGATCCACCGCGGAAATGGGCGTTTCCACCACCCTTTTCTGCTCAAGCCACGGGACTTTAACGATCAGCGGGATCCCGCAGGAGCGCTCATAGGGCAGGCATTTGTTTTTCATGCCGTGGCTTCCCTGCATATCCCCGTGATCCGCCGAAAAGACCACCGCCGTATCCTCTGCGATCCCCAGCCGCTCAAGCTCCCTTAAAATCAGCCCCACGTTGGCGTCGATCTGCGATACCATCGCATAATACAGCTTCAAATACTCCTGCTGGTTTCCGCCGTAGCGGGCATAATCCGGGCAAAGCGCAAAGGGGCGCGGGCTGTAGGGCGAATAGGTCGGCGTATACGGCTCGATCTGTCCATACTGCTCCGGCATCGGAAATTCCACCCCGTCATACAGCCGCTCATACTGTTCCGAAGGCTGCTCCGGGTAATGGGGCGCCTGAAAAAAAATCGTCTGCAAAAACGGCTTCCCCGACCGCGCAAGCTTATCAAGCCTTTCGATCCCCAGCCGCGCCGTCACATCCGTGCGGTGCTCATAAAACTGATGCTCCGTCCCCTGTTCGTCATAGAAGCAAACCTGATCCCGGAACCCATTATAACACTGATACCCGAAAAAGTGTCCATGTCCCGCCCAATATTTTTCCGGGACAGCGCCGTTTCCGTCGGCTCCCAGATGAAGCTTCCCGACAAAGCCCGTTTCATATCCAAGGCGCGCAAGCTCCTTCGGAAGCGTCTCCTCCCCTTCCAGCAGCGCCTGGCCGTTTTTCTGCACCCGGTTATCCTTGCTGTAGCGGCCCGAATACAAAATCCCCCGGAAGGGCCCGCACACCGGATTGTTGGAATAGGCGTTTGCAAACAGCGTCCCTTCCGCCGCCAGCCTGTCCAGATTGGGGGTTTTTACATAGGGGGTTACCGCCCCCAGCGCATATTTGTGCATCTGATCCGCCATGATCAGCAAAAGATTCGGCTTTCTTTTTTCCATCCTGCCCCTCCCGGCTTTTTCCTGCCAGACAAAGGGCTGCGGAGTCCTCCCCCGCAGCCCCTCTCCAAATGCGCCAGAGCGCACGCCTTTTATCAGCCCTTTACGGAACCGATCATAACGCCCTTTACAAAGTATTTCTGTACAAAAGGATACATGATCAGCACCGGCAGGGAGGAAATGATGATCACGCCGTATTTGATCGTCCGGGCGATCAGCTTCATATGCTCCAGCGTCTCCGGATCCAGCCCTTCCGGATCCACCGACTGACCCGTGATCAGGATGTCGCGCAAAATCAGCTGCAGCGGATACAGCTCTGCCCTCGTCACATAGATCAGGCCGTTAAAGAAGGAGTTCCAGTGTCCTACCGCATAGTACAGGATCATGATCGCAATGATCGCCTTTGACAGCGGGATCACGACCGAAATAAAATACTGGAAGATTCCGCAGCCGTCGATCTCTGCCGCCTCCTGAAGCTCCAACGGCAGCGTGTTCATAAAGAATGTGCGTGTCAAAATCAGGTTGAATACCGAAAATGATCCGAGGATCATCAGCACATAGGGCGTATCCACCAGATTCAGCCCCTTTACAACCAGATAGGTCGGGATCAGGCCGCCGCTGAAATACTGCGTGATGATCAGCATTTTCATGATGAAATTGCGTCCCGCCATATCCTTTCTGGAAAGCGCATATCCGGAAGGGATCGTTAAAAACAGGGCGAACAGCGTACCGAAAACGGTATACCGGATCGTATTGTAATATCCTGTCCAGATCCTCTTATCCTTCAAAATATATTTATAGCCGTCCAGATTAAAGCCCTTCGGCAAAAACAGCACCTTTCCGGAAGCCACCATGTTCGGGTCGCTGACGGATGCGATCACCACGAAATAGAGCGGATATAAAATTGCAAGTGTGAGCAGGATTACCACGCCGTACACGATCACCTGAAAGCAGGCGTCGGAAGGATTGTTTTTTATTTTTCTTACCAGCTTCATGTTCCTCTCTCCTTACCACAGACTCACATCTGCTACTTTTTTCGCAATCTTGTTTACCGCCAGCAGCAAGATCAGGTTAATGATGTTATTGAACAGACCGATGGCGGCGGAATAGCTGAACTGTCCGCCCTGAATACCGATCTTATAGGTATAGGTCGAAATGATCTCCGAATAATTTAAGTTCACGCTGTTCTGCAAAAGGAACGCCTTTTCAAACCCGACGCTCATGATCTCGCCGGTACGCATGATCAGCATGATAACCATTGTAGGCACGATCGCCGGGAAGTCGATGTGGCAGAGGCGCTGGAACATATTTGCACCGTCCACCTTTGCCGCCTCGTGCAGCTCCGGCCCTACGGAGGTCAGCACCGAAATGTACATGATCGAGCCCCAGCCCAGATTCTGCAGGACGCCGGACCATACATAAATATGGCGCCATTTTTCAGGATCGGACATAAAGCCGACCGGCTCGATCCCAAACAGCATCAAAAACTGATTGATGATGCCGTCGTTTGCAAGAAAGATCGTGATCATGCCGCAGAATACAACCATCGAAATAAAGTGCGGCGCGTATGTAACCATCTGCGAGAATTTTTTAAATTTCCCATTGCGGATATAATTCAGCACGAGGGCGAACAAAATCGGCAGGGGGAACCCGGCGATCAGCGAGTATAAGCTGACCGCCAGCGTATTCCACAGGAGGGTTCCAAACTGGTAGGATTCAAAAAACGTTTTGAAATGCTTCAGCCCTACCCAGGCGCTTCCCCAGATTCCGTCTGCTGCCCGGAAATCCTTAAACGCAAGCTGGATGCCGTACATCGGCACATAGCTGAACAGGATCACATACAAAAGCATCGGCAGTACAAACAGGTAGCAGACCCAGTTTTTTTTCAGCATGCTCAGGCTGTTTAATTTCTTTAATTTTCCTGTCCGGGAAATTCTGTCTTTTTGTTTACCCTTCATGACCTGCTCCATTCTAACGGCTGAAATAGTCGTTTACATAATCCTGACAAAGCTGCTTGTACTCATCGCACTTTAAGTTTTTCAGCGTCTTTAAATGCTCTTCCCATTTTGCCTCGTCGATTCCGTTGATGATGGAATCCGCCACAAACTTGTTCAGATAAGTATCAATGTCTGTCCGCAGGATGACTCTTCTTTCCTCATTGGAAGGATCGGAGGACATGCCTGCCGGAAGTCCGCGCACCGCCAGCGGCAGCATCTCGCCCAGCGCTTTTTTGCGGTAGTTGGGGGTAGGGGTATCGGGATCGTCCACCATGATCTGGTCGTAATCCTGTCTCCACAAAGCGGGGGTGGAACCGGAAAAGCTCTCCGCGTTTCTGTATTCTCCGCCGTTCGTATAACCGCCTGCGGCTTCCAGATCTTCCGGCTTCATCAGGATCCACTGATATTTTTCCTCGCCGTCAACCTCTGTCTTTTCCCATCTGACGCCCTCTGAGCCGCGTCCCCACAAAAGCGCTTCTTCCACGGAAGAGTTGATGTAATCGTACCATCTGATCAGCGCCTCGGGATTCTCGCACGCGTTTGTGATCACGAAGTTATCGCCGGGATATGCATTGTTCTGGCATACCATCTGGGTTCCGTCCTCGCCCTTTAACAGCGGCAGGGGCACATATCTGTCCGCATCGGACGTTCCGTCGCCGTTACTAACGCCGCTGTCGCTTCCGGTATAGTTGATGTGCATACCGATCACATCCCCCGCAGCGCCTTTGGAATCGTACTGTTCCTGGCTCATCGTAAATACGTCCTTGTCGATCAGCCCTTCTTTATACAAATCGTTCAGATAAACGAGGCAGTCAAAATATCCCTGCTCCTCCGGGCTGAACACAACCGTGTTGTCCTCTTTTAAGAAAACATGGCTGGCGTTTTCCACAACGCCCCAAGGGCCGAAGAAATTCTCGATGGCGTTCGCCCATCCCCATACGTTCATGAAGGTAAAGGGGATCTCATCCTTCTGCCCGTTGCCGTTGGGATCCTGATCCCGGAAAGCGATGAGCACTTCCTTTAACTCCTCCGGCGTCGTGGGCATTTCCAGATTCAACGCCTTTAACCAGTCTCTGTTGATCCAGCACAGCGAATCGATCATATTGGAATAGGATTCGTCGCCGATCGGCATACAGCGGATCTTTCCGTCCGGCGCGATCAGGCTGTTCGGGTAATCGTCCCGCGTTTCAAAAAACGCGCTTACGTTGGGCGCATAGGTTTCCATATAGTCATCCCATGCAACGAGCTGTTCATAATATTTGGATACGTCCACGCCGCCGCAGATCGCATCCGGAAGGCTGTCCGTGCTAAATAAAATGTTGATCTTTTCCGCCCATCCGGATTTGGGGATTTCCACCCATTCAATATGGATACCCGTTTCCTCCTCCGTCCGCTTCACGCACTCCCTTTCCGCAGCTGCCTTTAATTCGCTCGTCTGCGGAACCGCGATCGTAAAGGTTACCGGCTCGTTTACGATCGGCAGCCCTTCCGCATTTACCGTTACCTTGCTCGCTTCCTGCGCTGCCTCTTCCTCTGCAGCTCCTCCGCAGCCTGTCAGCATTCCCGCTGCCATCGACGCTGCCAGGACAAGCGCGACAAACCTGCTTACATCTTTTCTTTTCATATACACCCTCCTGTAAAATTGTGTGTCTGCCCGGCTCTCATCCGGGCGCCCTTAAGCTGTTACCAGAATATCCCATCCCTCTGATAAAGTCTATCGTCCTTTGTTGAACGTTTTTGTGCAGTTTTGTATTGAATCAACCTGTTTTTCTTATAAAATTCAACATAATAATATGTTTTCTTTCTTTTTTGAATCAAAATTCAACATTGTAAGATAAAATCATAAAATAAAATGCTGTATTTTTTTCTTTTTTCAACAATATGTCTTAACATTTATAAAAATGTGTGCGCCAATGCGCACACCCGCGCCGAGCGCGTTTGCCGTCAGGCAATAAATTCCCTGCGCGCGAGTGCGCATAATCGTGTTTTTTGTTCGGCAGGAAAGAAACTTTCCTGCCGAACAAAAAATCCCCGGCATGTGACCGCAGCCCTTTCATCTGCTTCACATGCCGGGGATCTGCCGTCCCGTTACAGACTGTCCCGGTATTCCTTCGGCGTCATCCCTTCATATTTTTTAAACATGACCGCAAAGCCGGTGCTGCTGCCGTACTGGAGAAGCTCCGCGATCTCCCCGACCTTTAAATCGCTGTCGCGCAAAAGCTGCTTTGCCTTTTCCAGCTTGATCCTGTCTACATATGCCGAAATGCTCACGCCCATATTCTTTTTGAAAAAATGGCTCAGATTGGAAACCGACGTATCAAAATACGCCGCCATATATTTTGCGGAAAAGCCCGGATCGAGGTAATGCTCGTGCAGATACGTCAGAATATCCGTAATGCTCCGCCTGCGGCATCCGCCCTCTGCTTCCGGCTCTTCTTTTTTCACGCTGCTCTGGCTTCGCTCCTTTAACGCGCTGTCAAAGATGTTTAAAATATCCTGCCCGGAAAAGGACCGGTTCCTGACGAGCGCATAAAACCTCCGGGAATCCAGCCCCAGCATATGCAGCGTCTCAAAGCTTGCCAGAATCGCCGTTACCTCGTCCGCCTCTGCGATGATCTCCCGGATCTCCCGCAAAATGACGTCCACCCGGGACTGTTCGCCCAGCGTGACCGCATCCTTCAAGGCTTCCATCTCCATCCGCGGATAATCGTCCATGCTGTTATATGCCCGCTTGATCCTGCGGATCGTCAGCTCATAGGATTCTTTGATCTTTGCGGCGTCCGAAACGATCGCCCCCATCTCAAACTCCGCGCCCGCCGCCGCAAAGCCCGCCAGCTTTTTCTCGATCGTCTCCTGATCCTCGCAGCTTAGCACGAGCCATACATATAAATCGCCGAACAAATTGATCTTATACGCGCTGGAGCATTCATCCTCCCGCTTCATCCCCACAAAATACTCTTTCAGCGCTTCATTCCGCACGGTTTTGGGAAACAGGATGATGTACTGGCTCTTCCGGTCCACATGGACGCCGCACGCCAGACATTTGTCCCACAGCGCATCCCCTTTTTTCAAATCCAGCGTCAAAAGCTCATACAGGCAGCTTTCCGCCTGCAGCGCGTCGCGCTCGTCCTCCAGCGCAGCCGAATGATCCACCAGATTGTGAAAGATCACATAGTGCCGTCTGGAATAAAACAGGGCGAGCAGGATCCCCACAAACAAGGATACCAGAATCCAGAGCACAAAGCTTTTCAAATACCGGCTGCTGTCCTTCATGATCTCCTGCTTGGACGCAAGATTCCAGATCGTAAAGCCGTTTGCCACATCCTGACTGTAGATCTCATACTCCTCCGGCGACCGGCTTTTGTCCGGTTCCACGCTCTGATAAACCACCTCGTCCTGCCAGGTGATCGCCGTGATCCCTTCTTCGCCCCTTGGCATGAACTGCTCCATCAGCTTATCCCGGCTTACTGCCACAAGAAGATACTGCCCCCTGCTATTTGTCCGTTCCAGCTCCGCCCTGCTGCGCAGGCAAAACGCGATCACAAGCCCGTCCCGCGTCCCCGAATAAAAAGACGCCTTTCCCGCAGCCATGCCGCGTTCCTTTGCTTCTTCCAGAACCCCTTCGTCCATCCGGCATCTGCCCGAAAAGAAAAATTCGTCCTCATAGGTTCCCTCGGAGCTGAATATTTTTTCCTCATCCATATTATAAAAATACAGCTTATCCACAAAAGGAAGAACGCCTTCCTTATCCCTCAGATCCTGTATTATGTCCAGATACGTCCCCGGAAATCCCAGGCCATACGACTCCGGGCTGTAAATCTTGCTATAGCGGCAGTCGTCATAATGCAGAAGAATGACCGACATCTCCTGATTCCAATATTTGCACTGGCTCTCCGTTTTGAGCGCCACCTCCGTCATGACCCGCTCCAGATTGTGCTTTTTTACCACGAAAAAGGTACTGAACGCCACGATGAGCATGGGGATCAGCAAAATGATATGATAGTTGATGATAAAAGAAAGATAATTTCCCTGTTTCTCATTTTTCCTGCGTTTCATATCAATTATTCCCTTTTCCCCTTTTATCATTATCTATCCTGTCAAGCAGCAAGTATTTTTACTATATCACTTTCAATCATTTTATACAACAAAAACTTTGTTTTATTTTTATTTTCAAGGCAAAGTGAACAATCCTGTATTTTTTCACTTCCCTTCCTGACGGAGTCCTTTATCCGATCCGGATCCTGACCTCGATCCGATGCTCCTTTTGGATCGCCGTCCGGAATGTCACATGGTACTGCTTTGGCATGGACACCCAAAACGCCTCGTCCACCCCTTCGTTTACCTCTGTCCCGAACCGGTCGGAAATCTCTGGCTTTCCTATAAAAGAGCTGTCCGGGATCACGACCGCCCGCTGCCCTGCATGCTCCAGAACAAGCGTCCCATCCTCCTGCAGCGCCGGTCTGTCCAGCATATGAAGCAGCCATGAAATCTCACAGCCCTCCTTCGCCCGGATCCGGTCGCGCACGATCAGCTCCTTTTCGGTCAGCGCAAACGACCGCTCGTAAAATTCCAGCATCGGGTAGGCTTCCCGAAGATCCAGCCGCAGATAAAAGCTTTTATTTTCCTCATGCCCCCAGTCTGTAAACCTGCCGGCTGCCCGGAAGCTGTCCGTTTCCTGCCCGATCCCGTTGACCAGAATGCAGTTGTGCGCTTTCGTCGTTTTTGTCCAGTTCCTGTGATGGCTCGTCCCCCAGCATCTTCCAAAATAGCCGGAGGGCGTGATCAAAACCTGATTGTTCCGGATCAGCGCAAAGGAGCCCTGATCCGCATGCTGGTGGCTGACCGACCCAAATTTGGAAGCCCTTACCAAAAGCCCTGTTCCGTGCGCCTGATCTTCCAGATTCGTCTGACAGCCGGCAAGCCCCGCTTCCTCAAAAACCGCCATCGGGGAAGCTTCCCCAGTCAGCCTTTGTTCAGGCGGCGTGCCCTCCGGCAAAAAAACATCCAGAAGATGCAGCTCAAACAGCTCCGGCGCCGCATACTCTGCCGCCTTCCTGCGCGCTGCCTCCGGTCCAAACCGCTCCCCGTAAATCCGGAACGGATTCTGCGCAAAAAAGCCCCGCCACTCTGCATCCTCACTGCCGCACCAGTATCCGTCCCCGAACGGATGGTTTTCCCGCCCTTTTTCCGCAAAATGAAGCAAAAACTGCGGCAGCCGCTGATAGAACGGACGATCTAAGAAACGGACGTCCGCAAACCGCTCCGCCGCCATAAAAAACGGCAGAAACCACTTCGTATAGCTCGACGCATAAAAAGCGCCTTCCGCCCATCCGCCGTCTGCCGTCCCGTAAAACGGGAAAATGCCGCCGTAGATTTCCAGCGCATACGCCAGCCATCGGATCAGGGTTTCTTCCTTAATATAAGGGCTTCCCTTTAAAACAAAGGCAGCCTCCCCCAGATATGCCGGAAGCCGCCCCGCATGGGAATCCCCCGGATTTTCCGCAAAATCAAGCCTGCAGAGCCTCTCCTCGCACTGACGCGCATAGGCGATAATCGTCTTTTCCACAATATATCTCTGCTGTTCTGTCAAAATATCATACAGCATGTCATAGACCGCCGGAAGACAGCGCGCGTTGCTCAGCCCGATCTCATCATTCCACGGCGCATTGACCGCACAGGGGCCGTCCGGGTTCCAGCTGCATATTGTCAAAAGAAGCTCCTTTGCCTTTTGCGCTGCCTTCCCATCCCCCAAAAGGGCGTGTCCCAGTGCGCACGCCACCAGATCCCGGTCACAATACTCCCGGTATTCCCCGAAATATTCCCGATACTCCGGTTCCCCCTCAAAGCTGTAAAACAGCGGCGGTCTGGGGAGCGTGCGCGCGCACGCTGCCGCAATGTTCCTTTTCAGCGTCTCCGTTTCCGCCGCTCTTTTTTTCAGGATCCCCGGAATATCCTCTTGAAAAAACAGATGTCTCGGACGGACCTTTGGCACACAGGAAAATACCTCCTCTGCGCTCTTTCTCAGAAACACCACCGCGTTTTCGCTGACAGAAAACTCCTGCCATCCCCGCTCCTCTTCTCCGCAAAACAGATTCCAGCGATATTTTCCCGACGCAAAGGGCTTCTTCGGGATCGCATAATTTTTTTCCGTCTCTTCCTCAAAAATGGGATTGCCCGACCAATCCTGCACCTCTACCCGATATTTTTTCCCTTTTCCCTCCCGCAAAAAGGAAAATACCGGCGGCGTTTCCTCGATCACCGCCCCTTTTTGGGGCGACGGAAAAATCTGCCCCCCGGAGGTTCTTTTTTGCTCCAGCATCCCTCATTCCTCCCCGTTCCAGCGATAAGCGCCGCTTTCCGGATCTATGCTGCCGACCTGTCTGGCAGGCGTTCCCGCCATGATCGCGTAATCCGGCGTGCTTTTGGTCACAACGGAATTGGCGCACACCAGATTGCATCTGCCAAGCTTCACGCCGCCCGTTACCGTCACGCCCGAAGCAAGCCAGCTTCCCTCCCCGATCCGGATGCTGTCGTCCCCGTCTGCCTCCGTCCTTGCGCTGAACCATCCCGTCTGCGCGTCGAACTTATGGTTTCCCGCCGCCAGACAGCAATGCGGCCCGATCAGTGTATGATCCCCGATCGTCACATCCCCGTTGATATAATCGTACAGACCGATAAACACGTTGCTGCCGATTTTTTCCCGGTCATGCACCCGGATGATCGCTCCCGGCGCAACCCGCACGTTTCTTCCTCCAAAGCCCAGCGCCTCTGCCCTGCGGCGGTTGTCTGCCTCGTTGTCACTGCGGTTGGCATATTCTGTCAGTACCGCAAACAGCCCGTCTGACAAAATTATCCTTCCGTCCTCCCCCTTTTGTACAAGCCCTGCCTGCACCAGCTTTTCCATGTCCATCTTAAGCGTCCCCTTTCCGTTTCCTTATCCGGCAATTTTTTGATACAGCTCCATAAACTCCCGCTCCACATCCGCCATCTCTGCAAACGCGCAGGAAATGTCCGCGCAGATCTTTTCCGCCCCGTGCCCGTACGGCTCCGGCATCAGTCGCTCAAACTCCCATGCGAGCATTTCATCGTCGATCTTAAAAATTGCTTTTTTCTCTTCCTCATCCGGCGCGCCCCCCGGTATAAAATGCGCCCAGATCATCTCCTGAAGCGTCTCCTCCACTTCCAGATACCTCGTCATTTCGTGCTTGATCGGGCGCGTCACATCGGACAGGTATGCTTCGCTGGCGTCATGCAGAAGACATCCCAGAACGATCCGCTCCGAAAGCCCCCTTGCCTGCGCCTCCTTCGCGCACGCCACGCTGTGCTGCCCGACCGAATAAAAATGCTTCATGTGCCCGTTTGCCCGGCAGATCAGCGAAAGGGAGTGGGCGATGTCCCGCAGCTCTAAAAGCTCCTCCTGCGGGGCGACCGGGTCAAAATGTTTTCCGGTGTAGGTTGTAATCCAGCTCATGCGTATCCTCCTTTGACTTCGTTATTTTCCGGTTCATCCGCGCTGCTTTTCTTTTGTAAAAAATTCACATCTTGTATTTTTACAACAGCACTTCTCTGTAAAACATGGATTAAGCTTTGACTTCGTATACTGGGCGGGCGTATTTCTGGTCAAATCCGACAGTAATTCTGTGCAGTATTTCTCTATACTGCCATATTCTGTTTGTACTGCTTTCCCCGGTTCTTCCATCAGCCTCTGCACCTCTGTTTTTTTCCAAAACATCCCGTTTCCCAATAATTTCCATTCAAAAGATTCCGGCAGATATAAGGCAGCCTTTGTCAGTTCAAGATCCTGAATAAATGCCCCGATCGCGCAGCCATCCCCGATCAGAAGTGTCTTCTCATTTCCATATTTTGAAAGGTTGCTGTTGCCGTGGCTCGTCAGAACCGCTTCCCCATAAAAATGACGATAATATTCCAGCCCCGCGTCCTCATCCTCCGTTACAATCCTTTCCCTCAGATCCATCTCTCTATGCTCCGAATATACCCGTTCTAAAGAATGAAATTTTCCAGAAGTTCTGATCTTATATATTTCCCGATAGCTGTAAGGAATGCCCGGGAGCGATTCTCTGGTAATTAAAATAAAACAATTATCTGATTTCAATACTGCCGCCGCAAATTCTTTGGTCTTTAACGGTCCGAAATCTTCATCAACTATATAAATATTTCCTGACTCATTTGCCAATTCATAGCGGTATCCGCCCTCGTACAAAGCCTTTACCGGCACATCGCAGGATACCGTAACTCCCGACATTCTGGATGACATAGCATCGCTTACCATCTGAAAAAGCGTTGTTTTCCCGCTGGCACTGTCTCCCCGAATCACCGTAAACTTCCTGTATATCGTAAATTTAAACTGTATCTTTCTTTTATTCTGCACTAAAATGTCATGCTGTGTCTCCATCGCAGATACTCCCTTTCAAATTCCTCCGCACAGTGGCATACCGCCCCCGTCCCCGCAATTTTCATATCAAACTTCAGCTCGCCAAACTTCATCGGGTACGAAAGATAAATGCGGAAGTCCTTCCGAAGGCTCAGTTCTGCCAGCAGCGCCGCGCAGTTATCTCCACAGCTGTTGGCATTGCTGATCACATCCGGATCTGAATTCATTGTGATCAACGCTTTTGCACCGCCGCTGATTTCCCGGATCGTAATCGGCCCCAGCACCGGGCTTTCCACAAGTCCCTCTGAAATCAGCTCCGACCGGTCAATCGTCCTGATCACCTTTTTTGCCCAATCATCCAGCCATTCTTCCGTATAGGAATTATTAAAATATTTTGATGTTGAAATAATCTCCTCATCCGGCAGATCAAAATATACTGTAACCATTTCTTCCTCCTGATACCGCTTTTCTGCGTTCCCTCCCTACAGTTTACCACAGCTCCCGCCCAATAGAAAGTGCGTATACAGATAAAAACGGCATGCTCTTTAGCCGCATAATCGTATTTTTTATTCCATCGGAAAGAAACTTTCCGATGGAATAAAAACAGACCGCTGCAGCTGCCTGCAGCGGCCTGTCCCTGATTCTCAGTCCTGTCCGTTGGGGTATTTTTTGTAGCCCGGATGACGTCCGGTTACTTTGTAGCCCTCGCGCATGGAAATCAGACGGTCGATGTTCTCTCTGGAAAGCTCCTTTGCGCCGCCCAACAGATGTGCGTTTAAGCTGATTTTTGCAAACAGCTCCAGCGTCTCCATCCTGTAATATGCGGTCAGCACGTCCGCACCAACCGTCAGCGCGCCATGATTCTGTAAAAGCACCGCGTCATGCTGTCCAAGGTAGGGCGCGATCGCCTCCGGAACCTCGTTTGTGGAAGGCGTTCCGTAAGGAGTTACCGGGATGGAGCCCAGTGCGATAACCGTCTCGATCATGGAATACTCGTCCAGCGCCTTGTTTGCCACCGCAAAACCGGTCGCTACCGGAGGATGCGCATGCAAAACGCCGCCCACGTCCTCGCGCTCCTTATAGCAGCGAAGGTGCATCTTGATTTCGGAAGAAGGGCGATAGCCTTCCGCCGCCTCTAAAATATTGCCGTCCCCGTCGATCACAACGAGCTTCTCAGGTGTGATAAAGCTCTTGCTGATCCCTGTGGGGGTTGCCAGATATACGTTGTCGGAAAGACGCGCCGAAACATTTCCGTCGTTGGCTGCAACCCAGCCAAGCTGCCACATTTTATGACATACATCGCAGATCTGCTCGCGCAGTTCCATTTCTTTCATGCTCATATCCCAGTTCTCCTTTTTTCTTCCTGTCCGATCAAATCGGGTTCTTTTTTGCGTTTTTCCGGGATGCCTTTACATCCACTTCTCTTTCTGCCGTGCACAGATCTCGTCCCAGCCCTGCTGCCCCGAAGGCTCATACACAACAGGATTCTCGGAAGCCGCCACGAGCTGCCTGATCTCTTCCTGTCCGGAAAGCTCTCCGGCTGCCGCAAGCTGAATTGCCAGATTTCCGTATACGGTCGCCTCCACAGGCCCTGCGTATACCGGAATCCCGCACACGTCTGCCACCGACTGGCACAAAAGCCTGCTCTGGCTGCCGCCTCCCACAAGATAGAGGGCTGGGAAACTGCGTCCCGTACAAAGGCTGATCTCTTCCAGCGCCATTCTGTATTTTAACGCAAGGCTTTCGTGGATGCAGCGGACGATCTGTCCCGGCGTCTCCGGAACAAACTGCCCCGTCTTTGCACAATATTCGCGGATTCTTCCCGGAATATCCCCCGGTGCCACAAACACCGGATCGTCCGGATCCACAAAACAGCGGGCGCTCTCTTCCTTTGCCGCCATCTGATCCAGCTCCCCGAAGCCGTATTCCTTGCCTTCCCGGATCCATTGCCTGCGGCTTTCCTGAACGAGCCACAGACCGATGATATTTTTCAGGAAGGACGTCTCGCCGCCGAAAGCGCCTTCGTTGGTAATGTTGCAGCGCAGGGAATCAGCGTTGATCGCGGGCTTTTCAAGCTGCGTTCCCACAAGCGACCATGTGCCGCAGCTTACAAAGGCAAAATCGCCCTTTGCAGGTACTGCCGCCAGCGCGCACTGGGTATCGTGCCCTGCCACCGCGATCACCTCCGTGCCGGTAAACCCCAGCTCCTCCTGCAGGGAAGCCTTCAGCGCCCCCAGCCTTGTCCCCGGCATCCTTACCGGCGCAAACAGCTTCTTGGGAAGCCCCAGACCGTCGATCACTTTCTTCGACCACTCCTTTGTGCACGCGTCCAGAAGCTGCGTCGTCGAAGCCATCGTATATTCGCTGCACGCCTCGCCCGACAGATAAAAATTGAACAGATCCGGCATCAGAAGCATCCGGTCTGCCCGCTCCAACAGCTCCGGTCTGTTTTTTTTCAGCGAAAGCAGCTGGAACGCGGTGTTGATCTCCATAAACTGATTGCCCGTGATCTCATAAAACCGCTCCTTTGGAAACTTCAAAAAAGCCTCCTCCAGCATTCCTGCCGTCCGGGCGTCGCGGTAATGGACCGGGTTTTCCAGTAAAAAGCCGTTTCGGTCCACCAGGCCGAAGTCCACGCCCCACGTATCCACGCCGATGCTGTCAGCCCCCGCCTGCGCCGCTTTCCTCAGACCGTTTTTCAATTCCATGAACAGCCGCAAAAAATCCCAGTAAAATGTGCCGTTTAACGTTACCGGGTCATTGGAAAAGCGGTGAAGCTCAGATACCGCAATTTTTCCGCCGTCAAATTCTCCCAGCATGACCCGCGCGCCGGAAGCGCCGAAATCTGCCGCAAGCATTCTCTTTTTCATAGACGATCCTCTTTTTGATTCAGATTACATTGCGGCAAAACGGACGCCCCTTTAAAGAGACGCCGTTTTGCCGCAGTTTTATTCTTCCTGACTCAGGCTCAGCCGTACAGCGGTCCGAATGCCGCACACGCCCTGTAGTCCTGACCCTCTTTATCCATGCCGAACGCATTCCATGCCGCGGGACGGAAGATCTTGTCCTCCTCCACGTTGTGCATGCTTACCGGGATGCGCAGCATCGAGCAAAGGGTAATCAGATCCGCGCCGATATGTCCGTAGCTGATCGCGCCATGGTTTGCGCCCCAGTTGTTCATCACGTCGTAAGCGGTCTTGAACGCGCCCTCGCCGGTTACGCGCGGTGCGAACCATGTGCAGGGCCATGTATAATCGGTGCGCTTCCAAAGCTTGTCGGAAACCTCATCCGGAAGCTTCACAGTCCAGCCCTCTGCAATCTGCACCACGGGGCCAAGTCCTTTTACAAGATTTAAACGCATCATGGTAACGGGCATCTGCGCTTCCGTCAGGAAACGGGAGGAGAAGCCGCCGCCTCTGAAATAGCCAAAGTCAGCCGCATTCCATGTGGTAGCTTCCATGATCGCCTTCTGATCCTCTTCAGTCACCTCATACCAGGGCTTCATCACGCCGTTGCCGTCTGCGTCCTTTGCCTGACCGCAGGCGTCCAGACAAGCCGCGCCGGAGTTGATCAGATGGATGAAGCCGCCTGCCTCCTTCGCTTTGCCTTCCAGCTCATAGCCGGTCGCTTTTTTCACCGCCTCAGGGCTCCAGTAAGTACGAACGTCCGCAAAAATCTGCGCCCTGTTTGTCAGAAGCTTCATAAACAGCATGCCAAGACCGTTTAATACGTCGTTCTCGGTTGCAAGGATGTAAGGCTCGCGCGCGCCGTTCCAGTCAAAGGAGGTGTTTAACAGCGCCTCGGGGAAGTCGCAGTTGGGATAAAAATCTGTCCACTGGCGCTGTCCCTGGAAGCCTGCCGCGATCGCGTTGTGGCCTACCTTTTCTTCCTCGCAGCCTTCCGGCAGGTTCGGGTTGCCGTTCATCAGGTCTTTGATGATGCACATCATCTTTACAAGGAACTCCCAGTCTTTTTCCTTCTGCTCGGGAGTCTTCTGCACCTCGGCAGGGTTTTTGTCAAAGCCTTCCTTGCAGTTAGCCTTTACCCATGCCAGCGCTTTTTCATATTCCTTCTTATCATAAATCTCTTCGGTCATGCGGCGAATCAGCTCAACCTCATCCACGGATTCCACTCTCATTCCAAGATATTCCTCGATGAAGGCAGGATTGATGATGGAGCCGCCGATACCCATGCAGATGGAACCGATCTGCAGATAGGATTTGCCGCGCATCGTTGCAGCAGCCACAGCCGCGCGTCCGAAGCGGAGCAGCTTTTCTTTGACATCCTCAGGGATTTCCTTGCTGTCAGCCTCCTGAACGTCATGTCCGTAAATGCCGAAGGCGGGAAGCCCTTTCTGCGCATGGGTTGCCAGAACGGAAGCCAGATAAACCGCGCCGGGACGCTCTGTGCCGTTAAAGCCCCATACGCCCTTGATCGTCATCGGATCCATATCCATTGTCTCAGCGCCGTAGCACCAGCAGGGTGTTACCGTCAGGGTAATGGAAACGCCCTCTTTGCGGAACTTGTCCGCACATGCAGCCGTCTCGCCTGCGCGTCCGATCGTCGTATCAGCGATCACGACCTTTACCGGCTCGCCGTTGGAATAACGCAGATTCTCCGTGAAAAGCTGCGCCGCTGCCTTCGCCATTCCCATCGTCTGTTCTTCCAGAGATTCTCTTACTTTCAGATAGCCTCTGCGTCCGTCGATCGTAGGACGGATGCCGATTACGGGGTAATCCCCGATCAGTCTGTTTGCTGCCATAGCAAATACCTCCGTTAATGCGCGGGGAAAGTCCGTACACCGCCAACCAGACCGGCGCTGTATCCGCTTCCTGCCCACTGTATATCATAAAGATAATTAAATCATATCACTTTCCTTACGCCTTTTCTAGTGATATAATGATAAAAAATGGTACAATATTCACTTTCAAAAAGCTGCCCCGGCGGCGTTCAAAACAGTTATGCCGTCAGGTCCGGCGCAGTGCAGCCGTCCGCTTTGGATGACTTGTCTGCGAAGGAAAAATTGCCCGGCGGCGCTTTCTTTCCGCGCGCGGGCTGTGTACTGTCCGAGCGCATCTTTTCGCGCGAGTTTACACGTTCCGCGCGCGTCCGGAAAGGAAGTGCCCGCCCCGGCAATTTTTCTGTGAGCAGACCGGAATCCAGAGCGGACGGCTGCACTGCGCCGGGTCTGACGGTACGCTGTTTTCCCGCCGGGGCGGCTGGTACGGAGGTTTTATGCATTATCTTGATCTTCGCGAACAGACCAGCCACGGCACGCCGGACTTTCCGTTTGCCTTTTACCGCGTCCAGGAAGGGCATCCCCGCTATGACATGCCGTTCCACTGGCACAAGGAATGGGAGCTGATCCGCATTCTCAAAGGGCGCTTTACCTGCTACATCAACGGCGAACAGTATCCGGCAAAAAAAGGCGATTTCCTCTTTATCACGCAGGGCGCGCTCCACGGCGGCACACCGGAGGACTGCGTTTATGAATGCGCCGTTTTCGATCCGCTGACCTTTCTGATGCATCCGGAAAGCTGCCGCAGCCTCGTCCAGCAGCTTTACAGCGGAAAATTCGGCATTCCCCCTGTCCTTTCGAGCTCCTGCAGCGCTTTTTCCCAGACCGCTTCCAAGCTTTTTTCCTGCGCGCAGGCAAAAGCGCCCGGCTGGGAGCTTACCCTTACGGGACTCTTATTCGAGCTGCTCGGGCTTCTCTGGCAGGATAACATTCTGGAACAAAAGTCCCCTCAGTCGGTTCCGGATACGGACCGCGCCTTTTTGCTGAAGCCGGTTTTAGAATACATCGACCGCCACTATATGCAGCAGATCACACTGGAGGAACTGGCGCATCTGACCGGGATGTCCCCCCGGTATTTCTGCCGTTTTTTCAACACCTTCATCCACCGCACGCCCATCGACTATCTGAACTATTACCGCATCGAGATTGCGTGCTTTCTGCTGGCGTCCACCCGGCTTTCGGTCACGGAAATCGCCTGCCGCTGCGGCTTTAACGACAGCAGCTATTTTGTCAAAATTTTTAAAAAATACAAAGGAGCCACGCCCCTGCAGTATCGCAGGAACGGACTCCCCGAATGATCTTTTTGCCTTATCTGTTGGGCTGTTTTTCCCGGCTGTAGGTGACGATCAAAAGCTCCACGCTCAAAACGTCGCTCATTTTTCCTGTTTTGACGGCTTCATCCGCCTCCACGCACGCCTGCAGCGCTTCTTTTAACTCTGCCATTGTAAACCGGGACGCCTGACTTACATATTTGCGGACGACAAACCCGTGCAGCCCGGTTTTTTCTCCGATTTTTTTATCGTCCAGCCCTTTCTTTTTCAGCTCCTTGACCTGCATCAAAAGGTTAAACTGCCGCCCGATCAAAAACAGGATGCGCATGGGCGGCTCCTTTAACGCCAGCAGGTCATAATACAGCTCCAGCGCCCGCTTCTGCCTGCGCAGGGCGATTGATTCCACCATATCAAAAATCTGATTGCCGATCTGGCGCGTGCACACCGCCTCAATATCCTCCTGCGTGACCGCTGTTTTTCCCAGCGTGTAGCAAAACAGCTTCTCCAATTCACGGCTGATGTTTTCCATGTCGCTTCCCACGCGCTGCAGAAAATATTGAAGATCCGCCTGCGTGATCTGCTTTCCTTCTTTTTTCAGCTGCACGAGGATCCATTTCTGGAGCGTCGCCTCGTTCTGCCGCGCAAATTCCACCGCGCGCCCCGTATCCTTTACCGCCTTATACAGCCTGCCGCGCTTGTCCACTTCCGTTTCCACAAAAACAAAATATGCCGTGGGGGAAATCTGCCGGATATAGTCCGCCAGCTGGTCGGAAGCCTTTTTGAACATGCCGCTGTTTTCTACCACGATCACGCGCCGCTCTGCAAAAAACGGCATCGTTTCCGCAAGATCAATGAGCTTTGGGATTTCCGTCCCTTTTCCCTCAAAATAGTGGTAATTCATCGTATCGCCGCCCGCCAGCGCGTCTTTGAGCTTGTCCCGGTACTGCAGGCGCAGATACGCCTCTTCTCCATATAAAAGATAAACCTGCCGAAAACCGCCGCTTTTTATATCCTCCAACAACTGCTGCAAATCCGATTCCTCCTCGCGCGTCCATGCTTTTCTCCATGATACCACAGCGCCTTTCCGGACGCCAGCGATTTCTTGGCGGCAGCGATTTCTTGACGGCAATGATTTCTTGGCGCAACGATCTCTTAGCGGCAATCATTTCTTGGCGGCAGCTCCGGCTTTTTTATTTTGCCGTCATGCCGCCCTGCATTTCAGATACTGCGCGCCGAATTTCAGCCCCGCCAAAAACAGCGCCAGCCCCAGCCCCGTATAAAATACCGCAATGCACATTTCCGGCATCAGCTGTTTTGTCCGGATCAAAATCCCGAGCGTCATCATAAACGCCATGATCAGAAAGGATTTCAGGTCAAAAAAATGCCAGAAATACTGCTTGCTTTCGTATTCCCCGATCCGCTTCGTGTGCTTTTTGACAAGCCGGTTAAAAATCATTCCCCAGAAAAAGCAAAATACCGCCGCCGAACATACGACGTTAAAAAGCGTTACATACGGCGCGTATGCCCCGATCCCGATCCTTAAAATATTGAATCCGGCAAACGCCCAAACGATCCCTGCAAGAAAAAGCAATGTTTTATTTTCTACCTTCATTTCGGATACCTCCTTTAATATGAACATTGTTCATTTTTGATTTTATCCGATTTGCGAAGGGACGTCAAGTGACTTTGTCACAAATGGAACGGTCACAAAATAAACGCAGACCTTCTTTTTGAAAGCCTGCGCCCTTTTCCAAAAATCCCTGTATTGATCCGGCGTTTCTTACGCCTTCGCCCCTGCCAGCGCCTGCGCGATGTCCTCTCTCATATCGATAACCGCCTGACGGGAAGCCTCCGCATAATTTGCCGCGCCGAACTTCGCATATTTCTCCTGCTGGTAAGCCGCGATGATGCCGCGGGAGGAGTTGATGATCGCACCCAGCCCGTCCTCATTGAAGAAGTGGACCAGATCTGCGCCCTTGCCGCCCTGCGCGCCGTATCCCGGAACGAGGATGTAAGCCTTCGGCATTACCTTGCGCAGCGCCTTGCCCATCTCGGGATAGGTTGCGCCTACGACAGCGCCCACGTTGCTGTATTCGCTGCCCATGCATTCGCTGCCCCATTCTGCCACCTTTTCGCCCACGATCTCATACAGCGGGCGGCCATCCACCAGACGGTCCTGAAATTCGCCGCTGCTGGGGTTGGACGTTTTTACAAGGGCAAAAATACCCTTGTTGTTCTCCTGACATACCTTTATAAACGGCTTGATGCCGTCAGAACCCAGATAAGGGTTTACCGTCGCAAAATCCTCGTCAAAGGGCGCGTAGGTTTTGCTTCCTACTTCAACCTTGCCCAGATGTCCTACCGCATACGCCTCGGAGGTAGAGCCGATGTCTCCGCGCTTGATGTCGCCGATCACAACAAGCCCCTTTTCCTTACAGTAGTCTACGGTCTTCTGAAAAGCGATCATGCCTTCCACGCCAAACTGCTCGTACATCGCGATCTGAGGCTTTACCGCCGGGATCAGATCATAAACCGCGTCCACGATGCCCTTATTGTATTCCCAGATTGCCTCTGCCGCGCCCTTTAACGTCTCGCCGTGCTCCTTAAAGGCTGCCTCTTTGATCTGCTCCGGGATAAATTTCATCATGGGATCGAGTCCCACCACGATCGGGGCATTGGTCTTTTTAATGTTTGCAATCAGCTGATCGATCATGTCCAATCTCCTTTTTTCTTCCTGTATTTTAAAAAAAATGTCGGGTGCAAATCCCTTTATCATCGTATCACATTCCGATGTTGTTCACAAGACCGGAACTTTTTAAAAGCCATTTTTCCCCCGCCTTTGCCACGGCTGCCCCTACTGCCGTCAGCCCTGCCGCAAGCGCTGCAATCCCCCAGACCGGGATAAAAATATGCGCGCCGATCATTCCGATCCCTTCCAGAACGACCGCATGGACCAGATAGATCTCATAGGAATACTTGTCTGTCATCCGCACGATCCGGCTTTGACAGCGCACATTTTTTGTGGCAAGGATCAAAAGCCCGAACGCCCATGACCAGACCATAAAGCTGTCCGTCTCTGCCCGAAACAGGATGAGCCCCAGCTGCACAAAAGCCATCAGCACTGCAAAAAACAACGTCTTTTTACAGGTCAGCCCTCGCTGCTTTTCCCCCTTTTTTACCTGCCCGATCATATGGGGAAGGGGCTTTGCCTCCACGATCTGATAAACGAGCATCCCCAGCACAAAATAATGCAGATAATAAAAGATCATCATGTAGTCCGACAGTCCCGCCGCCGTCCACAGATACCGCAGCGCAAGCGTCAGCACATAGGCAAAAAACGCGCTCCCCACGCCCCGGATCAACTGGGTCAGAACAGGCGCGAACAGGTAAAACGCAAAAAACAGGCACACCGTCCACGTCGCCGTCAGATTTGCCCAGAACTGATCCGGCGCGGGGATCCATGCGTTCGTCAGCAGAAAATATCTGAGCCAGTACAGCCCGTCCGGATCTGCCGGCACATCCCTTAAAATCAGGATGTGCAGCGCCATATTGTATAAAACAACCGCATCATACAGGGGAAGAAGCCTCAAAAGCCGCTTTTTGTAATACCGCAGCGCCGCATGCTTCCTGCCCGATAAAAGCTCCCTGTCCCCGCCTGCCAGAAAGCCGCTGATCATAAAAAACAGATACACGCCCGCCGCTCCCTGATTTGCCAGCCATGCGGCGGTTCCCTCAATCTCCAGATAAGGGGCAAGATGCGTCACAAACACGCCCAGGCATGCTGCCGCCCGGAAGATGCGGATATTGTCGTATCGCTTCATTTTTTACCTTCCAACGCTCTGACACAAAAACTGAAACATCCTCGCATACGTATCCGGCGTATAGTGCAGGCCGTCCGGCAGCGTTTCATAGCCTGCCGCCGTCAGATAGCCGTATAAATCGATCCTTCCGATGCCCTGATCCAGCCTGCCGCCCAGCTGCCCGTTAAAATACTCCACCGCCCAGTTGCGCTTGCCGTAGGCATTTTCCCCGACCGGCCCCACCGATGCAAAATAGACCGAAGCACCCTTTTTGCGCCAGTCCTGCGCATAGCGGTTGATCAGCGGAATGTAATCGTTGTGCCGGGACAGGTCGTTTACGCCGTAATTTAAAATAATCACGCTGCCCGGCGTCACAAACCGGTCGATGTCCTGCTTTGCCTTCTGCCCGGAAAGCCAGTCCACGCCGCCGCCAAAGCACGCCACAAACGCCGTGCCCGGATGCATGGCGCTGCCGCCCACCGCATTTCCCATCTGCCCCGTGCGGGAATCCCCCACAAAGATCAGGTTTCCGGCAGACAGCGGCGGCTGCCCAGCTTCCGGCTGAGCGGGCAGCGGTGTTTGCCCCGCTGCCTGCTGCGCCTGCAAGGCTGCCTCAGACTGCTGCCCCGCCGGAGTCTGCGCCTGCCCGGCTTCCTGAGCCTGCAGCTGCGCCTTCACAAACTGCGCCTGCTGCGCCAGCGCTTCTGCCATGGCGCTGTCAACCGCGATTTCTGCCACCGCGCTGCTTTTTACATATCCGATGGTATTTCCAAAAACCGTCTCATACCAGCCGTCCGCCGTTTTGCCGCAAATATTGAGCGCCTGTCCTGCCGCCGCTGTCCCCACGACAGCGGAAGCGTCCTCCGGCAGGGCATATACGGCTGTATCCTGCAAAGCTGCCGCCGCCAGCACCGCAGGCGCAATCTCTGTGGCGTTTGCCGCAGACGCAAAAATCCCGGTTCCCGGCAGCATAAACGCTGCGCACAGCATGACTGCAAATACCGCCGCTTTCCACCCCCTCCGGCATCGTGTGTTTCCTTTTCCGAATCCTTTTTTCACATCCGCTTCCTCTTTTCCTTTTTTGCCGCTGCCCTTTCCTGCCTTTTGGGCGCCGCTTTTACTCCCTTATCTGGTCTTTAAAAAGACCGCCTCCCGCTGCGCCTTTTCATCGTCGGGATACAGCGCCAGATACTGCTCCATCGCAAGCTTTGCCTGATCGTACTGACCCAGATATTCGTATGCCACGATCTCGTTGAACTTTAACGACTGGGTAACGGTGTTTCCTTCCACGTTCATCCCCGCCTGAAACGCCGCCAGCGCCGCCTCATAATCGCCGCCCTTTAGCTTGCACAGCCCAAGCTGGTTGTAGATCGACGCGTCCGGCTCCTTCGTTTCCAGATAAGTGCTGTAAACGCTCGCCGCATAATTATAATCTCCCAGCGCCTCATAGGTCTGCCCCAGAAGGGACGCCGCCTCCGCGCCGCCTGCCTCCTGCGCTTTTTCCAGACTTGCCCGCGCCTGCTCATAATCGCCCAGATAAAAGCTGATGCGCCCCCGGTCAAAGTCGGACAGCTTTTTGGATTCGTCGTCCAGAACCGCCTGCAGATAAGAAGCGCCCAGCTCGTCCGCGCCGTATTTGCCCGCGCTGCAGAAAATATCGATCCGCAGGTCATAATCCTCTTCATCCGCCTTTACCGCATTGTCAAAATCCGCCTTTGCGGCTTCCAGATCCCCTTTTTCCAGCTCCAGCGTGCCCTTTAAATACCAGGCGGTCTTTTCCTTCGGCGCAAGATCCGTGATCGCCTTATAAACGCCGATCGCCTTGTCCGTCTGACCGCTCCTGTAATACGCCGTCGCCAGATAATAATTGACGTCGTAATCCACCGCGTCCGGCGCCGGCCCGCCCTGCGCCAGCGCCTTTTCCAGACTTGCCGCCGCATTTTCATAATCGGTCATTCCCATATAGGCAAGCCCCTGCCCCCGGTAGACCATCCGCATATCCTCTTTCTCCAAAGTAGCCGCCTCAAAACAGGTCAGCGCCCCTTCATAATCCATCTGCTCGATCAGCTCCATCCCCTGCGACACATAGTCCTGTTCCGGTTCTGAACCGCAGCCTGCCATCACTGCCGCCATGCAGACGCCAAGCAGCCATCCGTATCGTTTGCTTTTCCGCATTTTTTCCTCACTTTGCTTTTCTTGAAAAAGGCACTCCTTCTCAGCCTTCCTTCCGGTTCAGGGTCAGGCTTTCCATACGGATGCCGCTCTCCCCGAAAAACAGCGTCAGATACTGCTCCTTTTCTTCCTTGATAAAAAGCTCTACCCTGCGCTCAACCGTTTTGCCGCCGGTTCCCGTGATCGTTACCGTCCCCAGAAGCGTCCCGCCCAAAAAGACCGAAACGGGCATCTGCGCCAGCTCCCCTGCGGCAGAGCCCATCCGCAACGTCAGGCTGTATGCCCCGGGACGCTCAGCCTCCAGCGCATAAACCGCCCTGCTTCCTCTGGACGTATCCAGCCGGGAAACGTCCAGCCGTGCACATTCCCCGATCCTTTTATGTTCCAAAACAAGCCCTTCCAGCGCTTCCCTGACCGGGCTGTTTCTTTCTTCGCACACATCCGATTCCCGGTCAAGAAAACGGTTCATTACCGGCGAACGCATCAAAAAGCGGCAGATATTCCCCGCGTTCCGGATCAGCTCGGCACGGCAGATCCGCCCTGTTTCCAAACCTTCCAGCGTGTTGTCCCCGGCGGAATTTTTTTCTGCATCCGAAACGACCATGTAAACGTCGTTCTGGGCGCGCACCATCGGAACCGTATTGTTCCCGGCTGCCTCCTGCCCTTCTTCGTTCATCTTCGCCCACCAGTCGGTCATTACCATGCCCTCATAGCCCCATTCCCTGCGCAGGATGGTCGTCAGAAGGTCATAATTTCCCGCCGTCCACACGCCGTTTAAAGGCCCGTAGGTAGACATGACGCTGTACGCCTTGCCTTCCCTGACCGCGATCTCAAACCCTTTTAAGTAGATTTCCCTCGCCGCCCGCTCCGAAAGGACGGAATCCGCGTCGTGACGGCGGTATTCCTGATTGTTGCACGCAAAGTGCTTGACCGTCCCGGTGACGCCGTATTTTGCCATGCCCCGAAGCTGCGCTGCCGCCATTTTCCCGGTCAGATACGGATCTTCCGAAAAATATTCAAAATTCCGCCCATTCAAGGGATTGCGGTGGATGTTCATACCGGGGCCAAGCAGGGTGTCGATCCGGTTTTTGCGCAGCTCCATGCCCTCCATCTCATACAGCTCCTCTGCCAGCGCCGTATTGAAGGTGCAGGCAAGCAGCGTGCCGTTTGGCAAAGAATACGCCATCGTCCCGCAGTCCATCCGGATGCCGGAAGGGCCGTCGGAGCAGCATGCAATCGGAATCCCGTAATTTTGCAGCGCCTTTGTCACGCCGCCGAACGCAGCCGCCGTTCCCGGCGTTACCTTCGGGGAACACATTCCCTCGCCCCGGATCATACACGCCAGCTCTTCGTCGGACAGCTGTGACAAAAACTGCTCCATGGAAGCCTTGCCGTCGTATACGTCTGCAAGGCGCAGCCCCCGGTCGCCCGGCTTTTCGCCGCCGCCCTTTGCTGCATTTTCCCGGATCAGCTCCTCCCTGCCCTGACGGATGCGCGCTGAAAGATCAGCCGTCCGAAGCGGCGCAGGCACATATCCTTCCCGGAAGCTTCCGTCTCCGTTTCGCATCGGGCAAAGCCTGTCAAAGCCCGTTACGGGAGCCAGCGCCTCCGTGCACCTTTCCGTGACCGTCAGCTCCGTTATGTCCGCCGTGCACGCCAGCCCGGCGCTGCGCACGTCGCCGCCCACATAAAAATGATATTCGCCCGCTTCCAGCACATAGCAGGATTTCTGCCCCGTCACGCCGCCGTCGTCGTAGGAAGCGCAGTCCTTCAGACAGATTTCAAACGTCAGCTCCTCTGCCTCTCCCGGTGCCAGAAGCTGCGTCTTTTGAAATGCTGCAAGGCTTCTTGCCGCCTTTCCCAGCTTTCCCTGCGGCGCTTCCACATAGACCTGCACCACATCCTTGCCCGGTGCGGCTCCCGTATTTTTAACGAGCACGCGCAGCCCGATTTCTGTCCCGGACGCTGCCGTGTACGTTACCCGCCGTGAAAACTCCGTATAGGATAAGCCAAACCCGAACGGATACAGTACCTTGTCCTTTGCAAACGTCTCAAAATAGCGGTATCCCACATAAATGTCTTCTGCAAAAATATTCTGCGACCCGTTTCCGAAATTGCGGGTGGACGGATAGTCCGAGATGTCCCGTGCGATCGTATCCGCAAGACGCCCGCTGGGGTTTACCATACCGGTCAGCACCTCTGCCGCCGCCATTCCGCCCTCCTGGCCGCCCTGCCATACATACAAAACCGACTGCGGGCGATAGCGCTCCACCCATTTCATGTCGATGATATTTCCCACATTCAAAACGACTGCGACCCGTGAAAAAGCACCGCAGACATTTTCCAAAAGCGCTTCCTCCTGCCGGGTCAAAAGATAGCTGCCCTCCGACTCGCTGTTGTCGTGATCCTCCCCGGCTGTCCGCCCGATCACGACGACCGCCAGATCGGAAGCCTCCGCCGCTTTTTGGGCAAGCTCCCTGTCAACCGGCATTTCCTTCTGACACCACGGCTCCTGCGCCCAGCCCGCTCCCTGATCGAAGGGATTGTCTGCGATCCATTCCCGGTATACCCGCTCCAGCGCTTCATTGACGGAAACGCTGCACGCCTTCAGCCCGTCCAGAATGTTCGTCACATAGGGGGCGTTTACCATGCCGCCCGAGCCCGTCCCGCTCTTGTAATAGGTAAACTGCGTCCGCCCGAACACCGAAACCTTCTCGCCGCTTCTGATCGGCAGCGCGTTTTTTTCATTTCTGAGAAGCACGCAGCCCTCCGCCGCCGTCATGCGCGCAAGCTTTGCATATTTTTCATGATCCAATACAAACCGCATCGTTCTTCCCCTTTCCCCTGATACCGCTTACAGTATTTTCCTGAGTCCCTTCGGATAATGGTTTTTCAATATTCCGCCTGCCAGCTTGCCCCATCCAAGCCCATAGCCTTCCAGCACTGCCATATACCAGCCCTTTTCCCCGTCCCACAAAACCGTCATGCCGCCGATCCACTGCTTTGCCTGCAACAGATCAAGCTTTGCACACCGGCGCGCATCCGCGGGCGAAAGTGCCAGCGCCAGCGCGTGCGACGGCTCGAAGCGGCCTTTTTTCAGCGTGCCCAGATGCAGGCCCGGCCGCAGCACCTTTAAGCCCTGCAGCGCAGGAAGCTCTTTGGGTGCGACATAAATCTGATCCCCGAACTTTAAAAAAGTGCCGTCCAGCCAGATGTTTAAGTTCTCCGCTTCAAATTCCCGCCACGGCGCGCAGTCCTTTTCGGAAATGCCCTTCTGGATCCCGTAAAGGCTCCTTGCAGGGACATTTTCCTGCGCCTCTCCGCCCTTTTTCAAAACGGCAAGATAATGCCCTTCCCCTTTTAAATGATGGGGAAACAGCCGTACCGTCCTTTCCGGAACCCCTTTATGCGCCTCCAAAAACGCCTCCTCTGCTGCGTCGCCCAGAGAGCCGTATTCCTGCGCCCACCCGGCATTTCCGGACGTCATTCCTTCCCATTTCCGCGCGTCCTCAACGGCAAATTCCGGATGCCGCGCCAAAAAACGGAGCACGCTTCCCTCGTCCTCCGCCGGAGCAAAGGTACAGGTGGAATACACGAGCCTTCCGCCGTCTTTCAGCATCCGCGCCGCGCAGTCCAAAATGCCGTCCTGACGCTGCGCGCACATTTCTACATTTTCGGCGCTCCATTCCCTGCAGGCTTCTGGATGCTTGCGGAACATTCCTTCGCCGGAACAGGGCGCATCCACCAAAATCTTATCAAAATAGCCCGGAAAATGCTCCGCCAGCTTTTCCGGCGTTTCGTTCGTCACAAGCGCATTGGCGATCCCCATCCGCTCGATATTTTCCGAAAGGATCTTCGCCCGCGCCGGATGGATCTCGTTGCACACAAGGATCCCCCTGCCGCCCATCTTTGCGCCCAGCTGCGTGCTCTTTCCTCCTGGCGCCGCGCACAGGTCCAGTACCCGCTCGCCCGGCTTTGCGTCCATATAGACCGCCGGCGCCATCGCGCTCGCCTCCTGTATGTAATACGCCCCGGCCTCGTGGAACGGGTGCTTTCCCGGCTGCGCTTCTTCCTTATAATAAAAGCCGTCCGGTTCCCATGCCGTCTCCTCCAATTCAAAGGGCATCTTTTCCAAAAAATCCTCCCGGGAGCCCTTCAGCGGGTTTCGCCGCAGGGACTGTACATGGGAGTTTTCAAAACTCTTTATGAAATCGGGATATTCCGTCTGCAACATCTGCTGCATCCGCTGCTCAAATTCCTGTGGAAGCATCTGTTTTTCCTCGTATCGTCTTTTTTATCTATCCTTAATCAAATAGGGCTGTCTCACTTCTCGTACAAACGGCGGACCTCTTCTCTTGTCACATGTTCATAAATGGGATTTTTCACAACCGCCTGATACAACTTTTCAAAATCGTAAATCGGTTTCAACGTCTGTACCAACGCCTCCAATCCCTGCTCGATCCCCCGTTCTACCGCTTTCTTTTCAACATATCCAGACAGATTGCACATAAGGTCTACCTCCTTCCCCAGTCCGTCCTCCATTCTCATTTCATACTTCTCTTCCAGCTGTTTTTTCTTATCCTCCGCTGGTATATCCGGCGAAAGCAATATGTTAAGCATCCCCGTTAACTCATTCGCAGACTGCTCTTTATCGCATAGCCCGATCACGATAACGGAAAGCTTATCATAGGCGCTTTGAATATCCGGAAATCCCGGTATAATATCCCGTTTTTCCATCCGATATTCCGCTATCGCATTTCCGATCTTTTTCGGGACATCCATACATATCCAAATAGAATATACCTTCTTTATTTCGTCATACTCCGCATTATTAAATTCTGTTCCCATCTGAGACGAAATCATTCTGGCGCAATAAAACACGCCTCTCGTCGGAATCTGGTAGCCGGAATAGTAATCCTTCTGCGCCTCCACATTTATAATCAGGCGGATTTTTCCGCCTTTGTCCGGCACACTGGCAAAAAAACGGATGTCATAATAAATGCTTCCCTCTCCTGACACCGTACTTTCTGTGGAAATTCCCGTAATGACCGGATTTGTTTTCCCCGGCTCCATTTTTGCCAATGAGATTTCTGGTTCCCCTTCAATACACGCCGCGATCTCCTCTAACTCCATTCCGCTGAATTCTTCTGCAACGTTCTTTAATATCCGTGCGAGTATCTCCCTCTGCGATAATACTCTTTTACACTGTGCATCATACTGAGCTTTTACATCAGCCACATCAATTGCTTTGCTGAGTGCACTCTCCATCCGCATTTCCCTTCTGTATCAATTTTTCACTGCGCTGCACTGTAATTTTACACCACTTTGCTGCTCTTGTATACCTGCAATCACGGATGCGTCATGTCATTTTCTCACCCCTGCTCCTCTTCCCACACCTCTTTTACCATAAACCGGATCATATTCGTCTCCATCCGCTCCTTCAGATCGTCAAACCGGCGGCATTCCTCCTCCGAAAATCCCGCCGTACACACGGCTCGCAGGTCTGCCTCCACCTGTTCAAAGTCACGGCAGATTTTTTCTCCCTCCGCTGTCAGGCGGATTGACGTTTTCTCTTTATTCGCCTTTTCCTTCGCCCGCTTCTCCTTTCCCGTCTTTTCAAAATCCTCTGTTTCTTCTTTTTCCGTATCCTGCGTGATCAGCTTTTTCTTTTCCAGCTTCTGCATATTCAAAAACAGCTTCGGCTGTCCGACTCCCGCCACCTCGCCGAGCCGTCTCGCCCCGTCGCACGACTTCATCTGGGACAGCGCCGACAAAAGCAGCGCCTCCTCCAGCGTCAGCCCGTTTTTGCGGGCGGCGATGTCCAGCTCATACTGAAAAAGCCTGCGGAACCGGTACTGCCCGATCACAGCCCCGTCGCCTTCCACCTCTTCCCGCTGTATCCTGCGGCGTTCCTCCCCCAGCTTTTTGCTGCCCGGCAGGATCGCGATGGGCACGCCCCCGTCCTTTGCCGCCGACCATAAAAAGCTGTAGACCTGCAGGCGGATATTGGCATAATCCTCCTGATCGTACACATCCTTATAAAATTCGTTGTAATATTCAAACAGCCCGATCTTCATTTTCAGGGTATTGTTTACCGTCGCGCCCTGACTGACAAGGCTTCCCTTGCGCTTTAAATAATAATAGATCGGAACCTGCAGCGCATAAAAGCTTTCCGCATGGCGGATATATTCCAGATTAAACAAAAAATCCTCGCACCAGCTCAGGGACGTATCCATGCGGATATGGTACTTTTCAATGATGCTGCGCCGAAACATCTTGTTCCAGAGCACCCCGTAATAAAAATCCGCCGGATTTTCGATCATGCACGCCGCAAATTCCTGACGGTTCATCACCTTATCCTCTTCGATGTCGCCCTTCTGCGCCAGACGCTCCCCCGCCACCCGGTAAAAATCCGAAATGACCATGTCGCAGTCATATTCCTCCATGGAGCGCACCAAAAGCCTCGTCGCCTCCGGCACGATCCAGTCGTCGCTGTCCAAAAACTGAATAAACTTCCCCTGCGCCTGATCCAGCGCCTGATTCCTCGTATCCGAAACGCCCGTATTTTCCTTGTGGATCACGCGTACCCGGCTGTCTGCCCGTTCATACCCGTCGCAGATTTCCGCCGAGCCGTCGCTGCTTCCGTCGTCCATCAAAAGCAGCTCGAAATCCCGGTAATCCTGCCTTAAAATACTGTCCACGCAGCGCTTTAAATATTTTTCCGCGTTATACACCGGCACAATGATGCTTACTACAGGTTTCATCTGTCATCTCTCCTTTATGTCACTCAGGTTCCCGCTGCCCCTGCACAGCCTCCTGTATTCCCGGGGCGATACCTGCATCCGTTTTTTAAAGACCTGATTAAAAAATTTAATGTCCTCATAGCCTACCGCCCGTGCAACCTCCGATACCCTCATGTCGCTTCCTTCCAGCAGCTCGCAGCTTTTTTCCACCCGGATCTTCTGCACATAATCACGCACGCAAAGCCCCGTTTCCTGCTTAAACCTCCGGCTCACATAGGACAGGCTGTAATGCCTGCGCTCGCAGAAGTCCTTCAGCGTCAGCCCCGTCCGATAGCTTCCGTCCACAAATTCCAGCATTTCCTGAACCGCCGTGCTCTCCGGCAGCCTGCGCTGCTCCGGGATTACGCTGCGCAGCATTAAAAGAAGAATTTCCATCAGCTTCAGGCGGACAATCTGGCTCCATCCGACCTTTTTTGCCCGGTATTCCGAAAGCATCTCCTGCATCAGATGAAGTACCGTCTTACCGCTGTCGTGAAAAATCCGGTTCACGCTGCTTTGCCCCAGAGACATCCGGTAATATTTGATCAGGCATCCCTGCAAAAGCGTGTCAAACCGCCGGCAGCCCCGTAGCGTCTCATCCACCACCTCCGGAAGAAACAGGCAGTTGATCAGCGTCAGCCCGCTGCTTTTCTGATAGCTGTGACGGCTGCCGCAGTCCACGATAAAATAGTCGCCTGCGCCGATCGTGCATTCCTGTCCCTCCAGAATATGCACCGCCGTGCCTCCCGTGATATACGCCAGCTCAAAAAAATCATGCCCGTGCATCGTCAGATCCTCCTGCCGCTGCGGCATCATCACAAGTTTCTCCCGTTCATCCCCCTGAAACTGACGGAATACCAGCGTGTTTTCCTGTCTCATAGTGCGCAAATCCACCCCCCGTTTTGACAAAAATCAGGTGCTTTTCTTTAGGCTACTATCTGGTAACATAAAAGTCAAGGGAAAACAAAATGCCGCCGCGCTTTGTGCGCTGTCCGGCAAAAAAAGAGGAGGTTTCTGTCATGCAGGATTTTATGAAACAAAACGCAAAATGGATCCGTCCGGCACAGGATACGGGAGACGTCTGCCCCATGTTTTTCAGACACTTTCCTTTGAAAGAAACGCCCCAAAAGGCAGTTCTTTCCATTACCGCGCTGGGCGTTTACGAAGCATTTTTAAACGGAAGCCGCATCGGGGATTTTATCCTCGCGCCCGGCTGGACCGCCTACGAAAAACGGCTTCAGGTGCAGACCTATGACGTGACGCGCCTGCTTTCTTCCCAAAACGAGCTTTCCGTCACCGTCGGAAAGGGCTGGTACCGGGGACGCATCGCATGGCCCTCTCCCGAGGAAACCGCGCGCCGCAAAAAGATTCCCGCCGGTCTGATCGCTGCTTTGACCCTCACTTTTTCAGACGGCTCCCAGACGACCATATCCACGGATGAAACCTGGCAGACCTGCGAAAGCCCGGTGCGTGCAAGCGAAATCTATGACGGGGAAATTTTTGACGCCCGTACCGCCCCTTTTTCCAACCCTGAAAATGCGGTCGTATTTGACGGTCCTTCCCACACCCTGATCCCCCAGCAGGGGCCTTTTGTGACCGAGCAGGAACGCATCCTCCCGGTTTCCGTCTTTACGACGCCTGCGGGCGAACGGGTCGTAGATTTCGGGCAGGAGGTTACCGGATACCCGGAAATCTCCCTGACCGCCGCCTGCGGCGAAAGGCTGGAGCTTTCCTGCGCGGAGACGCTGGATCAGGACGGAAATTTTTATACGGAAAATTACCGCAGCGCAAAGGCAAAATATACCTATCTCTGCAAAGACGGCTTCCAGACGTGCAAGCCGCGGCTGACCTTTTACGGCTTCCGCTATCTGCGGCTGGATCAGTTCCCCGGCGGGGCGGACAGCGCACGCCCGGAGCAGTTCTGCGCCGTCGCAGTCCATTCCGACATGGCGCGCACCGGACATCTTTCCTGCTCCGATCCGCTTTTGAACCGCTTTTTTGAAAATGTCATCTGGGGGCAAAAGGGCAATTTCGTGGACGTGCCAACCGACTGCCCGCAGCGCGACGAGCGGCTGGGCTGGACGGGCGACGCGCAGGTGTTCATCCGCACCGCCTGCTTCAATTTTGACGCGGAAGCCTTTTACCGGAAATGGCTGGCAGACCTTTCCGCCGACCAGTCCGAAAACGGCATGGTCTGCCATGTGATCCCCGCCGTCATGGACGTACAATACGGCAGCGCGGCGTGGGGCGACGCGGCGACCGTCTGCCCGTGGGAGCTTTACCTCGCCTACGGCGATCCCCGGATTTTAAAAGACCAGTTTGAAAGCATGAAAAAATGGGTGGACTATATTACCCTGACGACTTCCCAGCCAAATCTCTGGACCGGCGGCGAACACTACGGCGACTGGCTGGGGCTCGACGCGCCTGCCGGCAGCTACAAGGGCTCCACCCGCGAAGATTTCATTGCTTCGGCTTTTTACGCTTACTCCACAGAACTTGTGATCCGCGCAGGAAAGATCATCGGCGCAGATGTTTCTTCCTATGAAAAGCTGTATGCAGACATCGTAAGCGCCTTCCGCACCGCCTATCCGGTTTATACCACCCAGACCGAATGCGTGCTTGCCGCCCGTTTTCACCTTGCGCCCGACTGTCAGAAGGCGGCAGACCAGCTCGCCCGGATGATCAGAGACTGCGGCGTACAGCTCCAAACCGGCTTTGTCGGCACTCCCTATCTGCTCCATGTCCTCTCCGATCATGGCTATGCAGACCTCGCATGGTCGCTGCTTCTCAAAAAAGATTACCCGTCCTGGCTCTATCCGGTCACAAAGGGCGCGACGACCGTCTGGGAGCACTGGGACGGCATCATGGAAAACGGCAGCTTCTGGAGCAAAGACATGAACTCCTTCAACCATTATGCCTATGGCGCAGTGCTCGACTGGGTATACGGCAATGCCGCCGGCATCTCCTCCCTGCCCGGACACCCCGGCTATGAAAAAATCTCCGTCGCCCCGCTCCCGGACGCCCGGCTGGACTGGCTTTCCTGCTCCTACCAGTCCCGCTTCGGCATGATCCGCTCCGAATGGAAAAAGCAGGACGGCATGTGGCGCTATGAAATCGAAACGCCGGTGGATGCAGTCATTACGATCGACGGTCAGACGCATACGGTCGGAAAGGGAAGGTGGATCTATTTTTCAAAGATCCGGTAACCTTTCTTCCCGGTAACCTTTCTTCCCGGCAGCCCTTCTGCCTGGCAGCTATCCGGATTGCAAAAAAGCCAGCCCGTCCAAGCCGGAAACGGTACGGGGCGGGCTGGTTTTTTGACCTTATTTCAGGCATTCAGGCTGTTTGCAGCCTCTTTTTCATACTCCACCAGATACTCGTCCGTTCCCGCCTCTTCCTTTCTGCCTCCCGTCATCACGAACCCGTTTTTCTCATAAAACCGCCGCGCCCGCCCATTTTTTTCAAGAACCCAGAGCCGCAGCTGTTTTCCCGCTCCCTGCGCCATCGCCATACAGTGTTCCAGCAGCGCCCTGCCGACGCCGTCTCCCTGAAAAAACGGCTCCACATACAAATCGGAAATCCAGAGCGCACCTTCTGCCGTCCCTGTGCACCGCACCACGCCTTTGACAAAGCCCTCCTCATATACCCACAGATCCTGACGCATTCCTTCCCTGTCCCGCAGTTCAAGCGCCAGCGGAAGCACCTGCATCTCGCCGAAGGATACCTGGTCATTTTGAAAGATGCTCCGGTATGCCGCCCTTTTTGCAAAGATCCATATTTCCGCGATCCGCGACGCATCCTCCGCCCGCGCCGGACGGATCTGCGGTATTGCTGTGATGTCTTTTCTTTCCATTTTTATTTTATGCCTTTCCTTTCACTATCCCGTTTTCTGATTCATTTATTTCGGCAACACTAAAGGTGCATTTTGCAGCAGTGATGTAATAACCTGATCATATTTTTCAGTTCCATAGTCTTCAACGATACTTGTTATCCTTGCCCCTGCATCCTTAGATGAAGCACCGCACAAAAAAACTCTCTCCTTATCCGTCCCATAATCCAACACAATAAACCGATCATGAAATATTCCATCTGTTTTTCGCAGTGCCAATTTTACCGACGGGTATTCTTTGCAAAAGTTCATAAATTCTATGCTATGCAGCTTATTTGCACCAACATTATCGCTGAATAAAATAATATTTACCCCTGTCGGAGCATTCTTCAAATGTACCAGCGTTCTTAATCCTATGTAATTGTCGATAACATATATTGACGACTTTGCCTGCCGATAAATTGATTCATAGACCTCGTCAGCACTGCTGAATTTCGCATTATACATGAGCCATTTTTCATCATCAGAAATAAAACTGTTCATCATATCTGCCAGTTCAGATTTTATCACAACCTCCTGCAACCCCTCTGCAATATCATAAATCTGTTTTTCAAGAAATCTCATATCCGAACTGATCCTTCCCAGTTCAATTTTATGATTCGCGGTTTCCATGCTCAACCGCAGTAATTCACGCTGCCCAATCAAATACCGATTCTCCAAAATATAATCTTTCATTTTTTTGAAAGCCTTCACAAGCGCACGGCTTTGCCTGACTGCAAGCTCACCGTGCAAAACAGTCATAAGCATATATATTCCCTGCTCTGTAAATACATAAGGCTTGTATTTTATATTGGAACCTCTTCCTGTGTTCAAGGTGAAATTTTTGCACCTTGAAAGATTCACAGTCTCCTCTTCATTTAGCTCAAACATAAAATCATCGCCTTCAAACCGGGCAATATTATTCTTAACCTGTCTCTTAAAATTTTTAGTTTCATAACCATAAATTTCTGCCAGATCAGAATCAAGCATAACTTTTCTCCCCCGGAATTCATAAAGCCGTCCCCTCATGTATTCTTCGGTAATCTCGATCGCTGTGATTTCATCCTTCTTCTCTTCTGCCATAAAAGCCCCTCCCTAATTATCCTCCGTCTCCTTCATCTTGTTATAATAAGCTTTATATCTGTAAACAGTCCTCTTGCTGACATTATTTCGTTCTGCAATTTCTACCACACTCATTCCGCTCTCATAATGGACAACAAAATCATTGTATGCCTCCCTCCACTTCTCATCATGCTTTTGCCGTCCGCTTAATTTTCTGTTTTGGTAATCGTTTAATTTCTCACGAAGTTCTGCATTTTCTTTTTCCAATTCCCTGATTCTTTCTAATGCATCTTCCAGTTTTACAGCTTTCTCCATTCCTCCATCCCCTCGCTTGTGACACTTTCACTTTGTCACTATTATAAATAAAAGCAATGCGCACGTCAATCTCATTCTATATCTATCTCTTCAAATCCTATTTCCAAAGCGAAGATACCTATTCCTTTACATGTCCGCTCAAACACAATAACGACGTCGGCTTTTTTACCAGTTCTCTTCATAATCTGCCGTCTGCGGAGACAAAAAGGACTCCCGGCAAAACCGGAAGTCCCCTTTTTTCATTATGCTGTCTGTCGTCAGATGAAGCTTACGCTTACGCCTGCTCCAGAGCCAGCGTCTTTGTTGTGATGTCGCAAACCTCAGCAGGTCCGTAGTACTGGATCGCGCCGGGATATACGAAGCAAGTCTCAACAGCCCACTCGTCTCTGTGAGCCTCGAAGTATTTGAACGGCTTGCCGTCCAATTCTACCAGGGCTTTTCTGATAACGGGCTTGTCCTCGCCGTGTCTTCTCTCCATGTTCATCATCTTGGTGATCGGCATACCGCCTGCAACCCACTCAGCCGCGGGCTTGGACAGGTTGGAAACCTTGGAAAGGTAGCCGTTGTAGCCGTACTGGATCAGCATGAATGCGTTGTAGCCCAGAGAGTAGCAGTAATCGGAATCGAAGTTGGACGGGAATGCACATCTTCCTTCGTAACCGAAGAAGTGGTGCAGCGCGTTGAACTTGCCGGTGTATGTGCCTGCTGCCTTTCTTGCTGCCAGCTTGTCAGCAACCAGAGCGGAGAACAGCTTCTCAGACTCGATCAGGGAAACCTGTACGTTGCCGTGAGGATCTCTCTCAAGGAACAGCTGCTGCTGGATGCTTGTGGGAAGGATTGCAAATACTTCCATGGATTCTTTTGTCAGGCCGTTCTCGATGAACGCATACTTCTCTTCCCATGTAGGAAGCGCGTTGAATGCGTCAGCCTTGCTGCCTGCCAGCAGCTCGTTGATCTCCTGGATCAGTACGGAGAACTCGGGAACGAACTCTACAACGCCCTCGGGGATGATCGCAACGCCAAAGTTCATGCCCTTAGCCGCTCTCTTCTCAACGGAATCTGCGATGTAGTCCGCGATCTGGGACAGGGACATCTTCTTTGCCGCAACCTCTTCCGAGATCAGGCAGATGTTGGGCTGTGTCTCAAGCGCACACTCTAATGCAACGTGGGAAGCGCTGCGGCCCATAACCTTGATGAAGTGCCAGTATTTCTTTGCGGAATTTGCATCTCTTTCGATGTTGCCGATCACTTCGCTGTATGTCTTTGCAGCGGTGTCGAAACCGAAGGAGCACTCAATATCCTCATTCTTTAAGTCGCCGTCGATGGTCTTCGGGCAGCCGATTACCTGAACGCCTGTGTTGTTCGCTGCAAAATACTCAGCCAGAACCGCTGCGTTTGTGTTGGAATCGTCGCCGCCGATGATAACGATTGCAGTGATGCCGTGCTTTTTGCAGACCTCAGCTGCGATTGCAAACTGCTCTTTTGTCTCCAGCTTTGTTCTGCCGGAACCGATGATGTCGAAACCGCCGGTATTTCTGTATGCGTTGATATACTCGTCGTCAAAGATCAGGTAATCGTCTTCGATCAGTCCGCTCGGACCGTTCTTAAAGCCGTACAGGACGTTCTCCGGGTTGGTTGCCTTTAAAGCGTCATATAAACCGCAGATTACGTTGTGTCCGCCGGGAGCCTGTCCGCCGGAAAGGATAACGCCTACCACATGCTTCTTTGCTTCGGAAGTGTTAGCGCCCTTCTGGAAGGTAATCTCCTTCTTGCCGTAAGTATTGGGGAACAGCGCTTTGATCTTCTCCTGATCCGCAACGCTCTGAGTTTCCTCGCCTTCCTTTACGCAGATGTCAGCGATACCATGTCTCAGCATCCCCGGAAGCTTGGGAGAATACTCGTATCTGGCTTTCTGTAAAGATGAAATTTCCATAATCCGTCTCCTTTTTGTATTTCTACAGACATTTTTTATCAATCTAAATTATAAGGCATTCCACCAAAAATGTAAACCACTAATCACTTCGTATTTTTGCCGCCGGGCAGTATCTGTATTTTGCCAGGCGCGCAAAAAAGCCCCGGAACGCTGATAAAATCAACATTCCCGGGGCTTTTCAACCGAGCTGCTGACGGGAATCGGACCCGTGACCTCCGCACTACCAATGCGACGCTCTACCGACTGAGCCACAGCAGCTTACTTCCTGTTGTGTGCGTTGTGCCTCACAACGAAGCTTAGTATATCATGGGCGGATACCCGTGTCAACAAAAAAATTTATTTTTTTACAAACCGCGCAAAAACCCGTGCAGACCAGCCCCTCTACCGTCCTTTGGCGGGCTGGTCTGCCGGTTCTGATTTTCCTTTTCCGGTTCTGCTTTTGCTCAGCCGCAGTCTGTCATGATCCGGATGATCTCCTCGTCCGTTTCGCACATTCCCTGCGCGCCAAGGCGGTAAATATTGCGGATCGTGTTTTCCACGCCTTTTGAAACAATACCGTCCTCCGCATAAAACTGCTGTCCCTGACAATACATATCATAGCCCAGGATTCCCGCGTCCACCGACGCCGCGATCTTACCGGCGCAGGACGGCTTTGCGCCGTCGCAGACGATCCCCGAAACGATCGCAATGGAATTGACGAGCGTATGGGAAATTTCCTCCAGCCTGCCGCCGCACAGCCACGCGATCCCGCAGCCCGCCGCACAGCCTGCGCTCACCGCCCCGCAGAAGGCAGACAGCGGGCCGATCCCCGCCTTTAAATGGATCGCAACAAGATTCGACACGATGAGCGCCCGGTAAAGCGTCTCCTTGGAAACGCCCATATGCTTTGCATATTCGATCACCGGGACGGAAACGGTGATTCCCTGATTTCCGCTGCCGGAATTGATCACGACCGGAAGCTCGCAGCCGCTCATGCGCGCGTCCGAGCCTGCCGCTGCCAGGGCAGCCGCCCGGTTTCTTACGTCGTTCCCTCTGCTTTTCAACAGCACGCTTCCGATATTCGCGCCCCATTCATGTGCCAGCCCCTCCTGCGCGATCGCGTAATTATAGGCGATCTGGCGGTCGAGCGTTTCCTGTATTTCCGAAAGGTCTGCCGCTTCGGCATATGCTGCGATATTCGCCACCGAAAGCCCGCTCCTGTCCGCTTTTTCCCCGGCTGCCGGTGCTTCGGGGCATTCCGCCGCCAAAAGCTCCGCAGCGTTTTCTTTTTTCGCCGTTTCCCCGCCTTCTTCCAGCAAAACGGCTCCGTCCCGCTCGATCCTGACGATGTTTGCATGGCGCTTTGCCACGCGCACAAGCGCCGTATGGCCGTTTCCTTTGCCCGTCATGCAGATGTCCAGCTTGTCGCCGTCCTCCAGCGCTTTGATCTGAAAATCAGTTTTTTCCAGACAACTGCAAATCTTTGCCTTGTCCTCCTGCGATACGTCCGCAATCACTTCCAGCTCTTTTTCCGTGCGCCCTGCCGCGATGCCCGCCGCCGCTGCCGCCGCAATGCCTTTTAAGCCGCCGGTATTGGGCACGATCACGCTTTTTACATTTTTAATGATGTTGCCGGACGCCTCCACGACAACCGACTCCGGCGCACAGCCCAGCACATCCCGCAGCTTCGACGCGCAGTAAGCGATCGCGATCGGCTCCGTGCAGCCGAATGCGGGCGTCAGCTCCTCCTTTAAAATTGCCGGGAATTCCCGGAAAATATCTGTTTTGTCCAAATTGTTCTTCCGCACTTCCATCCTTTATCCTATCCGCTGTTTTTTTCTCAGTATATCATACGGCCGCGCCCGCCGCCAGCACTTTTCCCGTCTCATTCCCGAAACAGCATCGGCAGAAATTCCAGCGCGCACTGTCTCCACACGTTCCAGTCGTGCCCGCCCTCATACACCCGGCGCACCTGCTTTAAGCCGCTGCTTTCGCAGATCTCGTCCTCTTCCATAAAATAGGGAAAAAACACGTCCTCCCGCCCCATCGCCCGAAACAGCAGGCGGCAGCTTTCATGGAATGCCTGCGGATCGTCCAGCACTCCCCGCAAATGCGCATCCTCCACTTCTTCCACGCCGATGTAGTTGCGCAGAAATCCCGAAAACAGCCCGATCCACGCAAACAGCCCCGGATTTGGAAACGCCGTCATCGCCGCCTGCATCGACCCCATCGAAAGCCCCGCGATGGCGCGCCCCTCCCGGTCTGTCCTGACCGCATATTTGGATTCGATAAAGGGCATCAGATCCTTTTTGAAAAAATCCGGAAACAGCCCGTGCGCCAGCTCCTTCTCATTTCCCGGGCTCCGAAGCATCCCGTCCGCCATCACGACCAGCATCCGCTCCGCCTTTTTTTGCGCCAGCAGATTGTCCATGAGATTGGCGATCCGCCCCTGCCATACCCAGCTTGTCTCATTTTCGCCAAAGCCGTGCTGCAGGTACAAAACGGGCAGCCTTTCCCCCGCCAAAAAGGCTTTCGGCGGGACATAGACCAGACAGCATTCCTCCCGCCCCGTCGTCTCCGAAAAGAAATATTCATACCGCACATCCCCGTGGGGAACCTTCCTGCGGGTATATTCCTCCCGAACGGGGGCGATGTCCAGATAATTGCACGGGCGGGAGTTGCCGTATCCGATCGGCAAAAAGGGGCTCAACACCTCCACCCCGTTGACCGCCAGCGTCACATAATAAAAGCCCGGCGAAAGCGGCAGGCTTACCTCCCACACATTCCGCTCCACTTCCAGAAAAATAAACTTCCTTTTTCCCGCAAAAAGCTCCAGATCGCACGCATTTTTCATCCAGAGGCGCAAAAAGGGCCTGCCGTCCTCGCGGTAAAAAAGCCCCTGCTCCGGCTGCTTTTCATGCAGCGCCGTCAACGGAAACAGGCGGGGCCTGCGAAATGCCACCGCCTGATCCTGCACAATATCGCCGTTTTTTTCCAAAAAATCTTCCATCTGCGTTATCCTGCGTTATCCTTTCCATTGCGCAAAAGCGCGCGCTTTAGTTTTCCCCTGATCCGCTGCAGCGCATTGTCCGTACTTTTTTCATCCCGCCCCAGCACCCGGGCGATCTGGACATATCCCATGCCCGTCAGATGCAGATCCAGCACCTGCTTTTCCAAAGGGCTTAATTCCGTTTCGATCAGCCTTTCGATCAGCTCCGTATTTTCCCGCGCGATCACCAGCTCCTCCGGGTTTTTCTCCTTGCTGTCAGCGGGTTCAAAGGTCAGCTTGTCCCCGTTTTCATCCGCGCAAAAGGAATCCTGGCTCAGCGAAACATACTTATTCAGGGGCGCGTGCTTTTTGCGGCTGGACGCCTGCACCGCCGTGTACATCTGCCGCGATACGCACAGATCCGCAAAGGTAAAAAAACTGGCGTCCCGTCCCGCGTCATAGTCGCGCACCGCCTTGAAAAGCCCGATCATCCCCTCCTGGATCAGATCCTCGCTGTCCGCCCCCAGAAGATACATGGATTTTGCCTTGCTTCTCACAAGCCCCTTGTATTTTTCCATGATAAAATCCATCACGCCGCCGTCGCCGTCCCGCAAAAGCTGGATCAGCTCCTCGTCCGTGCGGTTAAAATATTGCTCCGTCCTCATTTTTTCAAGCGCTGGCGCACGATCTCGTAAGCCAAAACCCCCGCCGCCACCGATGCGTTTAAGGAGTCGATGTCGCCCTTCATCGGGATGGAGGCGATCATGTCGCACTTTTCGCGGACAAGCCTGCCCACGCCCTCGCCTTCGTTGCCGATCACAAGCCCGATCGGGCCCGTCAGGTTTAAGTCATACATCTGTGTGCCGCCCATGTCCGCGCACACAAACCAGATGCCCTCTTTTTTCAGCTCCTCGATCGTCTTTGCCAGATTCGTCACCCGTGCAACCGGCGTAAAATTCAGCGCGCCCGCGCTCGTCTTTGCCACCACGGCTGTCAGCCCTGCCGCCCGGTTTTTTGGAACGATCACGCCGTGAGCGCCTGCAAGGTTCGCCGTCCGGATGATCGCGCCAAGGTTGTGGGGGTCTTCGATGTTGTCCAGCAGGAAAAGAAACGGAGGCTCGCCCTTTTTGCGGGCATTTTCCAGAATCTCCTCCACCTCTGCGTACTCGTATGCCGCCGCATAGGCGATCACACCCTGATGGTGTCCCGTTTCGGAAAGCTGGTCAAGCCGCTCCTTTGTTACAAATTTTACCGGGGTTCCTTTCGCCTTTGCCTCCCGCTTGATCGTCAGGATCGGCCCGTCCTGACAGCCGTCCAGCACAAACAGCTTGTCGATGGGACGCCCCGCCCGGTACGCCTCGATCACGGCGTTTCTTCCTTCTATTGTAAATTCTTCATAGCGCATCCGCGTTATCTCCTTTTTTCAAACAATCCGGCGTTTCTCCTGCTGCCAAAACGCCCCTTTATATCTCCATCCCGGTCAGCTCCAGGCTTCTTTTTACCAGCTGCAAAAGCCGTTCCATGCGGTCTGTCAGATACAAAAATCCATACAGCGCTTCCAGCCCCGTCGCCTTCCGGTAATCCCCGATGGAGGCGTTTTTGGCAGAAGAATGGGAATGGGCGTTGCGCCCTCTTTTATAAACCGCCTGTTCCTCTGCCGTCAGCTCCTCAAAAATCGCTTCCGCCTGCGCCGCCTGTGCCTGCGCCTTTACGACGGCGCTTTTTTTCTGGTGGAGGGTATTGGGCGCGGTATTGCCGCGCTCTGCAACCACCGTGCGGATCACCAGATCGTACACGCAGTCCCCCACAAACGCCAGCGTCAGCGGGGAATAGGTGCGGATGTCCACAGGCTTGCAGTCAAATACGTCTCTTATCCCCAAAAGCAGGCTCATGCTCTTTTCCATTTCACGCCCTCGCGGGTATCTTCCAAAATGATACCTTTTTCCAGCAGCTCGTTCCGGATCTCGTCTGCCCGCGCAAAATTTTTCGCCTTGCGGGCGTCCTGACGCTCCTGAATCAGCGCCTCGATGTCCTCTGCCAGAAGCTCCTCCTTTGTTTCAACAGTCAAACCGCAGATGTCGGAAAGCTCCTTGATCTTTTTGGAAAGCGCCTCCCAGAACGCTTTGGAGTGGGTCTCTTCTCCCAGCGTATTGGCAAATTTTACCAGCTCAAAAATCGCCGCCAGCGCGTCTGCCGTGTTAAAATCGTCGTCCATCGCCTGATCGAATTTGTCCCCGTACTCCCGCGCTTTTGCAAGAAGCTCCTTTTCTGTGTCGGAAAGCTCTGCCTCCGCCGCATTCTGCGCCTTGAAATCAAGCGTGGAAACTGCCGTGCGGATACGCTCCAGGCCGTTTGCCGCAGCCTCCATCAGCTCTGCCGAGAAATTCAGGGGGCTTCTGTAATGCGCCGAAAGCATAAAGAAACGCAGCACCATCGGGTCATATTTTGCCACAATGTCGCGCACCGTGAAAAAGTTTCCCGCAGATTTGCTCATTTTATGGTTGTCGATATTCAAAAATGCGTTGTGCATCCAGTAATGCGCGAAGTTTTTGCCGTTTGCCGCCTCGGACTGGGCGATCTCGTTTTCATGATGGGGGAAGATCAGATCCTCGCCGCCCGCGTGGATGTCGATCTCGTCGCCCAGATATTTTTTGCTCATCACGGAGCACTCGATATGCCAGCCCGGACGCCCCTCGCACCACGGGGATTCCCATGCAGGCTCGCCTTCTTTTTTCGGCTTCCAGAGCACGAAATCCAGCGGATCTTCCTTCTGATCCTGACCGGAAACAAGCAGGGAGCGCTTGCCGCCCTCCAGATCGTCCAGATTTTTATGGGAAAGCTTGCCGTATTCCTTGAAGCTTCTGGTACGGAAGTAAACCGTGCCGTCCGCCGCCGGATATGCGTGACCCTTCTCGATCAGCGTTTCGATCATCTCCTCCATGCCTGCGATCTCCTTGGTCGCCTGCGGGTGGATCGTGGCGGGGCGCACGTTTAAGGACGCCATATCCTTTTTGCACTCTGCGATGTAGCGCTCGGAAATGACCTCTGCGGGAACGCCCTCCTCCACCGATTTTTTGATGATCTTATCGTCCACATCCGTGAAGTTGCTCACATAGTTGACCTCATAGCCCTTGTGCTCCATGTAGCGGCGCACCGTATCGAATACGATCATCGGACGCGCGTTGCCGATGTGGATCAGGTTGTATACGGTCGGCCCGCACACATACATCCGCACCTTGCCCGGCTCGATCGGGACAAATTCTTCTTTTTTCTTTGTTAAAGTGTTGTAGATTTTCATATTTACCTCGCATTCCTCCGCTCTTGTACAGTGGCGGCTTCCTTCTTATTTTGCAGGATCCGGCGGTGCTGCCGGATTGTTTCTGTTTTGCCGGGTCGTTCCCATTTTACCGGGTCGTTCCCGCTTGTTCAAGCTGCTTTTCCAGCTCTGAAATCCGCCGGGTCAGCTCGCTGTTTTCCTTCTGCAGATTGGCGATGTCCTCGCGCACCGGATCGGGCAGATGCACCTGATCCAGCGTTTCCCGCGGCGCTTTTGGCGGCTTGCAGTTTCTGCATACCACGCGTCCCGGCACGCCTACCACCGTGGAATTGGGCGGTACTGCCGAAAGCACCACGCTTCCCGCGCCGATCTTGGAATTTTCCCCGATCGTAAAAGAGCCCAGCACCTTTGCCCCCGCGCTGATCATCACGTTATCCCCGATGGTCGGATGGCGCTTGCCCTGCTCCTTGCCCGTCCCGCCCAGCGTCACGCCCTGATACAGCGTCACATTGTTGCCGATCTCCGCCGTCTCGCCGATCACAACGCCGTGCCCGTGATCCACAAAAAAGCCTGTTCCGATCTTTGCGCCCGGGTGGATCTCGATGCCGCTCTTTCTCGCCCCCCGCTGCGACAGCCACCTTGCCAGAAAATAATGCCCCGACAAATACAGCTTATGCGCCATCCGGTAGTGAACCATCGCCTTTAAGCTCGGGTACAAAAGCACCTCCAGCGAAGAATGGATCGCCGGGTCGCGTTCCCGGATGATGCGGATTTCTTCCTTCAATCCTTTGATCAGTCCCATTTCCCCGTCCTTTCTCATTCTTTCTGCCGTCTGCCAAGCCCTGCGGCAGTCTCCATGCTCGCCAGTCATCTGCCGCAGGGCTGTGCACGAAAGCGCCTTGGGCTTGGCAGGCGGCAGCTAAATGGCATTCTGAGCTTTCATGCCCTAAAAAATAAGGCACAAAAAAAGGAATCCTTCGCCCTGCAAAGAGACGAAAAATTCCGCGGTTCCACTCTCATTCAGGATTTTTAAAAAATCCTGCCCTCAAAGGCGCGTAACGTGCGCTGTCCGTCCTTTGCTCAATCCGCCTTCCGACGCTTCGCAAGGGCTGCTCCCGGATGCACTTTCTGCACTGGATCGCGGGGACTGCTCTCAGCCGGCGGCACTCCCTCTCTGGCGCTTCCAAAATCTGCATACTCTTTCCGTTCAAAGCATTTCTGTTATAATTCTATGCGGCGACTGCGCGCCGCGTTCCGTTACTGTATTCAGAATAGGGAATTTTTCGGGTTTTGTCAAGTGTAAGACGGATTCCTTAATGTATACAAAGCAACATACAAGCAAAATTTGCTAATTTCCAAAGATTATATTTTTCTCAGGATTCATCAGCAGCATTAAAGTACCTTGTTCTTTTGTCCCCTCTTGAGTTGGCATCGTCAAAGAACGATATGGCTGAAAACCGCATTTTATCTGAACCCGCTTGGAACGTTCATTAAAATGATAGAAGCTGCAAAGCAAAAAATCATAATCCAGCTCGTGGAACAAATAATCTTTTACCGCATTTACAGCTTCCGGCATAAGCCCTTTTCCCCAATATGCTTTGCTTAAAACATATCCTAATTCTCTGCCGCAATAATCCTTGAATTCCGTCAAAGAATCTTCCATTTCATACTTCTCTACGCCGACAGAACCTATTACTTTATTGCTTTCCCTCAAGCAAACTGCAAATACGTTATCATCCTCGATAAAAGAATTTATAATACTTTGAGATTCCGCAATACTTTCATGATGCTTCCAGCCTGCCATCTCACCAACGCCTTCGACGGACGCATACTCATAGAAATCATTCACATCCTCCCGCCTGAACGGTCTAAGAATCAGTCTTTCTGTTTCTATTATTTTTCCGTTTATTTTGAAATCAGCATTCATATTCTTACCCCTTATAAATTCCCAATTTCTTCAACATCAACAACCTTATATCCCCGTTGTTTCAATGCCTTTGCAAATAATCCCGTCCCTGCAGTCAGCTTTCCCGTAAAACTGCCGTCGTATATTTGGTTGACGCCGCAGGTAGGGCTTCTGGATTGTAATATGGCTAAATCAATCTCTTCGTTTTGGATTTTTGACAGCGCCAGCGATACCGCCTTGCGATATGCCGAATCAACATTTTTTCCATTTTCGTCAACTACGCTTCCATTTACAATTTCAGCGCAGGGTCTGGGAATTTCCATGCCCGCCAATAATTCCGGGCAGATCGGGATTACTTCCTTGTCCTTTAAAAAGTTGACAGCCGCCAAATTTTTATTGTTTTTCCCGTTATATTTACAGTTTGTTCCCACGATACATGCGCTGACCAATACTTTCATGCTGTCTCCTCCAAATGAATCTGCCTTTATGCGGGATGTCCTTCTTAAGTTCCGTCGGGAGTTCCAAAGCAAAAAATATCCGGCACGGCATCCGCCCCGAATGTTCTGACTGCCATCCGGTACATCGCCTTTCCGTGTATCCTGTCATGCCAGATAAAACGCCTTAAAACCTTCCGCAACGTCCAGCTTTCGCCATAGCTTCCGTCAAATACCCTGTTATCCAAAAAATCCGCCTGACTTTCCAGCCGTTCCAATCCGCGTTTCCTGCATTCCCGGATTGTCCCTTCATTGTCCGCGGAACCTGTCCATAAAACGTTTTCCTGACCGGCAGACAGCTTTTGTTTTTATCCGGTATCGCCTGATAAAGCCTCTCGAAATCGCACGCCGACCTCAGCGCCAGCGCCTTTAATTCCTGATATTCAGCCATGCTCAGGCTTCTGCGTTCCCCCTCAAAAAGAACGTCCGAATCCGCGTCTGAAATTTCCAGCTCCGATTCCTTTTCCTGTACCAGTTCTATGTCCAGGATTTCCGGAATTTCAGCCTTTTTCCATCTCAGATACGACATGATTTCAGAAGGCATCTTTCCCCCTACAGCCGTTTCAGGCTTTGCCGCACCCCTGACAGCCTCCGCAGGATGCGCCGGACACATCCTTATCATACAGCCCCATCGGACTGTTCAGAAGGCAGATTGCCTGCGACGAAATCCCTTCGCCCGTCCCGGTAAAGCCAAGCCCTTCTTCCGTCGTCGCTTTCACATTGATCTGGGAAATGTCGATTCCAAGCGCGTCCGCCATATTCTGACGCATCCGGTCGATATGCGGACGCATTTTCGGCGCCTGTGCGATGATCGTCGCGTCAATATTTTCAATCAGGAAGCAGTTTTCCTCCAAAAGCTCCCCTACCTTTTTTAAAAGCGCAATGCTGCTGATCCCTTTATAAGCCGGGTCTGTATCCGGAAAATGCTTGCCGATGTCTCCAAGCGCCGCCGCGCCCAAAAGCGCATCCATTACCGCATGCACCAAAACATCCGCATCCGAATGCCCCAGAAGCCCCTTTTCATAAGGGATTTCCACGCCGCCCATGATCAGCCTGCGCCCCTCTGTCAGCCTGTGTACATCATATCCCATTCCGATTCTCATATTTTCCTCCGTTCCGCCGCACTGCGGGCATCCTGTCCCTGTTGCTGTTTGTCATTGTTTGCTGTCAGCTTTCCCGGCATTCCGCAATCCGATGCTAAAAGCCGTTATTTTGGTATGCCCTTGCGATCACATAAGATGGTTCATAAAATGCACTGCAATTATAATCATCTATTACATCGCATATTTCATTGTTATATACCCGGACAATCCCATCTACAAAATTTTCCTTTGAACTCATCGTGTCCCTGATCAGACGCTCATACACCGCTCCCATGTCTAAAGGAGACGGAATAACCGCCGCCATCTCTTTATCAACTGCCGTAATATCATAGCTTCCATTTTCAAGATTGTAATCCTTGATCCAATCCTCTTCTACCTTCAACGGATTTTCACAGTGCAGGACGCCAGCGCAGCTAAGCAGATGATATAGCCCGTCCCGCCCTATTGTATTAACGACATATCTGTTTTTTTGTTTCACACGCCTCGCCACACGTTCTATCATATAACACACAAAATAAAGATCGTTTATTTCTATATCTTCTTCTGGGAAATACTTATTTTTCATACTGCCCCGCTCCCTTTAAAAGTCAATGTTTTCAGCGCTTTTTCTGTGCAGAATACGATCTGATGTGTCGGATAATTAAATTTTACCAATTTCCAGAACGCATCCCGCGGGATTCTGCCCTCAACAAACCCTTCTACAAAATTCCAAATCTGATCGTCCGCCATAGGTCCTTCTACAATATCGTAGTCATGCTCAACGCCTCGACGGCAATCAACAATAAAATCAAGCCATTCATCCGTCATCTCACAAAACTTCTTTATTCTCAAACCAGCATCTGGTACATACTCATAACAATTTACTACAGATGCGCCTTTCCTTGTCATAGCCCAGCGTTTTGCCTGTTTCTCATAGCCGGTACAATAAAAACCATATCCAAAGTCCTTGTAGAAGCCGTTCTGAAGAATGCGGGGAACTGATACTTCTACATTACTTCCATGATATACGATACTCTTTTCCATTTGCATCCTCCTGCCCCCGTCATGATTTATTGTTTGTGATTGTCTCTTTATTGGCTATAATCCGAAATTCCTTTCCCGGATTTCTTCCCTGATTGTATCAGCTTTCCCGGCATTCCGCAATCAGCTCCTCCACCAGATACTCGTCGCTCATGCAGTGCATATCCGACACGCCTTCGCTCATCAGCCGGTATACAAAAGAATGATAAAAAAAGTCCAGCGCAGCATCCAAAGAGATGCCTTCCCGCTCCGCAAATAAGGCAACAATGCGGGCATATTTTTTTTGCAGTAAAATCGGATTCGCATTCATACCTGTTCACTCCCGGAATAATGTAAATAATTTTTTACCGCCTCTTCTGTCCTGAGGCATATCTGTAGATTTGTTTTTTCATATTTTAAACGCTTCAGCGCTTCCGATTTGTCGATCAGATTATCAAAATACAGTTCAACTGTATTAAATACTTTATCATTCGCCACTCCGCCTATCACAATATCATAATCTGAACGGTCTTTTCCTCTTCTGCAATTTAAAATAAAATCCAGCCATTCTTCTGAATAACTCTGAAAATTTAATACCTTTAATTCCTGATATGCCCGTTCTTCAAATTCATATTTTTACCCCTTTTTCCCGCATCAAATCCAGAATATCGTTTACAATATATTCCTTATCCTGTGTATGCAGCATCTCATATTCCGGCACAATATATTCGTTCAGAATATCCGTTTCCTCCGTCAGTGCCTGATAAACCCATTCCGCATCTTTTCCTGTTTTTATCGCAATATTTTCAATGCAGAAAATCGCAAATTCCAATTCTCTCCGATTCCTGATTTTCTTTGTTTCTTCCATTTTCTCTCGCCCTCTTTTTTCACATCAAAAGCTCTTCCATGCCGCCGTCCGTCCATCAATGCGCCTTTTCTGATGGCATTTCATCCGGGCACGTCTACCGAGTAGCCTAAGCAGTCTCCTCTTTTATCGCTCTTTAAATCATTATAATACCACAGATACATTACTCTTCCGTATGTCTCGATCTCAATCACGCCGTCCGGCTTTTGTCCCTCCACCTCCAACGAATAAATTTCTTTATCATGCGCATAGCCAAAAACAAAACGCGTATTTGGATAATCCGGATTCAAGTCCTGCTGAAAATCGCTCATTTTCAAAGAAGAAGAAATCAGCTCTGTAATATCGTCCATGTAAATACTGTCCGGTCTTGCGGTAACCGGCGAGGCATTTAGAAACGCATATTGTGTATGCCCATTCTCTGCCCGCTTTTTACAGCGCGCCATCACAAAGCCCTGAACGTCATCACTATCGCTTCCTGCCCGATAGAAAACCGTATCATAATTTTCCCCCTGCCATAAATGCAAAATTTCATCCGCATGGTTCAGAAAATCAGCTGGGGCGAAAATCTCCTCATTTTCCGCATCCAAAGGAGAGTTTAAAACGGCTTCCTCGATCGTATCGTAATATACAAGCTCTGCGTCGTTTTTATCATAATCACTTATCGTAAATTCCACATATCCGCTGTCTTTATTTTCCTCCTCCGGAACATACGTATAGCGTCCGTTTTCAATGTGGTCATCATATTCAAAATCGACGCACAGCCCGATACCGATCAGCGCCATAAAGATCAAAGCAATGATCCCGATTATGAGAAAGACTATTTTCAAAATTTTTTTCACGGCATATTCCCCCTTCATCATTTCTTCCTGTCTATGCCCAGTATATCATCAGAATCCCGAATCGTCATTCCTTTTCTGCAATTCCTTTCTTTCTGCCTCCCTTCATTTTTTTACACAAACCGTTCACAAACTTTTCATTTTTCAGACAGATTATCGTCACAACTTTCCTGTATGATAAAACCATAAAAGAGATAACAATCTTTTTAAAATACTTCTTTTTCATATCAGCCGGCAGGAGGCATCCTGCCGGCCCTCCTTTTTTCTCCCCAAAATTGCCATTTCCCGTAAAATCCGATATAATAGGCAAAAGCATTTTTCCCCGGGAGGATCCTCATATGTACCATGACTTTACAAAAGGAAGCATTTCCCGCTCCCTTCTCCTTTTTTCCCTGCCGATGATGGCGGGCAATCTTCTCCAACAGTTTTACAACGTGGCGGATACCCTTGTGGTCGGGCGCGTGCTGGGCGGCAACGCGCTGGCGGCGGTGGGAAGCTCCTACACGCTTATGACCTTTTTAACTTCGATCTTTCTGGGGCTGAGCATGGGCTCCGGCGCCCTTTTTTCGATCTATCAGGGAAAAGGCGACAAAGAGGCGCTGAAATCCTCCATCTGCCACGCCTTTTATCTGATCCTGTCCGTTACCCTTCTCTTAAACGCTGCGGTATTCCTCCTGCTGGATCCGATCCTTTCGTTTCTGCACGTTCCCGCCGAGGTCTGGGACGGGATGCGGCAGTATCTGGCGGTCATTTTTGCGGGGATCCTCGCCACCTCCCTTTACAACTTTTTTTCCTGCCTTCTGCGCTCCCTCGGAAATTCCACGGTCCCGCTTATTTTTCTGGCGGTGTCCGCCCTTTTAAACATCGCGCTGGACATCTGGTTCGTGGCGTATCTTCCGCTGGGCATCAAAGGCGCGGCGTATGCCACCGTCATCGCCCAGTACGTTTCCGGCATCGGTATCCTGCTCTATGTAAAGCTGCGCTGTCCGGAATTTTTCCCATCCATGAAAAAAACTGCTTTCAGCAGGGGGATCTTAAAAGAGATCGCAAATCTCTCTTCCCTCACCTGCCTCCAGCAGTCCGTCATGAATTTCGGTATCCTTCTTGTCCAGGGGCTCGTCAACAGTTTCGGCCCGACGGTCATGGCAGCCTTTGCCGCCGCCGTCAAGATCGACACCTTCGCCTATCTTCCCGTGCAGGATTTCGGCAACGCCTATTCCACCTTCGTCGCTCAAAATTACGGCGCTGGAAACCATGACCGCATCCGGCGGGGCACAAAGCAGTCGTTTCTTCTCAGCTTCTGCTTCTGCGCCGTGATCTCCACAGCCGTATGCCTTTTTGCAGAGCCGCTCATGCAGCTTTTTATCAGCCCTTCCGAAACTGCCGTGATCGCCTCCGGCGTACAATATCTGCGCATCGAAGGCGCTTTCTACTGCGGGATCGGCTGCCTGTTTTTACTCTACGGCTACTGCCGCGCCGTAAAACGCGCCGAAATGTCCGTGATCCTCACCGTCATTTCCCTCGGGCTGCGGGTCGTTCTCGCTTATGTGCTGTCCGCCACCTTTTTAAAGGAGGCGGGCATCTGGCTTGCCATCCCGATCGGCTGGGTCATCGCCGACATTACAGGTCTGGTCTTTCTTAAAAAGTCACTTCCCCGTCATGATCTACCAGAGAAGCGTTTGTGACGTGGGGCAGCTTTACAAGACGGAGCATAAACGCCTCCGCATCCTTCATGCGCACCTCAACCGCCATATCCAGACGGTCGGACGCCATGTTGCGGGATTTTACCTTGTACAAAGAGCAGCTTTTTTCAATCTCTTCCATGACCGCCCGTTCATTTTCACACGTATCGCAGCTGACCAGAAGGATCTGGGAGGCGTGCATCCGGGGCAGCCTGTTTGCCGCAACGACGATCACCGTCACAACCACGGAGGCGATCACGGCGATCATGGAAAGCCCTGCGCCGCAGATGATGCCTGCGCTGATCGCCCAGAACAAAAATACCAGATCCATCGGATCCTTGATCGCCGTCCTGAAACGCACGATGGACAGCGCGCCCACCATGCCGAGGGAAATGACGATGCTTGCCTGGATCGTCAAAATGATTGCCGCCGTGATCACCGCAATGGCGGGCAGCGCGATATTAAAATTCAGGTTATAAAAGGAATCCCGCGAGATCAGGCGGTACACCACAAAAATATACCCGGAAACGAGCGTTACCACGACCATACAGCTTAACACCGACGTTAACGTCAGCGAGGACGAGGCATAGCCCTGCAAAAACGACTGTTTAAAAATATCCGCAAAATTCATAATCTGATTCCTCCGTATACGTTGTATTTTCTGCAAAGACAATATTTGGAAAAGCTGATGCGCTGCAGCGAATTCATCTGCAGCCCCTGCTTTAAATATTCCGGAACGAGAGCGTCCCATTTGACCTCGAGGATCCCTCCCCCGTTTGGAAGGATCGGCCTTCCCCCGATCCGCCTGTCCAGAAAAGCATTGAAATCGCCGGACGACGTGATCTGTAAGTCAAACGTGACCCGGACGTTGCCGTTTGGCTCCACAAAAGGATAGCGCAGGTATTCCACGATCACCGCCGGGCGCATGCACCGCTCCCGCATACTGCGCAGAAGCTCCTTCCGCCTTCTGTTTTCCTCTATGCCCTCTTTGGCTGACGCTTCTTTCAGAAAATTTCCTTCCATTTGCGCATCCGTCAAAAACATTCCCTGCCCCGCCATCATCCTGCGGCACAGCGCCTCGTCGATCCGGCAGGCGCTTTTTAAGGTCATACCGCTCTTTTTGCTCTTTTTTTCCAGCGAAATCCGCTCCGCATTTCCGTTGTAGATCCTGATCCTGTATTTATCCCGCACGTCCACGCCGTCTTCTGTTTCAAAATAGCAGGCGTCCTCCAGCGTATCGAAGTACAGGCTCCGCACCCGGTACGACCCGTCTGCGCCTGCATGGGGATCCGGGCGCATCAGCCCTCTTGCCCTTGCCAGAAGCTCTGCCGCCTCCCGCGCGGTGCAGTAATATTTGTATTCATGCCGGTATTTCACGTTTTCATCCCTCTCCCGCCGTCTCTGCCTCCGGCGCGCCTTCTTCTCCCATCAGCACCGTGCCGCTGCAGTCCACTTCCCCGAGCACCGCATACAGATCCGCCGCGCAATCGTTTGCCGCCACATAGTGATCTGCCTTGATCGCATATTTTCCGGCGATCACCTTGCAGATCCCGCCTTCCAAAATGACCATGTCCCGGGTATCCTCCGCCCGGATGCCGTTTCCTTCGCACTCTACCTCGACGTCGCTGCCATACAGGATCACGCCGTTATTCCCGCGGATCCCGTCTCCTTTTGCCTTGACGTACACGGAACCTCCCACAACCTTTGCCACATCCCGCGAGCGGATCCCGTGTTCATGAAAACCGAATACCGCCAGCTTCCCGCTCCCGTTGATCGTCAGATCCGCCTCCGAAAAAAGGCAGGCGTCCGCTCCCTCTTCCCGGTGCGCGGAATCCGAAAGGATATTTTCCGTCCCTTCCTTTGCCGTGATCACCGCCTTGTCCGCGCTCTCAATGCAGACGGCAGGCTTTCCGTCCGCCCGGATCTCTGCGCCGTCTAAGATCAGATGCACCGTTTCATCCTCATACAGGCTGACCGTGACGCTGCCCTTTTCCAAAATGCCGCTCAAAACATATTCGCCCGGCGACAGGATCATGATGCCGTCCTCCGTCCTCTCGTAGCCGTTCCCGCTGCCTTCCCCGGAAAGGTCGATCGGCACAGCCTCCAGCGCCTCCGTCCGATAGTCCATCTCCGTGATCTCATAGCCTGCCCCGCCTGCGGAAACCGCAGCAGCCTCCTTTGCCGGGTCTGCCCCAAGCTGCTCTGTCCAGAAGCTGCTGCAGCCGCCCAGAAAAAGCGACGTGAAAAGCACCGCCATACTCATTGCTTTTTTCATATGTGTTCTCCATTCAAAATCATTCCGCCGCTCAGCGCGCGGTTTCCCCTGCATCGCTTTTTACAAATCTGGCATGCAGCCGGATGCCGCCCTCTTTTACCGCAGCCTCGCACACCGGCTCCTTCCCGGACAGATCACCGCTCCAACCTGCAAACTCCCAGCCTTCCTCCGGGACCGCCGTCACCGTTACCGGATAATCCGTATAATAAGAACCGCTCCATACCCGGCTGCCCTTCGTTGAAGCCGTATTCACAAGGACGCTTCCGCCCTCCGGCGCATTCACCGTGACCGTCACCGCTTCCAATGTTCCCGAAAGCCCCAGTTCCCGCGCCATGCTGGGCACGATATAATCAAACCGTTTCTGGAAAAATTCATCCATCCCGTCCAGATATTCGTCAAAATCCGCTTCCGTAAAATCCGCCGAAAAAAAGCGCTGATGGCTGCGCGTCACCTGCGTGCGGTAGGTCTGCCGCCACTCCTCCACGATTTTATGCACCCGTCCGTAGTCAAAGCAGGTGTTTGCAATGTCCATAAAGGAAAGGGCAAACTGCCTGCGGAATGCGTCGTTTTTCATCAGGGCGTCCATCAGCGGCTCGTCCATCAAAGACTGCTCTGCATCCCACGGTTCGGAATTTTCAAAGGTGTTGTTGTCCCAGCCCGTCATGGAGCCGTCCACATCAAAGATCATCCACCGCCAGCGGGTGTCACCCTCCTCTTCATTTTCCTGCCAGATCGTGCGCCACAGCGCCATATTCTGCCCAAAGCCCAGATCCATGTTGTCGATATAGTGGTTGATGCAGTAAAAATCAATCAGGCTCTGCAGATCGATCATGCTTTCTGCCAGCGCATAATTGGTCGGATCCGTCAGGTCATAGCCGCCCAATGAAAGCATCGCCTCATATGCGGATGCCGCCTCGCTTCCTCCAATGTCCGCCGAGCCGGAATCCACCAGCCACACATTATTTTTGCCGACGCCGAAATGGTTTGCCAGATACTCCTCGCCATAACGCTCCCGGATATTGTAAACGCCCCAGTATTCCCCGTTTAAAAATACGACGCACGGCCGGGACGCCTGCGTGGAAACATCCCGGTCTGTCACAAGCGATTCCAGCATCGCGTCCATGATCTTGCTCTGAGCGTTGTCACTTCCGCCGTTGCGGATCTTGATGCTGGAATATTCCATGCCGTCAAAAAATTCATAAGGAAACACCGTATTTTCATCATAAATATCCCTGCCGTAAAGATTCATGGATTTCTGCGCGGCTCCCCGCGTGGACTGTCCCGAAATCCGGATCCCCACGTCCTGCGTAAACTGCCAGGAATGGGCTTCATCAAAAAAGGCGACCGTCGCCTCCCTCTCCCACTCCTTTCCCTTGTTAAAAGCGTTCGACGCCATATACCTGTGATGCAGTTCCCCGTCCGCATCCGTAAAGCTGTCCAGAAGCTGACCGTCCTGCAGCCCGCCCAGCTCCTGATACCGCTCAAAGGCTGCCCCGTTGCCGTAAATCCCCGTCTCTGCGTCAAACAGATTGTCCGGATCTGTCACGAGCGACAAAACCGCCATATTGTCGTAATCCTCTTTCTCTGAAAATCCCACAAAATAGCTGGCTGTCTTTATATCGCTGACCGTCTCTTTTTCCGGATCGTATGCGATGGCGCGCACGACAGTCCCCTTGTCCACCGGAAAATCCGGCGTATAGGAGTTGGTCGGGGAAAGATCCGTCCTCGCCGCATAAATATTTTCCCTGCTGCCTGCATCCTCAATCCGGACCGGCTCTTCATATAAGAAAGAATCCGTGGAAGGCTCGCTGCCGTCCAGCGTATAATAGATCTCCATCCCTTCTTCCGCTTCCATCGTCAGAAAAAAGCCTTCCTCATAAAAGCCGCTTTCCGCCGAAAATACCGGCTCCTTTCCCGCCCTTTCAAACAGCGGCTCCCCGTCCGCATTGGAAAGCCCCGGCGTCGCCGTCATCCTGCCCTGCTCCGCCTGCCCGTCGCCAAGCCGTCCATAGCTCGTATTATAGGAAAGCGCCGGCACGTTCATGCTGTCTAAAATCTCCCCGGCTTCATCGCTCAAAAACAGGCTGTCGCCGTCCTTTGACAATTTAAAGCTCCCGTGCGTCCCGCCTGCGCCGGAATCGTCCAGCCAGATCAGCGTCCTCCCGCCCGCCGGGACCGTCACCCCGTTCAGCGGGCTCTTTTTCAAATGCTTCTCATTGTCCGACAAATATAAGCCGTCCAGCCGGACCTCATAGGGCAGCGGATTATACAGCTCTGCATAATCCGGATATTCCCCGTTCTCATCCGCCTGCGCCGAAAAGTTGCTGCTGCACACCTCATTGATTACCACATGGCTCGCCGCCGTCTCCCTCCGGTATATCCCTGCCGCGATCCCAAAAACCGCAGTCAGCCCGACAAGCACTGCTGCAGCGCCCCACATCCGTATTTTCCTGACGGATAAATTCATCATTTCCTCCATCCCGGGCGGACAAAATGCCCAATCTGCCTGATATAGGATTTAAATTATATCCCTCAGAAATATACTTTACAATGTCTTTTTTCTAATATTTCCATAAGTATTTTCTAAAATTTTACGGAATATCTGCTGATCAAACACAAAATCCCCCTTCTTTTCCGCCCTTATTTTCTGTTTGTTTTACCGTCAAAAACAGTTCTTTAAAAAATCTTTAAAAAATTTATTATTTTTTGTAAAAAAACTATTGACTTTTTTTGCAAAGTTTAATATACTAATCAAGCAGTCGCGGAACAGCGGCTCACTGATACGGGGTCTTAGCTCAGCTGGGAGAGCATCTGCCTTACAAGCAGAGGGTCATAGGTTCGAGCCCTATAGGCCCCATATCAACCACCATGGCGAGATAGCTCAGTTGGCTAGAGCATGCGGTTCATACCCGCAGTGTCGAGGGTTCAAATCCCCCTCTCGCTACTTCAAAGAATCAGCTTTTGCTGGTTCTTTTTTTGTTCTCTGGATCTCAAAGATTTCAAAAGGTGTGCGCCGGGGCGCACACCTTTTTCGTCCGGAAATAGATTCACGCAGCGGCGTCCCGGAGCTTCTCAAGCTGTCCCATCCATACGTCAAATTCTGCAAGGATCTCGTCTGCCGGAACCGCCCAGCATTTCCCGTAGGTATCCCCGCCGGAGACGCTTCCGATCCAGACGCCGTCCGCCGTATACACGCCGCCCCCGCTGGAGCCGTAGGAAATCTCCGAAAGAAACTGCATCACATTCTGGGAGGGATTGTTCGGATACACCACGCTGTAGGCGTCCAGCACTCCCATCACGTATTCCGCGTTCGGACCGTCCGCAGAGCTGACCGCCACGAGCATATCGCCGCGGCTGCTTCCCGCCTCCAAAGCGTCCTTGCCTGCCGCAGCGGAAACCGCCGCAAGCGTCTGCTGCGAAAGCTGCCTTTTTTCCACGACCACAAAGCCCACATCCTTTGCTTCGTTGATATATGCCGCCTCCGCCGCATATGCTGCGCCGTCCGCAAACGTCACCTGCGTATGGGGATGCTTCAGGCAGTGCGCCGCCGTAGAAATATATACCCAGTGCTCGTCTATCGCTGCGATCACGCCGCTTCCTTCCGTTTCATGGATCAGCCCCATCTCATCCGCGTCGCTGTAATTGACTACCTGCACATTGTGTGCCGCCGTCCGCGCCCCGGCGGCGTCCGTTGCCGCCTCCAGCGCCTGGGATACCTCCTGTATCTGGGCAAAGGCTTTTTGCTTTTCCCTGCTTTCTGCCCCGGTTCCGTAGGCGGGCGGCCTTTGCGCTGCCGTTTCCGTCCCTGCCTTTTCCTGCGCATAGGCGCTTTTTTCATCCGTTCCGGCAAGCATCAGCGCCGCCGCACATACCATTACGATCTTTTTCCAAAAATAAGTTCTTTTTTTCATGCGCTCCTTCTTTTCTTTCCAAAACATTTGTATATAGTATAGCGTGTCCTTCCATATTCCACAAGACGCAGAGATTGGAAGTTGAAAAATTTCATAATTCCGTTATACTTAGCTTATACATAGACTTCTGCCGGAGCTTTTTTCTCACGGCCTGGCCTGTGCAAATCCACTTCAGATGAGGACTTTTCATGAACGTTTCAAAAAAAACTTCCAAAACCGCCCCGATTGCCTATGCGGTCATCTGGGCGCTCTTTGCGCTTTCGCTCCTGTGGGTCTTTTTTGTTCCCACCCGTCAGGAGGTATCCGTTGATTTTTATTTCAAGCAGTCTGACCCTGACATACAATCCCAGCTGTTCTGGGCACAAAACGGGGAGCTGTCGCCGGACGCCTGTGCCGACGGCGTCCGGGAAGGCAATATCGTCACCTTCCTGCTGCCGGTTTCGCCGGACGGCCTCCAAACGCTCCGCATCGACCCGTCCAATACGGCAGAGCCCTACAGCATTTCCCATGTGGGCTTTTTGCTCAACGGGGAATATTTCTTCACGATGCAGGCGGAACAGATCGCTGAACAGTTTGTCCCGGTAAATGCCGGCGTATCCGTAAACGGGGAAGAGCTGACCGTTACCCCGCAAAATTCGGACAGCGGGCTTTTTCTGGACAGCCCCGAGCTAAACCGGATCGCCCGCGAGGCTTCCGGCGCCCTGCGCTCCTTACAGCTTAGACAGCGCTTTTTTGCGGCGCTCTTTGGCGCAGCGCTGCTCAGCCTGCTTTTCTTTTTCCGAAAAGGCATCCTTTCCTTTATCCGCAGCCTTTTTACAAAGGATGAAACCGGGCGTTTCGACTGGTTTGCCCTGATGGCGACAGCCGTCATGGGAGGCGCCTGTCTCGTCGTCTTTCTGATCGGCATGTTCAGCGACCTCGGGCTGCACCCGGACGAATGGGACGTCAAGGCGTGCCTCGATTACGGCATGACCCACTTTTTCCCGCCCCACATGCTCGATCCTGAGGTTGCCGGCACTTACAGCGGCTATGGCTATACGAAGCTGGAAAATTATACCTGGTATTTTTTCCTTGCCGGAAAGGTCGCCCTTCTTTTTAAAACGCTGTTTTACGGCATCGCCTATTACCGGATCCCCAACCTCATCCTTTTTGGCGTCCTCGCCTTTGTTTTTGTCAGAAATGTGCGCCGCAGAAACTGGCTCATGGCGGCGTTCGGCATCTGCGTGCAGGCATGGTATATTTTTTCCTATACGACGGCGGACGCGCTGGATTTCTTTTTGAGCTTCTGCATCGTCTGGCTCCTTGCCGACCAAAACAGCCTGCTCTACCGGACGGTTGACAAAAAAACGGTTTCCTTCCGGGATATTCCCGCCTTTTTGCTTCTGGGCGTCCTCTTTGGCAATATCGTCCTCGGGAAGCAGTGCTACTGGGCGATGCTGCCGCTTGCCTTTACCGTCCTTTTGCTGCGCCTGATCTTCCAAAAAGACAAAGCCGCGCGCAAAGCGCTCTGGCGCAATTATTTCATTATCCTCGGCGTCTTTTTTGCCACCTTCGCCTTCCGCGCCTCCTTTGACGTGATCCACTACGGCGCGGACAAGGCGGACGTCAAGTATACCGCCGCCGTCGAGCACGCGGACGATGACAAAAACCCGCTCACGCCCATCGAGGAGCAGAACCGCTCCTGGCACATGTACGCAAAGGGCGACAGCCTCATGGAGGTATTCCGTGAAAATCCCGACTGGTTTTCCATGACCTATAAAAGCTTCTGCGGGCTGCTTCAGGATCACTCCACAGCCTCCTGGTATTACTGGTGCATGGGGCTTGTCTACATCGCCCTTTTTGCGGGCGTCGCCTTCTATTCCCTGCGCAGGGGAAGCACCCTGTCGGACCGCATTATTTTTGCGGCAGGCAGCCTTTTGATGGTCGGGGAGCTGGCAGCCTCTATTTTAAATTCCTGGCTGATCGATTCCATGGCGCAGGGACGCTACCTGCTGCCGGACATCCTGATCTTTGGCTATCTGGTCAGCCGTGTGCCTGCGCTGACGCAAAAACGCTGGTACCGCGCGCTTTTGACTGCCGCCGGAGTGCTTTCCGTGGCATATTTCGGCCTGCGCGGCATTACCGAATTTTTCTGAGGAAAGGAGCCCTTATGATCACACCGGATCAGATCCACTTAAATTATATTAAAAAAGAAGCCCAGACCGGCAGCGACTCCGGCATGCGCTACCGCCTCTGCAAAAGCAAAAACGAGGACGGCGACTGCATCGAAGCCGCTGTCTGGCCGGAACCCTTCTGCTTTGTAAAGACCCCTAAGGAGCAAAAAACCTTCCGGCAGTTTCCCTTAAACGAGGAAGGCTGCCGGGAGGCGATCCTGTGGCTTAACGAGCAACACGAGAGCCGAAGCTGGTAGACAAAGCGCCCGCTGCTTTTCCGGCGTTTTTGTCCCGCCGCGCGCAAAGCTGCGCCGCCGCCGAAACGATCAGGCTTACAAGCATCGGCATATAAAAATTGGCGCTGCGGCAGATCAGCATCGACGCCGTCAGCGTCCCGCCTACAAAAATCCGTCCGAACACCTGCACATACATCAGCTCCGTAATCCCCTGCGCCCCCGGCACGGGCAGCATATCCACCGCGATATAGACCGCCGCCTGCAAAAAAATGACCGTCAGCGCATCCGTGCCGTCAAGCCCCATCCCCCAATAAACCACCCATGTCAGTATAAAAACCGTGCTTCTTTGCACAAAGGTCAGCATCATGACAAGACAGAGCTTTCCCGGATGCTTTTTCAAAAAAGCCACCGCGTCCCGATAGCTTTCCACGAATCTGCATACCTTCTCCATCCGTTCCCTTTTCGGCTTTAGAAGCCCTGCCCGCACGCAGCCCCGCTCTGCGCCGGCGATCATTCCCGTCATGATCTGCGGAAACAGCATCACTCCCAAAATCAGCGCCACTAAAAGCGTATTCAAAACCATTCCCAGCACATAAAATCCGAAATATCCGCCCATCCGCTCCCGCAGCATCCCATAACGCCCCAAAAGAAGCCCTGCCCCGATGCAGACAAGCGCCAGCTTATAGCAAAGCGCTGCTACCATCAGCGCCACCGCAGAATCCCCCAGACGGTTTCCGTCCTTTTTCATATAATAAAGCTGCATCGGCTGTCCGCCGGAGGCAGACGGGGTAATCCCCGAATAAAAAAATCCCACAAACGAGTAGCCGATACATTTTAACAGCCCGCTTTTTTGCCCCATCGTCCGCAAAAGGATCCGGAGCATCAGCCCCTCCATACAGATAAAGACCATTCCCAGCGCTACCGCAAGCGCCATGCCTGCCGGATCCATCCTCCGCAGGGCAGCCGTCAGCTCCCCGGCATCCTGCCCGGCAAACACCGCCCGGAAGGTCAGCGCCATTACCGCAAGGAAAAAAACGATTTCCAAAAACCGTTTCCCGCTCTCTTTTTTGAATCTGCCAAAAGCCTTTCCCATATCCTGCCTCACCGATACAGCGCGCCTGACAGCGCAGCCCTCCATTCCCGTTTGCTCCCCTGATGGACAAGCTCCTCCAGCCGCCCTTCAAACACAAGCTCCCCGCGCAGGCTGTCCTTTCCCATCGCCTGATACACCTCGCGGGGCGTTACGAGCGAAAAATGCCTGTCCCACTCATACACCCCCGCCTCCTGCGTCGTGCGGGCAAGCCATGAAGAGCAGGTATAATGGTTTTTCTGGTAAAAGGCTTTCCCGATCAATAAAAAAGGCAGCCCCAATACGGTGTAATGATACCGCATCCGGTTTTTGTACGCCTCTTCTGCCGCAAGTTTTAATTCATTTTTCTGCTCATCTGTGCAGCAAATACTGCATATTTGATAGTGTGCCGTCGGGAACTGATTCAAAATCCTCTGCCTGTCCTCTTTTTCAAAGCCCGCGATCAGCGGGATTTCCGGGAACCGCCGTCCCACGCTGTACGCCTCCTCCAGCCCGCTGTCAAAGCCCAGCACCACATGCACATATCTTTGCCGGATCACCTTCCGGATCAGAAAGGCGAACAGCCCCGGCGTATCCACAAATCCAATATAAATCTCCGCCATCTCTCTTCCCCTCCCTTACTGGAACTTCCAGATCCGGCGCGCCGCCCGGTAGCCGCCTACGGTGATCCTGTCCCCGAGCCGTCCCGGAAGGACCGTCAGCCCGCTGAGCGTCCTGCCGCGCAGGATCCGGTAGAGGCGTCCGTCCTGTTCCTTCAGCTCCCGCCACAGCCCGTCGCGTTTTTCCCGCCCCTCCTTCGTCCCCATCAGCAACAGATGGATCGAGGAAATCGCCATCATGATCGAGATATTCCGGCACAAATATTGAAAAAGCTTCGGATTCTCCGCCTCCGTCTTTCTAAGATCGCAGCATTGGCTCACAAGCTTCGTCACACGGATCTGCTGGTCTATGCGCCGGATCAAAACCTCCTCATTGACGGACTGATCCTCCCGCCCCAGATAATAGTGATACAGATCCACGTCCATGTAATAGATCTGCTTTACGAACGGGAGCGGCTGGTTTGCAAACAGGTTGTCCACATAAAACGTATGCTCCGGCAGCTCCACGCCGCTGTCATACAAAACGCCCGTCCGGTAAACCAGCGCGTGCATCACAAGATACTGCTGCGGGCGGAACCGTCCCGTTTCTTCCCAGCCGCAAAGCTTTCCTTCGGGAAATACGTTCCGATAGCGGACTGTTTTGGACGTCTGCTCCTCCAAATGATCGTACACATAGTTGCAGACGATCAGATCCGGTTTGTTTTCGCAACGGCTCCAGAACCGCAGCGCCGCCAAAAGCCTGTGATACGCCTCTGCGTCCAGCCAGTCGTCCGAATCCACCACTTTAAAATAAACGCCGGATGCCAGCGCCATCCCTGCATTGACGCCGGAGCCGTGCCCGCCGTTTTCTTTATGGATCACTCTCACAATGTCCGGATACTGCGCCGCGTATCCGTCCGCGATCTCGCCCGTCCGGTCGGTGGAGCCGTCATCCACCAGAATGATCTCCACATCGTCCCCGCCTTCCAATAAAGAATCCACACATCTTTCCATGTAGCTTTCGGAATTATAGCAGGGAACCGTAAGCGTCAGACATTTCCTCTTTTCCGTCATAACCTTCTCCTTATCTGCTGCTGTTTTCCTGTTCCTTCATACTGTACATTCAGCATATGAAACAAATCTAAACAGCCCCGTCAGGTTTTCCGTAATAAATTCTGAAGAAAAGGGGAGTTTTTCCATAAACGCTTTTTTGCGGCGCCTGCGGCAGCTCCACTGAAATTGCCTCCGATCCTGCGCATAAGATTGAAGTCCTGTCCGGTGCGTCAGCGGACGGCTGCTATACGGAGCTTTCCGTCAAAATCGGCGGCGACCAGCTCCCTCTAACCGGTCAGAACGTCGAAAATCCCGCCTTTGCCCCGCAGATTTTTTTCTCAGGAGATGCCCAAAAGCTGTTTCTGCTCCTGACAGAAAACGAAGGCTCGGGGATGTATCTTTCTTCCCCTCATATTTTTGATCTTTCACAGGATGAACCGACTGAGCTTGCCTGCGAGGACGCGGTTTCCTTTCTGGGAAAAAACCTGTACAGTTCTGTTTCGCAGGATGGGATTGTCACGCTGACTTTGCCGGAGCAGACCCTTCGCTATGACGTTTCTTCCATAGAAAGCCCGGAAACACTTTTCGACACGCTTTCCTATGAAGGGAATGTGCGATATTTTGCAGAAAACGATACCCTTTTCTGCGACCTCGCAATTCAGTTTTCTCCAACGGGATCTCTCGGGACTGTCAGGCTGGAATATGAACCGGCAAGAGACGGATACCAGGTCAGGACGATGACCTTTGAAGCGGCAGAAGAAATGGCGGGGTGTGAGGTTTACCCCTCACACTCCGCCATAGTCCATCCCCGTCATGACCCTCAGAAAAATCCTGATCTCCTGCTCCAGCCACTCCCCATATCCGGGCAGCTTCCAGATATTCCATAACTCCTTTTCCCCGGTTTCTTCCGCGATATACAAGTTCTCTCCCTGCACATATGCGGCAATATCCCCGTGCTCCGGCACGCTCGTACCCTCCCCGGAATCCGCACCGCTTCCGCAAAAAATCCTGACCCAGACCAGACCGCTTTCCGAGGTCAGGATCTCTTCCATATCCGTCAGACCGGCGCTTTCTGCCAGATACGGATTTTTGCTTTCCGGCACCTTTTCCGCTTCCATTTCCATTCCCAGCCCGCCCCTCGGCGCAAGATACGCCAGCTGTTCTATATTTTGAAGCAGTCCTGAGCTGTCTGCCTTAAAGCCCTGGATCTCCCCGTTAAAGCTTATAAAAATCTGCCGGTCTATCCGCGCCTGCGATATGGATTCTTTCTCATTTTCTGATTCCGCCTCCGGTTCTGATTCCGCCTGCGCTCCTGCTTCCGTCTCCGGTTCAGATCCTGTCTCCACTCCCTCTTTTTCCTCGCCCGCCTGCGCTCTGCAGCCCCCTGCCGCAAGCGACAGCACCATAACGAACAGCAATAGTCTTTTCCCCATTTTCCTGCCTTCCTTCCGATCTTTTTCACAAATAATGCTTTGGCAGATACTCACAAATAATTATCCGGCAGATACTCCCGTGAAAACCGTATTTCATCCCTTCTCATATACTGCAGGAACACATACACGATCGTATCCTCGTCCGTGACCAGCGCATACTCAAAGCAGTGCTCCCTGCTGTTTGTTTTCACATATGCCGGATACTGGAAATCCTCCGTGTTGTATTCCAGATTCCGCAGCCTGCCCAGCCTTTCCAGCTCCGCTTGAAAATCCTCCACCCCATAGGTGCACTCCAAAAAGATCTGGCACTCGGGGTCAAAAAGCCTGTCCCCATATCGGTACACATAGGTTTCCGGCTCCGCGCTTTCCGGAAGCTCCTCCGGAAACGTAAATAATTAGCTGTAGCCCTGAAATCCCTCAAATTCCCCGTAGTCCTCCACATCGTTTGTGCGGTACGTTGCCCCGCTTCCTCCCTTGTCATTTTGCTAAAATTCTCCCGGCAGATCAGGAGCTTTCCTCTTTGTAATATTTTACCATCCCTTTCTTAAGTTTCTTTTAAATCTGCCTGAAAATTGACATCTTTTTTGCAAGCTTCTATAATACCCTCAGTACGTCACACAAACCGCCGCCTGACCGGCGGGATTATTTTCCGGAAGGGAGATTGAAATGCGCATTTTGGTAGTCGAGGACGACAGACTTTTAAACAGCACGCTCTGCTACAATCTGGGAGCGGGATATACCGTGGACAGCGCCCTGTCCATTCAGGAGGCAGCACAGCTCTCCCGGCGTCAGGACTACGACCTGATCGTTCTGGACGTGAATCTGCCGGACGGGAACGGCTTTGATTTCTGCCGGGAACTAAAGCAACGGCGCGCCGATACGGCGGTGATCTTTTTGACCGCAAACGATATGGAAAGCGACATGCTGCGCGGCTATGAGCTGGGCGCGGACGACTATGTGACAAAGCCTTTTCCCATGAGCGTTTTTCAAAAAAAGCTGGCTGCCCTTTTGTCCCGCATCGCAAAGCAGTCCGGCGGCGATTTTTACGACGACGGCACGCTGGCTGTCAGCTTTTCTGAAATGACCGCCTCCCTGTCCAAAAAGCCGCTCACGTTTACGCCGTTAGAATACCGCCTTTTAAAAATCCTTGTCAAAAACCCGCAGACCGTCCTGACCCGTCAGGTGCTTTTGGAAAAGCTCTGGGACGCGGACGGCAATTTTGTGGACGAGCACGCCCTGACTGCGGCGATCAGCCGCGTCCGCAGCAAAATCGAAACGCCGGACAAGGCATATATCAAAACGGTATACGGCATGGGCTATATGTGGATCGGAGGAACGTCAAAATGAATCAGAAGCATCTTTCCGTCAACCGCATCTGCCTCCTGTTTTCCCTTCTCCTTCTCGCCGCGGCTGCCGGGCTGTCCGTCTGTCTTTATATCCTGACCAAAAGCCCTTCCGCCGTCTGGTGCGGCCTTTTCTTCTGCCTTTTTGTCTTTCTTTGCGCCGCCTTTTTTGTTTTCGCCATACGCCGCAGGCTCGTGCTTTTTTCGGACACCCTCTGCTCTGCGCTGGATGAAATGATGTCGCAGACCGCTGAGCCGCTTCAGACGCCGGATGAAGAAAGCCTGTTTTATAAGATCAGCTACCGGCTCAAACGGCTTTACGAAGTCATGCAGGAGCAGAAAAACAGCATTGCAAAGGAGCGCGCAGACCTACAGGAGCTGATTTCCGACCTTTCCCATCAGGTAAAAACGCCCCTTGCCAACCTGAAAGCGATCAACGCCACCCTGTCGGAGCAGACCGTTCCCCCAAAAAAGCAGCGGGAATTTTTAAAAGCGCAGGAAACGCAGCTTGACAAGCTGGATTTTCTCATGCAGGCGATGATCAAGACCTCCCGTCTGGAAACGGGCGTGATCTCTCCGGCGCAAAAGCTGCAGCCCGTCTATGATACGCTCGCCGCCGCCCTGGGCGGCATCCTTTTGTCCGCCGAAAAAAAGCAGATCCGCGTGCTTGCAGACTGCCCCGAGCAGCTCTCCGCCCTCCATGACCGGAAATGGACTGCCGAAGCCCTCTTTAACATTCTGGACAACGCCGTAAAATACACCCCGGCAGGCGGCAGCATCCGCGTCTCTGCGCAGGGTCTGGAACTGTATGTCCGCATCGACATCGCGGATACCGGGATCGGCATCTGCGAAGCCCATCAGGGCGCGATCTTCAAACGCTTCTACCGGGAAGCCTCCGTGCACGACACGGAGGGCGTGGGCGTCGGGCTTTACCTTGCCCGCAAAATCGTCACGATGCAGGGCGGCTATATCCGCGTCTCCTCCGAGCCGGAAAAGGGCTCCGTATTTTCCGTTTTTCTGCCCTGCTGACCAAAATGCTGCACCGTCCGCCCAAATGTCACCGTTTCGTGACATTTTTTGCCCGAAGCTGCCCGATTTTTTCTTTTGCCGTGACATTTCCATGAGGTTTTGCCGTTACAATAGCCTTATCAAGAAAAAAAAGGAAGGTGTTTCAGATGAGTATTTTACAAACGACCGACTTAAAAAAATATTACGGCAAAGAACCAAATATCACCCGGGCGCTGGACGGCGTGACCCTTTCCATCGAAAAGGGCGAATTTGTCGCCATCGTCGGAACCTCCGGCAGCGGAAAATCCACGCTTTTAAACATGATGGGCGGTCTGGACGTCCCCACCTCCGGAAAGATCGTCGTGGACGGAAAGGATTTATCTGCCTTAAACGACGAGCAGCTCACGATCTTCCGCAGAAGAAAGATCGGTTTTGTATTCCAGAACTATAATCTCGTCCCCGTTTTAAACGTCTATGAAAATATCGTCCTTCCCGTGGAATTGGACGGCGACAAGCCTGACAAAAAATTCATGAAGGAGGTCGTGCGCATGCTGGCGCTGGAGGACAAGCTCAACAATATGCCAAACAACCTTTCCGGCGGCCAGCAGCAGCGCGTCGCCATCGCCCGCGCCCTCGTTTCCAAGCCCGCCATTGTGCTTGCCGACGAGCCGACCGGCAATCTGGACAGCAAAACCAGCTCCGACGTGCTCGGCCTTTTAAAAACAACCAGCCGGAAATTCCACCAGACGCTCGTTATGATCACGCACAATAACGAAATTGCCCAGCTCGCCGACCGGATCGTTCGGATCGAGGACGGCAGGATCGCGCTGTAAGGAGGTGGCGGCATGAACGACATTTTATTTGGCAATAACAATAACGGGGCGATCCGGCATCTTTCCCGCAGATATTTCCGCAAAAATAAGATCCGAAATTTTGCAGCCGTTCTGGCGATCTTTCTGACGGCGTTTTTATTTACCTCCATTACCGCCCTCGCCTTTAACCTTGTTTCCTCCATGCGGCTTTCCATGCAGATGCAGAAAGGAAGCAAGGCGGACGGCACGATCGGCTATCTGACGGAGGAACAGTTTTTACAGCTCAAAAACAGCGATTTTGTAGAAAAAGCGGGACACAGGATGGTTCTTGGCTACGCTGCCAACTCTCCCGGACATACGGTAGAGATCAACTATGCCGACGACGTCCAGCAGGAGCTTACCTTCTGCGTCCCCACCCACGGCTCCGCCCCCAAAAAGGCGAATGAAATTTCCACGACGGAGCTGGCGCTGGAATCGCTCGGCATCGAGCCAAAGGTCGGCGCCACCGTCCCTGTGGAATTTGAAGTGCGGGGCAAAACCTATCATTACGATATGGTGCTTTCCGGCTGGTGGGAAGCCTCCAACGATACCGTCAGCCTGATGATCGTCTCCGATCAGTTCGTCGCAGATCACCCGGAGCTGTTTCGCAATACCTTTGCCCAGGACCGGGAAACCTGCGGCACAACCTTTTCCGAGGTGGTTTTAAAGGATAAAAGCAATATCGACGGACAGCTCAAGGAGTTTGCCCGCTCCATCGGCGGCAACCCGGACGAAATGGACGCCCAGAACTTTATCCTCTGCGCCGCCAATCAGATGTCCAAAGGGCTGATCCAGCCGCAGAATATCCTGTTTGCCGCCGCATTCATCCTCATGTTCATCGTCTGCGGCTATCTGCTCATTTACAATATTTTCGATATTTCCGTGATGCAGGATGTGCGCCAGTACGGGCTTCTTCGGACGATCGGGACTTCTACGCGCCAGATCAAAAGCCTCGTCAGCCGTCAGGCAGCCCTTCTTACCCTGATCGGCCTGCCCCTTGGACTGATCGCAGGCTTTGTCGCAGGCTGGCTGCTGCTTCCCGTCGTCATGCGGTTTTTCAGTTTTGAGCATCAGTCGTCCCAAACGCAGCTTTCCGCTTCGCCGCTCATCGTGGTCATCGCTTCCCTGTTTACCGTGCTGACCGTATTCATCAGCACCCGCAAGCCCGCCAAAAAGGCTTCCCACGTCTCCCCTCTGGAAGCGATCCGCTATACGGACCAGGACGACTGCCGCCAAAAAAGCGTCCGGCGCACAAACGGCGTAAAGCTGTCTTACATGGCGTTTTCCAACCTCCAGCGCAACCGGAGGCGCTCCGTTTTCATCGTGATTTCCATGCTCTTGTGCATTGTCCTGTTTAATTCCATCCTGATCATTACCCAGAGCATGGATGAGGAAAAATTCCTTTCCCGATCGACCAAAACGGATTTTACCGCCTATAATTCCACCGCGATCAACGTCATGACCGGCTTTGCGCACCGCTCGGACGCCCTGCCCGACGACGCGGTAGAAGCGATCCGCTCGCAGCCCGGCGTTTCCAACGAACGCTTCCTGTACCGGAATACGCTGGACGATACGAACGTGCTCGTGGACTACGGCTTTGAAAACGAATTTACAACAGGCAGCTATGTATATGAGGACGGGCGCATCAGCAAAATATTTGAAGGATATTCGCTGCACACGCTCCCGGATGCAGATTCCCTTTTTTGCGGAAATGTGTGCGGCGTTTCAGAAAATTTCTGGAATGACCTGATCCTTTTTGAAGGGGAGACGGACAAAACTGTTCTCAAACAGAAAATGGCTGCCGGGGATTATGTGGTCGTCGGCTGCTCCCTCGACCGCCTGACAGGGGATCCCGAGGAAACGCCCCTTACGCGTCAGCTTCAGGTAGGGGACACAGTCTCTTTTTATAAAAACGGGGAGCTGTTTAAAACCTGTACCGTACTGGCGCGGGCGAGCACCATCGGCATGGAGGAGGAAACGGCAAACACGACGACCTCCCAGATGAATATCGGCGGCGACGCCCCCTTCCTTTACCTGTCCGATTCTGTTTTCAAGGAGCTTTATGATGAGCCGGCGCTGTTAAATTACGGTTTTGACGTGGCAGAGGGGCAGCAGGAGCAGATGGACGCCTTTTTAAGCAGCTACACCGACAGCCATCCCGCCGTTGCCTATACGTCCACAAAGCTTTTGAAGGAACAGATGGATTCCATCCGGAATATCGTGCTCGTGGTAGGCGGGCTGATCGGCGGGATCATGGCGTTTGCAGGGCTGATCAATTTTACCAACATGATCATTACAAACATCATTACCCGCCGCCACGAATTTGCGACCATGCAGAGCATCGGCATGACAGACCGGCAACTTCGCCGCCTGATCGTATATGAAGGCGTTTATTATGCGGTCGGTGCAGATCTGTCCGGCGTTATTCTGGCTGCGCTTCTTGCCCTGACCGTGATCAAAAACGTTTTAAATTCGCCCTCCATGTGGTTTTTCACCCTGCATTTCACACTTCTTCCGGCGCTTGTCGCAGGCGCGATCTATTTGATCTTAGCGGCAGTCATTCCGCTGATCGTCCTGCGCCTGTTCCATAGAGGGACCGTCGTGGAGCGGCTGCGGACGTCGGAATGATAAGCCCCTAAAAACTGTACCACCTGACAAGCCAACTGAAAAAAAGAGGATCTGCGCTGCGTTTTATCCGCAATCCAGATCCTCTTTTTTATAACACCATGATCAGCGTCCCTGCCCCGATCAGGATACATCCGATCAAAGACTTTGCCGTAAACTGCTCGTGCAGAAATACAAACGCCATTACAAGCGTGATCACAACGCTTAACTTATCGACCGGCACAACCTTGGAAGCCTCCCCGATCTGCAGCGCCCTGTAATAACAAAGCCACGACGCCCCGGTGGCAAGCCCCGACAGGATCAGAAACGTCCAGCTTTTTACGCCGATCTCCGAAATCCCTTTCTGCGCGTTTGTCAAAAAAACCATTCCCCACGCCATTACCAGCACGACCACCGTTCTGATCGCCGTCGCCAGATTGGAGTTTACCCCGTCGATCCCGATCTTTGCCAGTATGGATGTCAGCGCCGCAAAAACCGCGGACAGCAGCGCAAACACAAACCACATGTTAACCGCCTCCCGTTATGTTTTATCATAAATTCATCAAAGTTCTGTTTTCTTTAGATCCAGCCATTGGCGGACGACTTCTGCAGTCATTCCCACCATTTTGGCAATCTCCTCTATCGACATTCCTGCCCGAAACAGATTGCGGGCGACAAATGCTTTTCCTTCTGCCTCCCCCTCTGCGCGTCCTTCTGCATGTCCTTCTGCCAAATATTGTTCCAGCTCCTTACACATAGGCACTACCTCCTTTTCATCATGTTTCAAATCGTGAAAGCGCCTGCTCACTTCCGGAAAACGCTGATCCGCCATTTCCTCTTTCATAAAATTCTGCATCAGCGCAGCCTGCAAACTCCCGTCGTCTACTTCGGTGTTCAGATAAATTTCCCGAAGTCCGTCCTTAATCACATCCCCCGTTTCCTGTATTACCTTCTGCGCATGATACATTGTCTTTCCACGACCAAACAGATCAAACTGGGTAATATAAATAATACAGACATCCGGAACCTGCCGGAAATGTATTCCTGTATCTGTTACTTCTTTTCCCCCATTTGCCCTCTCTTTCCCTGATATTTTGTCCGCTTTTTCCAAAGCTGTTGCCTCCCCCTCTTCATATGCCCATTTTACCACATACTCCTCAAAACTTCTATCCCTTTCCCCATACTTATCTGTGCAAAAAGGGATAGGCATTGCTGTTTCCCCCGGAGGCTGTACCGACCGCACTGCATATAAAAACGGCGGTTACGGTTTACCGGAAAGCCAATAAACCGTAACCGCCGGACGTTTTCTCATTCCCACTTAAAGATCGCGATGCCTGCGACCGCCACCGCAAGCCCGATTGCCCTGCGCCACTCCCACGGCTGGCGCTCTGCCCCGAACAGCCCGAACAGCTCAATCACATACGCCGCTGCGATCTGCGCCACCACGATAAAAAGCACCGCCTTTGCAGGTCCCAGCGCGTCCATGCTGCGGATGACCGTCCATGTGATCGCCGCGCCCATCACGCCGCCCAGCAGCATATATTTGGGTTCCACCTTCCACACCGACAAAAGATTTGTCCTGTCCGTGATCCCCCACGCCGCCAGACAGACCAAAAACGCCGAAAACTGCACAAATACGTTTGCCGCCCAGATGCTCGACGCCTTCGTTACCTGCGTATTAAACATTCCCTGCACGCTCATGAGCGCGCCCGATAAAACCGCGATCAAAAATCCGACCATGTTAATTCTCCATTCCGGAACGTAAGCCTTTGCCGCTCCCTGTTCTTAGGTATGCCGGTTTTATCGGTTTTTATGCATGTCCGGGCAAAAATTCCTGCCTCAGACCTGATTTCTGACGGCTTCCGCTCAGTCCATCGCGCCTTCCTCAAAGCCGGTTTCCGTCTCTTTGGGAAGCTCGATATATTCCGGTTCCGTATACGCCGCGCCCGTCACCTGCGTCATGATCGCTTCCGACAGAGCCTTTAATACGTCCGACACATTTTCTCCCTGCCAGATCTTCGTGCACGCCACTTCCATCTGCACCCAGAAATTCGCCGTGCTCATCAGCTTGGGCATCGGGACCGTGCTGCTGTACTCCTGCCAGAACGCCGCCATTTCCCCATTCTGGGACGCCGCCGTCTGCAGCGCCGCAACGTGCCCCGTCCGGTCATACAGCTTCGCCGCGCCTTCCGTGGAAAGCCACGACGCAAAGGCGTCCGCCTCGCTGCGCTTTTTGCTGTAGCCGTTGACCGCGATCCCGTTTGTCACGGAAATTCCCCGGGTGCACACCTCTTTGTTGATGTCGGGCAGGGGCGCCGCGCCGTATTCCCACACAAAGCTGCCGTCCGCCTTTGCCTCCTGCACCCGCTCCATCACGTCCGTCGTCGCAATGGTAAAAACGAGCTTCCCGCTCAAAAAATCCTGAACGACCTGTTCGTAGCTGGACGTCTCCGCATCGATGGAGAAAAACTGGCTCAGCTCCTGATATGCCGCCAGCCCCTTTACCGCCTCCAGATTATAAATGTCGATCTGGGAAGAGTCGTCCCCGCAGGCCCCGCCTACATTGATATAATTGCCCGCAAAAAAGTAATTGTAAAAAAAGTCCGATACGTCCCAGCGGAATACTGCCTCTACCGTCTCCGGCGCATTGTATACGTCCGCAAAGCCCTGGATTCCCTCAATCGTCTGCGGGATCAGCGCCGCCACATCCGTTCCCAGCTCCTGCGCCGCCTGTTCCAGATAGGTTTTGTTATAGATCAGCGCGCTCGTCTCAAAATAGAGCGGATACGCTATTTTTTCTCCCTGATAGGTCACTGCGTCCAGCGCCGTCTGCGGAAAATAATCCGTCGTCAAAACGCCGCTTTTGTCCTCTGCCTTAACCGCAAGCCCGGACAGATGCGCCTTTTCCAGACTGTCGTTGCTCACAATATAAAGATCCGGCGCGCTTTCTTCCTCCAGGGAAGCGGCATTGACCTGTTCCAGATATTCCAGCCCGCTTTTTAACACCGGAATTACCTGAACGCCCGCCGCGTTCTGATAATCCACCACTACGCTTGCCAGATAGTCCTCCAGCTTTTCATCCGTATACCAGAGCGTCAGCGTGGGGCGGTGCAAAAGCCCGTTGTCCTCCGTCGTTCCCGGAAACAGCCGGCTTGCCGCCGCTGCACATACCGCCGCCCCCGCTACCGCAATCACACCTGCCGCCGCAAGAAGCCTCTTTTTGATCGCCATAAATTCCTCTCTCTTTCTTCCTGCGGGCAGACACCGTCAGGCTCACGTCCGGAGGCTTTCCTCTTTCAGGCAAGCGTCCAAAAGCTCTGCCATCCGGTCGATGTCCTCCCGCCCGATCACGAGCGGGGGCACGAAACGGATAATATCCGCGCCCGCATTGATCAAAATCATCCCTTTTTCCAGCGCCGCCGAAATGATGCCGCCCACAGGCCTGTCAAATACCAGCCCCTGCATGAGCCCGCATCCGCGCCGCTCTTTGATAAAGTCATATTTTTCCGCAAAAGCGTCCAGCGTCTTTTCCAGATAGCCGGAAACCTCATTCACATGTTCTATTATATGGTTTTGCTCAAATAAATCAAGCACTTTGGCGACCGCCGCGCAGGCAAAGGGATTGCCGCCGTAGGTCGTGCCGTGGTCGCCCGCCTTTAAGGAATTCTGCCCGACCTTTTCCGTCATTAAAAATGCGCCCACGGCAACGCCGCAGCCCAGCGCCTTTGCCGTTGTCATAATGTCCGGCTTTACGCCGTATTTCTGCCACGCAAACCAGTGCCCGGTGCGCCCCATCCCGCACTGGATCTCATCGAAAATCAGCAGGATGTCCTTTTCATCGCAGAGCGCGCGCAGGCTCTTTAAAAACTGCTCCGATGCCGGATAGATCCCGCCCTCGCCCTGGACCGTTTCCAGAATGACCGCGCAGGTTTTCTCATTGACGCATGCCTTTACACTTTCAAAATCGTTCATATCCGCAAACCGGATGTTTCCGATGCCCGGCTCGAACGCCTCCCGGTAATGGGGGTTCCCGGTCACAGACAGCGCACCCATCGTGCGCCCGTGAAAGGAATGGTTCATCGCCACGATCTCATGATCCGTGCGCCCGTCCTTTAAAAAAGCATATTTGCGCGCCGCCTTGATCGCGCCCTCCACTGCCTCCGCGCCGCTGTTTGTAAAAAAGACGCGGTCCATGCCGGACACTTTTTTTAAATGCTTTGCCGCCTCCACCGCAGGCACGTTATAATAGTAATTGGACGTATGCAGCAGCTTGTCGATCTGCGCCTTTAACGCGTCGTTATACGCCTGATTGCCGTAGCCCAGCGCAAATACTGCGATGCCCGCCGCAAAATCCAGATATTTTTTTCCTTCAATATCATACAGGTATACGCCCTCACCCCGGTCCAAAACGATCTGATACCGGTTGTAGGTGTGCAGAAGATCCTGCTCCGCTTCCTCGATATACTGTTTTGTCACTTCTCCCATCTCTTCCTCCGTTCCGCTTCCTACGCCTCTTCGCCGTCGCCCACGATCGCCGTCCCGATGCCGTGATCCGTAAAAATCTCAAGCAGCAGGCAGTGGGGGATCCGTCCGTCCAGAATATGCACCCTGTTTACGCCGCCCTTGACCGCCGCCGTGCAGTTCTGAAGCTTCGGCAGCATCCCGCCGCCGATGAAGCCGTTTTCCAGAAGCTCTTCTGCGCCGCTTGCGGTGATCCGGGAAATAAAAGAGCTTTTGTCCGAAAAATCCTTATACAGCCCTTCCACATCCGTCAGGAAAACGAGCTTATCCGCGCCCACTGCCCGCGCCACCGCGCACGCCGCGTCGTCTGCGTTAATGTTATAGGTCTGGCAGTTTTCATCCAGCCCCACCGGGGACACGATTGGCAGATAATCGCTGTCGATCAGATCGTACAGCAGCTTCGGATTTACCTGCTTTACATCGCCCACAAAGCCGATGTCCTGCCCGTCGGCATATTTTTTCTCCACCTGCAAAAGCCCGCCGTCCTTGCCGCTGATGCCGACCGCCGATACGCCAAGCTCCTCTACCATGGAAACGAGCTTTTTGTTCACGCGACCCAGAACCATCTCTGCAATCTCCATCGTCTCTTCGTCCGTCACCCGCAGACCGTTGATAAATTCCGGCTTTTTGCCGACCTTTGCCACCCAGCTGCTGATCGCTTTCCCGCCGCCGTGCACGATGATCGGCTTAAAGCCGACCAGCTTTAGCAGCGTCACGTCCTTGATCACATTTTTTTCCAGCTCCTCGTCGCTCATGGCGCTGCCGCCGTATTTTACCACGATGATCTTTCTGTTAAACTGCTGGATATAGGGAAGCGCTTCGATGAGCACCTCCGCCTTTTTCCTGATCTGATCCACTTCCATTTTTTCCATCCTTCTTCTCCCCCGTCTCATATTCCTTTGCGCAGGCTGCCGTCCGGCTGCAATGGTTTATTGGCTGCAGTCCTTTCGTCAGCTGCGGTAGTCCGCGTTGATCTTCACATAGTCGTACGTCAGGTCGCAGCCCCACGCCGTCGCCTCTGCGTCTCCCATTTTCATATCCACAAACGCCGTTACCTCTGCGCTTGAAAGGATGCGTTCCGCTTCCTCCTCGCTGTAGTCCGCCGCCGTCCCGTCTTTAAAAATCAGGATTTTTCCAACGCTGCTTTCCAGATACAGCTCGATCTTTTCCGGATCAAACTGCACGCCCGAATAGCCCAGCGCGCACAAAATCCGTCCCCAGTTTGCGTCGTGCCCAAAGATCGCCGCTTTGGTCAGGCTCGATGTGATGACCGATTTTGCCAGCGTGCGCGCGTTTTCCAGCGTGTCTGCATGGACTACCTTCGCCTCAAATAAAGCCGTCGCGCCCTCTCCGTCTCCGGCGATCTTCTTTGCCAGGGCTTCATTAACAAAGTGGAGCGCCTCTGCAAAGATCCGGTAATCCTCATTTTTCTCCGTGATCTCTGCATTTTTCGCTTCTCCGTTTGCCAGCACGAGAAGCGTATCGTTCGTGGAGGTGTCGCCGTCCACCGAGATCATGTTAAACGTCGACTGCACGTCCTCGCTGAGCGCCTCCTGCAAAAGCTTTTGGGAAATATTCACATCCGTCGTCACAAATGCCAGCATTGTGCACATATTCGGATGGATCATGCCGGAGCCCTTGCACATTCCCCCGACCGTTACCTCTTTTCCCCCGATCGTTACCTTTACCGCTGCCTGCTTATTGCGGGTGTCCGTCGTCATGATCGCCTTTGCCGCCTCTGTCCCGGCTTCCTCAGACGCTCCCAGCTCCTTTGCCAGCATCCGCACGCCTTCCGTCAGCTTTTCCACGGGAAGCTGCATCCCGATCACCCCGGTGGAGCAGATCAGCACATTTTCGGGCGCGATCTCCAAAACGTCCGCCGCCTCCTGCGCCGTCTCCCGGCAGTATTCATAGCCCAGCTTTCCGGTGCATGCGTTCGCAATGCCCGAATTGACGACTACCGCGTGCGTATCCTGCACCTTTTCCACGATTTCCTTATCCCACAGCACCGGCGCCGCCTTTACTACATTTGTCGTAAAAACGCCCGCCGTTTTGCACGGCGTTTTGCTGTAGATCATCGCCATGTCCTTTCTGTTTTTATATTTGATTCCTGCCTCTGCGCCAGCTGCCATAAAGCCCTTTGCCGCGGTCACGCCGCCTGTAATCTTTTCCATAACGTCCTCCTGTCATGCGCGCTTTCATTCACGCGTTGAAATTTTCGATATTTTCCCGGTTCAGTACAAAATCGTAATAGTTCAGGTCCTCCCGCTTCGTCCAGCCGACCTCCCGCCAGAACGTGTTCCCGACATCGTTCCGGGTAAAGGCGATCAGCGAAACCTTGTTGATCCCTTCCTTTTGAAGCGCCCTCATGCACGCTGTCACCATCGCCCTGCCGATGCCGTGCATCCGGTAATCCTCGTGCACGCACACATGATACAGACAGCCCCGCCTGCCGTCATGACCGCACAGGATCGCCCCTACTACCCTTCCGTCCGCCTTTGCCGTCACGCTGATGCCCGGATTGCGCTTTAAAAACCGCTCCACGCCCTCCCTCGAGTCGTCGATTGTCCGGATGGAAAAACCGTGGATCGTCATCCAGAGCGCATGCACCTGCTCATAATCCTCCGGCGTCATCGGGCAGATCTGAAAGGGGCTGTCAAGATATGCGCCAAGCTCCTTTTTCCATTCCTTTATGAGCCGTTCCACAGACCACGCCGCATTTGCCGGAGATGTGGACGGGAGCTTTCCCGCCTTTTGCCCGCAGGCTTTTTCACAGTATTTATGGTAGGTTTCCCACGATTTTGCCCCGTTGCAGAACACCGCTTTGATGTTCGTCTTTTCCAAAAGCCCTGCGATGTCGTTGGGCACTGCATCCCGGATCGAGCTGTCCGACGAGCCTTCGATCCGGCAGCTGGCGATAGAATCCCATACCGCGATTCCATGCGCCAGCAGAAACGCCCGCTTCTCCTCCACCGTCTGCGGCACGCTGCTGCCTGTCACTCCCGCCGCCACCTTCCAGAAACGGTTCTGGGGATGCCCGTAATAAAAATGATTTTCTCTCGATTTTACCGATGGAAAGCTCCCGAGAATCAAAATCCGGGAATTTTCGTCATAAACCGGTTCAAAAGGATGCGTCACTGCGTCCATTGCTTCCGCCTTTCCGAAGCACTAGGCTTTAATAAAGAGGACGCCTTTGCGCCAACGCGCCTTCTTTATCAGAGTCCAGTGCTGTCTCAGTCAAGTCCTAACATTGTATCATACAACTTTTTTCTTCAAATTCAAGCTTCTAAGGAAATTTTTCTGTGCCTTTTCTCTGCCGCCCGGACACACGCCCCGGAAGCAGGCGCGCGTTTTGCAAAAAATTTTCCATGAGCGAACCGGAATCCAGCGCAGCCCCAAAGGCACTCCGCCTCACAGCAATCGCTGTCCGGGCGCCCACATTCCCTCACGGGAACATCGGCACAAGCTCCAGCCCTTCGCTCTCCTTCTCCCCGAACATCAGGTTCATGTTCTGCACCGCCTGTCCTGCCGCGCCTTTTACCAGATTGTCCATCGCGCCCATCATAATGACGCGCTTTGTGCGGGGATCGACCTGTACGTTTACATCCACATAGTTGCTTCCCTCTACCCATTTTGTTTCGGGACATACGCCGGGCGCAAGGAAGCGCACAAATTTTTCATCCTTATAATATTTTTCATAGGCGGCGCGCACCTGCGCTTCGTCCGGCAGCCCAAAGCTTCCGTCCGGTTTTTCCACTTCTTTTAAAGAAGCGTAAGCCGTTACCAGAATCCCCCTGTTCATCGGCACAAGATGGGGCGTGAAATTCAGCGTTACCGGACAGCCCGCCGCATAGGAAAGCTGCTCCTCGATCTCCGGCGTGTGCCGGTGGGACGCCACGCCGTATGCCTTGATATTTTCATTCACTTCGCAGTAAAGGTTCTGCACCTTTGCGCCCCGCCCCGCGCCGGACGTCCCGCTTTTTGCATCTATAATAATCGTGGAAACGTCGATCAGCCCTTCCGCCGCCAGCGGGAATACCGCTGTGACCGAGCACGTCGGATAACATCCGGGATTTGCCACGAGCCGCGCCGTTTTGATCTGCTCCCGGTTTCTTTCGCACAGCCCGTAAACCGCTTCCTGAATAAACTGCGGGGACTTATGTTCAATGCCGTACCATTTTTCATAAACGTCCACATCCCTGATCCGGTAATCCGCGCTTAAATCAATTACCTTTGCCTGAGACAGAATCTCCTCATCCAGGACCGATGCCAGAAATCCCTGCGGCGTCGCCGTAAAGATCACGTCCACCTGCTTTGCCAGTTCCTTTAAATTATCGTCGCTGCACACGTCATCCACGATCTGAAACATGTTCTGATAGACGTCCGCATATCGTTTGTCAATGTAACTGCGGGAACCGTACCATTTGATCTCCACATTTTTATGCCCTGTTAAAATACGGACAAGCTCGCCTCCGGCATAGCCCGTCGCACCGATGATGCCTGCTCTGATCATATCTTCCTCTTTCCGCCGCGCAAACGGCAATTTCCTGTTTTCCATTTCTTAAATAGAAGCTTCCCCTGCGCCCCTTCCGGCGCGCTTTAGCTTTGCATAATAATACTGCATAATTGCATATTATTCAAGTATTTTATGGATAAAATTTAAATTTATGAATAATTTCTTTAAATTTTGCATAAATTTGCACTTGATTTTTTCTCAGGCCGGGTGTATAGTAAACCTGTCGGACGGATACGGCAGCCCGCCTGCTTCTATCCTGACACATCTTTTTAAAAAATGCAAATATGCCCCCGCAAAAACCGGGGACGATGTGAGTGAGGAGTTTTCATTATGAAAGAGAAAGTGATTTTAGCGTATTCCGGCGGTCTGGACACCACGGCGATCATCCCGTGGCTGAAGGAGAATTTTGACTATGAAGTGATCTGTGTCTGCATCGACTGCGGACAGGAGGAAGAGCTGGACGGGCTCAACGAACGGGCAATTTCCTGCGGTGCTTCCAAATTATACATTCTGGACGTGACAGACGAATTCTGCGACGAATATGTGGTTCCCTGCGTGCAGGCGCACGCCGTTTATGAAAACAAATATCTGCTGGGCACTTCCATGGCGCGTCCGCTGATCGCCAAAAAGCTGGTGGAGATTGCCCGCAAGGAAGGCGCTGCTGCCATCTGCCATGGCGCGACCGGAAAAGGCAACGACCAGATCCGTTTTGAGCTGGGCATCAAGGCGCTGGCTCCCGACTTAAAGATCATCGCCGCATGGAGAAATGATAAATGGACGATGGATTCCCGCGAATCCGAGATCGAATACTGCAAGGCGCACGGCATCGACCTGCCTTTTTCCGCAGATTCCAGCTACAGCCGCGACCGGAACCTGTGGCACATCAGCCATGAGGGACTGGAACTGGAAGATCCTGCAAACGAGCCAAACTACAAGCATCTGCTCGTGCTGGGCTGCACCCCCGAGGAGGCTCCCGACCAGCCCGAATATGTGACGATGACCTTTGAAAAGGGCGTTCCCACAAGCGTCAACGGCAAGCAGATGAAGGTGTCCGACATCATCCGCACCTTAAATGAGCTGGGCGGCAAGCACGGCGTCGGCATCGTGGACATCGTGGAAAACCGCGTAGTCGGCATGAAATCCCGCGGCGTATATGAGACGCCCGGCGGAACGATCCTGATGGAAGCGCATCAGCAGCTTGAAGAGCTCATCCTCGACCGCGATACCTACGCGGCAAAAATCGACATGGGCAACAAGCTCGCCCAGATCGTATACGAGGGCAAATGGTTTACTCCGCTGCGCGAAGCGGTTCAGGCTTTCATCGAAAAGACGCAGGAATATGTGACCGGCGAAGTGAAGTTCAAGCTTTATAAAGGAAATATCATCAAAGCCGGAACCACATCCCCTTACTCTCTTTATAATGAAAGCATCGCCTCCTTTACGACAGGCGACTTATACGACCACCACGACGCGGAAGGCTTCATCAACCTGTTCGGCCTTTCCTCCAAGGTGCGCGCCATGAAAATGCAGGAAGCCAAAGCCTCCTCCGAAAACTGATCTGTTTCAACATCCCGCCGGTTTCTGGCAGACCGGCGGGATGTTTTTATTCTATCGGGAATTTCCGTTCCTCTGCCCCCGTACCCTGGGAGCAGAATAAAAAATCCGTTTGTGTGCCGGGACGCACACTTTTTTAATTTCAGCTCATTTTTAGATGAAACCGGACGTTTTCTGTGATACAATAAAAAAGCAGGATGCACCGCCATACTGCTAAAAATTCATCGAGGTTATTTCACATGGACGTTATACTGATTCTGGCACTCTATGCCGTTATTGTAAATATCGCAGGCTTTGCCGCAATGGGAATTGACAAAAGCAGGGCGCGGCGCAAGGCGTGGCGCATCCCGGAATCCACCCTTTTCCTCATCGCCGTGATCGGCGGCAGCATCGGAAGCATCGCAGGGATGTATTTTTTCCGCCACAAAACGCTGCACGCTTCCTTTGTGTGGGGAATGCCCGCCATTTTGATCATTCAGGCGATCGCCCTTTATTATCTTTTGTTCCACTCGTCGCTTTCTTTTGCGATTCTTTGACAGGCGACTTTTATCATACAGCAATTTAGGAGGTATCATTATGCACTTGGCAGTTTGTGACGATCATTTGGTAGACCGAAAACAGATGGAGCGGCTTTTGGGGCGCGAATCCGACCGCCGGATCCATACGACCGGCGTTTTGTATATCGATTCCTTCGGCAGTCAGGAATCCATCCTCTCCACGCCCATGATCTATGACGCGATTTTCATGGATATGACGGAGGACGGCTGCGACGCCGTGGAGCTTGCCAACGCCCTGCGCGCCGACGGCACGCTCGTGCCTATCGTTTTTTGCTGTGACAAGGTGGATTACCGGAAATCCCCGAACCTTCCGGATAACGTCCTTTTCCTGGACAAGCCGATCCATGTGGACGAGCTTTCCGATATGATCAGCCAGCTTCTTATCATCAAAAACAGCCAGATCAAAAAGCTGGAATTCCGAAACCGCACCGATACCTTTTATCTGGAAGAGGATGAGATCATGTGCGCGTGGCCCGATACTGAGCGCGAAGTCCGCCTCCGCCTGTTTAACGGCGAGGAGCGCGTTACCGATATGAACATCGAAACCTTCTGCGGCAACATGAAGGACTGCGACTGTTTTATCCAGCTCGTCAGCCGCGCCGTCCTGAATATGCTCTATGTAAAGGAAATTTCCTTTTTCAAAGCGACAATGCTGGACGGCAAGTCGTTCCGCCTTTCCTTCGGGGAGTCCGGCGCGCTGCAAAAGGCGGTCGAGCACTATAAAAAATCTGTCGGGAAAAATTTATAAACCCGCATTCTCGGCGCACGCCCGCACAAAGCGGGATATATACAGCAAAAACTGCCGGCAGAAGCAAGATTTCAGCTTGCTTCTGCCGGCAGTCTGCATATACATTTTCAATTTACCTGTCAATCAATTTATTTCCACTATTTTTTCAGCAAGCACATAAGCCTGCGGATACCCTACGGCAAACTGAAATACACTTTTGTCAAACTGCTTCACTGCTGATAGTATTTTTGAGCGCCGATCCTGAATTCTTCAAACAACGGATAATATATTTTTATGATCTCTCCAAATTTTTCCTCCGCAAAGGTTCCGTCATAATCATGTGCAAGCTGATTTCTGCTGCGAAGCATCTGCATCCACTGATCATCCTTTATGAGCCCGTTTGTAAACGCCTGCTGCAGTGTTTCACGCGGCGACCCGACTGCAAAATCCAGAATTCCCAGTTGTTTTATCAAAATATCCTTCATTACCTTCCATGAAATATCAAACGTAAGGCAAAAGTTTTGAACCGTTCCTTCCAGCACAAAATCCTCCTTCGGATCTGCTGTCCTGCTTTTTTCCAGATTTTTAAGGCTTCTGCAAAAGGTATTGTATCTGTTAATAGATTTGTTTTCCATATTTTTTAATATCCTCCAGCAAAAACTCATTCCTTATGCTGTCATAATCAAAAATATCAATTTTTCGCAGCGTATCGATTTCCTCCAGATCCTTTTCCAGCTTCAGAATGTCCGGGCATCCGTACACAACGAGGTCAATATCGCTTGTCGGTCCCGCCGTTCCTGTCGCGAAGGAGCCAAATAATTCCAGCCGCTTTACTCCGTTTCTTTTGCAAATTTCCGCTGCTCTCTCCAACAGCTCTGAAATCGGCATAATATTCATCCTGTCGCTCCTTTATTTTCCAATTAAAGATCATACGGGAACAATTGCTCATTCAGAAGGACTGCTTTCCCTCATCTCCTTCCTGCGCGTCTTACTTCCAAAAAGCTTTATCAGTCCTCTTTTCTCTTCCTGTTCAGATATTCGTCAAGCTGCTTCTTCATGTCCTCCGGCATGGTTCTGGACACCGGGCACACCGCCGCATTCGCCATACGGTCTGTGAACGCTGCAATGAAATCAATATCCTTCTGCAGCTGTTCCATCGACATCACCTCTTTTACATCGTAACGGCAGTGGATCGGCGCAACATTTCCGCTGGCGCTTCTTGCAAAGGTGATTGCCGGAACGCCCTTGTCCGCAAACGGCGTGGAATCGCTCGGATATACGCCTGTAGAAGTCGTAAGCGGGAAGCCAAGCTCCGCGCCCATATAGCTGATATAGTGCGCAGCCTTTTCCTCCCCTGTCGCGCAGGCGATGAATTTGCCCATGTAGGTTCCGATCATATCCATATTGATATTCAGGACGATCTTTTCCAGCTCTGCCTCGTGGTCTTTCGTATAAGCGTGGGATCCCAGCAGGCCTCTCTCCTCGCTTCCGCAGAAAATAAAGCGCAGACCGTAATTGTTCTCCGTATCCTTTAACTGCTCCATGATCCCGAGCAGTCCTGCGCAGCCGCTCATGTTGTCGTATGCGCCGTGGGAAAGCGATGTGGAATCATAATGCGCCGTTACTGCGATCCACTCGTCCCTTTTGCCGGGAATCTCTGCGATTACATTGTGGGACTTGCCGTCATATTCGCGCTGCTTTATTTCCAGACGGATCTGCTTTGCATGATCCCTTACAAGCTTTACCGCGTCCTCGGAATGGATCATCGCGCAGAGCACCTTTTTCTCTTCGCCTACAACCGCCTCGCGCAGATCCCTCTGGTCAATATCCCTGTCCCCGTAATAAAGATTGCCGCACTGGAATAAAAGCGCCTTTGCGCCTGCCTTCATCAGGTCCTGATAGGTAAAAAATCCGACGCCCTGCGCATCCATCAGCACGATCTTGTCCTTTGCCCCTGCAAGGGAAATTTTATCCGTTCCGGGCATATAATAAAGCTCGCCCTCAACGCTTCCGCTTCCGCAGCAGGCAAACGCCTTACAGGTTACTTCTTTGCCGTCCGCATATAAGTGCGCCTCTTCGATGTCTCCCATTGCAACGCGGAACTCTTCCAGCCTTGCCGATACTCCAAGGCTCTCGCACTGTCCTTTCAGATATTCTGCAACCTGCAGTTCCTCCTTGCTTCCGCTCACATGCACAAAGTCTGTGCTGTCAAAAATCTGCTGTAAATCCATTGCTGTTTCCCCTTTGGTTTTCTGTTATTGCCGGCGGCGCGCCTGCCTTTGGCGATACTGCGCGGCTTCCCTTTCATTATAGTTGCCCTTTGCGCAAAGTGCAATACGGTTTCAAAAATGCTGTCTTTTCCATTATATTATCCTGCAATCTTTATTTCTGGTCCACATTTCTCAATAAATCTGCATACCAGAAAAAGACCTCTGAAACTCTCGCAAGTTCCGCTTCTTTACCAACCTTTCTCCAAAGTTCCTTAAAAAACTGCAAACATCTCTCTAATTTTCCAGCTAATTCTTCGCCATGATTTAATCTTTCTCCTTTATCTGTCTGATATAAATAGAATCCCACTTCATTCCATATCCAAATCGCTGACAGAGATAGTTCAATACATTCAACTATTCCTCTATTTGAGCTATCCATACTTCGGCTAATAAAAAACATTTCTCTCTCTAATTCCAAAACACGTTGATTACAGCCCGGAACCTTTGACATGTCTTCTCCAAAAATAGATTTCAATTCACTTTTTTCTATTTTTTTCTCTATTCCTTCCTTAATAGTTACCGCATGATACCAGCTAAATACTACCTGCTCATTAACTTGTCCAAGAAGCTCTAATAATTTTCCTGAATGATCTCCAAACTCTAAAATGGAAATTTGATAATTTAGGTCTTCATAATCCGGAAACTTATCATTCCACGAACATACAACTCCATAAATCATTCCGGGGATACTAAAAATCGGCTGATTAATATGTCCATAGTCTCCCCATTCAGTATTTAAAATTCCAACCGCTTTGTACTTTCTTGCATAACTGCACATTCTCTTTATATTTTCATAGCTATCTTTTAACAAGTTTACCCACGTATTCCATCCACATACTCCTGGGCATAAATACTGTGTTGCACCAACTTCATGCAATGTTCTAGCTTCTGTTTCCTCCTGTGTTGCACTATATCCCCAGTTTAAACAAATTACCTGCTTAGGAATTTTTGCATATTTTTCTGGATAATGTGTAATAACATCTCCCCAAAACATAGGAGTTTTCCCATGCTCTATTAAAAATTCAAATAATTCCATAATGTAGTCCATATAAAGAGTATCTATGCCCTTTTTCTCAGCCAGGCTGCTGCTTCTCCCCTTCCCTAAATCAAATGTTTCATCTGCACAAATATTAAATTTATTGCTTCTAAATAATAACATATACTCCTTTATTAAACTCTTAATAAAGGGCAATACATCCAAATTCGATACATTTACTGTATGATGAGCCATACGATCTTTAAACGAAAAAATATCCTTATTACTTTCAGGCAGCTCGCACATTTTTTCATAACTTTTTGTCTTTAATAGCTTACATAAATGACCAAATGTTGCCAAAGAAGGAACCAGTTCAATTCCTCTTTCATAACAGTATTTATCTAACTCCAATATTTCTTCCGCAGTTAATGGCGTATCATCCCTAAAAACCTCTGTCAAGTCACGGAATAAATATGTGTGTTCTATATAGATCTGAAATTGATTCTGCTTATAAAAAGCCATCCTATCAACTAATTTCTTCAAACTATCCAATGACAATACGCGTCCTCGCGTTACATCAAAGAAAAATCCTCTATTCAAAATATCCGGTTCATCATCTATAAAGATTTCATTTAACATACCCCCTTTTTGGCGTATAATCTGCCGTAGTGTCTGAACTGCCCATCCCAGCGAATCCAAACTTCCGCCCTCTAACAAAATCACATCCTCTTTAATCGTTACCGTATAATGCTGCTCTCCTAATTTTTCTTCTATCCTTAATACTATATCCCCTTTCCGAACAGTCCCTCTTCCAATACAAATGTTTATTCCCGCCCACATTTCAATTTCTTCCTGCAACAATTTTGCATATGTAAAAGCTGACTGTGTGCACCTTTCATCTATTACTATCATGCATCCTTTCCTTATTAAAAATTCTGCATTTCCCTCTTTCACATATTTAGGAACAGGTAATAAAATCATATTTTTTTCTCCTTTTCATTTTTAGGCGTTTGCGAAATGCCAAAATCCGCATAAATGCGTCATTTTTAAAGTAAAATACATTTATATCTGTTTAACATGATTTATGATAACAGCGTTGCATAACTTTATAAAAAATTCAATATTCCCTGCACAAAACGACATTTTTTATCCACTTTTGGTCATTTTAAATATCTTAAAGTTTCTTTTCAAAACAACCGCCCCCCGTAACCGCCTGTCATCCTTCCCCCATT